>Ga0210401_10002418_pt1 | contig 20688 bp, 19 predicted proteins | sample IncBWH32MmetaG_FD_150866 | JGI IMG/M metagenome (GOLD analysis project Ga0210401, IMG submission 150866) | Forest soil microbial communities from Barre Woods Harvard Forest LTER site, Petersham, Massachusetts, United States - Inc-BW-H-32-M | ecosystem: Environmental > Terrestrial > Soil >... | reverse complement strand
TTTTGGCGAGCTAATATTGACGATCAAACCTACTGGATACATCAGCAAGAGCGCGAGGAGGCTCAATATGAATCCCCACTCTCCGAGGTCCTTTGGCCAACGCATAGTGTATTTTACTCTTTGTAGCTTCTCCTCTCCAAGCACAAGCGCACGCTTTGAACCCTCGACAGCTCTTTCCCGACGCTATAGCGGAATATTGCCGTGCTTCTTCCGCGGCATCGTGTCCACCTTGGTCGCGAGCATTCGCAGCGCCCGGATCACCTTCGGCCGCGTCTCGTGCGGCTCGATCACATCGTCGATGAATCCGCGCTCCGCCGCCACGAACGGATTGGCGAACCGCTCGCGAAATTCATCGATCTTCTGCTGCCGCGCCGCCTCCTTGTCGCTGGCGGTCGTCAACTCCCGCCGGTACACAATATTGACAGCGCCTTCCGCGCCCATCACCGCGATTTCGGCCGTCGGGTACGCGAAGTTCACGTCCGTCCGCAGGTGCTTCGACCCCATCACGCAGTAAGCTCCACCGTAGGCTTTGCGCGTGATAACCGTGATCTTAGGCACCGTCGCCTCGGCATAAGCATAGAGCAGCTTAGCGCCCTGCCGAATGATTCCGCCGAACTCCTGCTCCGTGCCCGGAAGAAAGCCCGGCACATCCTCGAACGTAAGAATCGGGATGTTGAAGGCGTCGCAGAACCGCACAAAACGCGCGCCCTTGACCGATGAGTTGATATCCAGGCAGCCAGCCAGAAACGCAGGCTGGTTGGCCACGATCCCGACCGTCCGTCCATCCATGCGAGCGAAACCGATCACGATATTCTTGGCCCAGTGCTCATGGATCTCGAAGAACTCGCCGTCATCCACAACGCGGTGGATGATCTCCTTGATGTCGTAAGGAATGTTCGATTCGGCCGGCACTAGTTTGTCGAGCTCCGGATCGGCCCGGTCGACTGGATCGGTAGACTGCCGCGCCGGCGCGTCGTCACGGTTGTTCGGCGGAATGTACGAGATAAGCTCGCGGATCATCCGCAGGCACTCGGAATCGTCCTGCGCCAGAAAATGCGCGACGCCGCTGATGGAGTTGTGCGTCTCGGCGCCGCCCAATTTCTCTTTGCTCACGTCTTCGTGCGTGACGGTCTTGATCACGTCCGGACCGGTGACGAACATGTGGCTGGTGTGATCCACCATGAAGATGAAATCGGTCAGCGCTGGTGAATAAACGGCGCCACCGGCACACGGGCCCATGATGGCCGAGATCTGGGGAATCACTCCGCTGGCCAGCGTGTTTCGCAGGAAGATGTCGGCGTATCCGGCGAGGGAAAGTACGCCTTCCTGGATACGCGCGCCCCCGGAATCATTCAGGCCGATCACCGGAGCGCCGGTCTTCAGCGCCAGATCCATGATCTTGCAAATCTTCAGCGCGTTGGCTTCCGAGAGCGAGCCGCCGAAGACCGTGAAATCCTGTGCAAAGACGTAGACCAGCCGCCCGTGAACGTGCCCATAGCCGGTGACGAAACCGTCGCCGTCCACCACCTGCTGGTCCATGCCGAAATCGTGGCAGCGATGCCGGACGAGCTTGTCCACCTCTTCGAAGGTGCCTTCATCCAGCAGCAGATCGATCCGTTCGCGGGCCGATAGCTTCCCTTCCTGATGCTGGCGCTGCATGCGCTCTTCGCCGCCGCCAGCTTCGGCATTGGCGTGACGGCGGCGCACTTCCGCCCACGGGTCCAGAGACATAAGACATTACAGTAGCACTCAAACTAGTGGCGGCAGGATGAAAAAGATTACTCGGCGTAATAACCGTTGCGTGCCTTCAGTTCAGCCAGTGGAAACCTCCGCCGCGCGGTTTCCGTTAAAGCCACTCCGATGTGGCGAAACATTCCCGGCTCAGACGGCGGCTCGTGATAGGCCAGACTGTAACGGCTGCGTATGTGACCGATCATTTCATTGAACGACACACCTGCCTGCTCCGCCTTCACCCATTCACCGCCGGTCTCCTCAGACAGGTGAAACACATTGGCGGGCGTGAAGTCGGGATTGCCGGGTTTGCCGGGATCGAGCGGCCGCGGCCGGATCGCTCTTCCAGTCACGATCGCGTTGAAGACCGTATCGGCTTTGTTTAATTCCCGGATCACCTGTCCGTCCGTCAATTGATAGCTCATGCTGAGGTTGTCGGTAAGAATCAGAATCGCGCGCCGCCCATCCGATCCCGCGTTCGCTTCCATGTAACGCGCAGCGTCCATCACCGCCGAATTGATCAGCGTGCTGGTGCCCACGTCCACCTTAACCGCGCTGGCGATCTGGCGCGCTGTCTCGGCCAGGTTGTCGCTGAATCCCTGGTGCACGGCGCTGGTTCGCGCAAACACCATGATGGCGACGCGGTCGCCCGGGCGCAGATGCTCCAGCGATTCGCGTGCTGTCTGCGCGATCTCGTCGATATACTTCTGCATGCTGCCGCTGATATCGAGCAGCAGAATAATATTCAGCCGCTCCTCGCCGTGCGAGAAATGAACGATGCTCTGCGGCTGATTTTCGTCGGTCACGATGAAGTCGTCCTTGGATAGGCCGTTGACGAGATTCTTGCCCTCCGTGACCTGAACGTCCACTCGAACGTCCGACACTCCGGCTTTGAAGACAGGCGTCTCTGTCTCCTGCGCGGTCAGAGGCGCTAGGATGAAGAGCGTCGAGATGAAGAACATCATAATCGGCAGCGCGGGCCACATCGACCACGGAAAGACTGCCTTGGTTCGAGCTCTCACTGGCATCGATACCGACCGGCTCAAGGAAGAAAAGCAGCGCGGTATTTCCATAGACTTAGGTTTCGCGCATCTGCAGATTTCGCAGAATGTGCGCCTCGGTTTCGTAGACGTACCCGGCCACGAAAGGTTCATTAAGAACATGTTAGCCGGGGTAGGTGGCATTGATCTCGTTCTGTTTGTTATAGCTGCCGATGAATCCATCAAACCACAAACACGCGAACATTTCGACATCTGCAGGCTCCTGGGTATTCGGAATGGCATCGTGGTTCTTACGAAATCCGACATGGTCGACAATGACCTTATCGAGCTGGTACGCCTGGAAGTTGATGAATTTGTGCGGGGATCGTTCCTGGAAAATGCCCCTGTGGTCGCGGTCAGTTCCACCACCGGCGCAGGGCTGGCCGATCTGCGCGCCGAAATTGAGAAGATGGCTGCGTCGGTTCCAGAAAAGGACGCCTCGCAATATTTTCGACTGCCGATTGATCGCGCCTTCTCGATGCGCGGGTTTGGAACCGTAGTCACCGGCACGCTGGTGTCGGGCGCGGTGCATGCCGAGCAGGAAGTAGAGCTTCATCCGGCGCGCCAGCGGGTGCGCGTGCGCGGCATTCAGGTCCACGGCGCGAGCGTCCCTCAAGCCACTGCCGGCCAAAGGACCGCTTTGAACATCGCCGGTGTCGAGGCGTCCGAAATGGGGCGCGGCATGTTGCTCGCGGAAGCCGCAAGATTCCGCGCCACGTCCAAAGTGGACTGCGTTTTTGAACTGCTCGCTTCCGCCAAGCCGCTGAAGCACCGCGCGCCGGTGCACTTTCACGCCGGAACGGCCGAAGTCGAAGCCGAGATGCGGCGGCTGCGCGGCACGGACGCCCTTCAGCCAGGCGCTCGCGATTATGTTCGCTTCCTGCTGAGCGAGCCGCTGCTGCTCTTGCCTGGCGATCGCTTCATTGTGCGCATGTTCTCGCCGGTAGTTACCATTGGCGGCGGGAAAGTGCTCGACATCGCGGGGCCGCGCAGAGCCGGGCCCGATCGGATGGGGGTTCTCGAATCCGCACCGCTGGCCGATCGCATCGCGCTGCTGGTGAGCGAAGCGCGCTATGGAATGGGCATGCCTGAGCTGGTGGAACGCACAGGGCTGGTGGAAGCCGATATTCACAAAGCTGCCGCTGCTGCGCCGCTGATCGCTATCGAATCTCCGCAGTTCTGGCTGCTCGATTCCAAATGGGTGGCATCCCGGCTCGATGCCATCCACGAAACGCTCAAGCAGTTCCACCGGAAAAATCCGTTGATCGCCGGCCTGTCGAAAGAAGAGCTGCGGAGCAAGCAGTTGCCGGGCGCGCCTCCCTGGTTGATGGACGCTCTGCTGGCGCGCGCCAAGACGCTGGCCGTCGATGGCGAAACGGTGCGGCTCGCTTCGCATCAGATCTCGCTGAAGCAGGACGAAGCGGAAGCCTCCTCGAAGATCGAAAACTCGTTTCAAGCGGCGGGCCTGGCCGTACCCTCCTTGAGCGAAGTGCTGGGGAAGTCCGGTGTGGAAGCCAACCGCGCGCGCAACATACTCCAGTTGCTGCTTCGGGATAAACGGCTGGTTCGAATCAGCGACGAACTTGTATTTCATGCCTCAGCCATCCGGTCTTTGCGCGAACTGCTCGTAAAAAAGAAGGGCGCGCGATTCGGCGTCCCTGAATTCAAGGACTGGACCGGGATCTCCCGCAAGTACGCCATTCCGCTCCTCGAGTTCCTCGATCGCGAACGCGTCACCCGCCGCGAAGGCGATTCGCGCGTCGTGTTATAACGTCGTGCCGCGAAGCGCTCAGGCGCGGCTCCGCGAAAAGTGCATTACCAGGCTGAACACAAAGCCAACGAGAAACACCCAGAACAATACTTTCGCTATGACAGCAAATGTAGTTGCGGCTTCGGCCAGCCCTAGCAACGCCACCACGATGGCAGCTACGAAAAAGGCAATTGCCCAACCCAACATATGACCCTCACATAGGTTGGACGCTTTCCTGCCTAGGTTGTGACAAAGCTGGGGTTAACCTAGGAGAGTTTCCCATGGGTCAGCTAGTTAGGCTGCCCGAGTAAATGCCGCACTGTCACTTGACATGATGGCGAAGAAAAGGCGAATATAGAGCCTGGCCTTTCATGTTGTTTGATGACCATCCCAGCCCCCAGTTGGTAGGCATCGCGCGTCTGGCCGCTGCCAGCGATCTGCTCGAAGCCAAGAAACGCGTCGAATATTTCGAACTTGAGACGCGCCGCTTTATAGGGCGTGGTTCCGGTCGAATGCGCTCGATTTTCACCGTCAATCCGTATCGCGGCTGCGAATTCGGCTGCAAGTATTGTTATGCGCGCTATGCGCACGAGTTCATGGAACTGCGCGACCCTGAGCTTTTCGAGCGCAAGATTTACGCTAAGCGTTTCCACGCCCCCTGGTTTCGCGACGAGCTGCGGCGGCTTAAGACCGGCGAGACCATTTGGATCGGCACTGCCACGGATCCTTATCAGCCGGCCGAGCGTCGCTTTCGAATTACCCGGCGGATGCTGGAAGTATTCGCTCACGAGCGCGGCTTCACTCTCGGAATTACCACCAAATCGGACCTGGTGTCCCGCGACGCCGAACTGTTGGCGCGGATCGGGCGGGCGAATTCCGTCAGCGTCCACTTGACGATTACGACGCTGGATGAAGCGCTGGCCCGCCTGCTCGAACCCCGAGCGCCCCGTCCGGTCCTGCGTGTGGCCGCGCTCCGCCAGCTCACCGATGCCGGGGTTCGCGTGGGCGTGCTCGCGCACCCCATGATGCCGCTAATTAACGACAGTGAGAAGAGCATTGAAGCAGTTTGCGCCGCGGCCGTCGCCAATGGAGCTTCTTCCTTCAGCGCCAGCCCCCTGTTCTTGAAGCCCTGCGCTCAGCAAGTGTTCTTTCCGTTTCTGGAGCAGCATTTTCCGCACCTGCTCGGCCGCTACAAGGAGCGCTACCAGGCGAACGCGTATTTAAACGGTCACTACCCGGAAATGATCCGCGAACGGGTGCAAAAGGTGTTGTCGAGGCACAAACTCCCTCCGCGAGAGCCGGTGGAATGGCCCGTTGACGATCAACTCGATCTTTTCGCGGAACCCAAACCCCACCTTCAGGAAACCGGTACTTCGGGTACTTTACATCGCAAAGTAGATGGCTTATAATCTCCACATGGCTTCCGTTCGGCCCATTCGTGTAGCTCCCCCTGAGACCGTGGCGCTGCACACGCGTGCGATGGACAACCTGCGCTTCATTCGCGAGACCATGGAGCGCGCCGGAGCGTTTACCGCCGTGCCCGGCTGGGGCGGATTCGCGATCGGTGTAAGCGCGCTCGCCGCCACTGTGATCGCCGCGCGGCAATCCAATGCAGGGGCTTGGCTCGCTACTTGGTTGATCGAGGGAATCTTCGCTATTGCGCTGGGCGCGTGGGCTATAAAGCGTAAGGCCGATTCCGCGCAACTTCCGCTGCTCTCGGCTCCGGGTCGAAGATTCGTGCTGAGCTTTGCTCCCCCGTTACTGGTCGGCGCGCTGCTGACGGTGGTCCTCTATCAGGCCGGCCTCACTCAGGCGATCCCGGGAACGTGGCTCTTGCTTTACGGCACGGGAGTCGTGACCGGGGGCGCCTATTCGGTGCGCGTCGTCCCGCTGATGGGGATGTGCTTCATGTTGGTCGGCGCGGTGGCGCTGTTCTGCCCATTCTCATGGGGCACGGCGCTGTTGGGCGTGGGATTCGGCGGTCTGCATGTTGTTTTCGGAGTCATTATTGCCAGACGCTACGGCGGTTAGATCCAGGAGGTATGGTGGCTAAACAGAACGCTGCTCGAAAAGAAATGCCGATCGAGAAATTGTCCGAGGCTCGCGCCATTCCCGGCGGCAAGACACTGCCGGCTCTGGATCGCTTGATCCATGAGCGCATGCGCCTTGGAATCGTAAGCTCTCTGGCCGCGAACCGGTCGCTCACATTCAACGAACTAAAGAAGCTCCTCAAAACTACCGATGGCAATCTGAGCGTACATGCGCGCAAGCTGGAGGATGCCAATTACATTGCCTGCACCAAGTCATTCCAGGGCCGCATGCCGAAGACCGAATATCGTTTGACCGATGTGGGCCGGCGCGCGCTCGAAAAATATCTGAATCATATGGAAGCGCTGATTCAAGCCATGCGCGAGCTGTAGGTCCCTTTTTTTGGAGGCACGCTTTATGTCACAAAGAACTTCCCGCGGGTTGCACACAGCCATCATTATGGATGGCAACGGACGCTGGGCCACCACGCGCGGGCTGCCGCGCATTTCCGGACATCGTGCCGGCGCCGAGGCCCTCCGCCGCGCCGTAGAAGCGGCTCCCGACGCAGGCATCAGTTCCCTGACGGTCTATGCCTTTTCATCCGACAACTGGCGGCGGCCGCCGACGGAAGTCTCCGCTCTGATGAAATTGTTTAACTCCTATTTGCGTCGCGAACAAGCTGAATGCGTCAAGAACGGCGTTCGTGTTTCCATCATCGGGCGGCGTGACCGGCTGCCCCGCATGCTGATTCCCGTCATCGAATCCACCGAGAAGGCTACCGCCGCTGGAAAAAAGTTGCACCTACGCATCGCCGTCGACTATTCAGCGCGCGACGCGATTCTTAAAGCTGCCCGTAAACTCAAAGACAAAGCCACGCGCGACGATTTCACCTCAATGTTGGGAGGACCGGACGTCGATCTGCTGATCCGCACCGGCGGCGAGCAACGCCTGAGTGATTTCCTGCTCTGGGAATGCGCTTATGCCGAGCTAGTCTTCACGCCCGTCATGTGGCCGGACTTCACCGCTGCCGATCTGGGCGCGGCCGTGGCTGAATTCCACTCCCGCGAGCGCCGTTTTGGCGCGGTCCCGGCCGCCGCTTTGGCATAAACATTATTCGTATCTCAATGCTGTAAGCGGATCTACCTTTGCCGCGCGCCGCGCCGGAACGTAGCAGGCCGCCAGCGCCACAGTCGCCAGGAACAACGGCAGGATCGCAAACGTCGACGCATCCGTTGCGCGCACGCCATAGAGAAAACCGGCCAGCACTTTCGAAGCCGCCAGCGACCCTGCTACGCCTGCGGCCAACCCCACCACGATCATTGGCAATGAATCGCTCACGGCCCGCCGTAAAATATCCGCGGGCCGGGCGCCCAGTGCCATGCGAATTCCGAATTCAGAAGTGCGTTGCGAGACCGAATAGGAAACGACTCCGTAAATCCCGACCGCCGCCAGCGTCAAGGCCCCTAGCGCGAACACAGCCAGGAGCCAAAGTCCCAAACGCCGGGCCGCGATCGAATTGGAAACGATCTCGTCAAGTGACGTCACGTCGTAGACCGGTTGCTCCGGGTCCACTCGAAACACCGCGTTCCGAAGTCCTGCTGCCAGCGCTTCCGGGTCGCCATCGGTACGCACCATAAAACTCACGAAGCGTCCCGCAAACTGCGCGTGCGGCATGTAAATTTGCGGCGTCGGAGGCAATCCCAAGCCGTACTGAGCGACGTCTCCCACTACGCCGACCACTTCGCGGAAGGGTGAGTTGGCAAACGTACCCGATGCCGAGCCGGCCTGGATCTTCTTGCCGAGTGGCGACTCGCCGCCGAACCACAACCGAGCCGCAGTTTCGCTGATGACGCAAACCGGCGGATGACTCGCATCGTCGCCCGACTCGAGGAGACGGCCCTGGCGCAGCGGAATACGCAGCGCATGAAAATATTCCGGACTCACGATGTAGCGGTCGGGGCTCGATTGCTCGCCCGCGCCAAAGCTCTTGCCCGCGATCACGAAGCCAGTGCGGTCGAAGTCGCCGGACATCGGGACCACGCTGACAGTGGCTGCTTGCCGCACACCGGGCAGCGCGCGCAGATTCGCCAGCGCGCGATCGAAGAACTGGATCACGGCTGCGTCGTTGGGATAGTGAACCCTCGGAAGCGAAACGGAAGCGGTCAGCACGCCCGCGGGATCGAACCCGGGATTCACACTCCGCAAGCGCAAAAAGCTTTGCGCCAGAAGCCCGGCCGAGACCAGCAGAACCAAGGCCAGCGCGATCTGGCCGGCGGCCAGCAATTGGCGAAGCCGGTTGCGATGATCGCCCGCCACACGCATTCCGTATTTCAGCGCATCATCCAGGCGAGTCGAGTCCAGGTGGAGGATCGGCGCCAGGCCGAAGAGAATCGCGCCCACCAACGACAGTCCGAGGGAAAAAGCCAGCACTCGAAAATCGATTCCGATGTCGCGGGCATCGGGCAAAATCCGTGCCGCGACCACACTGAGCGCTGAAGTGCTCCAGGCCGCCAGCACCAGTCCGCAAATTCCTCCCGCCAGTCCAAGAACCAGGCTCTCTGAGAGCAGCAATCGAGCCATCTGGCCGCTGTTCGCCCCCAGCGCCGCGCGCACCGCCATCTCGCGCCGTCGAGTGCTCGATTTCGCCAGCAGCAGGTTGGCGATGTTCGCACACGCGATCAGCATCAGCACCAGAACGGCCCCTTGCAGCGCGAGCAATCCGGCGCGCACGTTACGGGTCATGTCGTCATGAAGGGTGACAATGCGCGCGGCCAGATGCGCGTCTACGTCGGGATGCGCACGCTCCATGTCGCGCGAACGCACGTTCAACTCGGCCTGCGCCTGTTCGATCGAAACGCCCGGCCGTAGCAGGACGATCGATTCCAGATGCCGGCCATCGCGCGACCCGGAATTGAAGGGCTCCCCCACCGGCCGATAGATCTGCGCGGGCTCTTGCGCCAGGCTGGGCGGCAGAGGCAACAGATCCGCTCCCGCAACCCCCACGATTTGGTGTGGCCGCGAATCGAGCTGGATCTTCCTACCCACCACCTGTGGATCCGCGTGAAACTGCTCGCGCCACAACGCATAGGACAACACCACGACATCGTCACGGCCATCCCGATCCTCCTCCGGCCGGAAAAAGCGCCCCAGCATCGGTTGAACGCCCATTACCGTGAAGTATTGATGCGAAACCAGAAGGGCGGTCAGGCGCTGTGCTTGGCCGGCGCCGGTCAGGATCGGTTTGTAATAGGCCGAAAACAGCGCTCCGCTTTCGAGCGTCTTGCTATCGCGGCGCCAATCTTCGAAGTCGTCAAAGGACGACGGCCCCCGGCTGCTGTTGTTCGATACCGACCAAATCATGGCCAGACGTGGGGCGTTCCTGTAAGGAAGCGGCCGGAGCAGCAATGCATTGACGATGCTGAAGACCGACGTCGACATCCCGATAGCGACGGCCAGTGTTACGATGCCGGTCGCGGCGAATGCGGGTGTCCGCAACAGAGACCGAGCGGAGATCTTGAGATTTTGCCAGACCATATTTGCCAGACCATGACGCGCCTCCACGGCCGATGAGGTTTATTGTACAGTCAGTTTGAATGACCCGACGACACTTCTCCATCGCGGCATCCGGGCTCGCCTTAACAGGACCCTTGTCCGCCGCCAGCTCCACCACCAGAAGCATTCTGGAGCTGCGCTGGTTCCACATGCGCACTAACGCCGAGAATCAAATGCAAAGGACCACCGAGTTCCTGCGCGCCGCCGCGCCGGTACTGAAGCGTTCGGGCGCCACCCAGTTGGGATTTTTCGGAAGCGTCATCGCCGACGAGAGCCCGTTCATTCTCTCTCTGTCCGCGTTCCCCAGCCTGGCTGCGATGGAAACGGCCCGTGAGAAGGCCGCGACTGATAAAGATTACATTCAGGCTCGCGATACCTACAACGCCATGGCTGGCCTCGGCTTCGAACGCATGGAAAGCTCGCTACTGCGCTGCTTTGAAGGCATGCCGCAAGTGGAACCGCCGCCGCACACAGAAGGTTCGGCCGCTCCGCGCGTTTTCGAGCTGCGCATGTACGAATCGAACAACAGCTTCACGCTGGCGCGCAAAATAAAGATGTTTAATGAGGGTGAAATCGGGATCTTCAAGCGCCTCGGAATGCGGCCGGTATTCTACGGCGAGACGCTGATTGGGGCCCGCATGCCGAACCTGGTTTACATGCTGGGGTTCGACAATCTGGCGGCGCGTGAAAAGCTGTGGCAGGCGTTCGGCGCCGATCCGGAATGGCAGAAGCTGCGGGTGCAGCCGGGCTTTAGCGATGCCGAGAACGTGTCGAACATCAGCAATTCTATTCTGCGGCCGCTGCCTTTTTCGGATATTCGATAGGCGAGCGAAAGGTCAGCCCCAGGATTGAATGCGGCCCGCAATATCGGCCTTCAGTTGCTGCGGGTCGGGAGTGAACCGCATGCAGGCCGCCTCTGGCAAATCCTGGAGCACTTCGGCGAACGGCGGATAGCGCAGTTCTGGGAGCACGGCAAAGCCCAATGCATCTGCTAGGAGTCCGGCGACCCGTACCAGATGCACCATCCGAAACGGGCCCTCTGGCGGTTCGTGATGCTTGGCCACCACTTCGCATAACTCGGGCGGGAAAGGCATCTTTCCCATCAGCCAGGCGCCCGCTTGGCAATGATCGATGTCGAATAATTCTCGTTCGGTGGCGATGAGATCGAAGCCCTGCTCGCCGGAAACAGCCAACAGGTTGATGTAAGAGTCCGGGTATTTCACCAGCAAGGCCAGGCGGCCGATGTCGCGCAGGAGCCCGGCGACATAAGCAAAGTCGGTATCCATTTTGCAGGCCCGCCCGAGCTTTTCCGAGAGCAGCGCGCAAGCCAGGCTGTTCTGCCAGCAGGCACGCAGAGCTTTACTATTCAGAACAGGACCGACAAAATCTCCCAATGCCCGCGTCACCGTGATCGCCTTCACCCGGTCTAATCCAAGCAGGACGATAGCATGCGAAATAGTCTTCACTTGGGTCTGCAGCGCGAATAGCGGGGAGTTGGCCATCTGCAGCACCCGGCTGGCAAATACCGGCTCGGCGGCGATGATTCGGCCGACGCCCGTAATATGCGCGTTGTCATGGGAAAGCACTTCCAGCAGACGCGTCGCCACCAAGGGAAACGGCGGCAGGTCATCTAAGGCCCAGGGTTTCTTTTCCTCCGGTGGCTTGGAACGGGCTTCGGGCTCGACAGTCGTCATGCTGCTCCTCTGGCTGATTCACTTATCGGCGGAGCCCAGCAATATTTGAGAGGATGTTTGAACTCGCGCCGATGAGTGGGTTTATGACCACGACCACGGTGGAGACTCCCGCTGAATCCGAAATCCGGTTCCTGGACTACCGGCTGGACGTCATCAGCCATTGGCCGCCCTCGGAACGGAAGCGCGTGACGGCGGAAGCCATCTCGCGCCGCATCACGTCCATCGCCCGGTCCTCGCTGGTGCAACCTCAAATCGACCACTTAATGGACTCGAGCTGCCAGTTACTGGAAAATCTTTTCCAGGGCGAATAGTCGCCGCGCAACTTAGAGCCGTCTCACTTGGAACAACCCTGGCGCGCCTCTTCGAATTGATTGAAAAGCCGCGCCGCCCCGTCCCCGGCTAAAGTGTCCAGCCGATGGCTTTGTCCCTTCTCGACCGTGATTCGAACCGTCATCCCTTTCGCCCGAAATTGCGCGGCCTGCTGTTGCATCTCTTCTTTCCAGCCCGTGTCCAGTTCTCCGACGTGCATGTTGATACACATCTTCGCCAGTGCGCCCACGCGCGCGGGCGTTGCGTCCGGAAGGTAGCCCGGGAAGCCGGTGACGGACCAGAAATATTGTGGATACGTCGCGGCCACATGAAAGGCGCTGATTCCTCCATTGGATTGCCCGGCAATGTGAAATTTATTGTCGGCGATCTTGTAATCCGCCAGAATCTTCGTCAGGAACTCGGGGAAGATGCGCTCGCCGCCTTCGAAGAACAGCTGGCCATCCGGCGCCGCCGGAATCACGACGATGTAGCCGCGCCGTTCCGCTTCGTCCCGCCAATTGCGCTGGATCGCGCCATCGACAATGTTCATCGTCTGCGGCCCGCCGCCGAAGGCGAGCACCCCCGGATAAGCCTTCGCTGCGTCGTAATGGCTCGGAAGCACAACTTTGTAGTGAACCGAGACGCCCGCGATGTTCTTGCTTTTTTCGACAACCTCCGCCGCGGCGGACCCGCTTGCGGCCAATAAAACAGCTGCCCCAGCAAGCGACACAAACGCCGAATCAATATACTTCGAGATCATGTCCGATCACTACCTTTCCTGAATACCCTTGGCCAATCTCCTTCAAATACTGTTCGTCGGAAAAATTCGACAATCCGCCGGTGCGATGATAAACGATCAGCAGCCCCGGTTGGCTTTGGCTCGCAATCTCCGCCAGCTCCTGAGTGGACGTGTGATATTGGGCGCGATATTTCGGCCAGTCCGGCATGGTGGCGCGGGAGCCCATCGGATAGACTTCGTGAATCAGAATATCGCAGCGCTTGCAAGCCTTTACGAGCTCGGGACTAGGCCGCGTATCCCCGGAAATAACGATAACGCGATCCGGTGTATCAAACCGGTAGCCATACGCTTCGTCCCACTCTCCGTGCGGCACCGGAAAAGCCGTCACGCGAACCTGCGAATCACTATAGACAACACCCGGTTTGATTTCGTGCGCGGCCACGCGCAGCGGCCAGCGCTGTTCCAAACCTTTGGTTCGGATGTTGATGTCCTCCTGCCAGGCCGCCAAAATGTGATCAGTCATCGCTTTCAGCCCTTTGGGTCCGTAAACGTTGAGCGTATCTTTCCGTGCCATGACCCACGGCGTGAAGATCAGATCGGGATAACCGACCGTGTGATCGGAGTGCAGGTGAGTGAGAAACGCAGTCTTGAGATTTTCCGGCCGGACCGCTGGAAAACCTTTCGCGGTCGCGGCGGCGGCACGCCGGACAACGCCGGGACCGAAGTCGATCAGATACGCCGTGTCGCCTACAACGATTGCGGTGGCCGGGCCGGATCGGTCGGGATCCATGGCTGGCGTCCCTGTCCCGAGCAAGATCACCTGCGTAGCCGCTGAAACATACGAGCACCAAATCACCACGGCCGCAAAAATTCTGAGCGCTCGATCGGACATTCTAATCACTCGCAACATTATCCTATGCCACGCCATATCCTATGACACCCCATCCTATCCCGGCCCGGTATGTTAGTACCGCCTTGGTGTGTCAGTATGGTGGTGTCTATGACGCCACAAGGACAGCCGAAATTTCAGTTGGTGAACACGCCGGAGTACCGGGAAAGTTACGCCAACAGCGTGCAGATTCGAGTGAACCTCTGGGATTTCTTCCTGATGTTCGGCACCGTGAATCAGACCTCGCCCGAGAACGTTGTCATCCACAACTTCCAGGGTGTCTATCTCAGCCCGCAGCAGGCCAAGGCCTTGCTGAATGTTTTGAATCAAAATATTTCGCAATACGAGCAGACCTTCGGCGAGATCAAGCTGGAGCCCCATAGCACCGGCCAAGCCAGCGCGATCCAGTAATGACGGCGCCCTCCGAGGCTGGACCGAAGAGTAGGCGCGGCGTCAGGCTAGATACCTACCTGTTCTTCCTGCTGTCGTTTACGCTGGTTGTCTTCCTCACGCACGTTGCCTACTTCGGCCTGCCATATTTCTGGGATGAGTTGGGCCAGTTCGTGCCGGCCGCGCTCGACATCTACCACGACGGAGCCTGGATTCCGCATTCTACAGTCCCGAACGCGCACCCTCCCGGCGTGATGGCGTATCTCGCCGCGGTTTGGGACATCTTCGGCTACTCGATCCCGGCCACTCGCGCCGCGATGCTGCTGCTGGGGAGTTGCGCCTCGTTTTTCACTTTTCTCCTCGCCATCCATTTGTGCCGTGGACTGCACGGCGCGCCGGCGTTCGCCCCGGCCCTGTTGCTGCTGATCGATCCCTTGTTCTACACGCAGGCCATGATGGCGCAACTGGACATGCCGGCCATGCTCTTTACTGTGCTCGCGCTGCTGTTGTTCTTGCAGGACCGGCATCCTGCCGCGGCCCTGGCTTGTACGGCGCTGGTTCTTGTCAAAGAGACCGGCGCGCTATTGCCGATGATTTTAGTCCTGTTCCTTTTGGCCGATCCGCCGCGCAGCAAATCCGCCGCTTACTACATCGCCCCCTTCGCAGTCCTGGCCGTCTGGTTCTTTATTCTCTGGCGTGCCACCGGCCACGTCTTCGGAGACGCCGGATTTACGCACTACAATCTCGGCTACGCGCTCAATCCGGTCCGTGCCTCACTGTGCTTCCTGCGGCGCATTTACTATCTTTTCCTGGCCGACTTCCGATGGGCGGGTACAGTGGCCATCGTGCTGGCATTGAAGAAAACGCGGATCTATTCCAATCGCGCCTGGCGGGTCACGTGGCTGTTTATCGGCGCGCACGTGCTGCTGGTCAGCGTGCTGGGCGGCGCGGAGCTGGAGCGCTACCTTCTTCCGGTATTGCCGCTGGTCTACATCGCGATGAGCGCCGGATGGAGCTTGCTGCGGCCGATGTGGCGCAATACCAGCATTGCGGTGGTCGCCGCCGGGCTGCTAGCTGGACTGATTTTCAATCCTCCCTTTCCATTTCCCTTCGAAAACAATCTGGCCATGGTCGATTTCGTCGAGATGCAGCGAACCGCCGCCCAATTCGTCGAGAAAACTTATCCATCCCGCCGCATCTACACTGCTTGGCCGCTCACACAGGCTCTACGCAATCCCGCCTTTGGATACGTGAATGCCAAGCTGTTACCTGCTGAAACCGGCGATCTTCGGTATTCGACGCTGCGCGTTGTCGATCCGAAAGATGTCGACGTATTAGTGTTGTATTCCCGGACCTGGGAGCCGGAATGGGGCGTCCTGCGATTCCAAGCTATTGAGCGATTCTTGCATCGCTTCTATGAGTACGAACCGCAGATGAATACGACGCAAGTGCGCGATCACTTCGGATTGGTCCCGATCCAGCGCTGGACGCGGCGGGGCCAGTGGGTCGAAATATATTCCCGAGCTCCTATTTGAGCGCGAAGGTGATGATCGCGTCGCCCGCCGCGATCGCGATATACTGCTTTCCATCTACCGCGTAGCTAATGGGCGGCGCGTGGATCGATGCCCCGGTCTGGAATTTCCAAAGCACTTTGCCGGTGCGGTCGTCGAACGCGATCAGGTAGCCCTGCGGATCGCCGGTGAATACCAAGCCGCCCGCCGTCGCGAGCAGTCCTGCCGACGGCGTGGTGACCATGTCGAAGCGCCACTTGGTTTGGGCGGTAGTGGGATCGACGGCCAGAATCGCGCCCGTCCCGTGCGTGCCCGGCGGACCTTCCACGTTGCTGGCCTGATACCACTGGCCGGGCGTGAAATCCTGCTTGCTTTTGTAGAACAGGTGGCAATTTTCGCTGGAGCTGAAATAGTAGAAGCCGGTCCGAGGACTGTAGGTGGTAGCTTGCCAGTTATGGCCGCCGCCCAGACCCGGACAAGCGAACTTGCCCTCTTCGGTGGGTTCCTGGCCGGCAATCAGAATCGGGCGTCCATCCGGACCGATTCCATCCGCCCAGGTCACCTTCGTATACGCCCTGGCCTTCAGGACCTTTCCGTTCGTGCGATCGAGCGTGTAGAAAAATCCATTGCGATTGGCCTGGATCAGCGCTTTCACTTTGCGGCCATCCACGGTGAGATCCACCGGCAGCGGATCGCTGATCGCATCCCAATCGTGGGTATCGTGCGGTGTGAACTGATAAAACCATTTCAGCTTTCCGGTGTCGGCATCCAGTGCGATCACGCTACAGGAATATAGGTTGTCGCCGCGCCGGACATCGCCGTCCATATCCGGCCCCGGATTGCCCGTGCCCCAATAAACCAGATTCAGATCAGGGTCGTAGGTTCCGGTGACCCAGGTAGATGCGCCGCCGCGCTTCCACGAATCGCCCGACCAGCTTTCGCCGCCCGGCTCGCCTTGACCAGCGACGGTATTAAAGCGCCACACCCGCTTACCGGTATTCACGTCGTAAGCATCGACGAAGCCGCGCGTTCCGAATTCGGCGCCGGCGATTCCCGTCAACACCAGATTCTTAACCACCAGCGGCGCAGCGGTGGCGCTATACCCCTGCTTGTAATCGGCCAGCGGCGCCTCCCAGAGCGTAGCGCCGGACTTTATGTCGAGCGCGACCAGCGTCCCCTCGATATTCACGCGGAACAGCTTGTCTCCTTGTACCGCAAAGCCGCGATTCACTTCGCCGCAGCACAGATCGAGCGGCCCCGGAGGAGTCTTATGAACGTGCCACACAGGCCGGCCGGTGATGGCATCCAACGCCCAGGAATTGTTCGATGGGGCGGCGACGAACATCATCCCGTCGAAAACCAGCGGCGTTGTTTCCGACCCGCCGACGCCGGTCTGATAAATCCATTTGGGGGCGAGGTTCGCCACCGTGCGAGTGTCGATCTGCGTGAGATCGCTGTAGCGCCAGCCTTGCGGGTTCTGGCCGTAGGTCCGCCATTCGCCCGATTTGGTTTGCGCGTTCGTGAGCAGCGCCATCCCGAGCAGCCCTGCGATCGCCGTGAAATTCATCGTTGTGCTCCTCCCAAACTGGCCAGATAAGCGACCAGGTCGTCCAGTTCTTTGGCGGTGAACATCTTGCTATAAGTGGCCGGCATCAAGGACCGGTCCTCGCGCTGGATGGATGTCACTTCGTCCTTCTGAAATGAATAATAGTGTCCGGAGAGATCCATCAATCGGGCCGAAAAGTTATCCAATCCTTTGTCGAGGCCCGTGATCTTCTTGCCGTCGCGCGTGACCACCGTGAGGGTGTCGAAACCGGGCGTGATCTCGGCGTTCGGAGCAACCACCGATTCGCGCAAATAGGCCACGCTGCGTTGGCGTCCGGCGCGGGTCAAGTCCGGCCCGAGGCCGCTCCCGCGCGCGCCCACGCGATGACATTGGCCGCAGCTCCCTTTTTCCCAGAACAGCTTCTCGCCCGCTGCCGGATTGCCCGTGATCGGAGCGCTTTCGTGCGGCGTGAGCGAGCGAACATAGGCGACCAATCGCCAGCGCTGCTCATCTTCCATCCGGCCGCCGAAGGCAGGCATTTCCGAGCCCGGCACCCCGTCCGAGACCACGCGAAAAAGATCAGCATCGGTATCGCCGGCCGCAAAGCTGCCGCGCGTCAAGTCGGGACCGCTGCGTCCGCCAGTGGCACGCAGGCCATGACATCCCGCGCAGGACATCCGGAATTGCACGCGGCCCAATTCGATCGCCTGGGCGTCGCCCGCATAAGGATTTTTAGGCGCTGGGTGCTGCTGGGCGAGGCAGCAGCCTGCCAGCACGACAATGGTCAGGAGTTTTAGCTGCACGAAGGAAGCATACGCACACCGGGGCTATGGTGTCAATGTTATCGTCACTTGCCACTAAGCTAGAACACGAATGAGGTCGTACGGTTTCCGCCGTAGGCCGGTCCGCAACATCATTAACACCTCAAGTTCTGCCAACGCGCTGCCGAACGAGAAGCAGGTCCAAACAATAATGAAACAATCCTCTGCAATCGTGCTCCTCAGCACCGCAATGTTGTTCGTAAGTTCGGCGGCGGCCCAGTCCACCTGCTCCCCTTCGACCAACATCTCTAATTTCAACGGCACGCCCATCCAGGCGAGCAATTTCATTTGGTTCAACGCCAACTTCACCGCCAGCGGAATCCCGAGTACGGGCGCGACTATCTCTTTCACAGCTTCGACCATTACTTTTACGGCCGATCAGCCCTACACCGTCAATGTGCCAAACGCGCAGATTACCTTCAGTCCCATTGCAACCTGCGCCTCCACTACGTTCGATACCCTTACGAACACGTGGACCACAATAGTTCCTCTGGCCGGTAGCGACGAGATTTTTCTCGCCGGAGTGGCTTTCCCCGTTCCGGCAAGCTTTGCTCTAGCGAATGGCCGGGTGCAAGGCCCGGTGAGCTGGCAAGGCACCTTCACCTCGGACACAGCGGGCATCTCCGTAGGTTGGAAATGGGGCGCGGCCGTTTACAAGGTTTTTAGCTCTGACTACAACATGCTCGGTGTGAAGCCGGCGCATTCCAATACCTGCTTGTACGCGAACTCAGATCATGCCGGTACGCCCGAAGGTGTCGATCCGGGCAGCGGCCGGCCGTTCAAAGATTTTGTTACCGGTGGTGCCAGAGGCGGCGGAGGGTCGAACTGGACCGGGTCATGGAGCGGCACGGCGGGCGTCAGCGTCTGCGTCAATAGCAGCGGTGGCGGCGGACCACAGTAACGTCGACTCCGGTCCGTCTAGGAGGTTGCTGAAAAAGTCTCTCGCAGGTCGGAGACCTGCGCCACGTGTAGAGCTAAGTCATTGACCTGGAGTTGTGGAGCAGGTCCCCGACCTGCCAATGTGAGCTCTTGAAAGGCTTTTTCAGCAACCTCCTAGAGAAGTTTAGCCAGCTCGGTTTCAATATTCCGGCGCAGATCCGTGGGTGGATTCATCGAAAGCGCGGCCTTGAGCTCCCGTTTCGCCGATACATCATTTCCGGTTTTTAGGAGGACCATCCCGAAGTGGTAGCGAAAGTTGGGCTTCTCCGGGTACTTCGAAACCAGCCCCCGAAGAATCTGAAGAGCGCTCTCATTCTGGTTCTTCTTAAAATAAATCCAGGCTAGCGTGTCGGCCATCTCGGGCTCTTCCGGCGACGTGCGGACGGCTTTCTGTGCGAGCGCCAAAGCCTCCTCGAGATTACCGCCCGAATCGACAATTAGATAAGCCAAATCGTTCATTAACGCGGCATTCCCCGGTCTTAATTCAAGGGCGTGCCGCAGACTGTACATGGCCTCTTGCGTTTGACCTCCCGCTATCATCACGTGCGCGAGAAGCGCCGGCGGTCCGGGATCTTTCGGCGCCAGCCGGCCCGCTTCCCGAAGCTCCGCGGTGGCCTTGGAAAGGTTCCCCGTTAGCTGATAGGCCCTCCCCAGCGATAAATGGTATTGCGCCGAACGCGGGTTCATTACCAACAAACGCTGATATTGCTCAATGGCCGGAACCAACCTGCCGAGAGCTACCTCGACGTCGGCCAGCAATAAACGAATTACTTCCGAACTGGGCGACTTCTCCAGATCTTCGCGTAGAAACTGCAAAGCCTTCTCGATCTGGTTCTGGGCAGCTTCCGCCTGGACCAGCCCTGTTATCGCCCTCGTATTACGAGGGTCTTTCTTGAGGAGCTTTTGAAAACGGTCCTCCGCCTCCTTATATTTCTTGTCTTTCAAATCGAGCATGGCGGTCTGCAACTGAACTTCGTCTGGAAAGATCTGTTCCAGCTTCTTGAGCTCATCGTGAGCTTGCGCGTCATTGCCCGTACTCACAAGACTCACGGCGCGGAGCAATCGGATGGCGGGCAGGTCGGGATCGATAGCCAGAATCTCGTTGGTGTAACGCAGGGCGCTCTGGTAGTCTCCCTCAGCTTGGCTTTGCTGGGCCAGCGCCAGCCGTGGCGGAAGGAAGCCGGGCTTTTTCCTGGCCTCCAGGTATTCGCGCTTCGCGCCCGCTGAGTCTCCCTGGGCGGCGAGCGCCCTTCCCAGGTTGAATCGCCAGACCGCATTTTCAGGACTTCTCTTCACCAGCCCCTGAAATTGAGACACCGCTTCCTTTACCGACTCTGGCTTGCCGCTTGCAAGCAGCAAGGAAGCTTGCACCGCCTGAGCCCCTTCATCAGAAGGCTCTTGTTTGCGAATCTCGCTGACGGCCGTCAGAGCCTTCTCTCCCTTCCCCTGCGCGAGCCAGACATTCACGATTTTTTTCAAGCAGAGGGCCCTGTCTTTTGGATTTGCCTGAGCCCCCTGCTCGTATTGCTGAATGGCATCGTTCCAGCGCTGTATTCTCTCGTAAAATTCCCCCACCTGCAGATGGACTTGCGGGAAGGCTGCCGGATTGTCCAACATTCGCTGCACTACAGCTTGCATTTCGTTTTCCCTCGACGCTCCGGCATAGAATGAAGCCAATTGGAGCGCAGCTCCAGCGTCGGTCGGATTGTTGCGCACCTTGGCTTTGAGAATCTCCTCCGCTTCGCCCGA
>Ga0210401_10002416_pt1 | contig 20695 bp, 17 predicted proteins | sample IncBWH32MmetaG_FD_150866 | JGI IMG/M metagenome (GOLD analysis project Ga0210401, IMG submission 150866) | Forest soil microbial communities from Barre Woods Harvard Forest LTER site, Petersham, Massachusetts, United States - Inc-BW-H-32-M | ecosystem: Environmental > Terrestrial > Soil >... | reverse complement strand
AGGAGGAGTAGGGAGACAGCAATCGCCCATGCTCGGATATTTCAGCGCGAAATTTTCGTTTTGAGCCATGGTTGCCGGGCGGGTGGCGACCCAAACGTGGTCGTTGGCTGGATCGATGGCGATACCTGCAATCGATCCAAAATCCCAATTGCCTTGTTCACCAAAATGCCCCTCCGCCTTCGGCCAAGAAAGGTCGACCTCGAAAACGGGGCCTCCCGGCACAACTTCTTGAATTTGCGCCGCCAGCTGAGGGACAAATGGCTCGCCTCCAACCAATATCGCCGTTGCAAAGACGAGCATACACAATCTGTTTCGTCTCACACCGCCTCCAATTCGCATGGAAGAACTTCACGTTCAGTTAGCGACTCGAATGAGTGTACTTCACCAGATGAATTTGAGAGCAAACTGGACCTCTCTCGAGGTAGTGGATGTCTTGTCAATCGCTCCTGCCCCTTGAACTGGAGCGCCGGACTGATCGAAGAGCGTGCTATTGTCGATTGGAGCGGCAAAATTGGGGTGGTTCAATACATTAAATGCCTCCACTCGAAATTGGACATTAAAGGCCTCGGAAACTCTCTTGATGTAGTTGTTTTTGAATACCGAGAAGTCCAAATTTAGGAGCCCGGGGCCCACGAGGGAGTTGCGCCCGGCATTGCCCAATTGAGTAGCAGGGTTCGGAAATGAAAAGCACTGGAGATTAATGTAGGCATCGACGTTGCCGGGGCTGACCGCAGTCTCGCAACCGGGACCTTTGGAGCGGTCCGGGAATGACCAGGGATCAGAGCTATTAATACCGAGCGGATCTCCGCCGAGTATCGGGGTAAAAGGCAGCCCCGTGCTGGCTTGCAAAATGCCGCCCAACTGCCAGCCGCTCAACGGCCAGGCCGCTGCTCCCTGCAGAGAAGGTGGCGCAGGGATAATCCAGGTGAAGTTAACGACCAAGTTTTGTTCAACGTTGAAATCCGAGACTCCGCGCCTCAAACGTCGATCGAAGAAAAACAAGCTGGAAATGGAATTGCCGAACGGATCGCCGGCCACACTGGAAGACCCCTCGTCAATGCTCTTGCCGTATGTGTACGAACCCTGGATTTGGACGCCATGGCTCATCGTCTTGGTCGCCTGGAATTCAAGAGCGTCATAAAAACTGTTTGCACCCCAAGACAAAGAATTGATCCGAGCGGCGTTTGGATTGACCACCGTACCGCTGCCGGACGGAGTCGGCCAAACATACCCCGCAGGAGTCAGGGTGGGCAGAACCATGTTGGCATCGTCCAGCCGAAGCGGCTGGTGAACTCCCCGCGAGCCGACGTAAGCACCCATGACCGTAATACTATTCGCGAGCTGACGCTGAATACTTAAGTTCCATTGCATCACATAGTTCCGGTGAGGATTGGGTTCGACATACGCCTGGCGCAAATTTGTGACACTAAGACTGTTAAACGCAATGGATGGGAAGGATTTCGCAGGTAAATTTTGAGCATTTCCGATCAACGTGAACGGTGCGGTAGTTGATGAAATAATCTGAAATTCATACGGGAGTGGGAGTACATCGAATAGTCCAAAGCCCGCGCGCACGGAGGTTTTGCCATCCCGGAATGGGTCCCATGACAGACCGACTCGCGGTTCGAAGTTGTGGTATGTGGGATTAGAAAAAAATGGGTCACCAAGATGAGGCGTTGGGTCCGCCAAGTTGCGGAGCGCCGACAGTTTCCCTTCAATCTCGGTAGGCACTGTTGAAAACTCGTAGCGCAGGCCGAGGTTGAATGTAAGATTGGGCCGCCAACGCACGTCGTCCTGAATGTAGGTACCGACGACGGTTTGTCGCAGGCCGCGACCGCTCGTTGCCGACGGGATGGCGGCCGCCAGCGAACTCGGTTGGTTGGTCATAAAGTCGAGCAGCGTGCCGAAGCGGAAAAAACCACCGGTTTGAGTGAGGGCAGTTATGTTATCTTGAATCCGTTCGACGCTGACGCCGAATTTCAAAGTCTGAATTCCCTTAGTGAGAAAAGCATCGTCATACCCCTGGAACGAATTCCAAGCGATGGCGGTTGACGTTCCGGCGTTCACGCCTCCGCCAAAAGCGGTGAGGCCCGGTACAACGATTTGGGGAGCGTTCTGTCCCGGCACGGTGCCGAAGGACGGATTATTTGCTGCAGGATTAATTGCTCCTGCGCCGTACCCGATGGCCGCCGTAACCCGGTTGAACCCGAGGCGAGCGGAGTTAACCAATTGAGAGCTGAAGGTGTGGTTCTCCTCGATCGCAACGGACTGACGAAATGTCGATTGCCCATACAACACCACATTGAGTGGATCCGGAACAGTACTCAGAGATTTATCCAATTGGTAAGTCCCCGCCAGGTTATCCGACGCCCCCAGCTTCTCATCCAGGCGGACGGTCCCGAAGTCCTCTGTAGTCTTCTCACGAGTCGCAATCGAATATTTTACGGTGTTAGTTGCACTTGGGGCCAAGGGAACTGGCCAAAAAGTGAGAAATGGTTGCACAAGGGGATCGACTCCCGGCGACTGGGTCGTTCCATCCGGGTTGTGGTAAATTCCGTTCCGGAAGTCAAGAGAAGGAACATTATCGACGTTGGTAACGCCTAAAAACTGGCGCAGCCCTTCATAGTCTACAAAAAGAAATGTATGGTCTTTTCGGACCGGAAGTCCCACGGACGCTCCAAATTGGTTACGACCAAACGAGGGGGCCTGGGGCCCGTCAAAGAAGTTTTTGGCGTCCAGGGCGCTGTTTCGGATGAACTCATACGCATCGCCGTGGATCTGATTCGTCCCGGAGCGGGTAATGCCATTAACGACGCCACCGGAAGTCCTTCCATATTCCGCAGAGTAATTGCTGGTCAAAACTGAAAATTCCTGAATGGCGTCCACGCCCAAGGTGCCTCCCAGGACGCTGCCTGGTCCCCCATTCGCATAGTCGTTGACGCTGATGCCGTCCAGTCGGTAGTTGTTCTGTTGCGGCCGGGCACCGGAAATCGCCAACTGGGCGCCGTATCCTCGATTGCCTCGATTAAAGCCCGACGAGGTGCTGGCTTGCAGAGACGCCACGGACGTCACGCCCGGTTGTAGGGTGGCGAGTTGGGTCCAATCACGGCCATTAAGAGGCAATTCCCGAACCGTAGTGGCATTTACCTGATTGCTCAGTGCGGAAGAGACGAGATCCACCGTTGGGATCTCGGCCGTCACTTCCACTGATTGACTCATTTGTCCCACTTGCATTTCGATGTCGAGAACTTGCCGTGCTCCCACCGAGAGTGTAACGCCCGTGCGAGTGATAGTTTCGAAACCGGCAGCCGTGGCTTTGATGGCGTAGTTGCCCGGCAAGAGATTGGGAACGGCGTAGACGCCCGCGCTATCCGTCACAACATTTCGTGCTACCCCCGTGGCCGTGTCGGTGACACTTATTTGAACGTTTGGGATTGTGGCCCCGGACGCATCCCGCACTGTTCCAGTCAACGTAGCTCCGGACACTTGTGCCCGAACCGGACTCGCGCAAAAGATGCTTATAGTCAGGATCAACAGCGAAAAAGAAACGTCACGCACGATTTTCGCACCCATTGTCATCGGAATTACGGCCTCCTAGACCGATTAGTCCAAAGCTCACATATTCCCTGGCAAGTCCTTATTCACCACGAGGATTCGAGACCTTGTGCCCCCCTACCGGTGATTGCAGGTTATTGAAAGCTGGCAAATCCGTCAAACGAACTGGTCCGATTTGGACCACACAGCCGAATCGGGCCACTTGCGTCGTTTGGAGATACGGCGTAATATGCCCGTATATTTAGCAATCTACGAAAGATATGGAGATTCCGGGCTTGCGAGGCAATGAGCATCCACAAGCCCAGAAACGTATTCTTAGCAAGTGTACAAGTCTGCTCGGCGAATGATATTTAGTTGGGAGACGCACTTTTGTCCCTTTCAGAGGCACCTACGAACGGTAAAATTGAATTCCCGGAGGGCCTGCTAGACGCGCTTCAAGCTGGTTACTTTGGGCGGCAAATGCGGGACGGAATCAGCTGGCTCGAAGAACATCGTCCCGCCATTGAAGCGCTTGATCCGGTGCAAAAGAACTCTGCTCGAATTATGGGGCTTCTGGCACTCTGGGCAGAGGCGGGGTCCTGCCACCTAGCATTAGTCCGCAAATTGTTCCGTCGTTTTCCCGACTGCCTGACCAAGGACTTCTCGGTATTTGACTTCGTGCATCTGCGGCTAGCGCAAGGCTTACTAGATATAGCTGACGAGAATTTTGACGTTGCGATTACCCGTCTCGAAATTATTAATGGCATTGAGGCGCAGGCTTGGCTAGCGCCGCTCGTGGCGATCACCAACTATTGGATTGGGAAATGCCACGGAAGAATGGGCAGATACGACGAAGCCCTCCGTTATGCGGCGAAGGCACGGGAGCTGAGCCTGCAACTTGGCCACGAAATGATGGCCGCAGTCATCAGAACATGGGAAGCCTGGCTGACCTTCAAAAAGGGCAAGTCGAAGGAAGCAACCCAGTTACTGCAAGAAGCAGAGAAGATTCTCCTTGGAACAGACGACTATACAGCCATGGGCAATATTCAATTCGTTTACGCAAGAATTGCACGGCGTGAACGAAGATATGATGCTGCTGTCGTTCACTTCACCGCGGCCATTGCCGAATTTAGACGATGGATGCCGCCGGCACCCGAACTGGCGCGTTCGCTCACGAACTTAGCCATCGTCAAACAGTTCATCGCCCTCCAGATTCAACATAAGATGGATCACGAGGTCGGTAGCCGGAGAAGAAGTCGTGGACGGCGAACGGATAGACGACGCATTGAAAGTCTCCGCGAAGAAGCCCAAGCTTACCTTAGGGAAGCCGCAGAGATTTATCGAATTTCTGATAACCATCATGGCAGCGGGACGGTGTACCTCAGCCGTGGGCAGGTGTATTTAAGCAGTGGTGAATTGGACCGCGCAGAAGAAGAGGCGCAAGAGGCTTACTGGATAGGTCAACATAAGAATGACTACAATCTGATGGCGCGCGCCCGCGTACTCGGAGCGATGGTGGAAAACGCAAAAGTTGATGAGCAGATTGATGACGATCTTGGCGCACACGCCAAATTGGCCTCTCAGTTGGCCGACGAAGCCGGCGAATGGGCGCTACGCGTGCCAAACCGGCGCGTGTTGGCAAAAACGCTTGTTGCAAAGTCCTTGATCCTTTCCAACGACTTTTTCAACGACACGGAATCGGCCAGAAAGTACGCCGAGCGTGCGAAGGCCCTTTTCGGCCCCACAGGGCATGATTATCTCTGGCAGGATCTCCAGATGCTAGGCGAAACGATTCATCGGTTCCGAGGTGTTGATTCGGTCTTGCGCGAATGGTCTCACGGCCATGTAGGGAACAAAACTTTTCAGCAGATCGCCGAAGAGTTCGCTGGAATCGTTATCCCAAAAGTATGGAAACTCGAGGGCCGAAAAGTATCTAGAGTCGCAAAGCGACTTTCCATTTCACCCAAAAAAGTTCGAAGAATACTTTCTCGGCAAGGACTCCTGAGAGTGATCTATCCAGGTCAGTAGCGGCGATGGGTCGCAGCTGTAAGCCGAGGGGTTGCAGGTTGCTCGGGTCTCACCGCGGCGAGCGAGGCGCCGAAATTCTCGTGTGTGGGACAAAATGAGGCGCTTCAGGAATCGTTTCCAAGCCCTACAAACACATACGACCTTCGATTTCCAGATTTTTCGGCATAAGTCTACTCCAGAACGTCGCAAGTCAAGAACGCAGAACCCCTACCTGACGATGGCGTTTGCATGGCAGAGGACAGGTTTCGAAACGGAGGGCGGTGCGCGATACCAAACTGCGCGAGCTCTTCTGATAGTTCGGGAATCGCAGTCAATTCCTTCTCGATCAGATCGGTCATCGGACCCTAAAAATCAAGCCTAGCGGACTCCAAATCCGAAAATGTATCCTCTTGTCGCAAAGCCTGACGAGCCGCGATCCCATTGGCCAAGCGTGTAGTTCACAGCGTCAGCCATAGGATGCTTCGGTAGCAACTGTTCTTTCCAGATCAGCAGCTTGCGATGTAATTCCGCCGGGATTGAGACCGACTGTTTCTGCCGCAACTGGAGTCGCTCGGCCACGGCAACGCCTTTCGCCTCTCTTTCCACAGCAAACAGCGTGTCCATCCGACCAACCGCCTCGCGCGCGATCTCCGGCGCCGATTTCTCCGCCTCCACGAACTTGCGCCTCGCATGCGCCCAGCAGCCGGCGCGCGTGATCGCGTTGCCGGCCACTATCCCATTGTACCCACAGTACGCGTCTGCCAGCAAAACCTGCATGTAGTCCTTCAGAAATTCCTTCGGCCCTTCACGACTGCGGTTCAAGGTGAAGTCGAACACGTTATACGGATTCGCGGCGTCGCCCTCGAAGGCCTTTGCCAAGCCGAAGTCCAGCACCTTCACTTTCCCTTCCGGCGTGACCTTCACATTCGCTGGTTTTAGATCGCGGTGAATGATTCCTTTTTCGTGTGCGGCTTCGAGTGCTTCCGCAATCTGTTTTGCAATCGTGAGAGCTTCTTCGAATGGACCCGCACCCTCTCGTTTCACGTGGTCTTGCAGCGTCTCACCCGATACCATTTCCATGACGAGATAGCTCGTGCCGCCAGATTGTTCGAGTCCGTGGATTGTTGCGATGTTTGGATGGTTCAGCGAAGCCAGCATTTTCGCTTCACGCTGAAATCGTGACAGCCTCTCGGGATCGTGCGCGAAGGCTTCGGGCAGGACTTTGATGGCCACGTCGCGCCCGAGCTTGGTGTCGCGCGCTTGATACACTTCACCCATCCCGCCCGCGCCGATTTGCGCGAGAACTTTGTAGGAACCGAGATGTGTGCCAGTGGCGAGCGTCATTTCTTCAATCCAGCAGTCCAGTTCACGACAACCGTGATCGGTGTGGACGCTGCTTGCTCCGTGGCTGTATTGATCAGAAACCGCTGGCCGTCGTTGGAGACGGCGTATGAGAAGCGCAAGCCGATCGAGAGCGTCTGAAACAACGGTTTGACCGCGCCAACCTCAATAGATGAGCCGTTACCGTTTACCGCGGCCACCATCAGCTTGTTATCCGGAGCAATGTAGAAGATTTCAGTGCCGTCCCGCCGCCATCTGGGCCAACTGCCACCGGCGGTCGAGATCTGCCATTTCCCAGCAGCGCCAGGGAAGGGCGTGACATAGACTTCGCTCCTGCCGGATTCGGTCGAATCGTAAACAACCCACCGGCCGTCTGGAGAGAACTGGCCGGACAACACGGTGAATTTCAAATTTGTCTTTAGAAGCGGAAACGGCTTCCGATCTCCGGACAGCGGTAAGACAAACAAATTGTAGCCACTCGAACCACCTAAGGTCATGTAGAGAATAAACTGCCCGTCCGGAGACCAGCTCACCGGATACTTCTCAAAATTATCTTCGAGTAGCACTTCCTCAACCCCCGCTCCACTCGACGGTCTTTGAAACAAGTCCAGATGCCCCCTCTGTCTCGAGTTGAAAACGACCCGGCTGCCGTCCGGGGACCAGATCGACGCCAACGCATCTTCGCCGAAAGTAAAGCGCGTCGGCAGTCCGCGCGCCAGGTCATAAAGCCAAATGTCCAACATGTTTCCCGCCTCTATTTGCCTGTTTACTGAAAGCCGTTTCCCGTCTGGAGAAAGCTCCAGATTGGCATTTGCAGTCGATTCTCCGAGCACGCCGATCTGCTTGCCCGTGCGGTCAAACCATACGAACTGCAAACCGCCGACTCCCAGTCCCGACTGATACGCCAACACGCCATTCTCTGATGCTGAGAAGATGCCATATGGGTTCGTGGGCCCTTGAGTCTGAATGGATTCGGCAATCGGAAATGCATCTCCAGTCAGTGCGAGACGCCGCGTGTCAAACCGTTGGGCCATAAGTGTCTTATCGCGCAGGAACAGGAGATGGCCTTGGCTATATAGGACATTCGTTGAATCGGCGTTCAACAAAAGCTTCCGGTTGGCGGAGTCTAGTGATGCCAGGTAAACCGTTCCACCGTGGCCCGACGTGCCCGTCCGGTAGAGAAAATGCCGGCCATCGGGGAGGAAGCTAGGTCGAACATGGATTACATCATCTGGACTGAGCTTAGTGGCTGGAGCAGGCGTACCTCCCGACGCGAGTACCTTATCAAGTGCGGAAAAAGGAGCCGGACTAAAGACAATGACATCATCACGGCTCCATGCGCCACCACCGCCACCAGTCGCGTCGCACAATGTAACGGGCGGACCACCTGACACATCGATCTTCTTGAGTTTTCCGTCTGCGAAGAATCCGAGAAAGCGGCTGTCGGGTGACCAGAATGGGCGCAAAGCACCCTCCGTTCCGACCAGTGCTTGTGCTGTCAGCGTATCGAGCGAGCGGACCCAGAGGAGAGGTTTTCCGTCCGCGATCGTTGCTGCGAAGGCGATTCGTTGACCGTCAGGCGAAACCGCAAGGGGTGCTGGCGGCGCACCCGTGACGGCCAGTTGTCGGGCCAGGCTCCACGTGTTCGGCAGGGAAACTAAAAATCTAACGGACCGCGCCTCGTCCGGGGCGCGCCGGAAGTACGCAAACGCGCCCACAGCGAGTGCCGCGACAAGCAGGCCCACCGTGACCGACCAAGCAAGGCGCTCTCGACTTATGCGCTGAGCGACTAGGGGTGGCTCCAAGCCATCCTGTGAGCCGCTCTCAGCAATCCATTTCAACTCTTCGCACAGATCACTAGCTGTCTGCCAACGCTTATCCGGGTCTTTCGCAAGGCATTTCTTAACTACACGGTCTAGTTGGGGCGGCGTCTTCGGTTGCAGCGAAGCCATTGACGGCGGTTCGGCTTCCAAGATCTTGGCCATTACGCTGGCAGAAGTCTTGCCCTCAAATGCTTTCCTCCCTGTGGCCATTTCGTAGACCACGGCGCCAAAAGCAAAGATGTCCGTGCGAGCGTCCACTTCCTTGGCTTCGACTTGCTCCGGCGCCATGTACTGCAACGTCCCCAGAATCGTTCCTTCACCAGTGATTGGGCTCTTCATCGTGGGAAGCTGCGATTCCGGGATGGTCGGAGCAACCTCCCGTTTCAGCTTCGCCAAGCCGAAGTCGAGAAGCTTCGTCCCCGACTTCGTCAGCATGATATTGCCGGGCTTCAGATCGCGGTGAATGATGCCTTTTCTGTGCGCTTTGTCGAGCGCATCAGCAATCTCGATCGCGTACTGCAATACCAGTTGAATCGGCAGCGAGCCTTTCTGAAGTCGTTGCGCAAGCGTCTCCCCTTCCAAATATTCCATCACCAAGTAATCGGTCCCGTCTTGGTGGCCGATGTCATGGAGGACGCAAATGTGCGGATGATTCAGGCTGGCGATCGTTTTTGCTTCGCGGTCGAATCGGTCGCGCAATTCGGAACGATCGGCAAGATGCGTAGGCAAAACTTTAATCGCGACGATTCGATCGAGGCGCGTATCGCGGGCCTTGTAAACCTCACCCATTCCGCCCGCACCGATAGCGGAGAGGATTTCGTAGGGCCCTAGACGTCTCCCGGGGAGGATCGCCATGGGTCTCCGCCGACTAGGAATCGGGAGAGTATAACTCTTTGGGTATCCGCAAACCGATGTTTTTCAGAAAGGTTAATGGTCCGAAGTGCTCAACAGATTGCTGATTCTTGAAAGCAGGCAAACACAATTTGCGGGCGCACAGATTCTGCCCGTCGCAACCGAGTTCTTTAAAGTGGATTATTGAAAGGTAATTAAACACAAGTCTATCGTCCGGCGAACTCGCGCTGAGGACAATTCTGTAGCGGCTCGCCACGAAAATAAAAGTTTCGGCGGTACGAGGAGCGGTACGGAAATTTTCACAAAAGATTACCCAGGCGTGGTTAAGGCCATTCAAATGAATAAAATAAAGTGGTAGGCCCGTGCGGACTCGAACCGCAGACCTCTACCGTGTCAACGTGGCAAGGATAGGTTTTACAACAACTTAGAAGACCGCGGGGGCTGCCAAAGTACGCGGAAGTCGTGTAAGACATCATACTCTGTGGGTTGGAGAGTGGGTTAGAAAACAATCACGGCATCCTCACTTATCTATCCTCTTCTTCTTTTACCACAAAAAAGGGTGTTCGCGCGTTCGATTTGTTACGAACCACAACAAAGCTTCTTGGTGTAACCTTCGCGTCCGGCTCGTCGTCTGTCAGCCGTATGCGACGCCGGGCGGGTCACGATTGGCTGCCGCTTCTTCAAATAGGGTGATTGCCAAGGCGGGATCGCCAAGCACTTTTTCAGCACAGCGGACACCACTGGGGCCTATTTCCTGGGCTACGGACAATACGCCAGGATCGATCCCTCTTCCGAGGCGGTCTACAGAGTTGACCCAAAAAACGGGACTGGCTTTTCTTTCTCGGTGTGGGTGCATGGGATCCCCACGATTTCCCGCCGCACACCTCTACGGAGGTTCGGATGCAACTGGCTGGCTAAAGGTTTCACTAAGTTGCTAGCACTAAAGTACTAATGGGCGTTTGGACGCTCGCGCGGATGGATGGCTGACTAGGGATTTGAAGGTGACATCAACTATGCGGAAAACTTATCCAGTCTTGCGTATAGGTACGGTGCTTCTGAGTCTTGGATGGGTGGGTGCTTCGTTGGCTAAATCTATATAACGACGACGCGATGCCAATCCGTCTTCGAGTGCCATTCTTCGTCAGCACCCTTCCAGGACCGCTGAGTCACCAGCGAGAAGACCGCGTACTTGCGGTCGGACGCTCGAATCGACTTGTGCTCCGGGTTCTTGCCGAGATAACCGATGAGTTGAACTCTCTTTCTTACGAACTGTGATTCGAAATTTCTCCTGCAAGATGCACTTCCGTTTATCTGATTTATATGAGCGATTTATGCCTCCTTTAGGAAGGCCCGATTAAGGTTAAGGTCATCAAGAAGACAAAGCGCCGCCTTGGGGAACAGGTGTTTGCGCTTCGAGAATTACCAGGACGAGATACTGAGCGCATTGTGAAGAAATCATTCCCAAGAGGAAGTAATTTTCTGATGCGAATCAAAAACCCGACGTCTGGAAATCACAATTACAATCAATCTCTTATGCGGCACTGACTCGCATCGCTCTAGTCTGCCCGACAGAAATGCTATTTCTGAGCAGCGGATTCCAACGGCCATTTACTTTGAATGTCTACGGTATCGAGCAACACTGGGCCCTTACGTCCCTATAGCAACTTGAATCATTTGAAGGCAACCTTGGAGAGAAGTTGTAATTGCGACGCCCACCAAAATTGAGTCGGCTCTTCCTGATTGCGATCCCATTCCTGTATTTGGGTCTGGGATCGGGCCGGTGCGCTGCGTCCCCTAAAGTAGACAAGCTGTTTTTGTCCCCCGGCTTCATCACTTCCGGATTCACGATTGGAGATTTTGACGGCGACGGACTGCTGGATGATGTCGTCCTCGTCCGCGCGACCCCAATTAGTCCTACCCTTGCCGTCTACAACATTTCGATTCACATGGGCTCAGGCGTCACGCAAGATGTGTCCATCACCGGCCCTCTGGGAGTCTTTGAAATTCTTCAGCGCGATGTGACCGGAAACGGCACGCCTGATTTGGTGCTAACGGCACCCTGGCAGGATCACCCCCTTGCCGTCCTTGTGAATAAGGACAACGGCATGGGCACATTCAGGGTAGCCGATCCCGTCGTTTACGCCGCCGCTAACGAAATCCGATCCGTTGCGAACTTGACTTCCCAGAGCGCGCCGTATCTAGACAGCGTTGCTCTGTCTGCAAAAAGAATTGTGCCCCGGGAGAATGAGGGGCATGACAGATTCCCTCTCCCAAGACCTCTGCTCGCTTCGCCTTTCGCACCCGAGAAGGGTGACGCTGGTCGCTTACTCCTGTTCTCCCTGTCTGGCCGAGCCCCTCCTAGCTTCCAGAGCGCCTCCTAAAAGACCCTTACGCAAGGCCAGTATTCGCAGAGGTGTGGTCGTGTGCCCCGCGAGCCTGAGGACCATTTCTTCGCACCGTGCAAGGTGGTTCTGAACGGGAACGCGGAAAAGTTGCTCGCCCTGATTTGTACCGAATGCGATTGAGACACGGCGCAGACCGACCACTTCGACCGAGGATTCCGACTCGCTAACCTTTAGGGCCTTGAGTATCGGCTTACAACAAGCCAAGGGCGATTTCAGCCAGCAAGTCTTGGAAACGTATGGTACCTGATTTCGCATTGCGGAAGGCGGACCATGAGCCAAGGATCGATCCTGATACTGGGTAACGACCCCCAAATTCGTCGTGTGCTTATGACCAGCCTCGTGGGAGAGGGTTTCGTGGTCAGCGGGAGGCGAGATCGCGAAGCTGCAATCGACCTCATTCATTCTGTGAGATTCGATTTGCTGCTCTTGGATCTCGATGCGCCGGATGGGGCGGCCATCGGAACTTGCCGGGAGATTCGAGCCCTTTCGGACATGGGCATCATCCGGCTTGCAGCTAGCACTACCGAAAGGGACAAGGTCGATAGCCTCCTAGCCGGTGCCGACGATTACGTAACGAAACCGTTTAACATGCCCGAGTTGGTGGCGCGCATCCGCGTCGTTCTCCGAAGAAGGGCGGTTGTCGCTGGTCTTGAGTGTAGTCACATACACTTTGAAGACCTAGATATAGACTTTGATCGGCGGTGCGTTAAAGTGGGCGATCGAGAAAAACGGCTTACTCCCAAGGAGTTCAACGTGTTGTGCTACCTCGCTGCCCGAGCCAACAAGACGGTCGGCCATCGCGAATTGCTCCAGGCCGTCTGGGGGATCGATTATGGGGGCAGGGAACAATGTTTGCGTGGCTGCATTGGCAGGCTGCGTAAGAAAATTGAAGTATCGCCGAATCAACCGAAATATTTGCTCACTTTCCCTTGGGTGGGATACCAACTTCGGTTGCCTGAATAACTCCTCGCGACGCCTCAAACTGTTGTTCTCCGTTAGTGATGTATCGCCGTCCTGTATTTTCTTCCAGCTTTTGTTCCGCTTCACTCTCAAAGAAAATTGTTATCCATCCCATCGAAAGTTCGATGGTTGTGATAGAAATTATTTACAGCTTTGCAACGACTTAATCACGCCCTCCCATTTAGCCTAGCACGCGATGTTGCTCACACGTTAAACGGGGAGGTGTACGATGTGGAACGGGAAGTTCGTAGTCAGCGTTGTATTCGGCTTACTCATCCTAATAGGTCTGGGGAATTCGGTTGTTCATGCACAATCTACTTTTGGCAGCGTTCGCGGTACGACGCAGGACCCGACTGGCGCGATCATACCGGGGGCGCAAGTCACCTTGCATAGTGTCGATGAAAACGCTGATGCGATGGCGACCAGTGACGATCAAGGAAATTTCGCTTTTGAGAACGTCAAGCCGGGACACTACCGTTTGGTAGCCGCCAAGGAAGGTTTCTCCCAGGCGATTATCAACAACGTGGAGTTGGCGGCCCGGCAGTCCCTGCGCCTGGATCTGAAATTCGCTCTAGCCACCCAGAATCAGACTGTCGAAGTCAGCGCGGGTGCCGAACTGGTGAACACCGAGAACGCCACTCTTACCGATTCCAAGATCAATAGCGACATTACCCAGATGCCAATGAATACACGGGCCGTATCCACCAGCCCACTGGCTGCGCTCGCTGTTTCGCCAAGCGTAGTGAAAGATTCGCAGGGAAACATCGCCATAGGCGGCGCAACATCAGCGCAAGTGGGCTTTTCTGTCGACGGAATTTCCACCGCCAACGTGCGACAGAACGGTGCTCTGCAGGACGCGTACCCTTCGGCGGAAGGGATTTCCGAAATGAAGGTTACGGGATTCAACAACAACGCTGAATTCGCACAAATCGGCGACGTGACATTCGTCACCAAGAGCGGAACGGATCAATGGCACGGTAGCCTTTTTGAGTACTTTCAGAATTCGGTTTTGGATGCGAATATCCTCAACTTCCCAACCAAAGCGCCGAAGGCATTCAACACCTTCGGAGGCAGTCTGGGGGGCCCTGTCATTGTTCCCAAACTCTACAACGGAAAAGACAAGACTTTTTTCTTCGTTGATTACGAAGGGAACCGCAAGACACTCTCATCCCCGCAACAACTCCTTGCCCCCACACAAGCAGAGAGAAACGGTAATCTGAGTGCTCTCGTGTCCCCGCAAGGTGGTCCTTTGGTAGATCCCTTTACCGGTCAGCCTTATCCCAACAACACCATTCCGAGTGGGAGCGCATGTGGTAATCCCAAGGACTGTATCAATCCTGTCGCTCAGTCTCTTTTGAACTTCTATCCGCTGCCGAACGCAAACCTAGGTGTGCTCAACCCTTCCTTCAATTACCAGACTTTGGTGCCCATCCCTGCGAGCACAAATGGTTGGGACCTCCGGCTCGATCAAACCATCACATCGAAACAGCAAATCTATGCTCGCTTTAGCTGGAAAGATTCGCAGAGCAGCTTCGGCGGAAGTGGACTTGCTGCGAATCAGTTTCTGCCCAATGTGACGGCCCATGATCAGAATCGAAGCTTCCTAATTTCGCATAACTATGCAATCAGCCCCACGTGGCTTAACGAATTTCGTGCGGGTTTTACGGTCTTTAAAGAAAACGATATTTTTCCGATTCAGGGCAGTTCCGCGATTGACCAACTAGGACTGCAAGGCATAAACATTTCGCAACATCCAACCGGCAGCGCTTTCCCGACATTCACATTCAGCGACGGCACATTCTCATCTATCGGGCAGGATAGAACCGGAAAGACGGTCTCCCAGAGCATACAATTTACGGATAACCTCACCCATATCGTTGGCAAGCACACTTTCCGCGTTGGAGTTGATGTTCGGCTGGTGCGTTATAACGCCCTTTTGTTCTTCCAACCCTCCGATGACTTTGGAGACTTTACATTTAGCCCAGGCCTTTTTACGAAGTACTCCTATGGCGATTTTCTTCTAGGCCTGCCGCAACAATCATTCTTCGCCATTACAAGCCCCCAGGTTGACGCGCGCACTACGCACTACGGTGTCTATGGTCAGGACGAATGGCAGGTGAATAACCGCCTGACTGTCACCCTCGGGCTGCGCTGGGAATTGCAACCACCATTTGTTGAAGGGATTGGTGACTTGGCAAGCTTCGATCCGCGGACCAATAGTGTGATCATTCCGGATAAGTTCTTGCAGAGTGTCGCAAACATTCCCTCACTGCAATCGGTTTACACCGGATTTCTCCAATCCTTTAACGCGTGCTCGCTTTCCACAAGAAATATGGCGCTGCCTTGCTCCAATGTGGAGACGGCAAGCCAAGCAGGTGTTGGCCAGGGGCTGAGAAAGACCTATCTCCGAAATTTCGATCCGCGAGTCAGTGTGGCTTACAGGCCATTCGACGACAGCAAAACAGTGATTCGCGCCGGTTTCGGTATCTTCACGATGACAACTCTTGGCCCATTGTCCTTCAACAATGCCGGTAACCCCGCGTCGAATTTGCTCACCAACGTGAATGCCGTCTTCAATGGCAACACGCTGCAATCGCCGCTATATCAGTTCCCGCAAACTGCTCCAGCCAATCAATCGGTCACTCTTGGCGGAGGTAGCCTCGAACAGGCCAACGATCCGAACTTCCGTGATCCGCAAGCGGCACAATGGAATCTGACCGTCGAACGGCAAATCACCGCCAATACGCTGGCCCGCATCAGCTATGTCGGCATGAGTTCGTACCGTCTGCCGATAACCATAGATCTGAACCAGGTAGCTCCGAGTACGACTCCTTATTCACCGAGCCTGACGCCCTTTCCCAACTGGTTGCTGTTGATGTCTTCCGAGAGCGAGGGCAACGCAAATTACCAGGCAATGCAACTGCAGGTGGACCACAAGCTCACGAATGGCTTGTCATTTCAAGCAAGCTATACTTGGGCCAAGAATATCAGTAACGCGCAAGGAAGTGACGCTCCTACCGTTTTCTCAGGTGAAGAAACGTACGCGGCCGAAATCGCAAATCGTTTCGACCTGCGACAGGATCGCGGAAACGTGGCCGCAACACCGCGCCACCGCTTCCTATTGACCGGCACGTATGAACTGCCTTTCGGTCAGGGTCGCCGGTGGGGCAATTCGGGTCTCCTCGCCTCCACACTCGGAGGCTGGACTTTGAGCACCATTACGACGATTCAAACTGGACCGTGGTTGACGCCAACGATCAATCCGACCGGACCAAACTCCAACGATCCTTCTCAGATCAACGACCAATCCAACACCAATGTCGCCAATCGTGTCGGTGCGTCTCTTCGGCCCGATTGCGTCGGAAATCCTATTCCTGCAAACCGTTCCAATGCGAACTTCTTCAACATCAACGCGTTTGCCTCGACGCCTGTTGGCGCAGGTCGGTTTGGAAATTGCGGTCTGGGCATTCTGCAAGGTCCTGGCATGATCGATGTCGATATGGGCCTTGCCAAACGCTTCCAGATTACGGAAGGGCTTCATTTGCGCTTTGAGGCTTCGTTTACAAATGTATTGAATCATGTCAATTTCGCTCCTCCAGCGACAAACATCAGCAATCCCAGTACCTTCGGGGTTCTGCAATCGGTGCTGCCTCAAGGCTCCGGTGGAAATCGCACCGGTCAGGTGGCGCTACGGCTCGACTTCTAATTCGTATCGACGAAAAGAATGGGATCGCCCTTTTGTGCCAATCCCAATTCAATTGCCAATTCCTTATTGAGGCAGCACACGGTACCTATCTCAGCATAAAGGTGGAGTAAGCAAATTGTTCGATGACGGGAAATGAGATCTAAGGGACTTGAACTTAGGAGACGATCATGTTGAAGCGAAGGAAGCCCCTACGGATCATGGTAATGCTCATCGTGCTGGTTGCGAGCGGCCCCATGGTAAGGACTGCGTTCACACGACAGGATGCACCCCCGAAGCCGCCGGATAGACTGACACTCGGGCACCATGAGGCCAAGCAATTGTTGCTCCTTATAGGTCCGGACAAGAACGGCAAAATCTCCAAACAAGAGTGGATGAAGTTCATGGAAGCGGAGTTTGACAGATTGGATGTGGAAAAGAACGGGGAGCTAAGCGTCAAGGAAATAGCCCAATCGAATTTGCGTCCAAGCTATTCCTCAGCTTTGAGGAAGTAGCCGGGTGGTCGCGAAGGGCAGAATATAGTGGCCTACTCGATTGTTGCATACCTGGCTACCAACTTCTCGTATACCCGATGCTGGTAGTCGTGTACCACGGAACCGTCACGACTTTGTTGAAGGTTTCTTGAATCCAGATGGAATTGTGATCGTTGAAGTGGATGACGGCCCCTAGAGACTCTCCGTTGTAGAAGTGATTCTCAACCTGAGGGTTTCCCGTAAAGCTGGTGATACCCACCTGAATCCATGTATAACCGCTAACCCGCTTTATCTTTGGGAGTCCGAAGTTCTTCATAACCCCAAAACTCTCCGTGTGACAGCCGAATTGAGAGTGCCAAAAGTGTGGCCGATGCCAATGTTGTAGTTCGCCTTGGGCGCAAGGCCGAGCCTGACAAAATCAGAGCCTAACATGACGAACAAATCGGTGCTCGTCCCCGATTCTTCTGGGTTGCTTGCCGTCGAATTCTGAGATTGATCCTGAGCCCAGCAGACTGGGGCCAAAACGAATGCAAGACCCGGTGACAAAAGAACTTTCGCAACCCTCGCAGAAAAAGTACAAACAGGCATCATTGTGGCTTTATCTCCGTTTGGAAGTGATCGATCCAAGCCATCGCTCGTTCGTTTCCGGTGTATCGCTGCGCCATGATTTATACGCGCACGTTTTTGTGGCTTCTATCCGTTTATACCGGTCAAACTTTTCAGAGGAACTACTGGAGGGAGGCCCAAACTCTAGCCTGAAACACCCGACTTCGTAAACTCACGGGTAGCTTCGACAACAACGGGTCTTCGTCCTTGCAAGACAAAAGCGCAGCTTCCCACTTGGCAGATGATTTCTGTTTAAACATTGCGCTTGGAAATTCTGCACGCAATTCATGAAGAAGAATCTTCTCGTCGTCGCCCAATTGGACGGCACAGAGCCCCTATTTGGTGCCAGCAACCAGTACGCGACCCAGTAAGGAATCGGTAATCGCGTAACAAGCACGAATTCCTTTGCCGCCTCGCCGGTAAACGGCCGGCGTCATGCCGAGCCCTTTCCTCGTTTTCTCGTACAGAGCCCGGCTCGACCTATAGCCTACCTCATAGCAGGCACTGCTTATGGACTGGCCAGCCCGGAGGTGTTGTTTGAAACGAGCGATGCCCCAAATCGCCGTTGGTTCGATCTTCTGCCCAGCGAATATTGGGTACCACATTTAGGTTCGGCGTTGCTCGGGCGGCGAACGCGAGAATGAACGTCAACAAGAGGATCTCCGCAATCCGGGTCTGGGTGAACTTGGGTTTGGTTCGTGCTTTCATATTGGCTTAATTTTGGTGAACGACACTGCCCAAGGCAATGGTACGAGTCGGACGTATTGACAGAGGGGTTTGGCAAGCTCTATTGTGCGCGGGGAATGTTTCGTCTTTGGCGACTGTTCTTGTCCCTCGAACATCGAAGTCTTGATGGTGACCTTCGCTTCATCACGGTTCCAGGATGACGAGGCATCGGACGGGGATATTCGGAGAGCCAACAATTCGCCGATGCGAATCCCTGACCCGGCTGCGAGTGCCAGCATTGCGCGGTCAAAATTACTCGCCTTTATGAGCGCGGATTCAAGCTCCCCGGTGCTCACGATAGGGCGCCGCTGTTTCTTCTCCTCTACTACTGGCACGTCTATAAATTCATGATTGAATTTCGTTGAGTAGAGGGCGCGATTCGCCCCGTTTACAGGTGAAGAATTACAGGTGAAGTTTCTGTCGGATTCCGGAGAAATCTCTCTAAAGTATTGAAAAGAATGGTAGGCCCGTGCGGACTCGAACCGCAGACCTCTACCGTGTCAATAACTTAGAAGGCGTCGGGTACCGCCAAAGTAAGTGGAAGCACGTCCAAGACGGAACCGTTACAGGTGAAATTACAGGTGAAGAATTTTTAGTCAATCGCCGATAGCCTAGAAAATTGCCAGTGGAGCAATAACCGTCGTACCCCTAAGAGAAGGGGATCTACAGAGGAGATCCCCTCTTCCAGTTCTCCTCAGTGTTGAAAATTAGGTCGCCTTGCGGAACGTCAGATTGAAGCGGCGTCCGCCAGGCAACGGGTGAAATCCTTCCTTGAGCGCCATAACGCCGTGGTAGCGAAGTCGCGCGGGACCACCCCAGACGATCACATCGCCATGCTCAACAGGAATTCGTTCCGTCTCGTCGTTACGGCGTGAGCCACCGAAGAGAAACGTTGCTGAAACTCCCAGGGACACCGAAACAATCGGCTGGTCGAAATCTCGTTCATTCTTCTCCTGATGCAAAGAGAGCTTCGATCCAGGCTCATAACGATTGATGAGGCAGGCATCGGGAAGAAACTCGTCAAAACCGACCTCCGTTGCCGCGCTGCTTGCTAACTTGAGGAAACAATCCGGCATTTCCGGCCAGGTAGCGTTAGTCTCTGGATCGACGCGGTCGTATCGATAGCCCGTCTCGTTGGCAATCCACCCGAACGCTCCGCAATTCGTCATCGCCACCGACATTCGAAATCCTCCAGGAGTGATCATGTGCCGAAAAGGAGCCTTGGCGGTCACCTCTCTCAATCCCGCGAACAACTCGGTCTCGTATTTTTGAGCGAACTTGCGCAACATTACTGCTCGCGGACACAACATCTCCTTGGACGCTTCCGTTTGTGAGACTCTCTCGAAGAGATTCATTGTCGTTGCTACCTATTTTGCGTCGTGAAAAATAATGCCGAGCGTGTGGCGGCATCCTGACCGCAAGCGACTTACCCCGTGACGAAGATTGACGCGATAAAATCCCCGCGTGCCCTTGACCGGCCGGTGATGAACAGCAAAAGCAACCGCATCGCCCTGACGAACTGGAACCACCTCCGGCCGCGATTGCATCCGCGGACATTGCTCCGTCAGCACAAATTCGCCGCCCGTAAAATCTCTCGACGGTTCCGACAGCAGAATGGCCACTTGGATCGGAAAGACGTGCTCTCCATAAAGATCCTGGTGCAGGCAGTTGTAATCGCCCTCTCCGTACTGGAGCAACAACGGCGTCGGCCTCACCTGCCCCGCGTCGTGGCACCTCCGGATGAATTCGGCGTGCTTCTCTGGATAACGGATTTCGATGCCCATTGCGGCGTTCCACCGGTTTGCGACCGGTGCAAGACGTGGGTAAAGACCCGTCCGCAATTCCGCAATGACGTCCGGCAACGGATAGCTGAAATACTTGTATTCGCCGCGCCCAAAGCCATGTCGTCCCATGACAACGCGGCTGCGGAAGAACTCATCCTTAACGTACATCGCGGCGAGAGCCCGGCACTCATCGGCAGAGACGAGCCGTTCGAGTACCACGCTCCCCTGGTTGTCGAGTTCTTGTGATATGCGCCGCCACTCGAGCGCGTTCAGACGCTCGTCCCCGTTTTCCGCTGCAATGGATACTTTTGCCGGCGTGCTCATGTTCGTGCCTCCCGATCAAGCAAATTGCGCTTTCGTTCAACTCCCCAACGATATCCCGACAGCGAGCCATTGGTCCTGACCACCCGATGGCACGGAATCGCCACGGCAAGCGAGTTTGCGGCGCAAGCTTGGGCAACCGCTCGGACTGACCTTGGCA
>Ga0210401_10002411_pt1 | contig 20723 bp, 16 predicted proteins | sample IncBWH32MmetaG_FD_150866 | JGI IMG/M metagenome (GOLD analysis project Ga0210401, IMG submission 150866) | Forest soil microbial communities from Barre Woods Harvard Forest LTER site, Petersham, Massachusetts, United States - Inc-BW-H-32-M | ecosystem: Environmental > Terrestrial > Soil >... | reverse complement strand
GCCTTGTAAGCTCTCCGAGACCCAAAAGTTCTGCCAAGTTCCAGCAAATCGATCATGTGCTTGTCGCAGCCGCTGCCGATTGAGCGAACGACTTAACGGCCGCTGCTTCGTCGTCTATGATGTCGAAGACCGTATATAGCCTCGCAATTTGCATCAGGTCGCGGACCTTAATCGTAAGGTTGAGGAGCTTCAGTTCTCCCGCCTGCTTCCGCACCCTCGTTAAGGCACTGACCAGATGGCCCAAACCAGAGCTATCGATGTAATTGACAGCGCCAAGATTGAGCAGAATTTTGTTATGTCCATTGCTTAGCAGGTCGCAAACCAGTTCGCGTAGCGCGCCGCCCTCTTCGCCGAGCACAATCCGTCCGCTGATGTCCACAATGGTGACGCCACTTACTTGTCGAGTGCTTGTCGTCATGTTCATTGGCAACCTCCTGAGAAATGCTGTCGCTCGTGCAGCCACCAACATTGATCGAACGAACGCAGACTCGTAGTCAGGGGTCCGGCCAGGATTTTCGTCTACGTCTATGAATACGAGCCCGAATCGCCCCTCGTCAACCTGTTGGAGAAGCTTCGTGTACTGTGGGACGTCCATCAAATCTACTTTTCCCATACCGAACGACGGAAGGTGGAGGTCGATGAAAGCCGTGGGAGTTGAACGGCCTATGTCATACCGACGAAAAAGGGCTCGACGGTATCTCAGGATGCGCTGATGCTGAAGTTCAATGAGGCGGGGCTTGGTTTTCGATCCATGGCCCACCAAATAGATAGCCGTTCCAACTGTTTTCTCATCCATAGGCGGTCGTTCGCTCTTGACGCACCTCGGTTTTGTACAAACGAGCTTTAGAATGGGTACCGAGCGCTCCATTATATCAAAAGGTTATTTTCCGGCGCGAACCATCCCGCCGAGCCTTCCCGAGCAAGGGAGATTAGGAGCGGTAAGAGGCGCGTCTTGTCGGCTGCTGGCAGAGCGGCGATCGCGAAGGCGGCGAAGAAGCGGTGGGCGAAGGTTAGGAAGCAGGCGAAGAAGTTGGCGTAGGCCTTCATCTGATCACGCGGCGCGGCTACGCGGTTGTATAGGTGGAATGGGCGATTACTTAGTTAGTTAGGGGCCGTCTAGTCGCAGCGCAGCGCCCTCATCGGATCGACACGTGAAGCGTGCCGCGCAGGAATAGCGCAGGCAATTCCTGCAACCAAGCCCAGCAGCAAGACTCCCGCGAGGAGAATGATCGGGTCGCGCACGCTGCCTTCCGCCCATCTCGCAAGAATCGTGCTCAGGGCCACCGACAGCGCCAAGCCCGCGACAATTCCGCCTCCCACACTTGCAATAGTCGACGCGAATACAATCCGAAGCAGATGCCCGCGTTGCGCCCCCAGCGCCATGCGAATTCCAAATTCGTTCGTCCGCTGCGCCACCGTGTAGGACACCACGCTGTAAAGCCCGACAGCAGCCAGAGCCAGCGCCAGCCACGCGAATATGCCGAAAATCCATGCTGCCAAATGTTCCCGTTGCCACTCCGGTCCATTGGAAATCCACTTGACCAGCTCTTCGGTTCCGCCCCGAATTTGCTGGTCCGGATTTAGTCCAACCAGTTGCGTTTGAATCGTGTGGAGCAGCGTAAGCGGTGGAGCTCCGGTCCTCACTAACATTTGGACGCCCGGAGGCAGGTCCATAGTGTAAGGCACGAAAATCGCCGGTTGGATCGGGTTGCTCAGGCCGTCGTCCAGGAAGTCATCCACAACTCCGATGATCGGTAGCCACGAGTCCGCGAACGTTGGCGCTGCCAGGATTTGAGAGTCTTCGACCAACGTCACCTTTACGGAATGTTCGAGGGCGTCGCCGTTCGGGAAAAACCGTTGCGCGAAGGTACGGTTGATCATGGCAACGTGAGCTGCGTTGCGGGTTTCAGTGGCGGTCCACACACGCCCTTGCAACAACGGAATATGCAGCGCCGCAAAATATTCGGGACTTACAAGATGGACGTACGCCGTTTGCGGTTCGCCCAAGGGCTTCCCCAGAATTTCAAACCGTCCGTCCCATCCGCTGCGGGGCGGATTGGAAAAGACCGAGATGGCGGCGGTGGTCACGCCGGGTGTTTCCGCGACCTTGGCGCGGAGTTGTTCAAAGTACGCCGCGCGGGTGGCCCAAGTCGTGTACGAATTGTCGCGAAGCGGGATTTGCAACGCCATGACATGGTCGGGGTCATAGCCGAGCGGCCGATGCAGCATGGCAACGAAGGTCTTCATAGCGGAGCCTGCGGCAGCGAGAAGCAGTAAAGTCAGCGCTATCTGGCTCGCGATCAGCAGGCTGTGCGTCCGGCGAGCGCGGATGCTGCCGGTCATTCGCCGCGTATTCGACTTCATAATTTCGCCGGCCTGCGTACGCGAAAGCTGCAGCGCCGGCCAGAGTCCGAAGAGCACGCCGGTTGCGAGGGCGACGCCGACGCTGAAGAACAGCACCGAAAGACTGATGTGGATCACGGCCTCCGGCGGCAGGGCGTAGGGAGGCAGCAGCAAATGAATGCCGGCGAGGATTCCATAGGAGGCGAGAATGCCCAGCACGGCGCCGGTCGCCGCCAGCAGCAGCGATTCGGTGAGAAGTTGACGCACGACCCGTCCACGCGCCGCGCCGATTGCAGCCCGCACCGCTAGCTCGTGCTGGCGTGCGGTGCCGCGCGCGAGCAGCAGAATGGACACGTTCCCGCAACCGATCGCCAGCAACAGCATGACCGCACCGAGCATCAGGTAGAGCGTTCCGCCGATGCGCCGGAACGCCCACGCGTTCAGGCTTTCGATATGTACTTTGAAGTGTTCCGGGAAATGCTTCGGCATGTCGGCGGCGAACTGTTCGACCACCGGTTGCAATGCTGCGCTTGCTGCTGCGTAGGTCACGCCGGGCTTTAACCGCAGCCAAACGATGAACGTTTCTTCAGGGTCCTTGGTGATTTGCAGCGGCAGGTACACATCGCCGTGCCATTTGAACCGTGGCGCGGCGACGCCTACGATCTGGTAGTTCTGGTGATCCAGTTGCAGCGCGCGTCCGAGCACGTCCGGATTGCCCAAGAAATGTTCCTGCCAAAACTGATAGGAGAGCACTGCGACAGGTTGCGCGTCCCGACCCTCGACGGCATCGGAAGCCAAGATTCCACGGCCCATCAGAGGCGGGACTCCCAAATCACTGAAAATGTTGCCGCTCACGCCGGTGACCGAGACACTTTCTGGAAATTCGGGTCCTTTGAGATTCATGGCGTGGTAACCCGTGGTCAGCACGCTTTCGACTACGGGCACTTGTTGCAAAGCCTGTATTTGGGGACCGTTCGGGTTCACCGCGCTTCCACGACCGTTTTCGTCGATCATCTTCAGCGGCACAATGCGGTCTGCGGCCCGGTAGGGATAAGGATTGAGAAGTCCGCCATAGATGACACTAAAGACGGCGGTGGTCGCGCCGATGCCGAGGGCTAGGGAGATTACCGCAGTCAGGGCGAATCCTGGACTCTTGATGAGTTGCCGCAGCGAATAGCGAAGATCTTGAAGCAAGGCGCACATAGCTTGCTCCTACCGATGCGAGAGATGTTGCTTATGGTTGCACACGAATTGCTTCGCGAAAAACAGTTTATATTTCGGCCGGGCGAGGAAAGAGCCGTCAGCAGTAATACGGAATTCCTAAGCGCTCCGCTCCGATTGCCCGGAGCAGCGGTGAACAGCGGGCATACAATAGGTAACTCCGCCATGCAAGGAATCCAAGCTCTTGGTACCTGAAGAAAAAGTCCGACGAGACGGCGGACAAGCCCGACGCTGAAAGCAAGCCCGAGGGTAAGGGCAAGGCCGCCGCCGAAGCCAAACCGCTTCAGCAGTCACAAAGCCGAAGCAAAGCCCAGAGTCAAAAAAACGCCAAACCAGCACAACCTCCGAAAAAGTAACTCAATACCGCATATGCTTCGGATGCAGGCGAGCCGCCAAAGTAGCACAGGCACTCTTGCCCCTGTGCCCGCTCCCACCACACCTCCATGCAACCGGAGTCCACCGTCTCCCACCGCCGTTCGCGCCCCAAGAAAAAGCTTGACACCACCTATATCAATAGTAGGATAACAAACACAAGTAGTAGATAACCCATGACCGAGCGCAAACTGACAAGACTCGAACTCCAAATCATGGATGCCCTCTGGACCCAGCATCAGGCCTCTATCCGCGACATCCAGCAAGCCTTCCCTGAACAGCACCGTCCCGCCTACACCACCATCCAGACCACCGTGTACCGGCTGGAAGCGAAAAAGGCGCTGCGGCGTGTGAAGAAGGTTGGCAACTTCCACATCTTTGAGGCGGCAATCTCGCGCGACGAGGCGCACCGCAAATTAATCGACGATTTGCTGGCGCTGTTCGACGGGCGCACCCAACCGGTAATGGCTCACCTGATCGAATCCGGCAAGCTCACGCTCGACGACGTGAAGGAAGCTGAAAAAATTCTCCGCAAGCTCGCGAGAAAGGAAAAATCGAAATGATCCCAAAACTTTCGTTCGCAATCTGGACGGCCATCGCACCGTCGTTGGGCAACCACCTGTGGCAGTCGACGCTGTTCGCCTCCGCAATCGCACTGTTGACGTTGGCGTTGCGAAACAATCGCGCCCAGGTTCGTTACTGGCTTTGGCTCGCAGCCTCGCTCAAATTCTTGATCCCGTTTTCGCTGCTGATCGGCTTGGGCAGTCATCTGGCATCGCCCCGCGCGACCGCAGTTCCAAAAACCGGACTGTATTTCGCGATGGAGCAGGTTGGCCAACCCTTCACCCGACAAGCGGTCCCGCTGATTCCTGACGCCACTCCGTCAACCGCCTTCCAGAGCCTGATCCATCTCCTCCTCGTACTCCTGGTCGTATGGCTGTGCGGATTTGTAGTCGTGCTGTTCGTGTGGTGCGTGCGTTGGCGCCGCATTTTCGCGGAGGTCCGTGAAGCTGAGCCCTTGCGCCAAGGACGAGAGGTCGAAGTTCTCCGCAGTCTTGAAAGTGCACCCGGTATGCCGAAGCACACCGAAATCCGGTCGTCGCGCAGTTCCCTCGAGCCTGGCATCTTCGGTATCACCCGGCCCGTCTTGTTGTGGCCGCGCGGAATCACCGGCCGCCTCGAAGACGAACACTTGAAATCCATCCTCGCTCATGAACTGCTCCACATTCGGCGTCGCGACAATCTCGCCGCAGCCATCCACATGCTCGTGGAAGCGGTCTTCTGGTTTCACCCAATGGTTTGGTGGATGGGAACGCGCCTGGTCGAAGAACGCGAACGCGCCTGCGATGAGCAAGTTCTGGAATCCGGCGGCGACCGTCAGGTCTACGCGGAAAGCATTTTGAAAATCTGCGAATTCTGCGTGGGGTCGCCGTTAACGTGCGTCTCTGGTGTGACTGGCGCGGAACTCAAGACCCGCATCACCCGTATCATGTCCGGTCAAGTCGCCCGCAAACTCGATTTCCGCAGAAAGCTGTTGCTCGGCGCCGCTTTCATCCTGGTCGTCGCCGCACCGATCGTTGCCGGCGCTTTTCACGCAAGACCAACACTCACCGCGACGCAGGCCCCGGAAACAACCACCAGTGCGCGCGCTTTCGCGTCCGTCTCGATCGTGCCAAGCAAATCCTCCGCGTACAAAGTCATGTTCGGGCCCAACAGCTTCCGCTCAAGCGCCCCGTTGCAGCAGGTCATTCGCGCCGCATACGGAGTGGAAGACGATCGCATCATCGGAGCACCCGACTGGCTGAACTCCGAGAAATACGATTTTGAGGCCAAGGAAGACACTTCTGGCGACAGCGATCCTCGCAAACCAAGCTTCGACCAGAACGTCTCGGAACAAACGCGCATGCTTCAACAGGTCTTGGCCGACCGCCTCAAACTGGCGCTCCACCGAGAGACCCGAGACGTCTCGGTCTACGCTCTGGTCCGTGCCCAAGGGGGTCCCAAATTTCATGAGTCGCAGCCTGGTGACACCTATCCTAACGGATTCAAAGGCCCCGATGGCATCGCCAGACCCGGCGGCATTCATTTCGAAGACAGCGTCGAAAACAGCGGTAATTATCTCGGATTCGGCACTAAGTTGATTGCCCAAGGAATCCCGGTTGGCGCTTTCCTGTGGCACCTCCAGGGGTTCTTGCATCGCACTATCGTCGATGAAACTGGACTGTCCGGCACCTATGATTTCACCTTTCAAGTGCCGTCGCTTCCGCCTATCGAAGCTTCCGGCCGCATACTCTCTGCGCACCTGGAGCAGCAACTCGGCTTAAAGCTCGAACCGCGCAAAGCCTCCATGGAAGTTCTCGTAATCGATCATGTCGAAAAACCCGAGTTGCAGAGCGAGGCGCCGAGTAGCAAGCTGGCATTCAAATCCGCTTCGGTCATGCTGAACAAGTCGACTCAGGACACCAGCTGGAACGTTTCACCAGCTAGCGGCCTATTATCGGGCACTAATGGTCGGTTGATCGCCTACATATATTTCGCATATAACCTCACGGGTAACCAATTGCAGCTTTTGATGCCTCAATTGCCGAAGTGGGTCATTACCGATCGTTTCGACATTCAGGCTCGCGCGGACGGCAACCCTAGCAAAGACCAGATGCGCTTGATGATGCAATCTCTGCTCGCGGATCGATTCAAACTGGCGGTTCATTACGAGACACGCCGACTTCCGGTGTTCGCCCTTGTTCTGGCTAAGCCGGGACGAACCGGGCCACAACTTCAGCCGCACCCGGACGACTCAACATGCTCGACCGCACTTTCGCAGGCAAGCGCTGGCGTGCCGTCCACGCCGACGGCCACCGTTGCCGGTGGGCTCCCAACGGTGTGTGGCAGCATCGAAGGAATGCCATCCACTCCATCTGGCCGAATACCCGTTCGCGCGCGCGGAGTGCCCATTGGATTACTTGCGTCCACATTGGCTCAAATGGGGAACTTGGATCGGGCGGTGCTGGATCGGACCGGCCTCAGCGGAAATTATGATTTCACGTTCGAGTGGACGCCTCAGTTTCATGGCCCTGGGACGCCCCAAGATGTCGTGCCAGCCGCGGCTAACGCTCACTCTGGCCAGGCTGGACCGACGTTTCAGCAGGATCTGCAGCAGCAGTTGGGGTTGAACCTCGAACCGCAAGAGGGCCCGGTCGAGGTTCTGGTCATCGATCATATCGAGAAGCCCACTGAAAATTAGTACGACGCCCGCACAAGTGCGCCTTTTTCCGCAACCTGCTTGAAGTCCGCCGCGTTCCCACTTCCGCAGATCTCCTCGACGCTGGCCCCAACTATGTTTGTCATCGCTGTGTGGCGGTACCTCAGTACTATTTGATTTAGGTTTGGACTGGCGTATTCTGATCACGGTATCAAGAGTGGCGGCGAGTTTGGCCGTCCAGCAACCGAGCCACAAAGGCCACGGTGCTCCCTCGAAAGAGGATACGGCCACAGGGGCAAAAACCCACCTGAGCGTCTCCCACTGAACTTTCGCGGGCATCTTTCTCCTAACCGCGATTCCGAGGCCCGCAGCGAAGTTTATTGCCGTTTTGTCTTGAACAACCCAGCCAGCTTCTTCCAGATGCTGGTCGATCTGATCGCGGGCAATCTGTTCACGATTTTGGTTTGTGTCATCTCAAATTTCCTTCAGGCCTGAGCCCTACCGCCACTTTGTCGTAATCGGCAGAGTACGAAGTTTCGGGATCAGTGGAATCACCGTAACAGCTGCTCGCTCATTACTGGCGCGCTTGGGCGCGAATCGGCACGGCCAGGCGATCACGGATGGGTTCGTAAACTGGAATAGCTGCGTCGACGCCCACCTCAAAGCTGACCGCCATTGCGTACGGCACGGGATTGTCGAGCTGACCGCCGGCGCTCCGGCAGGAAACCCGTAGGAGGAAATGGCCATCGTCGAGAAATACGGTGGCCTGTTCTGCGATTCGACGTTCGTGAAAGACAGTACCTCTCATGTTTGCCTTGTCCGTGGGTTGGCATGGCTCCCGGTCTGCCGCGATCCAGTGCTTTTCATCGCTGGCTGAGCTTACATCCAGAGCTGCCATACGATACCCCTGATGCCGTGGATTGACGGGCGAAAACCAAGCCAGTGTCACGGTCAGCGCGCGAAATGCGCGGACGCCGTCGAGGCCAGGAGGCAGAGGAATTCGGTAAAGCAATGCGCTGTCGGCGGCGATGGTTCCGTAGCCAAGAAGCGTCGCGCGGTTTTCAGCGCAATCGAGCACTCTATCGATCTTTGGCACGCCGTAGCCTAGAAGGCGGGCAATGTCATCGCGCCGCGCAAGATGCGAGCCGACGCCCTGGGGCTGGAAATTTTCATCGAGAAATTCGCCTTTCGGTCCCCAAGTGGCACCGTGGACAAGGAGCGCCTTCACGACGAGCGCCGCGTATTCCGACGGCAGATCGGCGTGATTTGATCCGCCGCCGCCGTCGAGAAGCAGGTCATAAATTCGGTGCGCCGCGCGGGTCGCGAGGGCTGTGGCGACACTCGTGCCAAAAGTGAAATCCTCGTGGCGGGTGCCGGCGACTCGGCCGGGCGATGCGGCCTTAAGGCCGAAGAGCCGGGCGCCGCCAAGGACGGGAGCGACCACAAGCCGGTCTCCCGTCTCCACAACGCGGACGGGCGCCCTGCCGCCGTCGAAAAGAAGGTCAGGCTTGATCACTTTTTTAAAGCCGAGGCCCATGGCGGATAAAATATTGGGCAGTTCTCCGTCCGTGAAGGGATCGATCAGACTTGCCGGAAAGGCACCGTTGAATGCTGATCCTGCGTGCGCAGCGCCGATGGTAAGCGCGTTGAGAGATTCGGCCGGAGAATAAAGCGTGCGCTGGCTTTTCGAAGCGTTCAACGCGTCCAGCATTGCCCGCTCCCGTATTTCGGGCGTCGCGTCCTCGAACTCCGCCGAGGTCCTGAACCCCGGAACCGCCAAGCGGTCCTGAATATTCCCGGCGCTGATAAGAAAGAGTATCCGGTAGAGGTGCGCGAGATAGTCAAGCAAGCGGCCGAGCGGGCTCATAACGCGCGCGAACGGTCGCGTGCTGTCGCCGAGGGAAAAATTGATGAACATAACGGTGGGGGCGGATGCTGGCTGATCGCCATCGACTTCCTTGATACGCCGCACGGCCCTGTAGATCACATCCACAAGAACTGCTGTCAATCCCGCGTTTCCGTGTTCGCGTGGCCCGGCGCATCCTTAGAAAAAGTCTTCATAAACCTGTTTTTATCAGTGGTTTAGGTCACATTATCGTAAATATTTCATTAAGTCCAACAAATCAAGGGAGTTGCTTGTGGCGACGCTTCACATTTACTGCAACGGGACTATGATTTATCGATATCAACAGCACGTCACAGCGCCGAGGAACGCGTCGCATGTCGTTTAACGGCCCTGGGAGCCGCTACACGCGGTTATTCCCAGCCAAACATGTACCAGGAGCCTGATTTCGCCACGGAGCTTCCCTACGCGTTGCTCTCAAGCATAAGCCCAAAAGTAAGCCAGCAAAGGCGGCCGCTTATGCAAACAAACGAGTTGAGTCGCTGATAAGTGTTGGTGCGGAACGCAGTCGGCGCTTAGTTCGCAAGTCACGACGCAAACAGCGCCTAAGCGGCCCGTAGATCACAGCAAAGATCGCAATCAAAATGCCCACCCCCGGGGAGTCCCGGAGTCGTACCAGCCCCCACCCGTCCCTTGCCCGTAGAGCATGACGCGGCGGTGCGACCCCATCTTTAGCACTCTGTGACGGTCACTCGGGATCGAGCCTCACAACGCTGGAAACACGACAGGAGGTATTCATGCAAACGATAGAACAAGCGACACCGGAACAGCTAGCCAAGCGCAAATCGAACCTGGAGCGCAAGCAGCGACAGCGTGCCCGCGAGAAAGCGCGATCCTTTCAAGCGATGGAAGCTCATCTGGAAAAGATCAAAGGCGACCGTATGAACGCAGAAGGTATCGCCCGTCGTACGAAGCGAAGTCAGTGCATGTTCGGTGAAACCATCCCCGGCGTAAATGCACGCACGGTCGAAGAGGCTCTTGAGGTCGCCCGCGAAATGGCCCGCGCACTCAATGTGCCCGACGTGGAGGAAGGCGAATCACTTCACGACTTCGAGCGTCGTGCCTTCAACGCCTGGGTCAATTACGAGGGGTTCCGTGGTGGATACAACTCATCTGATGGCGGTGGAGCACCCTACCTCAATCGACAAACTGGAGAACTGTCCCCGGGGCTTGGACAACCCTATTGGGAAGAGTACTGCGGTGGTTTCGATGAATGTTGGCAGGCTCTCCCTGGTGCCAAGACAAAGCTCGATCTCGCTTCCTTACCGAGGTTGAAGAAACTCAGGAAGCCCGAGGAACCCAAGTCTGAACTCAAGGCAACACCCGCACCGGCGCTACCAGCACCAATTCCGCAGCAACAACCCGACGCAATCAACTTCGCGTGGATTCCACCGGCCGCGCAACGATTTCTGAACGGCGGCAAATTACCGCCGACCAGAAGCGGCCCCCTGGGCTAAGGAGTAGTTATGCACCAACTGGATCAAAAGAAACTGTTAATCGAACGAATCTTACCGTACCTAATCGGAGCACCCGCCGATGCTGTTCAACGTCTGCTGCAACAAAGCGTCTCGGATCTTGAAGCAATTCTGGAAGACGCCATCACGAAGAAGGCGCAAGCGCAGGTAGCTGAGCAAGTAAAACAGCACACCGACCAGATGCACCGCGAGTCGCGACTAGAAGGTTCGTTCGCACACGCCTGCATGGCGTTAATCAATAACCGCCGTCTCTCAACTTGTGATGGTAATCGCGCGATGCTTGAAAGTTTGTTGAATCCCGGGGAGGAGCCGTCAGCAAAACTATACGTAGCGCTGGCGGAACAATACCCAACTAAGTTTGCTTGGGAGACTCCGCAGTCTAAGCCGACGAAGGAAGACCAACGCGCAGCCTTCGAACTCTTCGTTCGTGAAAACAACCTGAGCAACGTCGAGGCCAACTTCAATTTATTCAAGGAACGTGCCAGCGTAGAACACTTCGCTGGTGCCAGTGGCATCGAGAGAGCGCAGTACGCCATCGAGCAAGCACAGTCGAGGCAGCACTTCCTAATTCACAATGCATCGCCGCAGCAACTAAAACAGGAAGCTGCTTTTGAGTCCCAGCAAAACCGCGTAGCCGCTCAACGTGAAGAGGCGGATCGCCAGCATCAGTTCGTGGCGCAGCAGCAGGCCGGTCTGTATAGCCCGCTGCCCACCCATAATCAAGCTGGAGAATTAATGGACGGGAAGTACTTTAAGCGCCTTTCTACGCTCGACTTCGCAGCCTTCAAGGTCGCCGTAAAAAAGTGGGGAACCGCTCAAATTACCGAACGCTTGCGAGCCCCAGTAACCCCGGCAGTTTAATTCGCAGCTTAAACCAAGAATGAGAAATACGACGGCATCGCCCGTCACAGGAGATTCACAATGAGCAGGACATCAAGCAGCATCACGGATACAGAAAAGGCCACTTATTCAGCGTTCTGTCATCAGAATCACATTCTCAATGATGAAAGCCCCACTGGAATTCGAAACGGGGAACACATCGGGGGATACATCGCGCTCTGGGATGTAGACATCACTGAAGACACTTTGAAGGTCGCTCTGGAGAAGCTCAGCGACCGTCTCGTCTTCATTCCCGCAGAGCAAACGGAGGTTGTCGACATTCTGGCTCATCTCAATCAGGGCGAAAGAGATGTAGTCGCTAACTGGCTATCCCGTCAGCATCGCCTCGAAGTAGATGGGCCGAAGGGATTCAGTAATGTGAGTGTCCTAACCGCTTGGCTCTTGAACCGAAAATTTGCCATCAGTGAAGCAAACTTAACTACAGCCTTGGGTAACTGCCAGACGAGCGGCCACCGCAAAATCTACTGGAAGGAACTTCCTAAAGCTGATCGTAGCATTGGACCGGGTGGAAAGATCAATCACGCTCTGGTCAATCCGTCTCAGGAAGGCTTCATGCCAAGATCACAAACGAACCGCACACCGCGACAGGTGGCGCTAGACAATCGCCCGCAGGCTGAGACGCCGGTCGCTGTTGTCTCCGTCAACGACCAATACCAAGCAAAAGCAGAAGGCTTGGTAGGACGTTCTCACGGGCAAACCGATCAAGCGCGAAAGTTCTTCGTAATGGTCCCGGGCACCTCCACGATTGATTGGCAACAGACTCATGCCGCTAGGCTGCGCTTTTTGACGGCGCAGGCACCGCTGATCAGGAGATGACGTGGAAACCTGTCACGGTCTCAGAATTCATACCTCGACTGTCGAAGCCGTTACAGCCCGGATTGGCAGCTGAGAGGACGTTTTTGCTCCAAGATTCGAGCGACATGATTGGCTTTGTCTTCGTTTAGGCTGTGGCAAAGGGCATGGCCCATTTCGTGTTCGACGGCGATGTTCAGCAGGTCCGGCATGCCCATGTGCCAACGGGCTATGAGTTCAATCGCTCTTCCCGGTACCTTGGCGACCAAGGCTTCTTCGATGAAGGTCGTTCTCGTTTCCAGGCAGGTAAACGCGGGGCTATCGGGATTGAGTCCCAGCATACGGGATTGTGCCTTCCAATCCTGAGAGCGCACCAGCACCCAGGTCCATTCGCCGAGGGATTCGGTTGGGTACTTCGCTACCACGGTTTTTAACGTGGCGATTTGCTCGTGGCAGGTATCCAACGTATAGCCGGTGTTGCAAAAAAAATGCTGTGTTGCCAGGCGATCTTCGCGGGAGCTCGCAGTTGCAGCCCGGGGCGACGTGATGGAAACCAGCAGAACTGGCATCGCCATACATCCCAGGCAAGTCTTGAGTTTCATAGGGTGCCTCCTGTGGCGCCCCGAAACTCAGCGATCTACCGATCTACCGCAATGCAAGGCAACCGAGATACTAGTCAAATGTAGGTCACATGCTAAGCCAGTGAGAACAGGAGGATTACACTCGCTCTGCGTCCTAGAGACAGTCACATTGAGCGCCGCTGTGTGGTATGCTCGCGGCAAGTTTGTTCCGCGGCATGTCTGGAAATAGCCAAAGCGTTTCCGCAGTGATCCGCTTCGGCCCGTTCGATGCGGATCTGCAGACGCAGGAGCTCCGCAAGCACGGAGTGCGGCTTCGTCTGCCAAGGCAATCCTTCCAAATTCTTAAAATGCTGCTGGAACGTCCCGGGAGCCTGATCGCCCGCGAGGAGCTGCGGCAAGTTCTGTGGCCGTCCGACACCTTTGTGGACTTTGACCACAGCCTGAATGCCGCGGTTAACCGCTTGCGGGAAGTCTTGGGGGACTCCGCCGATGAACCCCGCATGGTGGAGACTCTGCCCCGCCGCGGTTACCGCTTCATCGGCGAGATCGCTCTGCCCGCGACAGCTCCAGAGCCCCCTGGTGCCACGGAGGTCTCGACGTTCCCTGGCACTTCCGAGGCCCTGCCAAGCGCAGATACTCGCATTCGACGGTTGGCACTTCGTTACACGATCATGTCCTTCGCAGTCGCCTTGCTGGCCGGAGCGGTCGTGTTTCTTATTTACGGCAAACTGCACCGAGACGCGCCGCAAAAGCAGCGTGCCCTCACTCGCGTTACCTTTGATAGGGGACTGCAATTCGGTGCGACTTGGTCGCCCGACGGCCGATTTGTCGCCTACAGCTCGGACCGCGCCGGCAAATTCGACATTTGGGTTCAACAGGTCAGCGGTGGAGACCCGGTTCAGGTGACCAAGGGCCCGGGGCATAACTGGCAACCGGAGTGGTCACCCGACGGTAAGTATATTGCCTATCGATCGGAGGACGGTGACGGCGGCTTATTCGTCATACCCGCGCTGGGCGGAATGGGGCTCGCCAGAAAGATCGTATCCGGTGGCTTCTACCCCCGTTGGTCGCCGGACAGCGCGCAGATCTTGTTTCAATCGACTGCGGGCGCCGGCGAGAACCAGTTCTATGTCGCGAGTCTCGATGGAAGCCAGCCACATGAAGTAAGGACGAGATTCTCGGAGCGTCCTTTCCCGGCGAGGTCTGCCGCGTGGCATCCTGACGGCAAGAGAATCTCCGTTTGGGTCTGGGGAGAAGGTCCCGTTCCGACTTTCTGGACTGTGCCAGTTGTAGGAGGTGAAGGGGTCGAATCGGTGATTGATCCACAGATTCTTCGCCAACTCGCTGATGTTTCTGCAAACTCCGATGATCAGATGGGTAGGGATGTCAAGTTTTCGTGGATGCCGTCGGGGAAGGCAATCATTTTTGAACGCACGTTTCGAGGGGTCAGAAATCTATGGAAGATGTCGGTGGATCCGGAGACGCTGAGGGCCTATGCGATTGAGCGATTGACCGTCGGCTCTGGTCTTGACACGGACTTTGCGATTTCAGCGGACGGAAGCAGGGTCGCGTTTACCGCCGAATCCGATCGCGTGCAGGCCTGGATATTCCCTTTCGATAGCATTCATGGGCGCCTGACGGGTGCTGGCGCTGCTGTCACATCTCCGGGAGAAGAAGCCTGGAATCCGAACCTCTCGCGGGATGGCAAAAAGATGACCTTCATGGCGCTCCGTGCTGGCAAATGGGAACTTCGAGAGCAGTCGCAGATGGATGGAGACACCCCAGTCATGGCTGATGATTCCAACTACCCACGTTGGAGTGCTGTCTGGTCGCCGGATGGAAAGAGTTTGGCCTATGTGCGTGCGAACACGGGGGTAGGCGGAAACCAGCTTGTGATCTGGTCCGCTGACGGCCGCACTGAGCAGCCTTTGACACCGCTCAGTGACCTTCACATGGAGCTCACCGATTGGTCTAGCGACGGCAAGCAACTTCTGCTGTCGCAAAAAACCAGCGGTGGATTCGCACAAATTTTAGCGCTGTCGGCAACCCTGCTTCCCAATTCTGAAACGCTTCCGCGAATCATTGCTGCAAAGGATGCGCACTACCTCTGGCAGGCTCACTTTTCTCCTGACGGCCAATGGGTTGCTTTTCTAGACCAAAGCAGTCACTCCACTCGCTTTGAATCGATTCTCTGCATCGCCCGCGTAACCGGAGGGCCCTGGATTCGCGTTACGGACGGCAAGTTCTGGGTTGACAAGCCCCGCTGGGCTCCTGATGGGAAGACTATCTACTTCCTTTCCAGGCAGAGTGGTTTCTATGACGTTTGGGGGATCCGCTTTGATTTGGCAAAAGGTAAGACAGCAGGCGACAGTTTTCGCGTCACGGATTTTGGAAGTCCTGCCCTAATGATTCCCAATGATATGGATAAGGTCGGACTCTCGCTTACCCAGGATAAGCTTATGCTTCCGTTGACGGAGGCGTCAGGCAGTATCTGGGTCTTAAACGAAGTGGACCAATAGCCGGCAGCCCAACTCCTGGGCGCTTATCGGAACTGGTTGTGTACTGTGCCTCAACCCTCAGCGGACAACCGTTGATCTGTCGATAGAGAATTAAATAGTGCCCCAGTAGGGAGAGCTTATGGGAGTGAATGAGGCTCTCCCTCGGCCATGCTTTTACTTCGCCGCGTCCGAGTTTTGACGCAAACGCCCCAGGGACATCGGCTCCTGGCACGCGGGAATGTGGCAGTAGACAAGTACCCTCGCGGGGAAAGCCATAAGTCTACAGGTTAAACGACCTCCGAGAACTAAGGGCACCACTGGTGTCTCAAATCTCGGACGTGGCAATTGGCGCTACACGATAAGCATCTCAGAGTTTCCTACCTAGCAGAGCAGTGGAATTTTTCAGATCAGTTCATCAGAGATCTGTTCAAGAACGAGCCGGGCGTTATCAGAGTCTTGCGGCCTGAGAGGTCAAACGGTCGCAAGGGCGGATTCAAGCGCGAGTACGAATCCATGCGGATCCCTGAATCCGTCGCGCGACGAGTCTACGAACGGCTGGTCAGTAAAGCGGCTTAATCCGCCCCCGCCGCTTCCAAGATTCGTTTGTTCGTCGCGACGTGCGCGTCCTTTAGTTCTTCGATGTACGGAAGGTAATGGCGCTCGACCATCGCCACGGTGTCACCCAGCATCTTGGCAACATCCTGGATCAGCGCACCCTTGCGGATGTACCACACCGCGCAGGTGTCACGGAGTTGATGCGGATGCGGTGGCCGCATTCCCAGGTCGGTCTTCACTTCAGTGACCGTGGCACGCTCAAACAGATCCTGAAGTTGTATGCGCCAGAAGGCTTTGTCGGACTCCAGCTTAAAGTCGGGACGGCGAAATGGTTGGCCCTCCGGCAGCTTGTTCAGCAGCGAGAGCACACGAGACGGAAGCACCACGATTGCACGTTTGCCGGTCTTCCTGCGTTTGTAATCGAGGGTGCCGTTGACGACAGACTTGGTCTCAAACAAAGTTGCATCCACCAATGCCATGCCGGACCATCGGAGAAGTTCGAGGAATGTCTCCAGCTTGGTGTCGCCGTCCTTCTGGACCTGGGCGAGGATCGCAGCGTACTCCGCGTCTGTGAACGGCACGGTGCGTGAGCCTTGCTCGATCTCCGGCCGCTTGAGGTGTTTCGCAGGACTCGCGGGAAGCCAATTCTGAGATTCGCAAAACTTGAAGAACTGTTTCACGGAGCTAACAAACACGGCGGCTGTGGAATCCCCGAAGGTCCAGGTCTGTCGCCAATCGTGTAGGTCGGTGGGCGTGATATCCAGGACCGGAGTTTGAGCGCCGAACCGTTCAATGACTTTCTTCCCGAACAGCGCCTGCCGGTTCACCGTACCATCAGCACGGTTGTTCACTTTCAGATCTTCCAGAAACTTCTCAACGGCAACTTCAAGCGGTACCGTCTTCAGTTCCTTTTCCATGCGTAGGCGCTTCAGTTCGATCTTGGTCGGATCGAAAGAGTCGAGCCATTCGCGGCGAACTTGCTCCGCCTCTTCCCAGACGCGTCTTTTTGTGGACTGCTTCCATTGGCGCTGACCTTCGGGCTTCGCACCGTCATACAGCAGCATGGTCTTGACGCACTTGCACTTCTGCCAATCGTTCCCCTTATCCCTATCCTTGCAGCGGCAATCCTTGCTGTCATGCCTTACGAAGAGCGTAGCGGTCCTGGTCACGGCGTCCATGGAGCCTCCATGCGGTACCGTAACCAGTATGCCAGAATAATCGCATGGTTGTCAACAAAATTACTAAGTCTATTATCTACAGCACATAATCACCGTAACAACTCTTCATTCTAAAGATGGTTAAAGTCATTTGTTTTGATAGACTTTTGTAAGTATTCATTTTGCAGGACTTAGGCTCACATACTGTCCTCGCCAACATCGACCTCGGAACCGTGGACCACAGAGACGGTCGATCTGGGACGTGAGGGCAGCGGCCTGAAGGCGGCGACGTGAGGACCGATGATAAGCGCCGAGGGTGATGGTTTCGATGCTAGGCCGATGGGAGGACGCGGCGGACTAGTTGGGCGACGTCGTTGGGGACTTCGCGTTGGGGGAAGTGGCCTACGTTCGGAAATTCGATCCGCTCGTATCCTTTCGGGAACCACGGCTCTTGGCCCTGCGAGGAGGCCGGGAGGTTGACGGCGTCCGCTAAGCCACAGCCGAAGAGTAGCGGGACTTGGACTTGCGGCATGGAGGAGCCGGGCTTGGGGTCGAGTTGGGCTTGCTGCCGGACGTAGGCTGGGGCGCCGGGGGCGTTTCCGTAGCGATGACGGTAGTAGGAGATGACGATCGGGGCAAATTGCGGATTGGTCCAGGCAAACTTCGCACTTTCCAGTTCGGCTGGCGTGTATTTCCATTCGGGCGACCACGTGGGCCAGAGATATTCGCAGAAGGGTATGGGATCGGCCTCGAAAGCTGCGCGGCCGCGGTCCGTATTGAAATACCACTGATACCAGTAGGCGCGGACTTGCTCGGGGGACTCGCGCTTTCCCTGAAACATGAGGTACGGAGTCGATAGGGCGACCAGACCCATGAGGCGTTGCGGCGCCAGAACCGCGACGGAATATGCGGTTCTGGCTCCCCAGTCGTGCCCGACGAGTACGAAGCGATCAATCGAGAGAGTATCGGCGAAATCGAGGACGTCCTGGGCGAGGGCCGCCGTTTGTCCGCTCAGCGCTTCGGGGCGGTGGACGTGGGTGGCACCGAACCCGCGCAAGTGGGGGACGAGAATGCGTAAACGCTCGCCTTTCAGGTTATCGATGACGCGATCCCAAGTTCGGAAGTTGTCGGGAAAGCCGTGGAGCAAGATTAGCGCGAGATGCTCTGGGGAACCGTGCGCTTCATATTCGATTTGGGAATAGGGCGTGTGGGCGCTGGGCATGACGAACCTCGATGACTTGAGTAATGGAGCATCAGGGTATTACGCGCGTGCGTGAGCGTAAAGCCAGCAGTGAGTCAGCTGGCCGAGCGCGGGCCAAGAGGGTTGCTGGCGCTCATTCGAGTCGAACGTCAACACCAAGACCCACGTGCAAAAACGGAATCTGGGGCACCCTGCGCAATCCCAAACGCAATAGCCGAGCGTTTTGCGGTGAGGGCGCCCGCTTCGGAGTTGAATGCCGAGGCAGACTATCCAGAGATTGAATACCTCGATTGAGCGCCCCGTGCTGCTGGGTTGAGGAAATCCTTACGGCTGGTGCCTGGACCCCGCAAGAACCGCATGCGGAATGGGTCACGGGAACTGGAAGGTCCAGATTGACAGGGCGTTGACGTTGTCATCCACGAAGGCGAAGCGGCCGGTATCGTCATCGGAGCCCGACACATTGAGCCCAAACGAGCCGCCGGTATTCTGGTCGACCGATATTTCCCTGACAAACTTGCCTTCTGTTGTGAACTCGACAATTTCGCTTGGCTGGTTCGGATCGACGTTGATCGCGTCGTTGTTGCTGACAAGAAGGTGACCGTTGGAGGCCATGGTCATGGCCAGAGCGCCGTGCAGGTGGGTGGCGTCCTGGTAGATTATTTTGCCTGTGCCGTTGTCTTGCGATCGATCGCCGGCGTCAGAAACCTCGAAGATGGCGTTGTCGACGGTTGAGGCGACAAAGAGAACATCTCTTTTCTGGTCGTAGACCAGACCCGTAGGAGCATCCACGAAGGTGACCGGATCACACTGATGCCCGTAACCCGAGGCGATCGGCGTCGCTTTCTTTAAGGTCACACCGCTGGAGCCTACGGTGAGATCCAGGCGCACGATGGCGCCGCTCAGGCCATTCGCGACGAAAAGCTTGGCTGAGCCGCCCTCGTCGAAGAGCGCTGAATCCCAAGGACCATCGATAGAAGGATCGGAGATACTGCCCACTTGCTTGCCGTTCTTGTCGATGACCAGGATCGATCCGGCTTTGGCAGTGGTGCAGGAACCGGACAAATCCGGAGACGGAAAGTTGCCCACGAGCGTGAATCCAGCCCGCAGAATATTTAGCGCCGTGGAAAGCCCGAGGGGTGGCGCACCCTGGAAGAAAACGGTAGCCGGTCCGGTCCCCTGGATTCTCACGATGGTGGTGCCGGTACCCTGGGCATTGGATTTATTGTTGAAGTTCGAAACGAGAATGTCGCCGGGATTCACGGCCCCGCCCGATGGAAACTTGCTGGGCACGAAGGCGACGCCGTAGGGGTTCAGGTCACCATTGGCTGGAATGGTGGAAATAACGCGAACATGCGCGGGAAGAAATGGCCGCGCGTCATTGTCGCGGTCCTGAGCCGTGAGTGCAGTTGCGGGAAGTGCGAGCAACACAGCGGCACCGATGAGCGACTTCACACGAATGCTGGCGCTGCCCATGATGATCTGTGACGCCGACTTTCTAGTCTTTGGCGTGATGCCGAGGCTGGTTTTCATGCGTTTTCTCCTTTCGCTTGAGGCTTACCGGTGTTCCGGTCGCGCCGGATAATTTCCAGAGAGCTTCCGCGAGGAATTGCATGGCTGGACAGAGGTGCACTGCCTTGGGGGTTCCCTCAAGTTCCACCGGCTCTAATGTGGGACCGGAAACGACAGAAGGGATAACGCAGCGACGAAATTGAATTGCCACGGAAATGTACATTTTTTGTCCGTTCCATGTTGGGGCGCGCCCCACGAGGAGGTGTGACGCGCACAAGTCGTTCAGCATCGTCAATTCGTTCGCCGCAAGTAGCCGCAAGTAAATGAAGCCAGAGTTATAGGGACTTGGAGGCGCGGAAGGCGCGGACTACCGTTGCGGGGTCGCGCTGGTTGGCGTCGACTTCGGCATTTAGATGGCGCATGTCTTCGGCGGAGACTTTGTTGGCTAGATCGGTGAGGGCGGCGCGGAGCGAGGGGAATTTGGCCAGGGTGTCGCGGCGAACTATGGGGACGGCGTCGTACGGGGGGAAATAGTGGCGGTCGTCGGATAGGGCTACCAAGTGGAGGGCGTCGATCAGGCCGTCGGTGGAATTGCCGGCTACGATGTCTACTTTTTTGTCGACCAGGGCGCGGTAGATGAGGCCGAGGTCCATCACGCTGGGTTGAGAGGCGAAGTGGAGGCCGTAGCGCTGGCTGAAGCCTGCGTAGCCGTCGGGGCGCTCGAGGAATTCATAGCCTACGCCTGCGCGCCAGCGGGGGGCTATCGGGATGATGTCGGAGATTTTACTCAGGTGAAATTGCTGGGCGTCGGCGGCGCGGACGACCATGGCGAAGGTGTTCTCGAAACCTAGAGGCTCGGTTACTTCGAGGTTGAAGCGGTCGGCGTAGCCTTTTTTGACGCGCTCGTAGATGGCGGTCGAGTCGCCACCGGGGGATTCGTTCAGGACCGCGGTCAGAGCGGTGCCGGTGTACTCGACGTAGAGATCGAGTTGGCCGGATTCCAAGGCTTTTTGGCAG
>Ga0210401_10002410_pt1 | contig 20732 bp, 14 predicted proteins | sample IncBWH32MmetaG_FD_150866 | JGI IMG/M metagenome (GOLD analysis project Ga0210401, IMG submission 150866) | Forest soil microbial communities from Barre Woods Harvard Forest LTER site, Petersham, Massachusetts, United States - Inc-BW-H-32-M | ecosystem: Environmental > Terrestrial > Soil >... | reverse complement strand
CGATGGCACAAAAAAGCAGCAAACCAGCAAGGACCCAGGAAAAGTTCTTCACAGGTTTGCCCCTGTCGTCGTCGTTGTCGTTGAGCCTTTCCTCGTAACCGGATGAGGCATTAGACTTCATTCTATGTTGCGGCGTCATTTCTTGTGGTTCTTGCTCGGTATTTTTGTGCCGGCCATGCTTGCAGGGTCCGCTTCAGCGGCCAGCGAACCGAACATCATTCTGATTACCCTTGGTTCCGCGCGGGCTGACCGGATGGGTTTTCTCGGCTCCCATCACCGGTTGACGCCGAATCTGGACGCGCTTGCCAAACAGAGCATCGTATTCGAACGGGCGTATTCGCAAGCTCCAATCACGGTGGTTTCGCACGCTACCATTCTGTCAGGCACCTACCCTCAGACCCATCTTGCCAGTGCATTTGCCGCTCCTCTCGGGGCCGGCCTTCCTTATCTGCCGGAGCTGCTCCACGTCCGCGGTTACCGCACCGCCGCTTTTGTGGGTTCCATTGAACTCGACCCCCGAAACGGTTTTGCTCCGGGCTTCGATCGCGGCTTCGATGTTTATGACGCAGGGTTCCGGCCCATTCAATCCGGCGAAGGTCACCCATTGATCGAGCGCTCCGCAGACCAGGTGGTCGCGCGGGCGACGAGGTGGCTGGGCCAAAACGCCCAGCGCCCATTCTTCCTGTGGGTTCACCTGCGCCAGCCTGATGCTTTTTCAAGTAGTTCTTATGATAGCGCGATGACAGCCATTGACGCGGCAGTGGGCAAGCTCGCGGCCACTTTGCACAACCAGCGTCTCGATGCCGCTTCCCTGATTGTAGTGGCGGCGGATCACGGAGAGAGCCTGGGCGCACACGGTGAAGAAACTCACGGCGTCTTCGTTTATGACGAAACCATCCACGTCCCTCTCCTGGTGAAACTTCCGGACAACGCCATGGCGGGAAGGCGTCTCAAGAGTCGAGTTCGCCTGGTGGATATTGCTCCTACCGTTCTCGAGACTGCCCGCATTGCCATCCCCTCGCAAATGCAGGGACAGTCGCTGCTGCGGATCGCGAAAGCGAATACCGACGCCGACCAGCCAGCATACGCGCGCAGCGATTTTCCAAAGCAAGCGTTCGGATGGAGTCCATTGGAAGCCTGGCGTGCAGGGAAATTTCTCTACATTCGTGCTCCCCAGCCCGAGCTTTATGATCTTTCCGCCGATCCGATGGCAACTCACAATCTTGCCCAGACTTCGTCGGCCGTCCTCCAGACCCTCGCCGCCCAGTTGAAGGCTTTCGACGACCGCTCTTCGGAAATGAGGGAGAAGTCCGGTGGAAGCACCCTCACTTCGAGCGAGATGCAGAAACTGGCCTCGCTCGGATACGTCGGGCTTCAGAAGTCAGTATCGGCGGTGGACGCTGCGGTTGCTGGGACGGACCCTAAGAGCGCGATCTCGATTGCCAATCAGAGCCTTGCAGCCATGCTCGCGTTGGAGGAAGGAAAACCGGAGAAAGCGATCCCTGCATTTCAAAAAGTGCTTGCCGGGCAACCGAACACCTATCTCGCGCATTATGGTCTGGGCGTGGCCGTAGCACAGCAAAAGCTATATTCCGAAGCCATCGAGCACTTGCATAAGGCGATCGAACTGCAACCCGACTCTGCCTGGGCCCATTATTCAATGGGTTTTAGTCTTTTCAAAGCTGGTGATTTCAAGACTTCCGCCACTCATCTTGAGATCGCTTCCGCCCGTTTGCCTGAGTGTGGTGAACTGCATGGCCTATTGGCTCAGGCGTATGAACACCTGAATCGCGCTCAGGACGCGGCTCGTGAACGCGCCAGGGCCTTGCAATTAGGCACAACTGTGATTAAGTGATCCGTGTGAGCTTGTGGGCTGCCTTGATATGGCGGTATCGCCCCGTCCGGGCTCTCGTCAGCCTCTAGGTGGAGTAGTCGGCGTTAATCTGGACATACTCAGCGGTCAGGTCGGAGGTTATGAATTCAACCCGGCTGCGCCCGCGACCGAGGCGCACACGAACCTTACAGCTGGGTTGGGCAAGATCCTGATGGGCCCTGGCCTCGTCAAAGTTGCACCCTGCGCCGCCTTTGCATACCATCTGATTCGCGATATAAATGTCGATTCGTTTCGGGTCAAGAACCACTCCACTTCGTCCGACTGCCGCCAGGATGCGTCCCCAGTTGGGGTCGGCGCCGGCCCACGCCGTCTTTACTAATAAGGAGTGAGCGATCGTTCTTGCCACCTGAAGAGCCTCTTGCCGGGTCCCGACCTGTTCGATGGAGAGACGAATGACGTGCTGCACACCCTCGCCATCCGAGACGATTTGCTCTGCCAAAGATTGGCAGACCGTCGACAAGGCGGTGGCGAACTTCTCGCGGACTGCAGCATCCCTCAAGCGAATCCCACTTTGCCCTGACGCCATGAGCAGAACCGTATCGTTCGTGGAGCTGTCGCCATCAACTGAAATGCAGTTAAAACTCTGGTCGCAGGCGTCACTCAGTAAGCGCTTCAGTTCAGCGGGAGTAGCCGCGACATCAGTGAGCAAGTAAACCAGCATGGTGGCAAGCTGCGGATGAATCATGCCCGAGCCTTTGGCGACTCCCAACAGACTGACTTCTGAGAATCCTGCCCGGAACTGCGACGACGCCCATTTTTGATGGGTGTCGGTAGTCATGATCGCCTGAGTGAACCGGTCAAACATGACGGGGGTTGGTTCACGGTTCCCGATCAGCTCAGGAAGTTTGGCAACGATCTTTTCAGCAGGAAGCGGGACACCAATGATTCCCGTGGAAGACGGGAAGACCTCTTCCGGGCGGATGCCCAGTTCCCCGGCGACCTCCTGGCAAACTTGCCTGCACGCCTTCAGGCCCGCTTTCCCTGTTGCGCAATTAGCGTTTCCAGAATTGACGATGATCGCCCTCACCCGGCCCTTGCCCTTCGCCAAATTCACCCTGCCGACCTCGACCGGGGCGGCAACCACGAGATTCCTGGTGAACAACGCCGCGGCAGTTGTGCCGGAGACAGCTTCGATCAAAGCCAAATCAAGGCGTCCGCTGGCTTTGATCCCGGCAGTGGCAGCGGAAAAGCTGAAGCCTTTCGGCAGATGAATTGTGTTCCTGGACTGCGCAAATGCAGTCATACCTGGAGCTTTACCAACCAGCTCGCCGGCTCCGGCAGGATCGCGAATTTCGGCAATTCCCCGCGCACCATGGCAACTTCGTCGCAATGGTGGCTTCTGGGGCACACCCAGCAGTCTTTATGGATCTTGTCCGGCAGGTCCTCGCGCTGTGCGATTTCAAAACCCAGACTGGCGAAGAAATCCGGCGTGCGTGTGAATAGACAGATACAGCTGACTCCATGCTTTTTCGCTTCCGCCAGCAATGCTTGCACGAGCCTCCGACCCCCTCCCTGCCCTTGCCGCCCCGGGGCGACCGTGATGGAGCGAATCTCGGCGAGATGGGTACCGTAGAGATGAAGCGCACCGCAGCCTATAAGGTGCGCACTGTCTTCCAGCACCACGAAATCCCGAACGTTCTCGCAAATCTCAGCCAGGGTTCGTGGCAGAAGTGTGCCGTCGGCGGAATAGTCCGCGATCAGAGCGTATATCCGTTGGGCATCCGGCAGTATGGCGTTACGAGTGCGCATGAACTTCCTCGCAAATTGCTTCAATCTTCCGCTTGGCTTCGGCCATGGCCTGGCGAACCCGTGCCGGCGCTGTGCCCCCCGGCACATCATGGATTGCCAACACCGACCCCAGAGTCAGGCAGGTATAGAAATCCTGGTCAAACAGGGGGTTCACGGAGCGCAACTGGTCGAGCGGAACATCCTGGAGTTCGCACCCTTTTTCCAGGCAAGCTTTCACGATTGTGCCCACCTGCTCGTGCGCCAGCCGGGAAGGCACTCCCCGGCGGACCAGGTAGGTGGCTGCCGCCCAGGCATTCATAAAGCCCGACTGCGCTGCCTGTTGCATGCGTTGGTAGTCGAACTCCACTGCCCTCATCCATCCCGTGACCAGTGGGACTAAAGCCGTTATGGTTTCGGCAGAATCAAACAGAGCCTCTTGGGTCTCCTGCAGATCCTTGTTATAGGCAAGAGGCAGACCTTTCACCGTCATCATCAGCGCAGTGGCATTGCCGATCACCCGTCCCGCTTTGCCGCGGGTCAGTTCCAGTAAGTCCGGATTTTTCTTCTGTGGCATGGCGCTGCTCCCGGTGGAGTAGGCCTCTGGCAGCTGGAGAAATCCAAACTCCTGGGTTGAGAAAAGAACCATCTCCTCCGCCCAGCGGCTCAGGTGCAAAGCAAGCAGCGCGAGGGCATTTGCGAACTCAATAACGAAATCGCGATCACTGCTGGCGTCTATGCTGTTGGCGGTGGGAGCGTCGAACCCGAGGTGGACCGCCATATCGCCCCGATTCAGAGGCAGCGTGGCCCCTGCCACTGCTCCCGATCCAAGGGGACAGGCATTTGACCGCTTGCGACAATCGGCCAGCCGATCCGCGTCTCGTAAAAACATTTCGACGTATGCCAGCAGCCAGTGAGAAACCAGCACCGGCTCCGCCCGCTGGAGATGCGTGTAGGCTGGCATAGCTGCATTTCCAGCCTGTTCAGCCCTTTCCAGCAGCACACCCGCGAGTTCAGCCAAATCCGATTGCTGCCGGTCAATCGCCACACGAACGTACAAGCGTAGGTCGGTGGCAATCTGTTCGTTGCGGCTCCTGCCGCTGTGCAGTTTGTAGCCTGCGTCCCCGATCAGCGCGACCAGCTTTATCTCCACAAAATGATGCACGTCTTCGGCTTCGTTGTCCTCAAGGAATTCAGGGGACGATGCCGCGAGCTGTCCGATTGTTTCCAGTCCCTGAAGAATCGCAATGAGTTCGCTTGACAAGAGAACTCCGGCGTCCTTCAAAGCTTGGGCATGGGCGCTGCTGGCTGCGAGTTCGTGCTTCAAAAGGCAGCGGTCGAAGTCAAAAGACCGTTGCCAGCGCTCGAAATCAGGATCCAAACCTTGCCGAAACCGTCCTGACCACATTTTCATCTCGCCACCTCCACCTTCGAACGGGCTCGCGAGCGCGCTGGAAGCCCAAGGATGCGAATGAAACCTGCCGCGTCTTTCTGGTCGTAACTGTCGCCCATGGTGAACGAAGAAAGATCGGTACGATACAGCGAGAAATCCGATTGCCGGCTCACGACCGACATGTTGCCCTTATATAAGGAAAGCGTCACCGTTCCCGTCAGATCCCGCTGCGTGGTTTCAACAAATGCATCCAGCGCCTCCCGCAGCGGTGTAAACCACAGGCCGAAATAGACAAGTTCCGCGTACTTGAGCCCGATGTGTTGCTTGAAGTGAACAACATCACGCTCCAGGCAGAGTGCCTCCAATTCACGGTGGGCATTGATCAGCAGAGTGCCTCCCGGAGTTTCGTAGCATCCGCGAGACTTGATCCCCACGAAGCGATTCTCCACCAGGTCTACGCGGCCGATTGCGTTACGGGCGCCGATTTCATTGAGCATCTCGACCAGTGACACTGGGTCCAGCGCAGCATCGTCGACCGAAACCGGAATTCCTTGCGCAAAGCCGATCTTTACCTGCTCTGGCTGGTCCGGCGCGTCCTGCGGTGAGCGCGTCCACTGCCAGGTATTGGGCAGCGGTGCATTGGCCGCGTCTTCCAGTTCGCCGCCTTCGTGGCTCACATGCCACAGATTGCGGTCTCGGCTGTGAATCTTCTGCCGGCTCGCCTCCACCGGAATTCCATGCTGCTCAGCGTAGTCTAGACAATCTTCGCGCGACTTCAATGTCCACTCACGCCACGGCGCGATCACTTTCAACTCCGGAGCCAGGGCCTGGTACGCCATTTCAAAACGCACCTGGTCGTTGCCCTTGCCGGTGCATCCGTGGGCCGCTGCCGTTGCTCCTTCCCGCAGCGCAACTTCGACTTGATGTTTGGCAATGACCGGCCGTGCCAATGACGTACCCAACAGGTACTTGTGCTCATACACAGCCCCGGCCTTCAACGCGGGGAATACGTATCCAGTGAGGAATTCTTCCCGAAGGTCTTCCACTAAAACGTTGCTTGCACCAGTGGCATAAGCCTTCTTAACCACGGCTTCAATGTCATCGCCTTGACCGACGTCGCCCACCATGGCGATCACGTCGTAGTCATAGTTTTCCTTCAACCAGGGGATGATGATTGAGGTATCCAGACCACCGGAATAGGCCAGCACAACTTTTTCACGCATGGGCGCTCCTTGCCGGCAAACGGTGATCTCCGCTGCCAAGCAGCAAATACAGAATTGCTTTCTGAACGTGCAGGCGGTTTTCTGCCTGGTCGAAAACCACGGACCGTTCCGAATCCATCACCTCGTCGGTGATTTCCTCGCCCCGGTGTGCGGGTAAGCAGTGCATGAACACTGCGTGGGAGGCAGCGGCAGCGGCTAAAGTCCGGTTCAACTGATAAGGTGGAAATACCTGTGCCCGTTTCCCGGTTTCGTGCTCCTGCCCCATGCTTGCCCATGCGTCGGTATAAATGGCATCGGCACCTGCGACGGCTTCGTACGGATCGGAAAGGATCTCGATAACCGCCCCGGTTTTCTTCGCCAGATTCCGGGCATCACTGACAATGTCGGCATTGGGCTCATACCCCGCTGGCGTCGCAATGCGGATTGTCGACCCCAGGCAAGCCGCCGTGAGAAGCAGCGAATGTGCGACGTTATTGCCGTCTCCGACGTAGGCGAGACACAGATTCTTGAGATCGCCAAAGTGGCCCTGGAGCGTGAAGTAATCAGCCAATGCCTGGCAGGGATGTTCCAGATCGCTCAGCGCATTAATCACTGGCACCGACGCGTGTTCGGCCATGTCTGCAATGGTTTCTTGTGCGAACGTTCGCAAGATGATGCCATCGACCCAGCGTTCAAGGTTGTGAGCGATGTCGCTTAGCTTCTCGCGCGCATCAAGGCGGCTATGAGTCTGGTCGACGAAGTGTGCGTTACCGCCCATGCTTCCCATACCGGTTTCAAAGGTAAGCCGGGTCCGTAGCGACGGTTTTTCAAAGAACATCACGACCTGCTTGCCGGCGAGTGCCCTGCGAAAATCAGCGGGGCGCGACTTCATGATTCCGGCAAGATGCAGCACGGCTTCGACCCCGTCCGGGCCGAAGTCGCGGGTTGACACGAGATCGGGGCACCAGAAAGCCTTAGGAACCCGTGATGCTGCGAGTGGCTTGCTGTTCATTACCTGACTGTTCAACGTTGACTCCTTGCTGTGGGCTGTTGAGCTTGACCAACCGTCCGGGTTGAGCCGCGGGCGGAAAGGGCGGCTTCCAGTTCCCGGATGACTTGGTCGATGTGTTTCTTCTCGATGATGTAGGGCGGCAGGAACCTCAGCACGGTCTCATGAGTGCGATTGATCAGGATGCCGCGCTGCATCAACTGATTCACAACCTGCTTGGCCGTATCGGCCGAATCCAGTTCCATGCCCAGCATGAGACCCATGCCGCGAACTTCGCGGATACAACCGTGTCTGCTCGCGAGTCCCTCCAGTTGTGTGCGGAAGTATTCACCGGTCGCGCGAATGTGTGGCCTGAGCCTTTCCATCAATCGCAGAAATTGGATTGCCACGGCACAGGCCAGGGGTCCGCCTCCGAAGGTAGTTCCATGCATTCCCGCATGCATTGCCGTCGCCACTTGATTCGTGGCGAGAATCGCTCCCAGCGGCAGTCCGGCAGCGAGCGGTTTCGCGACCGCCACAATGTCCGGCCGAATTCCGTAGTGTTGGTAGGCAAAACAGCGCCCGGTACGGCCGAGTCCGCATTGGATTTCATCAAGGATGAGCAGCGCTCCGGTGTTTCTAGTCAGTTTTCTCGCGAGTCGGAGAAAATCCGCACTGAGCGGACGGATTCCTCCCTCACCCTGAATCGTCTCCAGACAAATGGCGCACACGCTGCCATCAAAATGCCGTTCCAGATCCTCCACATCGTTGAACTTGACGAAGCTTACGCCGGGCAACAGGGGAGCGAAGGGTTCGCGATATTTCGCCTGCCCGGTCGTGGCCAGTGAACCGAAAGTGCGCCCATGAAACGAATTGTCGAGCGCGAGAATGCGCCACTTGGGCTTGTGGCCGTTGCTGTTCTGCACTCGGGCGTAAGCACGAGCCAGCTTGAGCGCTCCTTCCCAGGCCTCGGTGCCGCTGTTGCAGAAAAAGGCGCGGTCCAGTTCCGAGAGCCGCGTAAGCCGCGCCGCAAGCTCGGCCTGATATTCGTGGAAGAATAAGTTTGACGTGTGAATCAGGCGCCCGGCTTGCCGCTTCAACGTCGCTTGAATGACCGGATGCCCATAGCCGAGCGCGTTTACTCCGATTCCGCTCAGGAAATCGAGGTAGCGCCGGCCGCGCGAATCCCAGAGATAGACTCCACGCCCACGCGCAAACAAAATCTTGTGACGCTCGTAGGTCGGTAACAAAAGTTTCTGTTCGGAGCGAATCACGGAGGCCAGACTCATGCCCAGGTCACCTCCGTCCCGCAGGCCAACTTGGTGAAGTAGAACTGAGACAATCCCTCGGCTTGCGCCGCCGGCAGAATCCGTACTCTTCCCACACCCTTATGCAAAGCCTGGCTGCACGCCTCGAGTTTAGGAAGCATTCCTCCACTTATTACGGCATCGGCCACCAGCCCTCCCACTTCTTTCGTAGTGAGCCAGGGAATCACAGCGCCCGCGGCATCCCTGACCCCTGGCACATCCGTCAGAAAGATCAGGGAGTCCGCATGACAGGCCGTGGCGCAGGCGGCGGCCATCTGGTCGGCATTGATGTTGTAGTATTCGCCGTCCGTGCCAGGAGCCAGTGAGGCCAGAACCGGGATACCACCTTCCTTCCAGATTGCCTCCAGCCAGCGCGGCTCAGCCCAACAAATTTCTCCAACGAAGCCGAGGTCGCCATCAAGCGTCCGCTTCTTGCGTGCGCGGAACGCCGCGCCGTCACCGCCCGATAAACCGATCGCTGGCATTCCCGCGGCCGCGATTGCCGCCACCAGGTTCTTGTTCACGATCCCGGCCAGCACCATCAGAGCGACATCGCGAGTCTCAGCATCAGTGATCCGCAGTCCATTTACGAACTCGCTCTGTTTGCCGAGAAGCTTCAGCGTTCTGGTAAGCGCGCTGCCGCCACCATGCACCACAGCGACCCGATGGCCGTCTTTGGCCAGCTCTACGATCCCTTGGGCGCATTTGCGCAACGTCGCTCTGTCCTCGAGCGCAGCGCCGCCGATTTTGACCACGATCTTCACTGCAATCCCTCCCCCTCTCTCCATCCGTACATCAGATTCATGTTCTGCACCGCCTGCCCGGCGGCGCCTTTCAGCAGGTTGTCCACGCATGAAACCAGCACCAGGCGCCGTCCGTCGTCCGCCAGGCAAAAGCCGAGATCGCAATTGTTGGTATGCAAAGAGAACTGGATTTGCGGCAGTTGTGGGTTGGCAAAAAGTCGTACCCAGCGCTTGCCTACGTAAAAATCGCGAAAACAAGATTCGACCTCGGCTGCGATCATGCGGCGATTCAGGCAGACATAAATTGTCGACAGAATGCCCCGCGGAATCGGCAGCAAATGCGGCGTGAAGGTCAATTCGCCCGCATTCAATTGCAGTTGCTCCACAATCTCCCCCACGTGGCGATGTCCAAAGACGGAATAGGCAGAGAGATTGTCGGCCACCGAGACAAAATGAGTACGCGAATTCGGCTCTTTGCCCGCACCCGACACACCCGACTTTGAGTCAGAAATGATTCCACGCTGCCGGTCGATGAGATCAGCATTTAACAACGGCGCCAAAGCGAGGATCACCGAAGTCGCGTAGCATCCCGGGTTCGCCACCAACGCTGCGCCAGGGATGCGATCCGCATTCAGTTCCGGCAGGCCGTACACCGCTTTTTCGGTAAGTTCAGCCGCGGTCGCAGCGTCGGCATCGTGAAAGTCGTAAACCGCGCGATGTTGCGACTGCTTCAGCCGCCAGGCCCCGCTCAGATCAATTACGCGAAGCCCGTGCTCCATCGCTTGTGGAACCAGCGAGCGGGAAACCTCATGCGGTGTGGCCAGAAAAAGAAGCTCGACGTTCTGCCGCTTCAACCTCTCCCAAGAAAGCGGCTGCAACGGATAGCCACCATTGCCTGCAAGAGAAGGGAAGACATCCGCCAGGTTCGCGACGGCCGGACTACCATTCTCGCGTGTGAGTAATCGCGGCTTATCCAGTCGAGGGTGATGAACTAGAAGCCGCGTCAGTTCGAGGCCTGAATAGCCGGTCGCCCCTAACACGGCAGCCTTGAGTTTCGCCGGCATTACGCGAGCATCTCCTGGATGCGCACGGCCAGCCGGTTTGCGCCCCGGTTGTCCGGACAAACAATCAAAATCGTGTCATCCCCTGCAACTGTGCCGACGGATTCCGGCCAGTTCTCTTCGTCCAAAGCCGCGGCCACCGGCTGGGCGCTGCCCACGCTGGTCTTGATGATCAGCAGGTTTTGAGCTGCCCGCACTTCCAGGGCGAACTCACGAACCAGACGCGAGACCGGGGGCAATGCCGGCCCGGAAGATCCATCTCCGTGAAACAATGAATAGCCGCTTGCCGTCTTACTCAGGCCCAGATCGCGAATGTCCCGGGAAAGCGTGGCTTGGCCTACTTTGATCCCCCGCTTCCGCAGGGCCTTTTGCAGGCCTTCCTGGCTGGCCACAGACGCGTGCTTCAGTAAATCCAGGATCGCCCGTTGCCGCAATGTTTTATTCATTATGAATAATTATGCACAATAATGCATAAGTATTCGTACATAGTAAAGATTCTGTCGGGTGTGTCAAGCAGAAAAACCGGCAGGGGGCTTACCCGCGCGTATTCGCCCGGCGGGAGGGAGCCTACCCTAAGAAAGTGTGGCGGGCTGTAGCTCCGCCCAGGGAACCGCCGCCGACCCTGGGTCGCGCCTACCCACGATTGCGAGCCGCGATTGGACCCGGAACCGCTGCCTCTGCCTCAGCGCGCTCGAAGGCCTGAGTCAGGTCCTCGATCAAGTCCTGTGGGTCTTCGATTCCAATCGACAAGCGGACCAGGTCGGCCTCGAACGCGCGGCCTCTCCGCAACTCGGCAGGAATGCTCGCATGAGACATACATCCCGGCAGGCTGACCGACGAATTCACGCTGCCGAAGCTCACACTCACACGAAACAGTCCCGTGGCTTCCGCAATCCGCCGGGAAAGTTCAAAAGAGCCGGTTGTAAAGCTGATGACTGCTCCGCTGCCGCGGGCCTGCTGAGAGTGGAGATCGTGCCCGGGATGGTCAAGCAGCCCTGGATAGTAAACCCGTTGGATTGCGGAGTGAGCTTTCAAGTGCTCAGCAATCCTGCGGGCACTCGACTGCTGGTAATCCAATCGCAACTTGAGAGTCTTGATGCTGCGTAACAACAGGTAAGAATCAAAAGGGCCGAGGGCGGAACCTTCGCCGTTCTGGAGAAAATAAATCTGCTCGGCAAGCTCGGGACTGCGCACCGCCACAACTCCGGCTGTAACGTCGCTGTGGCCGCAAAGATACTTGGTTGCGGAATGAAGCACAATGTCGGCGCCGAGATCCAAGGGGTTTTGCAGATACGGAGACATGGCGCTGTTATCCACGCAGAGCAGGGCGCCGTGCTCGTGCGCCAGATCGGCCAGGGCGCGAATGTCGCAGATACGCAGGAGTGGATTGGTGGGAGTCTCGGTATACAGCAGCCGCGTCTGGGGGGTAATTGCCGCCGCGAATGCCGGCAGATCGCAGGCGTCGGCATAACGTACCTTCACGCCAGTCCGGTTCAGTATCTTCGAGAAGAGCCGATAGGTCCCGCCGTACAGGTCATCGCAGGCAAGAATGTCGTCGCCCGCGGAAAGCAGGCGAGCAACCGAACTGATGGCCGCCAGCCCACTGGCGAAGGCGAACGCCTGTCCGCCATTTTCCAGCTGCGCCAATTGTTCCTCCAGAACTGTCCGCGTCGGGTTTCCGCTGCGCGAATAGTCATAGCGGCCAAATTGGTCGGCATGTTCCTGCTCGAAAGTTGCGGTCTGGTAGATCGGTGTTGCGACCGGTTTGAACGGGTCGGACGGACAAGCCTCAAAGGCTACAAGCTGGCTGGCGAATTTCATGACACTCTCCCTGTGGTCAAACACCTTTCGCTGATCTTCATTGGTGCGGCTTCTGCGTGCGTCGTGCGGTACACATCGAATACGTCGGCCATCACAGCTTCCGCTGTGGGCCACCGGCCCGCACCTTTACCACGGACGTAAAACACTCGTCCGCTCTCGCTGCAAATCTCGAGACAGTTCTCTTCCTTGTGGGTTTGCGCGAAAACGTGGTCGCGATCAAGAAATTGCGGCTCGACGCGAGCTTTTACGCCATCGCTTCCGTTTTGGAGGCTTGCCACCAGGCGGACTGACAAGCCCGATTCCGCAGCCTCGTGTACCGCTTCAGCGTCGAAATGCTCAATGCCGATGCGGTCGATTTCGCTGGGATGTAAGCAGCGCTCGAACGCCGCGTGCGCCAGAAGCGCAAGTTTGTGGGCGGCATCACTGCCATCGAGATCGGTGGTGGGATCCAATTCCGCAAAACCCAGTCGTTGCGCTTCACGCAACGCCTCATCGCGCGGCACGCCCTCAGCAAGACGATCAAGAATAAAGTTCGTAGTGCCGTTAACCACGCCATCCAACGCACGTATACCGTGTGTGTCGGCGATGTGGCGGACCTGTTCCAGCATCGGCGCGGCTCCTCCCACCGCGCCGGAATACAACAATTGCACTCCCTTTCGAGCGGCCAATTCGCGAAGCTCACGCCCCCAGTGCGAGACCACCAGTTTGTTTGCTGTGATCACATGCTTACCAGCTTTCAGCGCGGCCTCGATCAATTGTTTTGCCGGCCAAAGCCCGCCGATGAGTTCCACTATCAGTTCGGCATCAGAATCAACGACCTCCCACGGATTTGGTGTAAGCAGTTCGCAAGGCGTGCCGTCTTCCCGCTCTAATTGGCGTACTCCGATACGCGTAATGTGAAAGCGATCCGGATGTGCAGCCAGATGGCAATACACACCCAGACCGACCGTCCCTGCGCCGAGCAGGCCGACGCGCAACGGGTCGCCATCTTGTTGCTCCTCGTAAAAAGTGGACGGCTGACCGCAAATCAGCGACGGCCGAGTCGAATTCAGCGCAGCGACTTCAAAGGCAAAGCCACTGCGTTCGGCAAAGTGGATTGCCTTGGTTTGCACAATGCCTCCATTGACTCGATCGGCATCAGCCCATGCTAGTGTTCGATATCGCCGAGGCACTTCTTCTGACGAAGCCGGATCGTATTCGAAGATGCCATCGACATCTTTGATCAGGCGGCAGCAGTCGGCCTCAAGCTGGTGCGCAACGAACACCGCAGTAAGATCCGTACCGCCGCGGCCCAGCAAGGAAACCGTCCCATCGCCTTGCCGGCCGACAAACCCCGGCACGACCACGACCGGAACTTCCTCCAGCGTTCGTTCCACGGCCGAGACATCGATCCCGCAAGGTTCGGAATTCAGGATCGGCCCCCGCGTTCGCATACCGAGACGCACCTCGTCAAGAATCACGGCAGGAATGCCCGCCCGGTCAAGAGCCAAAGAAAGCAGCGCCGCCGAGGTTGCTTCGCCGGTGGCCAGCAGCGCCGCCACAGCGTGATCATTGACGCCGTCACCATATGTTCGAGCACGCGCCAGCAGATCTTCCGTACTATTTCCGATCGCAGAGACGACCGCGATCACCTGATGACCATTGCGCACCCAGCGGTAGATCTCGTGAACCGCCGCGGGCAGATCAGCTTCGCTGCGCAAAACCGAACTGCCGAACTTGAGGACAATTAAAGAATGGTTTCGCATAGCGTCCTTCCGAATGCGAACTTAGTAGCCGCAGCCAGAGCTTGATCGAGATCGGCGATGATGTCTTCCGCCGCCTCCAGTCCAACCGAAAGGCGGATTAGGCCTTCGGTGATTCCGATTTCCTGCCGCTTTTCTGCGGGGACATCACTGTGCGTCATTGAGACAGGGTGGGTGATGAGGGTCTCGACTGCGCCCAGATTTTCCGCCAGCGAGCACAGCTTCACCGAATTCATCAGCGTGATGGCGGCTTCGCTTCCGGCTTTGATCTCAAACGACAACATTCCTCCGTGCGCCGCATGTTGTCGCTCGGCCAGCACTCGCTGCGGGAACGACGCCAGCCCCGGATAATGGACGCGCTCGACCGCCCGATGCTGCTCCAGCCACTGCGCCACAGTGAACGCATTCTCGCAGTGCAGCTTCATCCTCGCCGGGAGCGTCTTCAATCCGCGCAACGTCAACCAGGCTTCCTGTGGCGACTGGATACAGCCCGTAGTCTTGCGAATCAGGCGCAAACGGTCGAGCAAGTTTTCATCGTGCGTGGCCAGTGAACCGCCGACCGTCGAATTATGACCTTCGATGTACTTGGTGGTCGAAAGCACGCTGATGTCCGCGCCCAGCTCCAGAACCGGCTGAAGAACCGGCGTGAGGAAAGTGTTATCGACTGCGAGTTTGATGCTGTGGCGATGCGCGATCTTGCTGATCTCAGCAACATCACACAACTTCAGCGTAGGATTTCCCGGGGTCTCCACAAAAATGATTTTCGTGCGCGGAGTGATCGCCTGCTCGACGAGATCGGGACGCGAGGCATCGACAAAGCTGCATTCAATGCCCAATCCGCTAAGCACTTGTTGAAACAAACGCACCGTGCCGCCGTACACCACGTCTGAAATCACAGCATGGTCGCCGGTTTTGAGCAGCGACAAGAACAAAGTGGTGATCGCCGCCATGCCAGTGGCGAAGCAGACCGCCGGAGGAGTCTTCTCCAATGCACCGAGGGCGCGTTCGAGCGCATCCACGGTTGGATTGGCGGCGCGCGAGTAGGTAAAGCCTTTGTGAACGCCCACCGCCTCTTGCACGTAGGTTGTGGATTGATAAATCGGAGTGAGAATGGCGCCGGTGGCCGGATCAGGCGCCAGGCCTCCGTGAATGGCCACGGTCGCGTTGAGCACAGCGAAATCGAATGACATGGAACTCTCCCTTCAGATTGAAAAAAGTTGAGCTAAAAACAGAATCGCCGCCGGTGTGTTCCCCAGGCGGCCGCTCAGTGAAGGGAGATTTTAGTTTCGGCTCAGGCTCCCGACGCAGGCAAGGCACCGCCCAGGGTGCACATGGCCATATACATTCGGGATCTCTGCAGCAAATGCATAATTGAAGTGCTCACAAATCTCAGGTGAGTTTTCCGATTATACGGGTCTGGCGACGCTTGTCAAGGGGATCTGCGGCACAAGGGTCCGGCGGTCGGAATTGCATAGCCGGCGGCTCTGGCCTTCACACAGGCGGCAAAAAGAAACCCCGGATCACAACGGTGATCCGGGGTTCAGATTGCGGTGCGATTGCTGACTACTGCCCGACGGGCTTGTTCATCGGAATATCGGTACTTGTTCCCCAAGCTTCCGTAATGGTCTTCCCCGAGCTGCTTTGGAGTACATACCAAGTCCCATTAGATGGACGCCAGACTGCAAAATCCGTTTTGCCGTCACCATCGTAATCTCGGGCCACTGGTACATCTCCGTTTATACCCCACCCCTTGGTTACGGTTTGACCATTGCTACTCTGCAAGACGTACCACGTTCCGCTGGATGGCCGCCAGATAGCGATGTCAGTCTTCCCGTCGCCGTCGTAATCACCAGGTACCGGGATGTCTCCCTTTATGCCCCATGTGCGCGTGACGATTTCACCGTTGCTGCTTTGGAGGATGTACCAGGTACCGCTAGCCGGGCGCCATACAGCAAAGTCCGTCTTGCCATCACCGTCGTAATCGCCGGGTACCGGAATATCGCCATCTTCGCCCCACGCCTTTGTGCTTCCTTCAAAGACATACCAAGTGCCGTTCGACGGACGCCAAACGGCAAACCCAGTTTTGCCGTTTCCGTTGTAATCGCCGGGCACAGGAATATCTCCGTTTTCACCCCATGTGCGACTGATTTCCTGGCCATTGCTGCTCTGAATCACGTAGAAGGTTCCGTCCGAGGCCCGCCACAGGGCGAGATCCGTTTTGCCATCTCCGTCATAGTCACCGATGATTGGTTTATCACTGCTCTCACCCCAAGCTTTTGACAATGATCTGCCCGAGCCATCAATGCTGTTCCACGTCCCGTTTGAAGGTCGCCATACGGTAAAGTCGGCCCTTCCCTCCCCGAAATAATCCACCTGCTGGGCGAGCGTGGTAGCTCGCTTGTAGAGTCGCGACCGTGCGACGAAGGCTTGTTCCAGGTTGTATGCGTTAACGGTGCCGATTCCGGTAGCGAAGTCCCATCCGACCTGCGTACCATAAGCCGGATGGTATGCAGTATTAGAGGTCGAGAGCACGCCGACGACTCCGTTCGAGCTTGTGCCACCCGGGTCGTAGCAATTGTTGAGACTGGTTCCGTTGAAAGTGCAAGGCACATCCATGTCACCTTGGGTTACATCGTAGAAAATGCACGTGCTAGCGACACCATTGCCCAGAGTTGAGTTGCAGCCGGAATTGCCACCCCGCCCATACTCGGAGGCGGCGATTGAGTAATAGGTTGGATTCGGATTGCCCCAACGTTGGCCGGTTGCCTGGTTGATTAGCGATTGGATCGCGGCCATGATCGGTGCGGCGAACGAGGTCCCGCCAGCTCCAGACCAACCGCTGGGATTGCCAGTGCAGGCCTTTCCTCCGTTAGCAATATCAGAGAAGCAGAACACATAATAGTGGCCCCATACTCCGTCGGCAGCGAACAGCGAGATATCGGGAACATCGCGCACGCCATCGTTGGGATTACCGATGATCCCTTGTTGCCACGACGGCTTAGCGTATCCGCGGCAGGTGCCGCCGACGACTTCCGGAACACTGGGCGCTCCAAAAGCGCAGCCACTGGGGCCGCCAGAGCCGCCGGCGACAACCAACCCCTCTCCAGCGTTACATAAGCTGCCGGCGCCATAGGGGCTAGAGTAGCCCAGAAAAGTCTCTATCAGGACGCTGCCACACGAGTCGTTCCACGGGATTTCCGGAATGTAGGAGAGGGCTGAGCCGTACGTCTGTCCATTGGTCCCGCTCCAGTACGTGCTGTTGGTTCCGGCATAAGTTTCACCGAAATCGGTGCCACCCACGGATACGTTATAGGGCGTGGTAGTGAACCCACTGATATTAATTCCATTCATTGCCGCAGGCTGGTTGCGGTCATTGTTGGCCGCGTTGGCATCGCCCGCGGATACGAAAACGGAGACGCCCTCGAGCACCGCCTGCTCATAGGTAGTGTTGATGGCCGCGTTGGCCGTTGCTCCAAGCACGTTCTCACTCACACCGTAGCTCATACTCACGATCGCCGGCGGTGTACCGCTGAGGAGGTTCTGCAAAGCAATAAACCAACCGAAGGTGGAGTATGTTCCTCCATCCGCGCACGATACCATCAGAATGGCCGCGTTTGGTGCTGCTGCACTAGACCATTCCGCATCCAGTGTCGCTTCATCCTCGACGCCGGGAACAGCGCCGGGATCGGTACAATTAGTCCCTGGATGGATCGTTGTAAAAGAGCCCATGGTGTAGCCGGAAAGGCCGAACGTTGAGCGGAAAGTGGTCCAGTCTCCAACGCTGTAAAGGTCTGAGTCTTCCACTAGCGCGATCGTCTGGCCTTGACCCGAAACCCCTCCCCCGAGAATTGGGTTGAGGTTGTATATAGTGGCCAGGTCCGCCGGTACAATCCCGTAACACAGGCTGCTCAAGCTGCAGGGGCCACCGTAAGTTAGATTCGAGGACGACCGAGAGACCGTCGGCTGTGGCCTGAAGTTGTTCAGTGAGACCACCCCAACCACTGCCGGTGCCAGCGCAGCCGGAATCCTGGGGTCACTCATGTTGGCAAAATGCTCATCGCCGCTTACCTCGATGTAATGGATCTCGGTATGGAATGCCTCGCGGACTTGGGCGGCCGTGCCCGAGAAGTCAATCAGCACACGGTTTGAATAAAGCAGGTTCACCTCGAAGCCGTGCGACTTGAGCCAGCCGGTGATGGTTCGAATGTCTTCCCCGGCCAGACCGTATCTCTCTCCCAATTCCGCCGCTGTTAGCCAATGATGAAAGTACGGCGATTGCGAGTCGTGGAGCTCGTCGATCAGCTTTTCCAGTGCTTGCTCTTGCACGGGGGAGCGTCGCAACAGGAGCATAATGTGTTGTAACGGGAAGTTGTCGGGAAGGCGTCCCCGGTCGTTCCGCGCGTTGGCTTCCGGACGGGTGTTGCCGGGGAATGTGACCAACTTTGCATCGTCGACCTTTTCAGTAATGAGAATCGGAATCTGTGGGCTTGCTTGTGTTTCGGGCGCAGTCTGGGCAACGGTAATTCCAGCCCCAGAAATGATGAAGAAGAACATCCAGCAAGCGATCGCGCCAGAGATTGTGAGGTCAGGCCCCTTGGCACTGTTGGTGTAAGAATCGAAGAACTTCGACCGCGATGGATGGTTCATCCGAAGGCCTCCTCACATCCGCGGGCAAGGCGAAGGTTTCTCTTCGTCCACCGTTGAAACGTACTAGCGCGTGCACCCCGGGGAAAGTGGGCACCATATTCGCACGAAAGCACCTTTTCTCAAAGAGAATATGGAAGGAGGCACATCAACTTGCCACTCGTGAAAGTGATGACGCTGCTGGACGATGGGGCAACAGCGAAGGACGCATAAGATGACGAGGAACCGGCCGAGTGGCCGGCCGTCGCGCAAAGAGAACCCCGGATCACTGTGGTGATCCGGGGCACCATCGCGCACAAGTGTGCTACTGTCCCACGGGTTTGTTCATCGGAACATCGGTGCTCAGCCCCCAAGGTTTGGTGAGCGGCTTTCCAGTTTTACTCAGGAATACGTACCAGGTCCCATTTGACGGACGCCACACCGCAAAATCCGCTTTGCCGTCGCCATCGTAGTCCCGGGCTACCGGTACATCTCCCTTTACGCCCCACACCTTGCTAACCTCCGCACTGTTGCTGCTTTGAATGACATACCAAGTTCCGTTGGACGGCCGCCAAATGGCAATATCCGTTTTCCCGTCGCCATCATAGTCGCTGGGTACAGGCATGTCGCCGTTTGAGCCCCATGCCTTGCTGATTACTTGGCCGTTGCTGCTTTGAATGATGTACCACGTGGCGGTGGATGGACGGAATATTGCGATGTCCGTCTTCCCGTCGCCGTCGTAATCGCCGGGTACCGGAATGTCCCCCTTTGCGCCCCACCCCTTGGTGACTAGTTGACCATTGCTGCTTTGGATGATGTACCACGTCGCGTTAGATGGGCGAAATATGGCGAAATCCGTCTTGCCGTCGCCGTCGTAGTCGCCGGGTACGGGGATATCTCCCGATGCGCCCCACACTTTTGTGAGTGTCTGACCGTTGCCGCTCAGTAGTACGTACCAGGTTCCGCTCGAAGGTCTGAAGACGGCGAAGTCGGTCTTGCCATCGCCGTCGAAATCTCCGATGACAGGAGTGTCGGTGCTTGCGCCCCACGGCTTGGTCTTTTGGTTCCCTAAGCTATCGACGCTGTACCAGGTTCCGTTCGAAGGGCGCCACACCGTGAAGTCGGCCTTTCCTTCCCCGAAGTAATCCACCTGCTCATCGAGAGCGGTTGCCGCTAAACCGGTGCCGGAAAGAGCAACGGACTGCTGAGTGCCAGATACTCCACCGGCGTTGTCCGTGATTTTCAGGGTGGCAACGCGGGCGCCTTTCGCACTCGGAGTGAAGGTTATCGTGATGGTGCAGGACGCCCCCGGCGCCAGTGAACCGCTACAGGTGTTCGAACTGATGGCGAAATCGCTGGCATTCGTGCCGGATAGAGCTCCGTCATTGGAGATCGTAAGGGCTGTGCCGAAGCCATTGTTGGTCACGGTGACACTCCGCCCCGCGCTGGTCGTATGAAGCGGTTGGTCAGAGAACAGTAATTGATTGGTTGAGAGACTTGCCTGCGGAGCCGTGATGGCCAGACTGTTGACCTTGCGCACGCGCCAATTTCGTGTGTCAGCTATAAGAAGGTTGCCGAACGGGTCTCCCGCTACTGCGGTGGGGTTGGTCAACTCAGCGGCAAGAGCTGGGCCGCCGTCACCATAGAATCCCGAGTTCTGGCCGGAGTCCACCACGGCATTGATCACGCCCCCGGTTACTTCCCGGATGGAATAGTCATAGGTATCGGCGATGAAAACATTGTTAGCGTAGTCCACAAAAACGCCTTGGGACCCATCCAGATTGGCTAGGATTGCCGAACCACCATCGCCGCAATTATTCGAGCAGGGCGTACCCGTTCCCGCAATGGTTGCAATGTCGCCAGCCGAAATGGTGATGCCTTGGATCGTGACGGTACTGGATTGCGCGTTCACCACTCGGATGCGGTTGTCGCCGGCATCCGCAATGTAGATATTCCCCGTGCTGTCCAGAGCCACGCCGGTCGGAAGACTAAGCTTCGCGCTGGTGGCTAGTCCCCCATCTCCGCACATGGCAGTTGAGGGAGTGCAATCGCCAGTCTGACTAATATCAAGAGTTCCGGCAACGGTTACGACGTCGCCGGCTGGAATGCTAACGCCCGCCACCGTGATCGTACTGGACTGCATGTTTACCACTCGAATCGCATTGTCGCCGGTGTCTGCGATATAAATGTTGCCGGACTTATCCAGGGTTATCCCGTCGGGTTGGTTGAATTG
>Ga0210401_10002408_pt1 | contig 20737 bp, 12 predicted proteins | sample IncBWH32MmetaG_FD_150866 | JGI IMG/M metagenome (GOLD analysis project Ga0210401, IMG submission 150866) | Forest soil microbial communities from Barre Woods Harvard Forest LTER site, Petersham, Massachusetts, United States - Inc-BW-H-32-M | ecosystem: Environmental > Terrestrial > Soil >... | reverse complement strand
TGCGCGGGCCGGTCGAAATAGGCGATGTGCTTGACCATCGACTTGCGCAGCGCTTCGCCATCCCAGGCCATGGTGGCGAGCCAGGAGTGTGGAAGGCACATCAGGACGAGATCGAAGTCCCGTGTCTCCGGTCCCCTGCCGTTCATCATGTTGAGCTGATAGCGGCCGCTCGAGGTCTTGCCGACCTTGAGGACCCGGTGGTTAAGCTGGATATCGGCGTCGACCTCCGACTGCAGGCACTCGATCAGCTGCTCGTTGCCGTTCTGGATCGAGTAAAGGCCGATATAGCCGTCGACATCCATCACGAAGTTCTTCAGCGCATTCAAGCCGTTGGTGTTGTGGTTCTCGGTCGCGATGTCGGAGCGCGCCATCACCTTGAAGAAGCGCCTGGCGGTTATGTCGTCGACCTCCCGGTCGAGCAATTGCTCGGCTGTGATATAGGCCCAGGGATGCTCGTTGTCGTGTGAACCGATGCCCTCATAATATTCGGCCGGCGACACCATCCCGGCGCAGCGCTGGCGGAATGTCTCGATGGCGTCCGCGGTCTTCGCACCATATTTGCGGCGCATGCCCGGCACATCGTTCAGGAGCTCGCCGTCGAGCTGGACCTGTTCTGCATCCATCGGAATCGTTTGCAGGCCGAAATGCTGGATCATTTCGCGCAGCGGGTCGGGCCCGGTCATCGAGTAATCGTAGATCTCGGCGACGCCGGCCTCGTACATCGCCGGCGCCGTGTCGAATTTGCGCGTCAGCACCTTGCCGCCGATCCGGTCGGTGGCCTCAAAAATCGTGACGCGGCACAGTTCGCCCAGTTTCCTCTTGAGGTACCAAGCACTCATCAGGCCGCCAGGCCCGCCGCCTACAATTGCCAAATCCAACATATATTTCCGCTTGTTTCCGGCCCCCGCCGACGCCGGCCAATTGATACGGAAGGGGCCAGCGTAAGTCGTTTTAGATGAAGCGCTTTTTTCCCTGAAGGAAAGATGAACGAATTGTGGTGAGTGAAGCAAAATAGACAGAAAATAGCAAAAAGGCCGGCTTGCGCCGGCCTCTTCGTAACACCCTGAATTCGCCCGACTTTATTCCGCCGGCGGTAATGCGAGCGGCTCGACTTCGGGGGCGGCAGGCACGATCGCGGCCTGTTTTTCGCGCTCGTCCAGGATCAGCTTGTCGCGCTTGACGGCGACTTCGCGAATCTTGGCCATTGAGGCGCCGGTACCGGCCGGAATCAGGCGGCCGACAATGACGTTTTCCTTGAGGCCTTCCAGCGGATCCACCTTGCCGTTGACGGCGGCTTCGGTGAGCACGCGGGTGGTCTCCTGGAACGACGCCGCCGAGAAGAACGAGCGCGTCTGCAAGCTTGCCTTGGTGATGCCGAGCAACACCGGCGTCCCCGTGGCGGGCTTCTTGCCCTCTTCCTTGGCCTTGGCGTTGAGCTGGTCGAACTCGATCTTGTCGATCTGCTCGCCCGAGATCATGTCGGTGTCGCCCTGGTCGGTGATCTCCACCTTCTGCAACATCTGACGGACAATCACTTCGATGTGCTTGTCGTTGATCAGCACGCCTTGCAGCCGGTAGACCTCCTGGATTTCGTTGACCAGATAGGCGGCGAGTTCCTCGATGCCCTTGATCGCCAGGATGTCGTGCGGCGCCGGATTGCCCTCGACGATGAAATCGCCCTTTTCGACGATGTCGCCGTCCTGCAGATGGATGTGCTTGCCCTTCGGGATCAGGTACTCGCGCGGCTCCTCGCTCTTGTCCATCGGTTCGATCGAGATACGGCGCTTGTTCTTGTAGTCGCGGCCGAAGCGGATGGTGCCTGCGATTTCCGCGATGATCGCTGCGTCCTTCGGCTTGCGGGCCTCGAACAGTTCGGCAACCCGCGGCAGACCGCCGGTGATGTCACGCGTCTTGGCACTTTCGGTCGAGATACGCGCGAGGATGTCGCCTGGCTTGACCTTGGCGCCGACGTCGACCGACAGAATGGCGTCGACCGACAGCATGTAGCGGGCCTCACCGCCACGGGCGAGTTTGAGGATCTTGCCATCCTTGCCCTTGACGACGATCGCCGGGCGCAGATCGGCCCCGCCCCGCGAGGAGCGCCAGTCGATGACGACGCGCTTGGCGATACCGGTCGATTCGTCGAGCGTCTCGGAGATCGACTGCCCTTCGACCAGATCCTCGAAGGCGATGGTGCCTTCGACTTCCGTCAGCACCGGGCGGGTGTAGGGATCCCACTCGGCGATACGCTGACCGCGCTTGACCATATCGCCGTCGTCGATATGCATGCGCGCGCCGTATTGAATACGGTGGGTCGCACGCTCCGTGCCGTCGGCATCCGAGATCGCAACCACCATGTTGCGGACCATCGCGATCAGATGACCTTCGCTGTTCTTGGCGATCGACTTGTTCTTGATCGTCACTTTGCCGTCGAAATTCGACTCGACGAAGGATTGCTCGTTGATCTGGGCTGCGCCGCCGATGTGGAACGTGCGCATCGTCAGCTGCGTGCCGGGCTCGCCGATCGACTGGGCCGCGATAACGCCAACCGCTTCGCCGTGGTTGACCGGGGTGCCTCGCGCCAGATCGCGGCCGTAGCATTTGCCGCAGATGCCGTTGACGAGTTCGCAGGTCAGCGCCGAGCGAATCTTCACCTCCTGGATGCCGGCCAGGTGGATGGCTTCCACGTGGCTCTCTTCCATCAGGGTGCCGCGCTTGACGATGATCTTGTTGGTCGCGGGATCGCGCAGATCCTCGCCCGCGGTGCGGCCGAGAATGCGGGAGCCGAGCGACGCCACCACGGTGCCGGCATCGATGATGGCGCGCATCTTGATGCCGAGCTTGGTGCCGCAATCGTCCTGCGTGATGATGCAGTCCTGCGCCACGTCGACCAGACGGCGCGTCAGGTAACCCGAGTTGGCGGTCTTCAACGCGGTATCCGCCAGACCCTTGCGGGCGCCGTGGGTCGAGTTGAAGTATTCGAGCACCGACAGGCCTTCCTTGAAGTTGGAAATGATCGGCGTCTCGATGATCTCGCCCGAGGGCTTGGCCATCAGCCCGCGCATACCCGCAAGCTGACGCATCTGCGCCGGCGAACCGCGCGCGCCCGAATGCGCCATCATGTAGATCGAGTTGATGTCGGCCTCGACGCCCTTGGCGTTCTTCTTGGTCGAGGAGATTTCCTTCATCATCTCCTTGGCGATTTCTTCGGTCGCCTTCGACCAGGCGTCGACCACCTTGTTGTACTTCTCGCCATGGGTGATCAGGCCGTCATTGTATTGCTGCTCGAAATCCTTCGCCAGCGTACGCGTGGTCTCGACGATCTTCCACTTGCCGTGCGGCACCACCATGTCGTCCTTGCCGAACGAAATGCCGGCCTTGAACGCATTGTAGAAGCCGAGCGCCATGATGCGGTCGCAGAAGATCACCGTCTCCTTCTGGCCGCAGTGGCGATAGACCTGATCGATCACGCCGGAGATTTCGCGCTTGGTCATCAGCTTGTTGATGATGTCGAACGAAATCTTGGACGATTTCGGCAAGACGTTGCCGAGCATGACGCGGCCGGCCGTGGTCTCGATCCAGCGTTTGACCGGCTTGCCGCTCTCGTCGGGGCCCTCCCAGCGATACTTGATCTTGGTGTGGAGGTGGATGACCTTCGAATGCAGGGCATGCTCGATCTCGGCCATCTCGCCGTAGAGCTTGCCCTCGCCGGGCAACCCCTCGCGCATGATCGAGAGATAGTAGAGACCCAGCACGATATCCTGCGACGGCACGATGATCGGCTGACCGTTGGCCGGGTGCAGGATGTTGTTGGTCGACATCATCAGCACGCGCGCTTCGAGCTGCGCTTCCAGCGACAGCGGAACGTGCACGGCCATCTGGTCGCCGTCGAAGTCGGCGTTGAACGCCGCGCAAACCAGGGGATGGAGCTGGATCGCCTTGCCTTCGATCAGGACCGGCTCGAACGCCTGAATACCGAGGCGATGCAGCGTCGGCGCCCGGTTCAACAGCACCGGATGCTCGCGGATCACCTCGTCGAGAATGTCCCAGACCTCCGGACGCTCTTTCTCCACGAGCTTTTTGGCCTGCTTCACGGTGGTGGAGAGGCCCTTGGCGTCAAGTCGTGAATAGATGAACGGCTTGAACAGTTCGAGCGCCATCTTCTTCGGCAGGCCGCACTGATGCAACCGCAGTTCGGGACCGACCACGATCACCGAACGGCCCGAATAGTCGACGCGCTTGCCGAGCAGGTTCTGCCGGAAACGGCCCTGCTTGCCCTTGAGCATGTCGGCCAGCGACTTCAGCGGGCGCTTGTTGGCGCCGGTGATGACGCGGCCGCGGCGGCCGTTGTCGAACAGGGCGTCGACCGCCTCCTGCAGCATGCGCTTTTCGTTGCGGATGATGATGTCGGGGGCGCGCAGCTCCATCAGCCGCTTCAGGCGGTTGTTGCGGTTGATGACGCGGCGATAGAGATCGTTGAGGTCGGAGGTCGCGAAGCGGCCGCCGTCGAGCGGCACCAGCGGCCGCAGGTCCGGCGGAATCACCGGCACCACCGTGAGGATCATCCATTCCGGCTTGTTGCCGGAATAGCGGAACGCCTCGACGATCTTCAGCCGTTTGGCGAGCTTCTTGTGCTTGATGTCGGACTCGGTCTCCTGCATCTCCGCGCGCAAGGAGGACTCGAGCTTTTCAAGATCGAGCCCCTTCAACAGCTCGCGGATCGCTTCCGCGCCGATCATGGCGGTGAACGAGTCCTGGCCGTATTCGTCCTGCGCCTTCAGATACTCGTCTTCCGACAGGAGCTGACGGTCCTTGAGCGCGGTCAAGCCCGGCTCGAGCACGACGTAGTATTCGAAATAGAGAATCCGCTCGAGATCCTTCAGCGTCATGTCGAGCAGCAGGCCGATGCGGGACGGCAGCGACTTCAGGAACCAGATATGCGCGACCGGAGCCGCCAGTTCGATGTGGCCCATGCGCTCGCGCCGGACGCGCGACAGCGTCACCTCGACCGAGCACTTCTCGCAGATGATGCCCTTGTACTTCATCCGCTTGTACTTGCCGCACAGGCACTCATAATCCTTGATCGGCCCGAAGATGCGCGCGCAGAACAGCCCGTCGCGCTCCGGCTTGAAGGTGCGGTAGTTTATGGTCTCCGGCTTCTTGATTTCGCCGTAGGACCAGGACAGAATCTTTTCAGGAGACGCGATCGAAATCCGGATCTGGTCGAAGACCTGAGCCGGCGTCGTCGGATTGAACAGATTCATAATCTCTTGGTTCATGGTCTTCTCCTCGCGTGCCGGCCGTCACCGGCAGCAAATTCGAAATTCTCTTTCAGCCCGCGCGCCGCACCCGATATTCGGGCGCGAGCCGCGGATGCCCGGCGCGAACCGCGCCGGGCTCGACGCTTGTCCTTACTCGGCCGCCTCGGATGTCGGCGTGCCACCCACCTTGGAATTGTGCAGGTCGACGTTGAGACCCAGCGAACGCATTTCCTTGACCAGCACGTTGAACGATTCCGGAATACCCGCTTCGAACGTGTCGTCGCCGCGCACGATCGCCTCGTACACCTTGGTACGGCCGGCGACGTCGTCCGACTTCACGGTGAGCATTTCCTGAAGCGTGTACGCCGCGCCATAGGCCTCGAGCGCCCACACTTCCATTTCGCCGAAACGCTGACCGCCGAACTGCGCCTTGCCGCCCAGCGGCTGCTGGGTGACGAGCGAGTACGGTCCGATCGAACGCGCATGGATCTTGTCGTCCACCAGGTGGTGCAGCTTGAGCATGTAGATGTACCCAACCGTCACCTTGCGATCGAAGGGATCGCCGGTCCGCCCGTCATAGACGGTGGACTGGCCGGAAGCATCGAGACCGGCAAGCTTGAGCATCTCCTCGATGTCGGTTTCCTTGGCGCCGTCGAACACCGGCGTCGCGATCGGCACGCCGTGGCTCAAATTGCGGCCAAGTTCGATCAGTTCGCCGTCGTTGAGCGATTTGATCGTCTCTTCGTCGCCGTAGATCTTCTTCAACGTTTCCTTCAGCGGCTTGACGTCCTGCTTGCTGTAATAGGCGTCGATGGTCTGGCCGATGCGCTTGCCGAGGCCCGCGCACGCCCAGCCAAGATGGGTCTCCAGAATCTGCCCGACATTCATGCGCGAAGGCACGCCGAGCGGATTGAGAACGATATCGGCATGCGTGCCGTCCTCGAGGAACGGCATGTCCTCGACCGGAACGATCTTGGAGACGACGCCCTTGTTGCCGTGACGGCCGGCCATCTTGTCGCCCGGCTGAATCTTGCGCTTCACCGCGACGAAGACCTTGACCATCTTCATCACGCCGGGCGGCAATTCATCGCCACGCTGCAGCTTCTCGACCTTGTCGAGGAAGCGCTGTTCAAGGCCCTTCTTCGATTCGTCGTACTGCTTCCGCATCGCCTCGATTTCGGCCATCAGCTTGTCGTTGGGCGATGCAAACATCCACCATTGCGAACGCGGATGCTCCTCGAGCACCGCGCGCGTGATCTTGGTGTCCTTCTTGAAACCCTTCGGACCGGCGATGCCCTGTCGGTTTTCCAGGAGTTCGGCGAGGCGGCTATAGACGTTGCGGTCCAGAATCGCCTGTTCGTCGTCGCGGTCCTTGGCAAGACGCTCGATCTCTTCCCGCTCGATCGCCAGCGCACGCTCGTCCTTGTCGACGCCGTGCCGGTTGAAGACGCGGACCTCGACGATGGTGCCCTGCACGCCCGGCGGCACCCGGAGCGAGGTGTCGCGGACGTCGGAGGCCTTTTCGCCGAAGATGGCGCGCAAGAGCTTTTCTTCCGGCGTCATCGGGCTTTCGCCCTTCGGCGTGATCTTGCCGACCAGGATGTCGCCGGCGCGCACTTCGGCGCCGATATAGACGATGCCGGCTTCGTCGAGGTTCTTCAGCGCTTCTTCCGAAACGTTCGGAATGTCGCGGGTGATTTCCTCAGGACCAAGCTTGGTATCGCGGGCCATCACCTCGAACTCCTCGATGTGGATCGAGGTGAAGACGTCGTCCTTCACGATTCTTTCGGAGAGCAGGATCGAGTCTTCGAAGTTGTAGCCGTTCCACGGCATGAACGCGACCAGCACGTTGCGGCCGAGCGCGAGTTCGCCGAGATCGGTCGAGGGACCGTCGGCAATGATGTCGCCCTTCTTGACGACATCGCCGACCTTCACCAGCGGACGCTGGTTGATGCAGGTCGACTGGTTGGAGCGCTGATATTTCATCAAGCGGTAGATATCGACGCCCGACTTGGTCGGATCGAGATCCTCGGTGGCGCGGATCACGATACGGGTGGCGTCGATCTGGTCGATCACGCCGGTGCGGCGCGCCGCGATCGCAGCACCCGAGTCGCGCGCGACTACGCCTTCCATGCCGGTACCGACGAACGGCGCTTCGGCGCGCACCAGCGGCACGGCCTGACGCTGCATGTTGGAACCCATCAGCGCGCGGTTGGCGTCGTCGTTCTCGAGGAATGGAATCAGGGCGGCTGCGACCGAGACGAGCTGCTTGGGCGACACGTCCATGTAGTCGACCTTGTCCGGCGTGATCATCACCACGTCGCCGGAGTGACGGCAGACCACGAGGTCGTCGGTGAAGCGGCCGCGGTTGTCGAGCGCGACGTTGGCTTGGGCTACGTGATAGCGGCCCTCCTCCATCGCCGACAGATAGATCACCTCGTCGGTGACGCGGCCGTCCTTGACCTTGCGGTACGGCGTCTCGACGAAGCCGTATTTATTGACGCGCGCAAAGGTCGCGAGCGAGTTGATCAGGCCGATATTCGGGCCTTCCGGGGTCTCGATCGGGCAGATGCGGCCGTAATGCGTCGGATGCACGTCGCGCACCTCGAAGCCGGCGCGCTCGCGCGTCAGGCCGCCCGGGCCAAGCGCCGAGAGGCGGCGCTTGTGGGTGATTTCCGACAGCGGGTTGGTCTGGTCCATGAATTGCGAAAGCTGCGAGGAGCCGAAGAACTCGCGCACCGCGGCCGCCGCCGGCTTGGCGTTGATCAGGTCCTGCGGCATCACGGTGTCGATATCGACACTCGACATGCGCTCCTTGATCGCGCGCTCCATGCGCAAGAGCCCGATGCGGTACTGGTTCTCCATCAGCTCGCCGACCGAGCGCACCCGGCGGTTGCCGAGGTGATCGATGTCGTCGATTTCGCCCTTGCCGTCGCGCAAATCCACCAGCGTCTTGATGACGGCGAGGATGTCTTCCTTGCGCAGCGTGCGATGGGTATCGGGCGCATCGAGCTCTAGGCGCATGTTCATCTTCACCCGGCCGACCGCGGAGAGGTCGTAGCGCTCGGCGTCGAAGAACAGCGACTGGAACATCGCCTGCGCCGAATCCAGCGTCGGCGGCTCGCCCGGACGCATCACGCGGTAGATGTCGAACAGCGCGTCTTCGCGCGTCATGTTCTTGTCGGCGTGCAGGGTGTTGCGGATATAGCCGCCGACATTGACGTGGTCGATGTCGAGCAGCGGCAGCTCCTTGTAGCCCTGCTCGTTCAGCCCCTTCAGAAGCTTGTCGGTGATTTCCTCGCCGGCCTCGGCATAGATCTCGCCGGTCTTCGGATTGACGAGGTCCTCGGCGACATAGTTGCCGACCAGCTCCTCATCCGACATGCGCAGCGCCTTCAGCCCCTTCTCCTGGAGCTGGCGCGCGGCACGCACCGTGAGCTTCTTGCCGGCCTCGAGCACCACCTTGCCGGTATCGGCATCGACCAGGTCGTTGATCGTGGAATAGCCGCGGAAACGGGTGGCGTCGAACGGCACGCGCCAGCCTTCCTTGGCCCGCTTGTAATTGATCTTCTTGTAGAAGGTCGAAAGGATGGTCTCGCCGTCGAGCCCGAGCGCAAACATCAGCGACGTCACCGGGATCTTGCGGCGGCGGTCGATGCGCGCAAATACGATGTCCTTGGCGTCGAATTCGATATCGAGCCAGGAACCGCGATAGGGGATCACGCGCGCGGCAAACAGAAGCTTGCCCGACGAATGGGTCTTGCCCTTGTCGTGATCGAAGAACACGCCGGGCGAGCGGTGCATCTGCGAAACGATGACGCGCTCGGTGCCGTTGACGACGAAAGTGCCGTTCATGGTCATGAGCGGAATGTCGCCCATGTAGACATCCTGCTCCTTGATGTCCTTGACCGATTTGGCGCCGGTCTCTTCGTCGATATCGAACACGATCAGGCGCAGCGTCACCTTCAGCGGCGCGGCATAGGTCATGCCGCGCTGACGGCACTCGTCGACGTCATATTTCGGCGGCTCGAATTCGTAGCGGACGAATTCCAGCATCGAGGTGCCGGAGAAATCCGAAATCGGAAACACCGACCGGAACACCGCCTGCAAGCCTTCGTCGAGCCGGCCGCCGGGCGGTTCGTCGACCATCAGGAACTGGTCATAGGACGCCTTCTGAACCTCGATGAGGTTCGGCATCTCCGCGACTTCCTTGATGTGTCCGAAAAACTTGCGAACGCGTTTGCGACCGGTGAACGTCTGCTGCGCCATCGTGGCCTCTCATTTCGTCGCCCGCGAGGGGCGAACCTTCCGGAGCGCGATTGGCATCGCCACCGGGTTGAATTTCGATTCGTGCCTAAGCCTGGGAGCCCAATGTCAGGAATTTAATCCTGAATCGAAGTATCAGACCTAAAGAACGCAAAACGACGCGCGGGGCGCTTGACCGCACCCGCCCGTCCAAACCTGCCTCGTCACGGACTGAAAAAGCCCGAAATTGCCTGTCTCCCAACGGCTTGCGCAGAAACCTTGCGGTTCCCGACGCCGACCGTGTTTTTCTGCTGCCATCCCGATATGGGATGGCGATCGCGGAGATTCGAGGGGTAATCCCGCCAATCCCCACACATTCTTGTGTACAAGGTCCGCCGGTTTGTCCCGGCGGCACGCCGTTTTCTGCGGATATTCCGGGTCCCTCTTTTCCCGGAATTTCGCCCGAGCACGCCGGGCTTACTTCAACTCCACCTTGGCGCCGGCCTTCTCGAGCTGGGCCTTGATCTTGTCGGCTTCTTCCTTGTTGACGCCTTCCTTGACCGGCTTGGGCGCGCCTTCGACGAGGTCCTTGGCTTCCTTGAGGCCGAGACCGGTAATGGCGCGGACTTCCTTGATGACCTCGATCTTCTTGTCGCCGGCAGCGGCAAGCACGACCGTGAACTCGGTCTTCTCTTCGGCGGGCGCGGCGGCCGCGCCGCCACCGGCGGGACCGGCAACCGCAACGGCGGCAGCCGCAGACACGCCCCACTTCTCTTCAAGGAGCTTTGCGAGCTCAGCGGCTTCGAGCACGGTGAGGCTCGAGAGGTCGTTAACAATCTTCTGTAAGTCAGCCATTGATCTGTTTCCTTAAGCGTATCGGTTCGAACCAGGTTTACGATGTGCGAAGGGCGTCAGGCCGCTTCGCTCTTTGAGGCATAGGCCTGAACGACGCGCGCGAGCTTCGCTGCCGGCGCGGTCGAGAGCTGAGCGATCTTGGTCGCCGGCGCCACCAGGAGGCCGACGATCTTTCCGCGCAACTCGTCAAGCGACGGCAGGGCGGCAAGCGCCTTTACGCCATCGACATTCAGGACGGTTTTACCCATCGATCCGCCGAGGATGACGAACTGCTCGTTCGTCTTGGCGAATTCGATGGCAACCTTCGGCGCCGCTACCGGATCTTTGGAAGTCGCGATCACGGTCGGTCCCTTCAGCAGGGAGCCGATGGCAACGACGTCTGTGCCTTCAAGAGCAATTTTGGCGAGACGATTTTTCGAGACCTTCACCGACGCACCCGCCTGCTTCATCTGCATGCGCAGCTTCTGCATCTGGGCCACGGTGAGGCCGGAATAATGGGCGACGATCGCAACGCTGGTGGCCTTGAACAGACCATTCAGCTCCTCGACCGCGTCCTTTTTTGCCGCTCTTTCCACAGCAAGCTCTCTCCGGTTGGCGGTCTGGTGCCCAAAGGCAGGACCGCCGGGTTGCACCCATCGTCCCGCCCTAAACCTGACCTCGAGACACGCAAGTCCTAGAGGACGCATCGGGCAGCACGACATTTGACAAGCCTGCCCTCCCACACCTTGCGGCGTGGGGTGTCGAGGTTCGAACCTTATCCGCTGCCCGCCGCAACAAACGCGGCGGAGTGCGAAATCCGGTCTTCACCCGTCTATGCAGGCCAGTGAATTAAGCCATTGAAGAAACGTGTGTTTCATCGCAGGCGCCTGCAGTCTCGGACAGGATCGAGGCGTTCCGGCAAGCCGGCCCACCCCTGCCTACATCCCTCCAAAACGACGGTTCCCCTTCCCTTCGAGCAATCCATGCGGACGTCCTGAAAGGAATGGCCTCCTATCGTGTCGGGTTTTCGGAATGCGAGCACAGACGTGCCAGCAACAGCCAGCACGCCCGGAACGCGCTCTTTAACGAGTCTTTCCCGCCTTGCCAAGCGCTAATTTTAAAGCATTTGAGGGGCCGCCGGACCGAGGACTGGAACCGTCAAATGACGGGATAGACGAGCGGCTTCCCGGCAAAGAACGCCTCGAGATTGGCGATCACGCAATCCTGCATTGCGACGTGGGATTCGATCGTGTGGCCGCCGACATGCGGGGTCAGCACCACATTCGCAAACGCAGTCAGCGCGTCGGGCGCGTGCGGCTCTTGCTCGAACACGTCGAGACCGGCGCCTGCGATTGTATTGCCCGTCAGCGCCGCAACCAGCGCCGCCTCGTCGATCACCGAGCCGCGCGCGATGTTGATTACGTAACCGTCCTTGCCGAGCTTTTGCAGAATCTCGGCATTGACGGCGTGATGGGTATCGCTGCTTGCGCGAACCGCAATCATCAAGACGCTGCACCATTCCGCGAGCGCCGCAAGGCTCGGGAAATATTGGTAAGGCACATCATGCTGCTTGCGGCTGAAATAGCCGACCTCGGTCTCGAACGCCGCCATCCGCGCGGCGATCTTGCGGCCGATCTCGCCCATGCCGTAGACGCCGACGCGCCGGCCGGGATTGCCGGGCTGCGGCCGCAACAGCGGCGAGGGTTTTGATGCGGCCCAACTGCCGTCGCGCACGAACGCGTCGGCCGGAATGAGACGGCGCGTCACCGCCAGCATCAAGGTGACCGCAAGGTCGGCAACCGCGGCCGCATTGGCCGCCGGGCTGTGGCCGAGCATGATTTTTCGGCTCGCCACGGCTGAAAGATCGACGCCGTCATAGCCGGTGCCGTAGCAGACGATCGCGCGCAAGGCGGGCAGTGTGTCCAGCACAGCCGCACCCAACGGCGTTCCGCCGGCCGTGATCAACGCATGGACGCCGCAGAGCTGCTCTGCCGCAAACATCTCGGCCGGCGGCTTTCCGGCCGCGTCCATCAGCTCGAAGCGCTGCCCGATCCGCGTCATCAGCGCCTTGGGAAAGCGCGAATAGATCAGCACCCTCTCGGGCATGCTCCCCCCTTTCTCGACGTCGCGTCTCTCATAGACTAGGGAGCGGAACCGGTTGCCCAATTCCGCTCCCTAAATTGCTTCGATCCGCCCGCTAGATCACGATCCGATTACGTTGAATCGGACCCCGATCGCATCTCTTCGTTTGAGCATGATCTCCGCGCAAACGCTGCGCGTTTGTCGCAAGAGAAAACCGGTTTCCACTTTTCCGGATCATGCTCTGAAGGCCTCAGTCGTGCAGGCTTCCCGGCTCGACCTTCACCCCCGGGCCCATGGTGGAGGAAACCGCCACGCGCTGGATGTAGGTGCCTTTCGAACCGGTGGGCTTTGCCTTGGCGACGGCGTCCGCAAGCGCCTTGACGTTCTGCACCAGCTTCTCTTCCGAGAACGAGGCCTTGCCGATCCCGGCCTGCACGATGCCGGCCTTCTCGACCCGGAACTCGACCGAGCCGCCCTTGGCGCCCTTCACGGCATTGGCGACATCCATCGTCACGGTGCCGATCTTCGGGTTCGGCATCATGCCGCGCGGTCCGAGCACCTTACCGAGACGACCGACCAGCGGCATCATGTCGGGGGTGGCGATGCAGCGGTCGAAATCGATCGCGCCGCCCTGCACTTTCTCGACCAGGTCCTCGGCGCCGACGATGTCAGCGCCCGCGGCCTTGGCTTCTTCAGCCTTGGCGCCGCGTGCGAACACGCCGACGCGCAAGGTGCGGCCGGTGCCGTTCGGCAGCGTCACCACGCCGCGAACCATCTGATCGGCGTGACGCGGATCGACGCCGAGATTGATCGCGATCTCGACCGTCTCGTCGAACTTCGACTTGGCGCGCTCCTTGACCATCTTGATGGCTTCCGCGAGCGGATAGAGCTTCTCGCGGTCGACACCCTCGCGGGCCTTCTTCAAACGCTTTCCGATTGCCATGACCCGTTACCCCGCAACTTCCAGACCCATCGAGCGGGCGGAGCCCTCGACCATCTTCATGGCCGCCTCGATGGTGTCGCAATTGAGATCCTTCATCTTCTTCTGGGCGATCTCGCGCACCTGCGCTTTCGTCACCTTGCCGGCCTTGTCGCGGCCGGGCGCCTTCGACCCCGACTGGATTTTGGCGGCCTGCTTGAGGAAATGGGACATCGGCGGCGTCTTCATCTCGAAGGTGAAGGAACGGTCCGCGTAAATGGTGATGATCACCGGGATCGGGGTATTCTTCTCTTCCTTCTGCGTCTGCGCGTTGAACGCCTTGCAGAATTCCATGATGTTGAGGCCGCGCTGACCAAGCGCGGGGCCGATCGGGGGCGACGGATTCGCAGCACCCGCCGGCACCTGCAATTTCAGGTATCCGGTCACTTTCTTCGCCATATGTCACTCCTGTTGTGCCGGGGTAGCCGGCGGTTTCAGGTTTCGTGGTTCGGTTGACGACGGCTGGCGACCGCCCTCACCTCCCACGACCTCATCTTACGCGAAGACGCGCTCCCCGCTTTACCCGATCAGACCTTTTCGACCTGAGCGAATTCCAGTTCGACCGGCGTCGCACGACCGAAGATCGACACCGCGACCTTGACGCGCGAACGCCCCTCGTCGATTTCCTCGATGACACCGGAGAACGAGGCGAACGGCCCGTCGGCTACCCGCACATTCTCGCCGATCTCGAACGTCACCGACGCCTTCGGCCGTTCCACGCCCTCCTGCACCTGGTGCAGGATGCGCATGGCCTCGGTTTCCGAGATCGGCATCGGCTTGTTTTCCGCGCCGAGGAAGCCCGTCACCTTCGGGGTATTCTTGATCAGATGAAAGGCCTCGTCGGTCAGCTTCATCTTGACCAGGACATAGCCCGGGAAGAACTTGCGCTCGGCGTCGATCTTGCGGCCGCGCCGCACTTCAGTGACCTTTTCGGTCGGCACCAGCACCTGCTCGAACAACTCCTCGAGCCCGCGCTGCTTGGCCTGCTCGCGGATCGATTCCGCCACCTTCTTCTCGAAATTGGAATAGGCGTGGACGATGTACCAGCGCTTGTCCGTCGTTTGGGTTTGCGTTGCGGTGCTTGCCATCAGTGAATGCCCAATACCAAGGTGACCAAATAGCGGATGACCTGATCGGAGACGAAGAAGAACACCGAGGCGAGCGCCACCATCACGAACACCATGATCGTGGTGATCGTGGTCTCGCGGCGGCTCGGCCAGGTGACCTTGGCGGTCTCCGAGCGCACTTCCTGCAGGAATTTGAACGGGCTGAAAGCCATCGTTGGGGGTCCGCGTCCGTCGTCACACGAATTGAAGATTTTAAGGAATCCGAACAGCCCTCTTTCGCCCAGCCCTCGTTTGAAGGATGAGCCGGCAAGCGGGCTCGATTGTTCGGGGGATTTCAAAGCCGCGCCGGATATCCGCTTCTCGCGGGCCGGCTGCAGGTGGCGGCTATGTACTGCGCAAGGCGCCAAAGGTCAAGGTGCGGGGAAGCGGCAAAAACCCGCCCGCCCGCGCCCAGTCGCTCTAGTCGCTCGTCAATTTCGGACGCCCGCCGGATTCTCGTCCGGCGGGCGCTCGTGCTTACTTGATCAGCCCGAGGAGGGTGAGCGCGTCGCAATTGTGCTCGATTGAGAAGGTCGTGAACGGGGCGGGCTGCGCCGGCCCCGGCACCAGCTTCTGGACCACTCCCGTTTGGCCGAAGTCGGGCCAGAAGGCGAGATCATTGTCCGCGTGGTGGTCGTGGTCGTCTTCGTCACCCTCCCCTCGGCCGTTGGGGTTGTGGAAGCGGACGAAATTCGCCCAGTAGGCCTTCATCTCGGTCGCAAGTTGCGCTCCGCCCGGGGTCAGCGGCGGCGGCTGCACTGCCGCTCCCGGGGCCGGTGATGCAGCGTTGGCGGCGGCATCCGCCGGGCCCTGCAGGGTCTTGGGGTCGAACAGATATTGCAACTCCGATGCGTGCGCGGCGCCATAGGAGAAGCCGATCAGCGGCTGGAACAAGTTCGGCGCGTTGGGATCGGCGAACTCATAGGCGTGTACCGGGACAAACTTCGCCAGCAGCTGGTTGGAGTCGAAGCCTCGGCAGGTGAAGGTGATGTCGGTGAAGATCTGGCCGAGCGCCTGGTCTGCGCTAGGCTTGTTGCCGTTGTCCGGATTGGGGAAATTGGCCGGCGGATAGAGTGTAGCGAGCGTTCCTACCTTCGTGGGGTCGGTAACGCCGGAGATGATTCCAACCTCTTGCGGATAAGTCAGGATATGGTTGTCGACAAGAAATTGCGCCGCGCCGCCGGGCACGAAAGCGAAAGTCGGATCGAAAAAGAACGGCTCGAACAGCGTGCCCTCATTAAGGTTGGTGCCCTGCATCACCGGAACGCGGTTGAAACTGCCGTTGCCAAACGCGTCCGACAAGCCTTGCGGCAAGATCGTTGTACCTGATGTCGGCGACGTGTTGATGATGCCTTGCGCCGCGACGAGAGCTGCAACCGGGGCGTTGCGCAGGCAGGCGGCGATCTGCGCGCTGGTTCCCGTGCAGCCGACGGCGGTGGCGAATGTAGCACCCAAGGCCTCCTGGGCGGCGACCGGTAGCACAGTGAACAGCATATAGGCGCCGCTCTCGATGATCGCGGCGTGGAAAAACCCCTTCGCGGTCGGCGAGGCCAGATTGGACGAGGTGCTGAGCCCGCCGGCCGACTCGCCGCCGATCGTCACCCGGTCCGCATTTCCACCGAAATGCCCGATATTGTCGCGAACCCATTTGAATGCGAGCTGCTGGTCCATGAGCCCGTAATTGCCGGCGACTCCCGGGCTGTCCAAGGCTGGATCGGCGAGCCAGCCGAGCGCGCCGAGGCGATAATTAATGGTCACGACGATGATCTTGTGGGTGCTGACGAGAACGCTGGGGTCGAAGCCCGCGCCGGCGCCGTTAACGAGCGCGCCGCCATGGATGAAAATCCAGACCGGAAGCCTCTCGTCGCCGTCCGTATGCGCGGGTGTCGTGACGTTGAGGAAGAGACAATCTTCACTGAAGGGCGGCGCCGCCGAAAACTGATTGACCACCTGCGGACACGCACTGCCCGGCGCGGTCGCTTCGAATACCGTGGACACGCGGGCCGGCGCAGTGGGAGGCGTCCAGCGGTTCGCGCCGGCGGGCGAGTTGGCGTAGCGGATGCCTTCAAACTTGTTGACGACACCGTCGCTCACCCCTTGGACCGGCCCGCCAGTCGTATCGATGACGCGGGTCGGGGATTGAGCCATCGCGTCCGTCGCCGCAACTCCGAGAACCACCGAGATCAACGTCAACAGGCCCGTGCCCGCGCGTCGCCACCGGATCGTTCTGTCTTGACCTGCCGAGTCTTGGCCCACCGAAAAGTTTGCCGTCTGTTGGCCTCCCATCGTCGTCCCTCCCATGTTTTGAGGCTTCGATTAAAGGGCTAATGAATCGCAAAGAGATGACAACTTCAAGGCGTATGGCAATCCAACTGGAAATTTGAGTCGGGCGCCTCGCGGCGTTAATTCCGCACGGCGCAAATTTTGCGCTCTTAATTCCGCAGGGCGCAAATCGAGAAGTTCATCATGTGCGGGTCGCGATCGGCGTCAATATTCGCCGAATGATCGTTGTCTATTCGCCCGACTAGGACGCGAACCACCGAAGACCAAGGCAGAGCTACGAGATGCTGGCAGAAGCCATCCAAAATTCGCAGGCTGAGAACGAGCGCCGGGAGCCGAAGGCTGAGTTCCAATACCAAGCTGCGTGATTAATTTACCTGTTCGCCGCGTCCTGCAACGACGTTAAACCTAATCAGCAAGCTTAATAAGCGGGTCTTCTTGCCGGGCGCCGTTGCCGCGCTATCGTCATCGCACTGGTCACTAACCATTGGAGGTGATCTATGCGAGATAAAATAATCAAGAACGACCTCGCGCAACGAGAGGCGGGACGGACTTTTCACCGCGCCGGTAAACGGAAGGCAGCAACGGAATACGAAGAAGCGCAGGAAGCCTTCTGGAAGAATTATGAGCGATTAAAGGCTGAGCGCCTGGCCAGGGAAGCCGCCAAGTCGAAAAGAGAAATAGTGGCGAAGTGACAAAACTTTCTACACCGACCAAGGCTGAGCTGTATGCGATGCTGGCCGAGGCAATCCGCAATACGCAATCCCAGCCGGTCGACCCACAATCCCAGCCGGTCGGCGACCCGCAACCCGAGCCGAAGCGCCAAACGCGATCCCGCAAAACGCGACCGGCGCAAAAGCGCACGGCTAAAATCAAAAGAGTTCGCCGTTAATCGCCGCGACAAGCTTCACGACGAGGCAATGGCGACACGCCATCCATAAAAGGCCCATGCGCTGGATTTGCCATCGATCAAAACGATGCTAGCCCCACTCACGCAAAAGCCGCCAAAGTTTCCCTCGACGGCCTGTGCCGTTGCGTTGCGTTTGCGTGGAGGTGTGCCGCGCCGAGCGTGCTCGAACGTAGCCCTAGCCTGCTAGCCACAGGACGCATAGCCTTCACTATCAAGTGAGGCAGTCGATGCGTCGCCTGTATGTCAGGGCCAACGATCCCTGATGCGAGCGATGCTGTCATCAGCGACGTCGCCGATCAAGCCAGCGCTGCTGTCCTAACGATGCTTGCACGGGGCGTATTCACCGATCTCGCAAGCCGGAATGAAAGGAAAGTCTATGCCGAGCGCTAAGAAAAATCGTGGCTATAGCAAGCAGGATTTGCGCGATGTCAGCGACAATCCGAAGCTGACGAAGGGAGATATCGCCGACGCGAAACCCTTCTCGGAAGCTTTCCCCGACCTGGCCGCCGCGATCCGAACGGGCCGAGGCCCAAACAAATCTCCAAGCAGCAGAAAATCAACGACCTAGAAAGCGGCTGGCAGGAGTGGCAGGGCTCGAACCTGCGACCCCCGGTTTTGGAGACCGGTGCTCTACCAATTGAGCTACACTCCTGTGGGGACCTTGCGTCGCCGCTGACCCGCGCCGTTTCAAGCATAGGCCACCGCCGGATGGCAAGGGCGAAGCGGCCAGCCGACCTAGTCATCCGATCGTTCAGGCGGCTGACTTTTTGAGCGTTGGCGCGGCGCCAAGGCACACTCCCGATTTTCGCCGGTCCCGGGTGCATTTTCAAAAACACAGCGGCTGGGTGGATTTCCGCAAATCTTGTCGAGTTCCCTAAAGCCGACGCAATGGCCGTCGGGGGCTCGATATCCCGGCCCTCCTTTGCAGCCGCAACCGGAGCAAGGAGGCCGTTCCGGACACAAAGCGTGGCAGTCCGTCATCGCGGCCAAAGAGACCGCGAGCACGCCGAAAACGATACGCGAGGCAAGCCAGAACTCGTTCATGGCTCCTCCCCTATGATACAAACCCAAGCTAGCAGATTGCTGCGGCCGTGCCTTGTTGAGTCCGCCGCTTCTGCGCCAAGATTGGACGGCCCCGAACTACGCTACGCCGACCTAAATAATAAGAGTAAAGGGAGAGAAAATGACCGCGCAAACCGCCGCCAGGCACGCCGCCGCCCCACGGACCCCGCCGCTCCCACAGGCCAAACCGGAATCGGTCGGGCTTTCGCAAGACCGGCTGCAGCGCATGTCGGACGCCTTCAAGCGCGAGATCGACAAGGGAACTATCCCGGGAGCGACCGTGATGGTGGCGCGGCGCGGGCAAATTGCCTGGTTCGATGCGCTCGGAAAACAGAATCCCGCGAGCACCACGCCGATGGCGCGAGATTCGATCTTCCGCATCTTCTCCATGACCAAGCCAATCGTCTCGGTCGGAATCATGATGCTGCTCGAGGAAGGTCATTTCCTGCTCGACGACGCAATCGCCAAATTCATTCCGGAATTTGCCGAGCAGAAGGTCGGCGTCGAGACCAACGGAAGGCTCGATCTCGTGCCGTTGCGGCGCCCGATCACCATCCAGGATCTGTTGCGGCACACCTCGGGCATTACTTATGAACACACCGGCAACGGCTTGGTGCAGCAGCTTTATCAGCAATCACGCCTGCGCAGCCGCAAGATCAGCAATGCCGAACATGCAGCGATGGTCGCGAACCTGCCGTTAATTTGCCAACCGGGAGCAGAATGGAATTACAGCCGCTCCACCGACATTCTCGGCCGCCTAATCGAAATCGTCAGCGGCAAGTCGCTCGGCACGTTCCTCACAGAGCGTATTCTTGCTCCGCTGCAAATGACCGAGACCGGCTTTCACACTAGCAGCGAGAACGCCGACCGTCTCGCCGAGCCGTTTGCGAGCGATCCGTGGAGCGGCGAGAAAGTGCAGCTCTTCAACATGCTGGAGAAGCCGGTCATGGAATCCGGCGGCGGCGGTCTGGTCTCGACCACGATGGATTATGCGCGGTTCTGCCAGATGCTGCTTGGCGGCGGAACGCTCGACGGCGTGCGCATCATCGGCCGCAAGACGCTGCAATTGATGGCGTCCGATCATCTTTCCCCAAGCGTAATAGTCCAAGGCACGCTGACGCAGCCCGGCCACAGCTTCGGTCTCGGCTTTGGCGTACGCACGCAGGAGGGCATCGCCTCGTTTGCGGGCTCGCCCGGCCAGTTCTTCTGGAGCGGCATGGGCGGGACCTTCTTCTGGATCGATCCGAAGGAGGATCTGTTTGCGATATTCATGTCGCAGGGTCCCGGCCAGCGCGTGTACACGCGCACGCTGGTGCGCAATCTGGTGTATGCGGCGCTGGAGTGAATGTAATTCCGTCGTGATGAACGCGCTCTGCGCGCGCGCTTCGCCGCGAGATCGCGAACGTGCACCCCGACGTCATTGCGAGGAGCGTAAGCGACGAAGCAATCCATTCTTCCTTCCCCGTGGCGCGATGGATCGCTTCGCTAACGCTCGCAATGACGAGACCTACTGTTGAAATTTGAGTCCGGAACTATGTGGGGGCACACCCACTCTCTCGTCGTCCCTGCGAAACGCAGGGACCCAGAACCACCGCAGCGGGTTGGCGGAAAAGCCGTCGGCCACTGTGCCAAGATGCAAGGCCGCGGCGTATGGGTCCCTGCGAACGCAAGGGACGACAATGTGCCCAACTTCCGATTTTCCGAAATTGTTCTTGACGGCGGGGTAGAAGCAGTACTATTGAGTCGCGGTCCCGCCTCCTCTCGAGGGGCGTTTCGCGATCGTCATAGACGTTGAGCGCGGGATGCGGTGGACGCTTTGGCGCTTTTGACGAACGGCGCATAAAGCGGACGGCGAAGTCGTGTGGTCCTGACGCCCCGACGCTGGCGTCAAGCTCGTGAGGTGATGATCTCGCGGGCGACGGTGGCAAAAAAGCCCGGCTCACCGGGGAGAGCGCGATATAAGCCGTTAAAACCATTG
>Ga0210401_10002407_pt1 | contig 20748 bp, 12 predicted proteins | sample IncBWH32MmetaG_FD_150866 | JGI IMG/M metagenome (GOLD analysis project Ga0210401, IMG submission 150866) | Forest soil microbial communities from Barre Woods Harvard Forest LTER site, Petersham, Massachusetts, United States - Inc-BW-H-32-M | ecosystem: Environmental > Terrestrial > Soil >... | reverse complement strand
TCCAGATCCGTGGCAATGACCTGAAATTTAAGGCTGGAACTTCCCGAATTCAGCACCAGAACATTCATTGGCAGCGATTCCCAGACCCGTCAGGGTTCACCAATCATAAGTTGCGCCTGGATTCCGGGCAACGCGACGATACCGACCAGTCCGAGTTTTGAGTTGATTGACCGCCCTGTCCGAAGACCGCGACGCTGAGCTTTGCCGAGCGACGGTCGGTTGCAGAATGCGCGGCGGCCCGTCTTTTTTGTGATCGCGATGATAAGAAATATCTATTGGACGCGATGAATTGGCGCAATTTATTTTGCCCAGAACTAAATTGCCGGTGGTGTCGGGTGGAAGCAAACTGCTCGTGTGGTGCGGATACTGAGCCGGGCGGATGCGCAAGGGCCGCTGTCATCTTGAACGAGAGACTTCCTTTTCTATTCACAGATAAACAAATAGGGGCAACGAACGTATGAAAAACCGGGCCGACAGATTCGCTTGGCGCCGATCCTTGGCAGTTTCGAGTGGGACGATTCTTGTCGTGACCGTGTTGATTGCGGGATTTGCGACGGCTTGCTTTGGGCAAGATGCAGCAAAACCCGATCCTGCGGGTACTGCAACCGGAGACAAGAATTCGGCAGTGGACGCGGCGGGCAATCCTTTTGTGGTTTCGGAGCCGACGGATAAAAGCGCCCCGGACTATGCCCAGAAGAAGAAAGACTACGACGAGTTTCAAGCGCAAGCGGCGAAAGAACCTTTGGCGGTGAAGTTAGCCGATAGCGTGGGTCACACGCGGATCGGAACGAATTTTGGCTGGACGCTGAACACCGGATATCTCGTGCTATTCATGCAGGCAGGCTTCGCGTTATTGACGTGCGGCCTGGTGCGGAAGAAAAACGCAGCGCACCTGATGATGCTGAACTTCGCAGCTTACGTGTTCGCATTTCTTGCTTACTACGCGATTGGCTACGCCTTCCAATTTGGAGGAGTCGCGATCAATGCGGCACCCAGCAGCCTGGGCGGCATTCCCACGCTGAACAAGTTCTTGATTGGCAGCGGACAGTGGGGCTTCGTTGGAGGCAAAGGCTTTTTTCTGACCGGGCCCGCCTACGATGCGGGCAGCAACTGCCTGACGTTGTTTGAGGTCGTGTTCATGGAGACGGCCGGCTACATCATCGTGGGGTCGGTGTGCGAGCGGATCAGCTTCTGGGCGTTTCTCGTCTGTGAGCTTTTCATCGGCGGAATTCTTTATCCGATTTCGGGTTGCTGGACATGGGGCGGAGGCTGGCTATCGCAAATCGGCTCAACGTTGAACATGGGCCACGGCTATGTGGATTTCGCCGGATCGACGGTGGTCCATGCGGTCGGCGGGTTCTGCGCATTTGCGCTTGCGATCATTCTCGGCCCCAGGCTCGGGAAGTACGGTCCAGGCGGGAAAATCCGGGTTTTTCCGGCGCATAACATCGTTTACGTAGTGTCGGGCACGTTCATCCTGCTGTTCGGATGGATGGGATTCAATCCAGGATCCACGCTGGCTGCAACCGATCTCCGGATTTCGGTGGTCGCGGTGAATACAAACCTCGCCGCCGTGGCAGGTTCTGCCGCGGCTCTGCTGCTGTGGTACATCCTGTTTGGGAAGCCGGACGTGACGATGGCGTGCAACGGAATGCTCGCCGGGCTGGTTGCGATTACAGCTCCGTGCGCGTTTGTCTCACCGACGTCGTCGGTGATCATCGGCACAGTAGCTGGTTGCCTCGTATGTGGTGGCGTCCTATTTAACGACCGCGTGCTCAAAGTGGATGATCCGTGCGGAGCGATTTCCGTTCATGGCTATTGTGGTTGGCTGGGCGCGGTCTGCGTGGGGATCTTTGCGGATGGGACATACGGCTCCGGATGGAACGGTGTTGGTGCGACCAGCTACTTGGGTCGCGCCGGTCAAGGCGTGACGGGCCTGATTCATGGAGATGTCCGGCAGTTCGTGTGTCAGTTGCTCGGTGCGACGTTATACGCCGTGTGGGCCTTCGGTGCGACGTTCGCGGTCTTCTGGGTCGTGAATAAAGTGAAGAGCATGCGTGTAGCGCCCGAGTCAGAAGAAGAAGGCCTGGATGTTCCGGAGTTCGGGATGCCGGGATATCCGGAAGACGCGGTAGTTACGTCGTATTGATGCCGGCACCCAAGAGAGTTTGAGTTCTACCTGGTCGCGCTCCTGTATCAACCGGCCACGAACGAGATGCCGTCGGCAAAACAGACGTCGTACGCGATCATTGTTGCTTGAGAAGGCGGTCTCCCGATCTCCGTTCTCGAGGTTCGGTCGTCGTTTTTGATGTTCATTCGTCCCATGTGGTTCCTTGCCACCCCTGATCGTCTCTTCGCCATTTCCATCGATTGAGAACAAATGGATCGTCGCTCCTGTGCGCAATGCACAGGCCAATGACGCGGATCTTTACGCCATTTCTATGAACTGTTTACGGAATTTTTACGGTCCAGTTGCTGTAATGTTGTCAGCTCTGGACCAGTCACACGTGTGCGCAGTCCAGAGGAAGCGTGCTCGGGCGTAGTCGCGAGATGGTGACGCGCGTCGAGCGCGCGCACGGAACACCTATGAATATTTTTTTTTGCAATTTCGTGAAGAAATCTTCGCTGCCAACCCTCTTTTCTTTTCTTCTTGCGATCGGTGTAGCACAACGATGTGAGGCGCAGGCTCCGCCTTCGACTGCCGATAACCCAGCGACAACGAGAACCAATCCTCCTGCAAATGCCGCAGACGCAGCGAGCGAGGCAGACATCCCTCCCGCCATCGCGCGCGAATTGGCTGCGTTAAAGGCGCGCATTGCGCAATTGGAAGCGGCCCAAAGAATGGACGCCGCCCAAAGGGGCGCTCCCGTCACAACGGCGACTCCATCTCCCGCGGATCCGCCGCCGGCGGCCGTCGCGACAATGTCTAATGCTAGTCCGGAGATCAGCACGTCAAAGGCGCTTGAGGCGAATCCGCCGGTTGTGCAGGATTCTCACGCCGGAACGGCTGCGGTCTCAGAGCAAGCCACGCCAACGGCGCCGTTTGCCTATGCAGACTGGACCTGGCTAAATGGGAATCCCCGCAACAAGGACACCGTGTGGGACTCGAAGTTCTTTACGCCCGAGGTGCGTCTAGACGCGCATTTCATTATGGATCTCAACCATCCCAGGGACGACACCATGGGAGGCTCGACGGAGATGTTCCGATCGAATGAGCTGCAACTGGAGCAGGTCAGCTTTGGCGGAAACTTTCACTGGCAAAACGTGCAGGCTCGCATCCTGACGATGAATGGAATGTTCGGGGTGACGACACCGCGCAATGATGCCAGCCCGGGACGCGGTCAGTGGGATCTGCGCGGCGCATACAAGTATGTTTCCGAAGCGAACGGCGGCTATCACTTCGACGTCAATCACGGACTCAATCTCGATGCGGGAATCTTTGTTTCTTACATCGGTTTGTTCAGTTATTACAACTTCGATAACTGGGCGTACCAGCCCTCTTACGTGTCGTCGAATACGCCATGGTTTTTCAATGGGGTGCGCATTCAGTGGTTCCCGACGGACAAGTTGAAGATCGAACCCTGGATCATCAATGGATGGCAGTCCTACGGACGGTTGGGCAGCAAGCCCGGATTAGGCGGGCAGATTCTATATCGGCCGAAGCCGTGGCTATCACTTGTGTTTAACAACTACGGAATGGGCGAAGACACGCTGGGCAATGGAGACGGGCACTTTGGACGCTCGCGGATCCATACGGATGACAGCGTCGAGGTGAAGTATTACGACAGGCCAGAGAAGTTCCTGGACAAGATGGCTTTCTCTCTTACGGGCGACCTGGGATGCGAGTACGGTGGCAGTGGGAGCTTTGTGAGCGCGCAGGGCCGAGTCATCAACAACAATGTCAATTGCCATCACAATACGGCGACAAGCAGCAAGCAGACGTTCGCTGGATGGATGCTTTACAACCGCTGGTGGTTCAAGAAGGATTTGTACGGGATCACGCTAGGCGGCGGTGCCATGGATAATCCGGGGCGCTACCTGACGCTGCTGCCGCCGATCAACGGCGCCGATGCGATCTCGGGGACGCCGTACTTCACGCAAAATCCGGGGGATCCTTTCAGGGCGTGGGATGCTTCACTCACGTTCGACTGGATGCCGCGACAATACATCACGTTCCGCGCGGAATACGGATATCGGCATGCGAACGTGCCGTACTTTAGCGGGCGCGGAGGGATCACGCCGGGTGACAATCTTTCAACGAGTACGATTCCAAATCTGAGTGCGGGCTCGGTGGTGGGAAGCACGACGTTTGTGCCGGGTCCAGTCCTGTCGCCGACGCCGGGCTATGCGTGTGTCCCCGGACCTACGGGTTTTTGCCCGGATCTCCGCAAGGACGAACCGAGCCTGCGGTACGCCATCATGGTGAAGTTCTAGCTGCTCCGTGTCCGTTGTGGGATGATTTGCCAGGAGTTGATTGTTGGTTTCTCTGCCGTGGCGGAACTGACGACATCTCCTGGCGTGCAATGGATTTTTCCAGGCCAAGCTGGCAGCGAATCGGCGAGCGCAACCGCAATCGGGGAATGCTGTCGAGTGGTAGAAGGGGGAAGTGAGTGGGGAAAACCTGATCGTTCAGAAAGATCAGGCGGCGCGGGAAAAGCTCTTCGCCGCCTGTCTTCGGGCTTCGTACCACAGCGCAAGCTCAACGCGGTTGTGTATACCAACCTTGTCGTAAATCTTGCTGAGATAGTTTCGCACTACCTGGTCACCAATTCCGAGCTGGTTTGCAATCTCGCGATTCTTGAAGCCAAGTGCCACCAACTCTGCGATTCGAAGTTGGCGGCGGCTAAGCTGCCGTGTTCCGTATAGATCTCGCAACGCGACTCCTCGAGAAAGGTTATGGGGCCTATTGCCGGAAGAACCCAACATGAACGGCGAACAAGAAGATGACCGTAAGAACCCCGCTCCAGAACGCAATCTCAGCCGCTAGGGGAACGTCTCCAGCAGAATGGCGTGGTTTCCAGACGATCGTGAAATACGCCACGATTATCGCCACAAGCAATGGCGTGCTCAGGACCAACTTGTCAAAAACACCGGGCATGTCCCCTGAAGCCACTGTCAGAAGGAAATTCCAGCCTTATGCGGTGTGACCGTAGATGCCGAATATGAAAATTACCTGAAAGAACGCCCTGGCACCATCGCGGTCGTTCAGAGGTAATACGCAACATCAAGCACAGATTGTAATTGATCGGTCGGCCGTACCTCACGCCTCCCTGAATAGGAAGTTCATCCAGTCTAGGTGAGCTAGCCTTTGTAATGGGCGGATGCGGAGGATGTGGCGCCTGATCGTAGGCGAGGCGAGCGGTGTCGCAGCCAGTGAGGCGAAAATCAGGCGAACCTAATGAACGACGTCCCGCGAACAGATCGCAGGACGTCTTTTACTTACCCAATTGGATCGATTTCTTACAAAACCACTGACATCGCAGGATGGCTAATTCGCCGGAGCACTGGGAACCGTTCCTCCTGCGCTGCGAAGAACCTCATTTTCTTTGCTGTGGCGATTCTTCTGGAGAGTGCGGAGAAAGTGCACCAGGTCCCAGGCATCATTGGGCTGAATGACGTCGGCAAATGAGGGCATCGGTGTGCCATCGAGGCCGGTCATGAAGATGCGGTAGAGATCCTGGTTCGTGGTCCCGCACTTGAAGCGCGAATCGGAGGAAGCGTCGGCGAAGTTATAGGGACGGATGGGTTGATCTTTGCTGTCGGTCAAAGTTGCAGCCGACGGACCATCGCCACGGCCTTGCTGGCCATGACACTTCCAGCATTCCATCTTCTGGAAGAGTTCGTTGCCATGGGCGATGCTCTGCATAGTGATCGCGGGCTCGGGCGGGACAGCGATCGGGTCGCCCGGCTTTTCCGTCTTCCAGCGCGCCGAGAACGTCTTGATGTAGGCCACCAGATCAAGGCGGTTCTGATCGGTGAGCGCGTCCCAATGGGGCATATTCGAGTTATAGAAACCGCGCCCCACGGAATTGTAGAGATCCTGGTCCGTGGGAAGGGTGCCGGTAGGAGTCGATCTGCATTTGAATGTGGCAGCGGTAAAGTCCCGCGGCTTGGGATCGATCCATGGTGCATTCTCGCCGTTGCCGTCTCCCAGTGGGCCGTGGCAACCGACGCAAGAGCGCCGATAGAGTTTTTTCCCTTCCGCTGCATGCCCGGTGAGGTTCCCAACGTGGGCTTCCTGCGCCAAGGCAGGTAGTTGCAGTGCCGCTGCAAAGGCCAGAGTCGCGATAGCCCATTTCGATATGATTTTCATACTTAATTCGTCCTCGAAAAATCCTTCTTCCTGAACTTCAGAATCAGAAACGGTACGATTCCTTCTAGTAGTCGAAATCGAACCCAACCATGACACTGCGATTCGTCTGATCCGACATGGTCAGAATCGAACTATTGCCAGTCTTGGCTTGCGAGTACTCGTTGTGAAAGGCAAGTCCAGCGCGGCTCAACATGATCGGATACCAGCGATAGCCAACTGTGAACGAGTCGACGTTCCCCAGATTCGAAGGATTCGCCGGATTCGCCTGACGCGACATATGCACGAGTTCATAGCGGCCGGTGAAAATCAACTGCGGGTTCACGGTGTAGTGCGCCTCAACAAACCCTCCATTCCAGCTTGGTCCCGCGGCTCCTGGCGGCAGTCCTGCCGGATTGTTGGCCGGGATGTTGTTGCCAAGAAACACGTTATCTTGCCCGTGCATGTAGAGCGTCTCGATGTCGAGGTCTTTGAAGAACCACCAACCGTACGCACCTACTCGGGAGAAGCTCTTCGCGCCCTGTGCCTGGACAGGCGTTCCGCCGCTAGTCAGGAAGTATGTCGGAGACTGGCCAACGTAGCCGTAAAGACCAACGCGCTGCACTCCGAGTCCCTTCACCTGGAAGCCTTCGTTTACGTTCGCGAAGACATCGTAATTCCGCGCAGTACCTGGCTGCCCAGCGGAGGTCAGCCCGGGATTTCCATCGACGCTGCTGAGCAAGGCAATCGAATAACGCGCGTAGCTGTTTTTCGAGTGTCCCGACAGTTCGACGCCCAGCTGGTTATCGCCGATGCCGCCGAAACCGTTGCTGTCTCCCGGCGGAAGGAATTGGTAGTTGTACCAGAAGCCGCCAACATTCGAGAGCGTCAGGAAGCGCTTCTGGGAGAGCAACATGTCCAGCTCGAACTTGCCGAACTTCAGGTTCATCCACGGCGTCTTCAACAGATTGTCGAAGCGAACCCATGCGTTTTCGAAGTGGAAGGTGTCGCCTTCCCCCATCGACGGCAACACCGAGAATGAGATGTTCTTGTAGAGCGTGCCGGCGGTCCAGATGTCCAGACCCGACAGGTCGAAACCGGTGGTGGTGACCGTCTGTTCGGCTTGAGTCTGATCAACGAGTACCTTGTTCTGGCTCTCAACATGCCAGTTCGGAGTGACGCGAAATGTAATGGGCCAGTAAGCCGGGTTCTGATAGATCGGCGAATCACGATCATTGCCGAGTTGATATCCGTTGTCGCGGAACTGCTGCCCGAATGTGTTCAGAATCGGCCAACCAATGTGGCAAGCAGAGCAGGGAAGCCCATACTTTCTCGCAAAGGCTGGAATGGCGTGGCTTGGCTGATTGGCAGTGATAAGCAAAACAAAGACAGACAACAGAAAAAAGCAGATCGACTTCCAAGGTGCCGTTTGGATCTCGGGTGTGTGACGCGTGGGAACCGCCTTCATTCCATCCTCCTAACAAACCAACGTAGTACAGCCATAAGTCGCTGAAATAGTTGTACGTCCCTTGCTTGCACAGACACTGTGGCGCAGCACAATCCAACAGATTGCCGGGGAGATCAGAAACTGGTGGTTTGGTTCAAAACAAAGTGTTTGGCGCTATCCTGCTTCTCCTCAACTCTCGCGAGCACGACGAGAGTCTCTGCCGTCAGCGCGGCGGTTGGGGTATACCGCGCAGAACGTAGGGCCACACAAACAGGTGCGGCCGCACAGTGATTCACACAGTCGGGGGAGTATCCCGTTGGAGCGAAGGTAACCGATGTCGGAGCAGAAAGAGAAGATCAAAACAGGGTACGTTCTGTAAATTTGTTGTTAAGCAAGTGACTTACAAAACTAATGCGCACTCATCCTCAAAACCGCGTTTCGGACGTATATTGGCCGTCGTGACGCGGAGACTCTGCTCGCATCGCAGTGCCAACTCAGTTCGTTCGTCAACCGCTGTTGATCCACCACCGGCGCCTCAGGGCCGCGTCAAGAAGATCGGAATGCCGAGTTTGTGGTCGTATTTCGGGCGGTAGCGTTCCGTGTTGTACATAGATTCGATATCCACCTTGCGTGGGCCCAGCTTTGGGTCGGGAATCGGTTCCATGGCGTAGCGGCCTTCGTTGATTGCAGTCATCAGGCCGGATTTTCCTTCTTCCAGCGCGTCCATGGCCATGCCCGCGAAGGTAAATGCCACCAGGCGATCGACGAAGTCGGGACTGCCGGAGCGCAGATCGTAGGTGAGGTCGCTGACGACAGTTTCTTCGCCAGTGGTGCGCTTGATTTCGTCGCTCAGATCTTCGGCGACGCTCATTTTTTTGCGATGGCCGAATGCGTCGGGATCGCCGTATTCCCTGACCGTGTAGCCCTGCCATTCGGCGCCTTCGGAAAGGACGACGAGTGAGTAGTTGCTCGGGTTGTTTCGCTTGTCGTTAATGAGCAACTCGATCAGGCGCTTGAGATCGACCTTGTACTCCGGGATGCAACAGCGAACCGCCGTTACATATGCCGTGTAGAGCGAAGTGTAACCGGCATCGCGGCCGAATACGCGAAAGATGCCAATACGCTCGTGTGAGCCGACGGTCGTGCGCTGGCGGTCGATAGCATCCATGGCGCGGGTAATCGCCGTCGAGAATCCGATGCAGTATTCGGTATTGCGGACATCGTTGTCCATAGTCTTCGGCACCGCAAGCACTTTCACGCCCTTGCGATCGAGTTCTGCGGCATAGCTCAAGGTGTCGTCGCCGCCGATGGCGATCAGGTAGTCGAGTCCGAGGGTCTCTACGTTCTTCAGCACCGCTGGCGTGACATCGTAGACGGCGCTGGTCACGCCCTTCTTCGTCGATTCTTTGGCTTCGAATTTCTGACCCTGCAGCGCGGGAGGCACCTTCTTCATTTTGGTGGGATTCGTGCGCGACGTGTGCAGGTAGGTTCCACCCGTGCGATCGATTGTGCGTGTGTTCTCGCGGTTCAGGGGCAGGATGTACCGCGCCTTGCTGGCCGGGTCGTTCAGATCGACGTGGGTCAGGCCCTCCCAGCCCCGGCGAATTCCAATCACTTCGCATTCGATTTCTGCGCCACGGTAGACGACCGATTTGATCACGGCATTCAAGCCGGGAACGTCGCCACCACCAGTGAGTATGCCTATGCGCTTCTTTGCCATGGATGACTCCTTTAGGAATTAAGCAGTAGTAAAGTCGAAGCTGAATTCAGGAGCCGATGCCAGCGAGGCGTGGCTCCTCAACAAAAACCCTATATTTTATCGGGTGCAGGCCATGTGCTCCAAGCGCAGAACTCGTAGTTGGCGGTAAGTATTTTGATGGCTGGCCCGTTCTGGCAAAACAAGGAAACCACGCGGCGAACCGAGGAGGTATCTCAGGGCTGGATGAGGATCAGTGTCCGAGTGCCAGGTAGTTGCCGTACCCGACGATGACGGTCGAGCCGACGAGAAGCACAAGGGCAAGGGTCAGAAGCCGCATTGCAGGGACGCCAGCGCCTCTCCATTCCTTCAGGCCCAACCCCCAGAGCGTGCTGAAAATGATGATGCTCGCCATGTGGAGCGTCCAGCTCGAGAAACCGTAGCGGCCCATCTGCGTTTCGCCCATCGTGTAGAAGAAAAACTGGAAATACCATGTGGTGCCGGCAAGAGCGCAGAAAAAATAATTTGCCAACATGGGAACGGGGCGGCCATTCTCGCGTTTTGGCACGGGAATGTGCTCGACGAGTTCCCGGCTCGGCGCATCAATCGCGGTCTCGACGATGGTTTCGTCTTCCGGGGCGACATAGCGCCGGGAATCCGAAACGAAATACTGATAGCCGGTCTTGTTACGGATATTTAGTGCGAGGCACCAGATGAAGTTCGTGGTGAATCCCCCGATGAGAACGACCACCAGTACGGGCAGACCTTGCCAAAGAGTCGAGGTTCCGTGCCTGAGCGTCAGAGCTTTAATCGGCGTTCCAGCGGCGAGGCCATAGGCGAAGCAGGCGCTCATCACACCGGAGAGTGTGGCAACGGCCAGCCCTTTCTTGAGATCGAACTCCTTGATCGCCGATTTCTGTTGCTCGGGCGACATGGCACGTTCTTTGTAAATTCCGGCGAGGCCCGCAGTCGAAATGCCAAGTAGGCAAACGAAGATGCCAATCAGAATCACCTGGCCCGACTTTGTTCCCAATACCTGTGTCATGAACACACCACTGAAAATAGGCGGCATCAAGGTGCCGAAAGCGGCGCAGAGTCCCAGTGCTACAGCCATGCCCAGCGACAGTCCGAGAAACCGCATCGTCAGGCCAAAGGTGAGACCGCCTACTCCCCACAGGAGCCCGAAGAAGAATGCCCAGAAAAGAGTGCGCGTCGGCGTTTCGGAAAGCACCGAGAGCAAGTCTCGCGTCAGCAGACTACCCAGAAACCAAGGCGCGATGATCCAACTGAAGACGCCGCCCACGAGCCAATAGGTTTCCCAGGACCAACGCTTCACCCCACGATACGGAACGTAGAAGCTGCCGGAAGCGAGGCCCCCCAGCCAGTGAAGAAAGACACCCAGAGCGGGATTCGGAACCATGATCTTCCTTTTGAGGCGAATTTAAAGATGAAAAACTTCTTCCAGAGGCTGCATAGCGCGGTCGGGTAATTTGCCCTCGGGCTGAACGAAGAAATCCGCCATCTCTCGCTGCCAACGGTCGTTGATTTCCCGCTGGGCCATTCCGGAACGGGCTCGCTCGAAATCTTCTGTCTCGAGATAGCCGACCAGCAGGCCATCGGGACGAAGAAATAGTGAGTAATTGCACCACCCGGTTTCTTTAAGGGCAGACAACATCTCGGGCCACACTGCGCGATGGTGCTTCTTGTATTCGTCGAGGCGATCCGGCTTCACCTGCAATACGAAGCAGATGCGTTTCATTCCGATTCTCCTAACGTAGGAAAGCTTCTGCCAGACCGCCATCGACCGGGATGACATGGCCCGTGGTCTTGCCGCTGAGGTCTCCCGCTAACCATACAATCGCCGCCGCGCAATCCTGCGGGAGGATTGGACGCCTGGTGAGAGTGCGTTGTGCGTAGAAGTTGGCGAGCTTTGTACGCAAGTCCTCGGTGGACTCGGACTCCGCGAATGCGATCTTGTATTTTTCAAGGGACTGCATCACGCGGTCGCGAGGAAACATAGTAGAGCCCGCAACGACGGTAGCGGGAGCGATTCCGTTGACGCGGACAGTCGGTGCCAGCTTGATCGCCAACTCACCGATCAGATGATTCACAGCAGCTTTGCTGGTGTCATAGGCCTCGCTACCTTTTTTGGGGACGACGGCATTTGCCGAACTCGTCAGCACAATCGAGCCGGCAAGATTCTGGTCACGAAAGACCCACTCGGTCTCTCGCGCGAGGGCGTAATTGCCGGTGACATTTATGAGGAAAGTCTTCGCCCACTGCTGTTCGGATAGTTCGCCATCCGCGCCGGGAACGGGATAAATGGCCGCGGTGTTGACGATGATGTCGATCCCACCAAAGCGTGAGACCGTAAAACGAGTGGCTGCGGCGAGGCTTTCGGGAGAACTGAGATCCACCGGAGTGGCGACGATGGATTCGGATGTGCTTAGTTTGCTTGCTTCCTGAGCAACGTTGTTGGCGGAGGGTTCGTCGAAGTCAGCGATCACGATTTGGGCTCCGCGGCGTGCGAGCAGAAGAGCAACCTCGCGTCCAATGCCGCTTGCGCCACCCACAACCAAGGCAATCTTGCGGCTGAATTCTGCCTCGGGCGGCATTCGTTGCAGCTTGGCCTCCTCCAGGGCCCAGTACTCGATGCGGAATGCCTCGGAACGAGGAAGAGCGACGTAGTTGTGGAAGTGCGTGAACTGTCCGGATTGATCGGTTCGTCGGGCTTGCGGAAGAACATCAGGACTTGCGTCGTCTTCTAGTGCGTTCGCGCCAGCCATAACGTGGATCGCGTTGACGAAGAATTCCGTCGTGATGCGAGCTTCTTTCTTGTTCTTCCCGAAGCCAAACAGGCCGAGCCCGGGAATGATCACGACCGATGGATTCGTATCGCGAAGCTTTGGAGAGTCTTTGCTCGCCCACGCGTCGTAGTACTTTTTGTAATCGGCGCGATAGCCAACCGTCGTTTCGTGAATACGCTGCTTCAGGGCGCCAACGTCCTCAGCCGCGGGATCCCATTTGACGTACATGGGACAAACGCGCGTCCTCAGAAAGTGATCAGGGCAGCTCGTGCCGAGAGCGCTGAGTTCTGCGCACCATTTGGAGTTGGCAAAGGTTAATGCGTCGTCGGAGTCGGTGTAATGTGCGATGATCCTTCGGTTCGAGGACAGAACACCGCGGAGAGTTGGCAAGATTTGAGTAGCGACCTGTGCACGCTCCGCAAGCGGTTGGTATTGCGCTCCACCAAACACTGTGCCTTTTTTGGATTCATGCTCGGCGATGAACTCGCCCATCTGATCGATAGTCTGAATGCTGTTGAGATAGCACTCGCGCTGCGTCATCCCCCAGGTGAACAGGCCGTGACCTCCTAGGATCAGACCGTCGGTACCGGGATTCTCTTTGACTGTTTTTTCAATCAGCAACGCGAGTTCGAATCCGGGGCGTTGCCAGGGAACCCATGCGATCTTGCGGCCGAATTGCCTGTTAAATTCCTCCAATTTCCGTTTGCCATTGGCACTCGCGGCCAATGCGATCGCCCAGTCTGGATGCAGATGATCCACATGAGGGAAGGGCAGGAAGGCGTGCAGAGGCGTGTCGATGGAAGCGGCGACGCGATTCTCGCCGAAGGCACAAAGTGGATAGTAGGCGACCATCTCGTCTTCGTGAGGCTCGCCGCGATACAACGCCTTCAATTGTTCGAGGCGATTGAGATAGAGGAGAGCGAATCCAGACTCCTGAATCGATCCGAGATCTCCTCCGCTTCCTTTCACAGCCAGCACACGTGTCGGCACCTTCGTAAAAGGATCCAGCAATTCGATCTTCGAGCTCGTATTGCCGCCGCCGAAGTTTGTGATGCGGAGATCGGCTCCCAGCAGATTGGAACGATAACGCAGCAGCGCCAGTTGATCGTGGTCGAGCGTGCGGGCTTGCTCTTCGTTCCACAGGTCTTTGAGACGGGTCATTTCTTTAGTCTCAGGCATAGATCATCTCGCTGTAATGCTGGAAGCGCTCGGCCTCACGATCCCACTTGCCAGGATCCGTGGGATCGAAAACTTCCGTGGGGAATGAGCGATCGATGATCGCGCGAACTTCGGCGAGTGAGGTAGCTCGGCCGGTGGCAAGAATCTGAATCGCCGCATTGCCAAGGGCAGTTGCCTCGGCTGGACCAGCGAGAACATGGCGCCCGGTCGCCTCTGCCGTGAACTGGTTCAGCAAACGATTCTTGGAGCCGCCTCCAATCACGCGAATCTGGTCGATCTTCTGACCGCTCACCTGCTCCAGGTTTTTCAGAACGACTCGATACTTGAAGGCGAGGCTTTCCAGGATCGTGCGGACATAAGCCCCGGGACTCGACGGCGCGGGTTGATGAGTCTTGGCGCAGAAGCGATCGATCGCCGCGGGCATATCCGCCGGGCGCAGGAATGACTCGTCATCAGGATCAATCAAATGACGGAACGACTGTTCGCGAGCGGCGAGTTCCATAAGTTCCCGGTAGTCGTAATTTAGTCCTTGAGATGCCCAGAAGTTCCGGCAACACTGCAACATCCAGAGTCCCATTACGTTTTTCAGGAGGCGTGTGGTTCCACACACACCGCCTTCGTTGGTGAAGTTTAAGCGCAGGGCATCGGCGTGGAGCACGGGCGCATCGAGTTCGGCGCCGAGCAAGGACCACGTCCCTGAGCTGAGAAATGCCGTGCCGGACCGAGCGGAGATGGCAGCTACGGCGGATCCGGTGTCATGCGACGCCGGAGCGATGACCGGAGTGCCGGCAAGCGCAGTAGTACGAGAGATCGATTGCGACAAAGGACCGATCTCCGTGCCGGGCTCGACAATCGGCGCCGGGAGTTGCGATGGGAGGTCCAAACGGTTCATCAGGTGAATCGACCAGGTGCGAGTTGTGGCGTTCACGAGCTGCGTTGTGGTTGCGTTGGTAAACTCACAAACCGCCTTGCCGGTAAGCCAGTAGTGAAACAGATCTGGAATCGTGACCAGATGTTGGGCGGCTCGCAGGATTGCCGGCGTGTCGCGTTGAGTGGCATACAGCTGATACAGAGTATTGATCGGCATGAACTGGATGCCGGTCTCGGAGTAGATCTCCTCCCGCGAGATCTTGCGAAAAACCTCTTCCATCACGCCGTTTGTTCTGCGGTCACGATAATGGTAAGGATTCTGAAGTAGCTCGCCGCGTTCTCCCAGCAGGGCGTAGTCAACTCCCCAGGCATCCACGCCGATTCCGGCTAATTGCGTTTCTTCAAGCTTGGCAAGGGTTCGGCACATCTCGAGCCAGAGGCGCGAAACGTCCCAATGTAAGGATCCGCTATATTCCACCGGCTCGTTCGGGAAGCGATGGACTTCTTCGGTAGTAAGAATCCCTGAGTGCAAACGCGCTAAAACCGCGCGGCCGCTTTCTGCGCCCAGATCGAAAGCCAGATAGGGCTTTCCGTCATGACCGCTAGGCATAGGACGTAACGCTCCGCGCGTTGCGCGCTGCTCGCTCTTGTGTGATCCGCTCGAGATATCCGCTCTCGCGAAAGGCGGTCATGGGATCATGAGGCAAGCCTTTCGATTCCCTCCATTCCTGAATCGCCGGGCGAACATCCGTGGCGAAAGCGTCCTGCAGCAGCGATTCGGCCCGCACCAAGTCACACTTTTGCTGCGCGTCTGCGAGCGCATCATGGTCCACGATCGCCGCCTTCGAAAACAGCATCTGCGCCATGGTGACAGTCTGGATCATGGCTTCGATTTTGCCCTTCAGGTTGTGACTCTGATCGATCATGTAAGCGATGTCGGCGAGCTTACCGGTTTCCCATTCGAAATAGAGGATCTCATGGAAGATGCGAAAGACTTGATAGGGATCGATCGACCCGATGGTGAGGTCATCGTCGGCGTAGCGGCGATCGTTAAAGTGAAAGCCTCCCAGCATGTCTTCCGACAAAAGCCAGGCTACGATCTGCTCGATATTTTGTGAGAGATAATGGTGCCCCGTGTCGACAAGGACTTTCGCCTGAGGTCCGGTACGTCTCGCCAAAAGCAGCGCCATGCCCCAATCTGCAATGTCTGTGTGATAGAAGGCGGGTTCAAACGGTTTGTATTCGACCAGCAACCGCTGGGTCGATGAAAGTTCCGCGTGGGCGGCCCTCAGGTTTTCTTCGAACCATTGCTTGCGGTGACGAATGTTTGCTGTTCCGGGATAGTTTGAGCCGTCGGCAAACCACATTGAAATGTCGCGGCTCTGCAGCTTTCGTGCGATCTCGATGCTTTCCTTGGTGTGTTGGAGGGCTGCATCGCGGATTTTCTTGTCTGGATTTCCGAAAGAACCGTATTTGTACTGCTGATCCTGAAACAGATTCGGATTGATCGATCCGGGCTGGATGCGATACTGGACCGCCAGTTTCTTGATTGCGTCGGCGCTACCAATTCCGTCGGGACAATCCCATTGAATATGCAAGGCGATGGTGGGACATACGCCGGTTAATTGGTGAACTTGGCCAGCGTCGCTAAATTTTTCTTCGGTCGTGGTAGCGGCTGCAAGCTGCAGGAACTTGCCGAATCGAGTGCCGGTATTCGCAAAACCCCACGATGGGATCTCGATGCGAAATGCTTCCAGTCCTCGAAAAACTTTCTCAGCCTTTGTCGAATCCATAGCAAAGCCTCACTCAGCGTGGGAGGTGACACATCCGGTCTGGCGCAGGGCGCGATTTCAACATGTACGTAAAGTGCAGTTTAGAACAAGCAATGCCCATCCCTGCAAACGGAAAGGCACGAAATTCACGGCCGTTTCAGACGCGGGACATTTTGCCATGAGAGTGGGCTGGCAAATTCAAAGTGGGTAATTTTAGTATGTAAGATTTGACGGTGAACTCGAACGTTGGGAGGCTACGGTGACGCGTGTGCACGGAGCCGCAGTACTGGTCGCTTTTCTCGCCGTTTCGGGCAGTGCCTTCGGCGCTCCCGTTCATCTTCGCTGCGAGTCTCTGGTGAATCCCCTGGGAATCGACGCGGCGGTTCCACATCTTTCCTGGCAGAGTGACAGCACCGCGCACAACTGGCGGCAGTCTGCATACCAAATACTGGTCGCGAGTAGCGCTGAACAACTCAGCGCAGGACATGGCGATATTTGGGACAGCGGCAAGGTGAGTTCGGACGAGTCGGTGGGGATCGCTTACGGTGGACGGAAACTGGAATCCCGGAGGCGTTACTACTGGAGCGTACGGGTGTGGGACGCGGACGGAAAGTCCACGCAGTCGTCGGAGTCTGCATTGTGGGAGACCGGCCTTCTGAACAAAGAGGATTGGCGCGCAAAGTGGATTACCTGGACGAATCCAGACGAAGCTCCGGATCGCGCCGCAATTCGATGGATTTGGGTGGCTGGCCAGGACGCGCTCGCCATGGCGCCCAAAACGTTGGCCGAATTTCGGATCACCGTGGACATTCCTGATCAGCCACGCGAGGCGGCGTTGTTTTTGCTGGCGCGTGGGAATTTTGCGGCGAAGGTGAACGGACACGAGGTGGGCTCCAAGCAGCGGTGGAATTCATTTGACCGGGAGGAGATTGCGAATGAACTCGTGAGGGGGAAGAATCTGATCGAGGTATCTGTCACAGTGCGAGAGCCGAGCCGCGACGGGCCTGAAGCGGGCGCAAAGACGATGAAGGGGGCACTCGCGGGCCTGTTGAAGATCACACGTGGCGACGGAAGCGTCCTTCGTGTTCCAACAAGTGCCGATTGGCAGGCTCATTTGGCAAGCGATTCCGCGTGGCAGAGTGCGAGCGTGGTGGGCGATCTGAATGACCGGCGTATTGGCGAAGTCCCACCGTTGCCACAACCGGCTTTGCTCTTTCGCCACAGTTTCAAAGTCACGAAAGAAGTCAAACAAGCTCGACTGTACGTGACCGCGCTCGGCAGTTACCGGATGTTCTTAAATGGCCGGCGCGTCGGAAACGACGTTCTGACGCCCGAGTTTACCGACTACACCAAGCGCGTGCTGTACCAGACCTATGACGTTGCGGAATGGTTGGCGAGCGGCTCCAACGTAATCGCAGCAGAGTTAGGCGAAGGCTGGTTTGGCAGCGGACTGACCTGGGAAGGGCTGTCGTTTTTCTTCCTGCCACCTCCCACTCGTCTGATCGCGCAACTGGAACTCGAATACAGCGACGGCTCACATGAAACGGTCGTTTCCGACGGCGGATGGAAAGGGGCGGCGTCTCCGATTCGGCGATCCGAAATTTATGCAGGCGAAGTCTACGACGCCAGACTCGAGCAAGCCGGATGGAATCAGGTTAAATTCGAAGATAGTCGGTGGACAGCGGTTTCGGTCGCGGAGGCGCCTCTATTAACAGTCGGAAGCCAGATGTCCGCGCCGGTCCGGGTCGTAGAGACGCTTGCTCCGAAGAGCGTGAAGCCATCGACCAACGGAACTTATGTCATCGACATGGGGCAAAACATGGTTGGTTGGGTGGCATTGAAAGTGAAGGGCGAGGCCGGAACGCGAGTTCGCCTGCGATTCGCGGAGATCCTCAATCCGGATGGCTCGATCTACCGCCAGAACCTCCGAAATGCCGACGCGACCGATGTGTTTATTCTTCGCGGAGAGGGAGAAGAGACATTCCGTCCTCATTTCACCTTTCATGGCTTCCGTTATGTTGAAGTCAGCGGCTATCCAGGAACACCGACCAAGGATTCGATCACCGGCGAAGTCCTCAGCAGCGTGAGCGGCGAACCGACGGCCACTCTCAACACTTCGAGCGATCTGGTGAACCGCATGTGGTCGATTGGAATCTGGGGGCAGCGCGGGAATTTTCTCAGCATTCCGACGGATTGCCCGCAGCGTGACGAACGGTTGGGATGGATGGGAGACGCAGGCGTCTTCTGGAGAACTGGCAGTTACAACTTCGATATCGACGCATTCTCGCACAAGTTCATGGAGGACGTGATCGACGCGCAAACGGCGCAAGGAGAATTCACCAACGTGTCGCCCGACGTTCTTCGACCGTTTCGAAGCGAAGGTGCACCGGGGTGGGGAGACGCCGGTGTCATTCTGCCCTGGACTACATGGGTGCAGTACGGCGACCGGTCAATCATCGAACAGAATTGGACAGCCATGGAGCGCTGGATGGACTTTATCGCGCAGGCGAACCCCGACTTTCTGCGAAAAAAAGGCGTCGGTCCGAACTTCGCCGATTGGTTGGCTCCCGACGAACACACAAGTAAAGATCTGTTGGCGACGGCGTATTGGGCGCTGATCGCCGAGATGATGTCGCAAATGGCTCACGCCCTGGGAAAAGAGCCCGAGGCCAAGCAGTACGAGGATCTCGTCGCCAACATCCGGTCTGCCTATCAGAAGGCCTATATCAAGGGCGACGGAAGAGTGGAGGGCGGAACACAGACGTCCTATGTCGTGACCCTTTACACGAAGATGGCGCCGCCGGCGCTCGAACCGGCGATGGTCACGAACCTGGTGGCAGACATTGAGAAGCGTGACTGGCACCTGTCGACCGGATTCCTCGGCACTCCGTTTCTTCTCTTCACGCTGGCGAATCATGGCCGCGCTGATGTTGCTTATCGCTTGCTGCTAAACGAGACCTACCCGTCGTGGGGCTACATGCTTTCAAAGGGGGCTACCACGTGGTGGGAGCGTTGGAACGGGGATACGGGCGATCCAGCCATGAATTCTTATAACCACTATGCGTTCGGATCGGTGGTGGCGTGGGTATATCGTTCCGTGGCCGGGATCGACACGACGATCGCGGCCCCGGGCTACAAGGAGATCATCGTTCACCCTCATCTGGACCAACGCATCACTCGCGCGCGCGGTGAATATCAATCGGTGTACGGAAAGATTGTCAGTGACTGGAATGGTACGCCGGCGGGCCCGTTCGTATTGAATCTGAGTGTGCCAGCTAACACGAGCGCAAAGGTGTACTTGCCTTTCGTCGCGAATGCGCACGTGTTTCAGGACGGACATTCAGTCAATAGTGTCAGGGATGGCGATGCCTCTGTCGTCGAGGTCGGTTCCGGATCGTACACATTTGAGGTCAGGTGAGGGGAACGATTCTGAATTTGATCGTTCGAGCAGAAATGCTTTTCGTCGAAGCTAGCAGCGCGATTCCCGCGAGCTGCAAAATTTTCCGAATGGCGTAATCCGAACCAGGCGCGCACTGAGCGATTATCTGGCGGGGGAATTTGCGGCTGGGACGGTGTATAGGTCAATTTGGTCCGAATGCAACACAGCCAATTGTTTTCCTTCCGGCGAGAGCACGAAAGTCTGAAAGGTGGGAAGAGGGGACGCAACGGTGATATCGAACAAGCGCTGTCCCTTATCGGGCTGGTAAACATCGATTTGTTGATGATCAATGTCGGTTACGCGAAACACTTCTTCGGGAAGAATTGACTTGGACGCAGTCGCGACGCCGATGGCAAATGTTCCGTTGTCCGCACTCCAGGAAGCGGTCTGCGCGAGGTCGGCGGCGGAGCCTGTTCCTTTGAGTAGCGGACGCCCGCTCAACCGAAGCACGCGGTACCACCTGGCGCTCGTGGTGCGATCGCAGCCCACCACGAAGAGAAGCTTGTTGGCCATGCTCGCTATGTCGGGCCGGCATGACGAAGCGAGCGTTCCCACGGCGCGAGTCTGTCCATCCCAAGCGCGCTCGGACAATCGCCACCGCGACTTCCCCGAGCCCGAGATCTGAAGTTCTCCCAACTCCGTCAATACGGGAGGGGCATTGCGCGAGGAGCGCACGATCGTGGCCTGGGTACGAAAATCGGAATCCAGGATTTTCAGTTCGACGTCCTCTTCCGGTTCGCGATTTTCCGCTTCGAGCAGTTGGCGGTGGATCGCTGGCGTGTGGCGTTCTTTTAAAATTCCTACCGCAAAGTAATTGTTTGCCGGGGACGTTTGCACGAACGCAAGCGGTCCCCCGAGCGAATAGCGCTGTTCGATCTTCAATCCGGGGCCGTAGAGCCGCAATTCACGTCCAACGTGAACGATTATGTGGCTTTGGCCAACCGGCCACAAATACTGGTTGGCATCGGGGACGCGCCAATCGAGCGTGCGGATTGCCCGCATACTGCCCAGGTCGATCAGCACGGCACGCACGGTCCGCAAGGTCGGGAGCGCTTCTCGCTCCGGCCGCGGAACAAGCTTATGCGGATTGAAGGTGAACAGCAGCTGGTTTGGCCCCAAATACGCGATGGCGGCGTCGTAATCGAAACGACTGAATTCGTGGTTGACGCGCGGTCGATAACCGAAATCCGCAATCGAAATTGCAGAACTTGGCTTTACAGCGGTCTTGTCGAGTTGGGGCTCGTTCAGC
>Ga0210401_10002402_pt1 | contig 20786 bp, 21 predicted proteins | sample IncBWH32MmetaG_FD_150866 | JGI IMG/M metagenome (GOLD analysis project Ga0210401, IMG submission 150866) | Forest soil microbial communities from Barre Woods Harvard Forest LTER site, Petersham, Massachusetts, United States - Inc-BW-H-32-M | ecosystem: Environmental > Terrestrial > Soil >... | reverse complement strand
TCCAACTCCGGCACAGGAAGCTCGCGAATCTTCATTTCGTTTAAACCGCCAAACCGATCGATCGCCACCGTCTTCATGGTTTTATTCATGGTTCGATTCATAGAACGTCCTCCTATCGTTAGTCTGACGTTTGGAAAAAGCGGAGGTTACATCCGGGAAAAGGGCGATCCGCCTTTCCGACGACCTTTCTGATCACCGCAATAATCTCTTTGCGGTGGCAGTCTGGTAGCTCGTTGGTCAATCCACACCTCGCGAAAAATCAACTCGTTTTGACACTCGTAAAATCTGTGGGAGCTATCTCCTATCGCCGCTAGTCGTGGGGACAATACAGGATCATTGGACAGTATCAACTGAACTGCCTGACACCTAGCAAATTGACCCGCCGTAGGGCGGGTTTTCTTTTGTGTGGAGAACGCCTTGTCCACGCTAATACTCCACTACCGGCGGCTGCAGTAGGGCCCCGACATTCAGCAGCGGTGAGCCGCTAGTTAGGCGCCGAAGTTGGCCTTAAGCATGTTGCAGAACAGTCGTCCTTGCTCGATGGCATCGTCGAGCGCCACGTGCGTATGCTGCACGGGATCGAACCACTCCGGGGGCATCGACTGCTTGCCGCACGCTCGATATGGTTTGCGCAGCAACGCCATTGCGTAGGTTTTGATATCAATTGCCGAATAGCCGAATGGGTTCTCGCCCGCGAACTCGGTGAGATACCAATAGACGAAAGAAAAATCGAAAGCGGCCGGGTAGCCGACAAACACAGGCCGTCCGCCAAACGCCTTGAGCCAGGCAACGTAGCGCTTCAGGGCAACAGTAGGCGCTTCGAGATTTTGTCGGCAGGCCAACCATGCCTCAGGCTGTGTGGCCCACCATGCGGCGGTCTTGGGATCCGGGGCCGATGCGGGCAGCGTTTCCAAGTTGGCGGAGAACGTCCCCAGCAGCTGTTTGTCGGCCAGATAGGCTGCCGATCCAATGCTCAGCATGGAGTGTTTTCCCGCGAGCGGTCCGTCGGTTTCTATATCCGTGCTGACGTAGATCTCACGTAATGGTGATTCGCTCATGGTTTGCGATGACAGAACCGTCGGGCTAACTTGCTCAACACGCTTCGATAGCCCCGCGAACAACCTGGGCCCATGGCCCGCCAGCCTGGGCTGCACCACGAACTCGTACTCATCAGGCCTCGCTCCCGTCCCCACCGGCGGCCGCCACGCTGCCCCATCGTTTCGTAGGTCACCCGGCCAAAGAGGAGGGCATCGGCCTGATCGAGGTTCTCAACGGCGTGACGTTGCAAGTCTTCGTCCGCGAGCATTGCACGATGATCGCAGCACCCGTCCAATGTGACGTTGATGTAATACGAATGGGTCGCATTACGTAAGCAGGAATAATCGTTTTGACCATTCCGTCGTCCCCCAGTGTACACTCGTTCGCCGTCGGGTTACTCGAATGGTCGGCGATCTATAAACAATCTGCTTCGTCGTATAGTCGGCATCCCGGACCTATGCCGGTCGCGGTCCAGGTACAGCGTTCGACTACACGGCAGATTTTGTACTGGGAATTCGGCAGGAGCCTGCGAACCGTTCAACCTATCAAGCTGACCACACGCTACTCTAACAGCGCCACACCAATCTGATCCAGCAACCGGCTGATCTCCACCGTGGGCGCGTCAAAATTATTCACCAGAAATGAAAACGCTACCGGACCATAGTGCGGGGTCTCAGCATAGCCGGACATCGCCCGAACGTGACTCAAGCTCCCGGTCTTGGCGCGAATGGTCTGTGCTTCCGGATGGTCGTGGAACCGCGTTGCCAGCGTCCCATCCACGCCCGCGATCGGCAACAAGCTCATCCATAAATCGCGATTGCCCGATTTATACATGTAAGCCAGCAGCTTGGTGATCGCCGCCGGACTCACCAGCGTCCCGCGCGATAATCCCGAGCCGTCCGTGAACCGGTAAGCGTCTTTCAAAATGCCCGCGCCATTAACGAACTCCTGCATTTCGAGAAGTCCTGCTTTGAGGCTGCCGGAATGGCCGGCTACCAGCCCGACTTCCCGGAGCATTACCTCGGCATGCAAATTCTGGCTGACCTTGTCCACCACTCGTAATATTTCCGACAAAGGTGGCGACGATTTCTCCGCCAGAACAAAACCTAGCGTGGCTGTTGCTTCCCCCGAATTGGGCGCGTCATCGGAAAAGCGATGTCTGGCGACTGCCATTCCCTGGACCGCTATTCCGCGCCGCAGCAGCGCATCCCGCAACACTTCCGCCGGGTACACCGCCGGATCATCCACCGCCAGCAGCTCCGTCAGGCCTTCATCGCTTGCCGGTATTACGCCCGCAATATGGAGTTGCCGTCCGTTGGCGCTGCGATCGAATGCCACTTTTCGCGCGCCGCCTGTCTCGGTGCGAACCCGGTTGTCGATCGAAAAGTATTCGAAGTTTGGCGACAGCAGAATGTGCGCGAGATCGCCTGCATGCGCCGCCGGCCGGATCGTCACCCCGAAACTGTTGTCGTTGAGGATCAGCGCGCTCACCGGCGCGCCGTATTCCCACAGCGCATCGCCCGTTGACCAACCCTCGCCATGCGGTTCCCACACATACCGCCGGTCGTCGCCCACGATGTCGCCGCCGATTCGTTTCAATCCTCGCGCCGCAAGCCGGTCGGCCAGTTCCTCCACTGCGCGGAAGGAGTAATTCGCGCCGGCCTGCGAGCCCGGATGGTATTGATACGGATACTCGCGGCCCGAAAGAGTCGGGTCGCCGCCGCCCAGGAAAACCAGATCGCCTGCCAGCGTGCCGTCGGCGTCAATCGGCGTGTCGCTTCCAATCTGAGTTTTGAACCGGTATTGTGGACCCAGCCTGACCAGCGCCAGCGCCGTCGTGAACAGCTTCATGTTCGACGCCGGGGTGAACAACCGATCCTGATTGCGCTCGTAAAGCACCCGCCCGCTCGGGAGGCTCACCACCTGGAGTCCGACGAATGCATTCGTCACCGCCGATGATTTCACCACCAGCGCGTCGATCTTAGATTTGAGATCGGCGCTCCAGGCGATCGACACTAACAGCGCCACGAAGAGAAAGCGACTCATGACCACTGCCATTGTATGGCAACGCGGATATACTCAAGGAGTGAAGTCTCGACGCGCCATCCTTTCAGCGGCGTTTCTTCTGGGTCTCAACGCGCAAGATGGGCCCCGCTCGAAGGCATCCGATTATCCGGCGCATATCGCCCTGCCGCGTATGGAAATTGGCGCCGAGTACCTGGTGCACAGCATTCCCGCTGAGAAGGGCGACTATTTCGCCAAAGAGTACCTGGTGGTGGAAGTCGCCATTTTTCCGGCTACCAAAATCGACGGCTTGAAAATCTCGAGCGGTCAGTTCACGCTGCGGGTCAACAAGAAGTCCACTCTCAGCGCGCAATCTGCGGGCACCGTGGCTGCCGCGCTCAAGTATCCGGATTGGGAGCAGCGTCCCCAAATGACCGCCCAGGCTGGCCCGGTGATCTATGGCGCTCCGCCGGTCGGAAGATTCCCCGGCGATCCAAACGCTCCGCGCCCGCTTCCGGATCCGGTGCCCGATCAGACCGGCTCCGCGAACGTCGAACAGCAATCCAATCTGCCGATCGAAGAGGTTATCTCGCGCGCCGCGCTTCAGGATGGGATTATCAGGGAGCCCGCCAAAGGCTGCCTGTTCTTCCGGTTTGAAGGAAAGCTCAAATCCATCAAGTCACTGGATTTGATTTATGACCCTGGCGTGGACTCGATTAAAACTACGATCCCGCTTCTTTGATCTCCGCCAGTCCGCTCAACTTGGCTTCCAACATGATGAGCAGCACCAGCAAGAACACCATGCAGGTTCCAAATAGCGGAATGATCATTACGGCCTGAATGCCCCACGCAGCGGTGAAATAGCCCAGCGTCCAGGGCGCCAGTAAACCGCCCGTGATGGCAAACGAGAAGATGCCGTTGTAAAAGCCGGGATGATAGTACGGAAACCGGTGTCCGATCTTCTCCACCACCAGCGGATAGATCGAGGCATAACCTGCGCCTACGAACAAAATGCCCATCACGGCCCCGAAGCGATTGTTCGTTGAAGCCAGCACCAGGTTGCCCAGCAACGCCGAAACAATCGAGCCGATCAGCAGCATGCCATGGCTCATGCGTTTCAAGACCACTTGCGAGGCAATGCGTCCCACCAGCAACGCCAGCCAGAAGACGGCCAGCATCAACAGCGAATCCTCCGGGCTGATTCCCAGCCGCCGGGTCAGAAAGAGGGGCAGCCAGCCGGCGATCGACCACTCGTTTCCAAACTGAAAGAACAACACCAGGCTGAACAGCACCGCGCCAGGATTCCGGAAGTCGCGCAACACCTGCGCCAGCGGCATCTGATGCACCACCACCAGCCCGGCATGCAGCTTGGCCTTCGCGTAAATCCCGGCGTAGAAACCCGGGAGAACGGCGAATAGCACCAGAATGCTCGGGACTGTGTAGACGTAATAGGTGCCCGCCATCAACACCGCCGTGAGCACGCACCCCAGGCCGAACATCACTCCGGCCAAATTCATCGTCGCGGCGCGATCATGTTGATAAAGCGGTGAGATCGCGTGGAAGATTCCCCCATTGAGCAGCCCTGCGCTGACGCCGATCCACAGCAGGCCGAAGAATCGCCAGACCGCCGGAGTCTGCGCCGTCCCCGCCGCCAGGTAGAGGAAGGCGCCGCAAGCTAAGGCGTTCGCCAGTACTAGCGTGAACTTCACACCTTTACGCGGCAGCAACAGGTGCGCAAATCCCACCGACAACAGGAAGCCAAGATTCAAACAGAGGAAGTAGTCGCCAACTTCCTTGAAATCAGCCTTGAGATGGTAGCCCCAGGCCGGCAGGATCGCGCCCAGGAATGACATGAGGATCCCCGAGATCAGGAATCCGGAAAGGGATCGGCGGCCTTCGGAAGCGTCTAACGTTTGGCTGTCGGCGCGCACTTCGAGTTGCCAGGGAGCCGGGCTGGCCATCAGTCGATATTGTACTCCGTTCCACCCTGAGGAGTACTGGATTTCCGATTCTCGTAGGCTTCTTCGGGATATATCTTCTAGAAACAGAATCGCCCCTAAGTGCGCGGCCTTACTTTGCAGTTTGTTACGAACTGGCGTACAGATTGCTCTTTGTCAGGTAGGTCAAGGGTTGATCTCGAGGTTTGGGGAGTTGCCTCCCTGGTTGGTTTTCGTCAGAAGCCCCGCTTAACGGCGGGGCTTTTTTTCCAGCAGAATCGGTACTAATAGCTGTACTACTGCCCGGCGCTACGACATGTAGTATTTCGATAGAAACAATTTGACAGATTTCAGTCTCGGTTTTATGATGGTTTCATCACTGAGAAAGGAGGTGGTCCAGTCTAACATGGGTAAATGTAGTGACTGTAGCTTTAATCACACGCGCGAGGTGGCCGACTGTTAAAGTCGACCTTCTAAACGTTCAGGTTTCGTCCAGTGACGAAGCCGCTGCTCCTGTGGACCGGCCGCTTCCCTGCGCGAAATAATCTAGCTACTTAAGCCCCCGCACCACCATCAGTTCAGGTGATGCGGGGGTTCACGTTTCTGAGAGGCGCGCGGGTAGCGGGTTCTCCGACCGTTGCGCTACACTGAAAAAGCATTAGAAAGGATTCTGCCGTAATGAAAGCCGGGATTCATCCTGCCTACGAGGAAATAAACGTCATCTGCGCCTGCGGAAACACGTTCCGCACACGATCCACGAATAAGGGCGACATCCGCGTGGAAATCTGCTCCAACTGCCACCCCTTCTTCACCGGCCGCCAGAAGCTGGTCGACACCGAAGGACGAGTGGACCGTTTCCAGAAGAAAATTCAGAAATCGAAGGACTTGAAAGAGACTCGCAGCAAGAAGCAGCCGGTGGCCGTCAAATAATCAGCGCTTGTTCTGCTTTTGGCGCTGATCGCGGTCCTGCCAAAACTGCTCGGCTTTGGGGATCTGATCGGGAGATAGGATGGCCTTCATCTTGGCCCGCTGCTCTTCCCCGATCTGCTTGACGATGTCGTTGTGCTTATCGCGGGCGTCATGAAACCGGGTCCGGGTCTCATCGAGAATGGTATTCACCTTTTCCAGCTGATCATCGCTGAGATTTACGCGGGTTTTGATTTCCTGGAGATACTGGCGGCGGAACTCCTCCGGACTGACGCGAGCGTTACTGCTGGCTGACGGAGGCTTATAAGTCCGATAGCCGAGCGCCCCCACCACCGCTCCGCTGATGAAAACCAGCAACAAATAGAGCGCGATGGGAGGGTTCCAGCGTTTCATTTCGCTTTAGCCTCAGCGGCTTCGCGAGGGAGGATTCCATGCGAGGCCAAGGTCTCGGTTGGATAAGCATCGGCCAGAACCTCGATATAGCTTCCGCTGGGGTCGGAGCGGCTAAAAGCCGGCACCGACAGAATGGTGACAAAGACAATACTGATCGCAGCGGCAGCCGCCAGAAACACCTGGGTGAGTTTCTTGATACGCAGCAGGATGCTTTGCCGTCCCTCGATCCTCCGCCACAACTCCGGCATGAAGTTGGCGCTCGCTTCTGGATCGGGTACAGCGGCCTTGTAACTTGCGAACAAACCGTTCAGCTCGTCATTCCACTGATCCATATGTCGGTCCTTCTCTCAGTCCTTCCGGCCAGGCGGCTTATTGGTGCTCGCCCTGGTTGCCTCAAACGCATTCAGCACCCTTTGCCGGGCACGAAACAATCTCACCTTAAGAGCATTTTCATTCACAGAATAAATCTTTTCAAGCTCTTTTAGCGAGAGCCCCTCCACTTCCTTCAACGTCAGCAGAATCCGGTCCTGTTCGGAGACCGCTCCCAGCAGCGAGTCCACCAATTCCTTCACCTGCTTTCGACGCCGGTCCTCACTCGAAACCTTGCCACCCGCGGCTGCGTCGGCCATCATCACCTGCTGCTCGCTCAGGTCCGACATCCGCGCTTCATTCCGGCGTCGCTGCTTCCTCAAATAATCATAGGAAGCGTTCACCGTCAGCCGGTACAACCACGGCTCGAATACCTCGGGAGTCCGCAGTTGATCGAGCGAGTAATACAGCCGCAGAAACACTTCCTGCGCCACATCTTCTACATCCTCGGGACGCCCGATCAAACGTGCAATCGTCCCTAGAATCCTCTTCCGATAGGCTACCACTACCTGGTTGAACGCGGCGTCATCGCCGGCCTTCGCTTTTTGAATCAGCTCGAAATCAACCAGCATGCGGCTTCAACAGCCAGCCGCCTGTTCTACTAGCTAAGGCGTACCGGCAAATTGTTAGGTTACAAGGGGTTGGCGAGGAAAGCAAAGGCCCTGCAAGGTCTCCCCACCCGGCGGCCGCGTCGGAACTCGCTCAAAAACGAGCTGTTTACCCCCCTTTTAGCCCTCATTTTCATGTCAAACTAACCCCAAATGTCCCTTTTTCAGATAGCCCAGGGAATCGAGAGCTCGCACATCGGGACTGCCATTCGCGAGTCAATGTGGGCGTTTCCCATTCTGAACCTGGTCCACCTGCTAGGGCTAATGGTGGCGGCCGGAACCATCATTTATTGGGATTTGCGCCTGCTGGGGTTGGGACTCAGACGTTCGGCCGTCTCCGAGGTGGGAAGGCAGCTCCTGCCTTGGACCTGGGGCGGGTTCAGTGTCATGTTCATCAGCGGCTTGCTGCTGGCGTGGTGCGAAGCCGGCCGGCTGTACAGCAATCTCTTCTTTAGGATGAAGATGCTGTTCCTTGTGCTGGCCGGTGTAAACGTGCTGATCTTCCACCTGACCGTTTACCGCAGCGTGGCAGCCTGGGACGATGCTTCAGTGACGCCGCTGCGCGCCCGGATCGCCGGCGGTCTGTCGCTGGCCCTGTGGTTTGGACTGATCGCCGCCGGGCGCGCCATTGGCTACTCGCTCGATTACGGAGTATGATCGGGCCTGATCCCCTTGCCGAGCGACTCGCCATTTGCCGAGTGGTGCTGGAACCTGCCGTTGAGCGTCGCTATTCGCGGCGCTGCGTGGCCGTTTCCGGTTCTGGAGATCTTGCATATCGCTGGACTGTTGTTGATTTTTGGAACGGTCCTGATCGTCGACCTGCGACTGCTCGGGCGGGTTCTGCGCAGCGAGCCGGGCTGGCAGGTTTCGGGCGATCTCATGCGTTGGGCCTGGCCGGGATTCGGGGTGCAAATCCTAACCGGACCTCTGCTGTTCATCGCGAATTCCAGGAAATTTTACGACAGCGGATTCTTTCGCACCAAGATTGTGCTGCTGGTGCTGGCGATTACATTCCATTTCGCGATCGTGCGCCGAGTGAGCCGGTCGGTGGATGCGGGTGCCAGCCCCTGGCGCGGGCAGCTGGCTGGTGGTCTTTCGCTAACGCTGTGGGCGGCCGCAATCGTGTCGGGACTCTCGATTGAGCTGTTTTAGAGCGGCGACGCGAGAGCCTTGAGGTATCGATAATAAAATTCGACGCCGTCGTAGTACGAGCTGACGCGTACCCTTTCGTCCTTGCCGTGCGCTCGCACGTCGTCCTGATCGATCGCGACTCCGTTGACGCCATAACTCGGCAGGCCGGCGGCAATGGTGTAAATGCTATCGGACGCCCCGGTTTCCATGTCGGGGATCACCGGTACTCCGTTCCACATCTCGTCGGCGATCCGTGCTAGCGGCTTCAGGATCTCGTCCGGAGGCAGAACGGGAGGAAACGCCTTCTTCTCCGGAGTGCGGTCGTAAACGTTCCCGGCGTCGTCCACATAGCGGACGACTATCTTTGGGTCGGCGAAAATTCGAATCAACTCGAGTCGTATCTCTTCGGCGGAATGCCCCGGCAGGATCCGGCAGTTTACGTTCGCCTGGGCGAGTTGCGGCAGAGCATTGTTGGCGTGCCCGGCATTGAGCCGCGTGGCAACGCAGGTAGTGCGCAGCGTGGAGTTGTAACGCGCATCGGCAGACAAACGCGCAACTGCCGCAGGGTCGAGTGGTGTCCGGAGGATGGCCTTCATATCAGCAGCGGTCTGGCCGGTCTCGAGCGGCGCGCGCCGTTCGAAATAGGTGCGCGTCACCGGGTTCAGCTCGACCGGAAAGGGGGCCCGCTCCAACCGCCCGAGTGCGTCGGCGATGTGGTAGATCGCGTTATCAAGGACAGGTAGCGAACTGTGGCCGCCCGGGTTCGTGGCAGTCACTTGATAATCGGCGTATAGCTTTTCACTGGCCGCCAGGTCCACGTTGACAGGCTTTCCCTTCACCGTGGTCACGCCGCCCGCGTCGGCATTCAGCACGAATGCGGCGTCGACCAGATCGCGATGGTTCTTCAGCAGCCAATCGACGCCATTCGATTTACCGCCCTCTTCGTCGGCCGTTAGAGCAAGAATCAGATCCCGATCCGGGCGATACTTTTCCTGATGGAAGCGGATGAAGGTGGTGATCAGGATGGCATCGTCGACCTTCATGTCCTGCGTCCCGCGGCCGTAGAAATAGCCGTCCTTTTCGACAAACTTAAAGGGATCGGTAGTCCAATCCTCGCGCCGCGCCTCCACCACATCCAGATGACCTATGATCAGGATCGGCTTGCGCGCGCCGCCGCTGCCGTGTAGCCGGGCGACTAAGTTGCCCTTGCGGTCATTCGGGCCCAGAACCTTTACGTCGTCCGGCGAGAACCCAGCGTCCATCAGCCGCTTGGCCATAGCTTCGGCGGCCACGGTGGTGCTGCCCACCGAATCAGTGGTGTTGATTTCGATGAGCTGCTGAAAGATGTCGCGCGCCAGTCCTCGCGTGGCATCGTCAAGCGCGGCGGCGGGAAGGGACGGAAGAGGGGCCAGGAGGGAAAGAATCGCGAGCCAGCGGGGGATATGAAGCTTCATTGATCTTTGTAGGCGCGAGTAGCGTAGGTATGAGATCAATGTAAATGAATTAAGAGGCTTCGGCAACTGCGCAGCATGTTAAAATCGTGTTGCCCCTCCCTTTTCATGGATTTTCTCCAGGGTCTTAATCCACAACAACAGGCGGCTGTCGCGCACGTCAAAGGACCGCTGCTGCTACTCGCCGGCGCCGGCAGCGGCAAGACGCGCGTGATTACGCACCGCATCGCCCATCTGATCGAAGCGCACCGTGTTCCCGGACCCTGCATCCTGGCCGTCACCTTCACCAACAAGGCGGCGGAGGAGATGCGCCAGCGCGTACACAACCTGCTGGGCGGTTTAAGTTCGCGCGAAAGCCCGCTGGTTTCGACCTTCCATTCTTTTTGCGTCCGGCTGTTGCGGCGCGACGGTGATCGCTTGGCCGAGCTTCGACCCGGATTCACGAAAAAATTCACCATCTACGACGAAGACGATCAGGTGGCGCTGATCAAATCCATATTCAAGGCCACGGGGCTGGACGAGAAGTTCATGAGCTATCGCGGCGCGTGCTCCTGGATCAGCCACAATAAGAGCGGCAAGAAATCGCCGCAGGAAGTCTACGGCGCCTCCACCGACCCGAATACTACGCGCCTGGCTTCCGTTTACGAGCAATACGAAGCGCGCTTGCGCCAGGCCAACGCGCTCGACTTCGACGATCTGCTGCTCGAAACAGTGCGCCTGCTGGCGCACGACGCTGACTTGCGCCGTCAATACAACCAGCGTTTCGAATTCGTGATGATCGACGAATACCAGGACACCAATCGCACGCAGTACGAGCTGATCCGGCTGCTGACGGAAGGGCACAAGAATTTGTGTGTAGTGGGCGACGAGGATCAGTCGATTTACGGCTGGCGCGGCGCAGACATCCGCAACATCCTGGACTTTGAGCGCGACTATCCCAACGCGGCCGTGATTCGTCTGGAGCAGAATTATCGCTCGACTAAGAATATTCTGGAGGCCGCCAGCGCCGTGGTGGCGAACAACACGGAACGCAAGGGCAAATGGCTATGGACTACCTCAGGAGCGGGCGAACGCATTGCGCGCTTCGAGGCTTTCGATGGCGAGCAGGAGGCTTTGTTCATCGCGGACACCATTGAGAAACTGCTAACGGCCAGCCCGGAAGATCGCGCGGCCGTGCTATATCGCACCAATTTCCAATCGCGTCAGATCGAAGAAGCCCTTCGGCGCTACGGCCGCAAATACGTGGTGGTGGGCGGATTCAGCTTCTACCAGCGCGCCGAGATCAAGGACACGCTGGCGTACCTCAAAGTGCTGAGCAGCCCGCACGATTCGGTTAGCCTGCTACGTATCATCAATACGCCGGCGCGTGGAATCGGCAAGAGCACTATCGAACAAATCGAGCAGTACGCGCTGGAACATGAGTTGAGTATCTGGTCGGCAATCGGCCGGATGCTGGACGAAAATGCTTTCCCGCCGCGCGCCGAAGCGGCTCTGCGGGCATTCCGAAACATGATCCAGGAACTCGCCGCCATGCTAGCGACGGCGAAGGTCAGCGACGTGCTGGAGGAAATTCTGGCGCGCACCGGCTATACCAAAATGCTGCAGGGCGACAAGGATCTGGAATCGGAATCGCGCCTGGACAATCTCAACGAGCTGATCAACGCGTCCTCAGAAGCGGCCGAGCGCGGCGAAGGCGTAGCCGAGTTTCTGGATCACGCCGCGCTGGTTTCGGACAGCGACAACCTGGACGAGCGAGCGCAGGTTTCACTCCTTACACTACACAACGCTAAAGGTCTGGAGTTTCCGATCGTCTTTTTGGCTGGTTTAGAGGAAGGCCTGTTTCCGCACATGCGCTCGCTCGATTCCAAGGCGGCCATGGAAGAGGAGCGGCGGCTGTGCTACGTCGGAATGACACGCGCGGAGAAACGCTTGTTTCTGACCTCGGCTCGATATCGGCGGCGTTGGGGCGGCGGCGAAAGCGAAGCGTCCATCCCGTCGCGATTTCTCAGTGAAGTTCCCGAGGCGCTGGTTCAAGATCTCAGCCCCCGGAAGCGCACCGGTCAAGTGGATCTGTATGGCGAGCGCCAGGAAGTACGCGAAGCTGCGCGGCGCAACCTCTATACCGGCAAAACGTACAACTCGGTCGAGAATATTCAGCAATTTTTCAACGAGCGTGGCAAGCAGCCAGTGGCTGGGCCCGCCGCGCCTGCGACGGTCGCGAAGACTACTCCGGCGGCCGCGAAGACTGCCCCGGCGGCCGCGAAAGCTATTCCTACAACGAACGCCCCACAACCAACCACCCGCGCGAAGCCGCTACGCAACGGCTCCAGCATAATCCACCCCAAATATGGCCGAGGAACCGTGTTGCGCCGCGAAGGTGATGGCGACGATGCTAAGCTCACGGTAAGCTTCCCGGGTTACGGATTGAAGAAGCTGATAGAAAAATACGCAGGGATCAAAGAGGAATGAATACAAAGAATATTACCGACAAAGCCGAACGTAAGAAGGTGAAGCGCGCCCAGCGCAAGAAAGCGGCTCCCAAGCCCAAGCGCGCTTCGGGCGTCGCGCGCGGGTCACTCAAGAAGAGAGTGAAGAAGTTGACGAAGGGTCAACGGAAGCGCTAAACCCAGTTTCTAGTTTCTGGTTCATGGTTTCTGGTCGGATCCGCCGTCCATCCGATGGGAACCAGAAACAAGAAACTAGAAACCAGAAACTCGGCTGATGAGTTCACTGCTCCGGACGAAAAGCATCGATGCTCTCATCGCGGCTTCTGAAGAGCCCGAACACCGGCTGAAAAAGTCGCTGGGCGTCTGGAGCCTGATCGCTTTGGGCATCGGAGCCGTAATTGGCTCGGGTATTTTCACGCTCACGGGCACCGCGGCGGCGGGGGTTCACTTTCAAACCAAGTCGATTCTGCAGGCGCCGGTGCTGGACTTGATTTTGAACGGCGGCAACACGGCCACGCTCACCGGCCGTGCCGGCGCAGGTCCAGCGATCTCGGTCTCATTTATCCTGGTCGCGATCGCCTGTAGTTTCGCGGCGCTGTGCTATGCCGAACTGGCGTCGATGATCCCGATCGCGGGCAGCGCCTACACCTATTCCTATGCGACCCTGGGCGAGATTTTCGCTTGGATCATCGGCTGGGACCTGATTCTGGAGTACGCGGTCTCCAACATGAGCGTGGCGGTGGGTTTCTCGGCCTACTTCAACGACATTCTGGATAACCTGTTCGGTTTCCATCTTCCGAAACAGCTCTCCGATCCCATGATCGTGGAGGGGCAATTCACGGGGAGCTGGTTCAACCTGCCGGCTCTGCTAATACTCATGATCCTCAGTTATGTTCTGGTGCGAGGCGTCAGAGAGAGCGCGGAAACCAACAACGCGATGGTACTGATCAAGATCGTGGCGATACTGGTCTTCATCTTCGGCGCCGCGCACGCGGTGAACACGTCCAACTGGCATCCCTTCATGCCAAATGGCTACTCGGGAGTGATGACTGGCGCCGCCATTATTTTCTTCACGTACATCGGATTCGATTCCGTGTCCACCGCAGCTGAAGAATGCAATCGCCCGCAACGCGACATGCCGATCGGCATTTTGGCAACGCTTGTCATTTGTGCCGTGCTATATGGATCGGTCGCGCTGGTGCTCACCGGCATAGCCAACTGGCGCACGCTCGACAACGCCGCGCCGGTGGCGAATGCTCTCAAGGCGCTGGGCATGAACCGGGTCAGGCTGATTGTGACGGCCGGAGCGCTGCTCGGCATGCTGTCGTCGCTGCTGGTTTTCCAATACGGACAGGCGCGTGTCTGGTTCGCGATGTCGCGCGATCGCTTGTTGCCGGGCGTGTTTTCACGCGTGCACCCGCGGTTCAAGACGCCGCACATCAGCACCTGGGTGGCGGGATTCGCGGTCGGGATTCCGGCCGGCATCTGGGACATCGGAACGTTCGCCGATCTGTCCAACATCGGAACGCTGTTCGCCTTCATTCTGGTTTCGGCCGGCGTCATGGTGCTGCGCAAGAAACAGCCCGAGCGCAAGCGCGGCTTCCGCGTGCCTTTCGTTCCGCTCTTTCCGATGATTTCGATCGTCTGTTGCCTGATCCTGATGCTGAGCCTGCCGCTTGAGACCTGGGTCCGCTTTGTGGTGTGGCTGGTGATCGGGTTATTTATTTACTTTGGCTACAGCCGCAAACGAGTGGAAGAGGCATAGTAGTTGGGCAGGCATGCCTGCCTGTGCTTCCTGCTATTGGGTCGGTGGCCGGCGGACAATGCTATCCACCACGTCTATCAGCGCAGCGAGTTTCTCGTCGGTGTGCTTCTGGGCGGCGGCAAGTTCGGTCTGTGCCTCTGCAAGCTTCTGCGTAGCATCGTAAAGGAGCACCTGCGCTTTGAGCAACTGACGATGCTCCTCATGAAACTGGATATGCTCGTTGACCAGCACCTCGAGGAGCTCCTCGACACGGTCCAGGCGATTCTTGTTGTCCCCGTTGGTTGCGTCACCCATTGCCGGTCTACCCGCCCCCTAATTATAAGGCGGCCAAAAAGCGGGAACCCACCGGCGAGTCTTCTCGTATTCTAAAAAGTCGCTATGCGCAATCTCTTCAGTGACATCCGCTACTCGTTGCGAGTTCTTCGCCAAACGCCGGTCTTTACATTGACGGCCGTGTTAACACTAGCGCTCGGGCTGGGCGGCACCACCGCCATTTTTTCGCTCATTCACGCGGTTACGCTCCGTTCGCTGCCGGTGGCCAATCCTGAGAGCCTGTATCGCATCGGCGATGGTAACGACTGCTGCGTTGCGAGTGGACCCCAGGACCGATGGGGCCTGTACTCCTTCTCTTTGTTCGAGAAGCTGAAGGCGGCGCTTCCCGAATTTGAACAGGTCGCGGCATTTCAGGGCGGGGGGTGGCGATTGAGCGTGAGACGTGCATCCGTCGATCGTTTGTCCAGGCCACTGCGCAGTGAGTTCGTAACAGGGAACTATTTCTCTACTTTCGGAATTCGCTCGTTCGGCGGACGCCTGATCTCGGAGGTTGACGATCGATCCGCAGCGCCCCCGGTCGCCGTGCTCAGCTATCGCGCATGGCAAAGCTTGTACGCAGGCGATCCATCGGTGGTTGGATCGAGCTACATCATCGAGGGCCATCCCTTCACGATCATTGGCATTTCTCCGCCTGGTTTTTACGGCGAAACATTGCGCAGCGATCCACCGGATATCTGGCTGCCGCTTCAGCAGGAGCCATTGCTTCGCGGTCAGGGGACGCTGTTGCGCCAGCCAGTCGCGGCCTGGCTGCGGGTTATCGGGAGGCTGCGCCCTGGAGCCACGCTGGACGGCATTGCTCCGCGATTGACGGGCATCCTGCGAACCTGGCTGCAAAACGAGAGCGGCTTTCCAGCGTCGTGGCCTAAGATCAACGGCTTACTTTCCAAACAAAACATCAACATCGTCCCGGCCGGCAGCGGCGTAGATGCGATGAAAGAAGATTACGCTCGCAGCTTGCAAATTCTGCTGAGCGTCTGCAGCCTCGTACTGCTGATCGCTTGCGCCAACCTGGCCAATCTTCTGCTGGCTAGGGGCATGGCGCGCCGCACGCAGACTTCTATTCGGCTTGCGATCGGAGCCTCTCGCGCACGCATCATCGGCCAGTCACTGACTGAAAGCATCCTGATTGCGCTGGCCGGTGGTGTGGCTGGTCTTATAGTCGCCGACGGCGCGGAGCGCCTTATTCTAGCCGTTGCATTTGGCTCTAACAGCTTCCTTCCCATCAGCACCGCTCCCTCGCTCCCGGTTCTGACATTTGCATTTGCACTAGCGTTTCTCACTGGTGTGCTCTTCGGAGTCGCTCCAGCGTGGCTGGCGACGCGCACCGATCCGGTTGAAGCGCTGCGGGGGTCCGGTCGCAGCACATCCGATAGTTCTTCCTTGCCTCGCAAGGCGCTGCTGGTCCTCCAAGCGACCCTGTCAGTGGTCCTGGTCGCTGGGGCGGGTATGCTGACGCGCAGCTTGAACAATCTCGAACACCAGAATCTCGGATTTGAAACGAAAAACCGAATCACCGTAGGATTGATTCCGCCGTCGGCGATATATACACGCGAGCGCCTGGATGCTCTTTACCGCGACTTAGACGATAAACTCAATCGGCTCCCTGGTGTCGAAAAAGCCAGTTTAGCTTTGTACAATCCCTTCACCGATAACTGGGGCGAAGTCATCTTCGTTCCGGGTCACCCAGCTCCGGCCGTTGCCGAAAGCTCGGTTGCTTCGTGGGATCGGGTAACTCCCGAATACTTTCAGGCGGTCGGCCAGCCGATAATCCAGGGGCGAGGATTTACCGAAGCCGATTCAAGCAAAACGACGCCCGTCGCCGTGGTCAATCAGACCTTCGTCAGGCGCTTCTTGACGAACGAGGATCCCATCGACAAACACTTCGGGCTGGACTCGGCCGCCTATGCCAATACCTTCCGGATTGTCGGCGTCGTACAAGATGCGAAATACGGTCAGCCTCGGAGGCCCGCTCGTCCGATGTTTTTCGTACCGTTAGCCCAATACGCGCCTTACAACGAAGCAAGGATGCAGACCATCGAGCTCGATTCGCATTTCATCGGCAGTGCCCTCTTGGTGACGCATAGCGATCCCGCGAATCTTGAGGCAGTGCTGCGCAAGACTTTCGCGGACGTGGATCCGAATCTGACCATCGTCTCTGTTCGGACCATGCAGCAGCAAGTGGATCTTTGGTTCAACCAGGAACGGGCCGTGGCCGGCCTGGGTGGGCTATTCGGGATCGTGGCACTGATACTCGCCGCGGTAGGGCTCTATGGCGTGACCGCGTACACTGTGGCGCAGCGCACCAGCGAGATCGGCGTGCGGATGGCGCTGGGCGCCGACAGGTCCAACATTGTTCGCCTGGTCCTCACAGGTGCATTTCGAATGGTCGCATTGGGACTGCTATTGGGCGTTCCTTTAGCGATCGGCGCGGGACGTTTGATGTCAGCCCAGCTTTACGGAATCGTCAACTGGGATCCGTTTTCGCTTTCCATTGCCGTGGTGGCGCTCGCGTTCTGCGCTTTCGTCGCCGCAATCATACCGGCCGGACGCGCAGCCGCCATCGAGCCGATGAAGGCTCTTCGGATGGAGTGACCAGTTCGCGCGCGTCTAACGAGTGCCGCTCGCGCTGGCATGCAGAGTCAGCTTCTGCACTCTCCAGTTCGTGATTTCACCAACCAGAATCTCGTTGGGATTGCGGCAATCAATCTCGTGGACTGATCCGAACTCCTTGAGCAGCTTGCCGGCCGTTCCGAATTTGCCGAGAATTCGTCCGTCCAGTTCCATCTTGTAAATCTCGCCGTTCTCCATGTCGGAGGTGCCGTTGGAATTGGAGCTGAACAGGTACTGATGGGGACCAGGTGAAATGCAAACCGCCCAGGGAGCGCCTACATTCAGGTACGCCTTCTTGAACTCGCCACCGTTATCGAAAACCTGAATGCGACGGTTGCCGCGGTCGCCCACGTACACGTTGCCTTGCGCGTCGGTCGCGAGGGTGTGGGGCGTGTTGAATTGCCCTGGCTCGGTGCCTCTCGATCCCCAGGATTTGATGAACACGCCGTTCTTGTCGAACTTCGCGACCCTGGAGTTGCCGTAACCGTCAGAGACAAAGATGTTGCCCGCCGCATCCCAAGCCACGTCGGTTGGCCGATTGAAAACGTCGGTCTGAGCGCCCGCACCTGCGGGAGCACCGGGGGCTCCGCCACCGCCACGTCCGCCGCCTCCGCCCCCTCCTCCACCCGGTCCGCGTCCTCCGGCAGCCGCTGGTGCTTCAAGTCCAGGCGCCGGGGCAGCGGGAATTCGCATTTCCTCAGCTTTCCGGCCCATGGTCATTACCACGCGGCCCTCGGGATTGAACTTGATGATCATGTTCGACCCTTCGTCGACCACCCAGATGTTGTCTTGGGGATCGATGCGCACGGTGTGAGCGAACACGAACCCGTAAAGGTTCTGACCGATCTCGCGGACGAACTTTCCGCTGGGATCGAACTCGAACAGACGCGCCCCGCCGTTGGCGAATGCGCGCGAGGTTCCGAAGGTCACGTACGAGGTGCCGGTTCGCGTGTAGACGAAAATGTTTCCCTTGGAATTAGTCGCGACGCCGACCGCCTCGCCCAGGTATAGATGCTCGGGCAGCTTCAGAAAATTGGGGGTCGAATCGAAGGGAATCTCCGGGACGTAAAGCTGCGCGAAGAGCGAGCCTGCGCAAAATAGAGAAGCTAACGGAAAGAGGCGTGTCATATGGTTACTCCTGCCTCGCGCTGGTGGTTTGCGTCCGCGGCGAAAGTTTGAATCTCTGGACTCGCCAGCCGGTGATCTCGGCGACCGTCACTTCGTTGTCGTTTCGACAGTCCATTTCGTGGACGGTGCTCAATTCACCTGGCAGTTTGCCCGCTTTTCCAAATTTGCCGACGATCGTCCCGTCCAGCTCCATCTTGTAAATCTCGCCGGTTACGACCGACGCCTCGGGGCCGCTGTTGTTGGGGTTGGAATTCGAGCTGTAGAGATATTGATGCGGGCCGGGCGTGATGCAAACCGCCCACGGGGCGCCCACCTGATCGTAAATCGCGCGCAGGACCAGGTCGCTATCGAAGACCTGAATCCGGCGGTTACCGCGGTCGGCGACGTAGACATTGCCCTTGGCATCGGACGCGATCGAGTGCGGCGTGTTGAATTGATAGGGCTGATTTCCGCGCGTTCCAACCGATTTGATGAATCGCCCGTTCTTGTCGTACTTGACCACGCGCGAGTTGCCATAGCCGTCGGAGACGTAGATATTTCCCGCCGCGTCCCAGGCCACATCGGTAGGACGGTTGAATACGTAAGGCCGCGCTTCAGGCACCGGTGTTCCGGGAGGCGGCGAGGCCTCGAGCCCATGCGACTCCGGCCGCCGGCCAAGCAACATGAGCACTTGACCCTCGGGATTGAACTTGATGACCATGTTGGTGCCCTCGTCGATGGCCCAGATGTTGTCCTGCGGATCGACCCTCACCACGTGGGCGAAGGCGAAGCCGTATAAATCGTCGCCGATGAAGCGGAGAAACTTGCCGGTTTGATCGAATTCAAAGAGGCGCGTCTCGTGGCCGCGGTCGTAAACAAAAACATGCCCCTTGGAGTTGGTTGCGACGCCGATGCTCTCACCAAAGTAGAGATTGGGCGGGAGCTTCAAGAAGTTCGGCACGAGTTCGGCCGGTATTTCGGGAACGTTCTGAGCCTTGGCCTTCAGCATGGCCGGGTTCGCACCAGGACCCTGTGCGAACTGCGGCTGAATGGACAACAGCACCGCCGCAACGACAGCGCAATGAATGAGAGATCGCCTCATGAGGGCCTCCTTTTAGCGGCACCGCTTATTATACTGAGCCCAAGCGAAGCTGTAAACGAGTTATGATGGGAACTCCAATTTTCCCCGTAAGGAGCTACTGGTATGAGGACATCGACCATTAAATCCGCGCTATTGGCCCTGGCAGCCGTAGCCTTGCTGGCCGTTTCCGCGAACGCGCAAGCGCAACCCGATTTCAGCAAAGTCGAGATCAAGACCACCAAGGTCGCGAGCAACTTCTACACGCTTGAAGGACAGGGAGGCATGATCGGCGTGCTCACGGGGCCGGACGGCACCTTGATGGTGGACTCACAATTCGCCCCGCTGACCGACAAAATCGTGGCCGCCATCCACCAGATCTCCAGCGGCCCGATCCGGTTCATGATCAACACCCACGTCCATCCCGATCACACGGGCGGAAACGAGAACCTGGGCAAAATGGGCGTGGTAATTTTCTCGCGCGAAGAGTTGCGCGACCGGCTTGCTCAGCCGATTCCCCCGGCGGGCGCCAATCCCGGACGGCCGCCCATGCCGCCGGCAGCGCTTCCGCTGGTGACCTATCGAGGGCGAGTCACATTTCATATGGACGGGGAAGACGTGGATCTTTTTCCTATTCCGCGAGCCCACACCGACGGAGACACGCTGGTGCGGTTTAAGAATGCCGACGTGCTGATGACGGGCGACTATTATCGCTCGGTCGGTTATCCCAATATCGACCGGGTCAACGGCGGCTCACTCAATGGGATGCTGGAAGGCCTGGGCGTCACTATCGGGCTTGCGGGACCGAACACCAAAATCATTCCGGGCCATGGACCCACCGTCGACAGGATGGCGGTTATCGCGCACCGCGATATGATTCTGGCGATTCGCGATCGGGTGGCGAAACTGGTTCAGCAAGGGAAGTCGCCCGAAGAGGCACTGGCGGCGCATGCGACGTCGGAGTACGATTCGAAGATTCCTCAGGCAAAAGAAACTTCCGACCGCTTCGTGGGACAGTTGTACGCCGAGCTCAAGCCGGCGAAGTAGCTGAAAATTCCGTCGTCGACGGGCTAGTACAACGTCACGCGGGTTTTGGGACCGAGCCCGCCGATGTCCCATTCCAGGTTTGGTTTCTGACCTCCAACATAGAGGCCGGAGCCAATCATGGACGCGCCGCAACCGCGATGGATCGATGCCGTCAGCGATAACCTCACTATTGTCCGGGCCACCCGTCTGTGGGTTCAATACGGAATCTTCGGGTTCGCGGTATTTTGCATTGTAATAGGAGCGGTGGAGTCGCTATTCGGCCGATAAAGACGTTCTGTATGGTGCTTAACAGTACCTGACAGACCCTAGCTAGACAATTAAGCGATTAAACTGATTGCAATCTTAGTACTGGAAGAGCGACAATACTACTGGAACTAGCTCACTCCTCCGAGGGCTATCCAAACGCCCGCTTCATCCCACGTGGATTAGGCGGGCGTTCCGATTTAGACCTCTCGCAGGTCGAAGACCTGCACCACGTTGACAACGACTAGATATGGCAGTGCGCTAAGCCGCGCTTTTCCAGATACTGCTGGTGGTAATC
>Ga0210401_10002401_pt1 | contig 20787 bp, 18 predicted proteins | sample IncBWH32MmetaG_FD_150866 | JGI IMG/M metagenome (GOLD analysis project Ga0210401, IMG submission 150866) | Forest soil microbial communities from Barre Woods Harvard Forest LTER site, Petersham, Massachusetts, United States - Inc-BW-H-32-M | ecosystem: Environmental > Terrestrial > Soil >... | reverse complement strand
CGACGCTGAAGGCTCTTCCTCTGCGATTGAGAAAGAGAAACGCCCGCAGATTGTCGCGTTGCGGATGAACCGCGATCCATTCAGCGATCTCGCGTCTGAGATCAGGTGGTACGGGCACGTAGCTGTCGCTCTCGTCCGTCTTCGTATCGCCAATGCGATCCTCTCCCAACTGCCGTTCCTTCAGCGCTTCATCGATGCGAAGTTGGTTGCCTTCAAAGTCGTCCATGCGCAAAGCGAGAGCCTCGCCCGGTCGCAGGCCACACACAGCGAGAATCCGCACCACAAGGTGCTCCCGCGGTGAAGCCGCCGTCAGGAGGGCTTGCACCTCCTCGATGCTGAGAAACCTCTCGCAAGGTTTTTTGCGGATGTTCGGCAGCGCGAGTTTTCGCGCGGGGTTCTTGGGAATGAGATCTTCGTCAATCGCGTATTCAAAGCAAGCTTTCAAGTACGTGCGAATATGCTTTACTGCGGATCTCGAGTACCCATCCTCAGCCATCTTGTTCACCAGCAACTGAAGCGGAGTCAATGTGATTTTGCGGGGGGAGTATTGGCCGAGGACGGGAAGCACGTGCTTGTCGAACAGGTACTTCATGTCCTCTCGCATCTTCTTGCCCCAGGAGCCCGCCTTTACGGCCGAGAACGCCTTCCAAAGCTCGGCAAAACGCTCGATGGATTCTCCCTGGTGGATGAGCTTGCCTGTGTACTCCTCGATATAGTCGGCGAGCTTCTGCTGGGCCTCGTGCTTCGGCATTGTGGCGGGGCCCAGCGTTTTCTCCTTCTTTCTGCGAACTGCCGTGCCGGAGGGATCCGCCACGTAGAGATGGAAAAAACCGACCCAGACCTTGCCTTCGCGCGGCCGGTCAATCCTCTTGATCCAGCCCTCCGGAGCCTCGCTTCCAGTCAGCTTCTCTGGCTGTGGCGTGCGGCCGATGTGGCGAACATTAATCTCGATGACGGGCGCGAGTGCCAGGCGAGAGTCAGCGGGCTGGCTGGCGGAAGAAGGGGCCGGGGGGGAATGCGTGGCTGCGTTCTTCGCCATGCCCGCAGTATAAGAGCGAATGAATCCGGCAGGCAACTTTGCGACTGGGTGGGCAGTTGGGTGGGCTGTTTGCCACGCCACTGCCTGTAAATTATTGAAAGAAATGGTCGGGGCGAGTGGATTCGAACCACCGGCCTCCTGGTCCCGAACCAGGCGCTCTAGCCAGGCTGAGCCACGCCCCGTTAAATCAATCAGAATAAAATCTCAAAACGCTACGACCACTACTCTAACATCTTTCACTGATGATGTGAATGTAAGCCTGAAGCTGGAACCTAGTGAAGTTCAAGAGCATAACATCGGATAGACTAAATGGATATCAAGCCGTCCCATTCCACTCTGAACGGAGGGGATCATGAGGAACACGTTTTTCGGCGCTCTCGCCGTTCTGCTGGTCGCTGGGACCGGCTCCGGCCTAGGGCAGGCTCAGATCACTAATGCCGATTGGACCGGCTACTACACGCTTGCCAACCGCAACGATCTCGCGGGTACCGGTTTCAAGCAGGACGCACCCGGTGAAGAATTGAACCGCCTGATTATTCCTCACCTGCAGCCTTGGGCCAAGGCGCGCATGGAGGCGACCGACGGCGTGGCCGACGACACCGGTCAAGTGTGCCTGCCGGATGGAATTTTCCGCTATCCGAATATGGCCGGCCGATTCACTTGGCTGCCCGAGCGCGAGCGGATCGTCGTGGTCTTCGCCGACATCAATACGGCCGGAGTGCGCCGGATTTTTCTCAACCGTCCGCATCCCAAGAACCCGATCCCCAGTTGGAACGGCGATTCGATCGGCCGCTGGGAGGGCGACACGCTGCTGGTGGATACGAACGGCTTCAACGACAAATCCTGGTTGTTCGGCGGCATGGAGCCGCACACCGAAGAGGCTCACATGCTGGAGCGCATCCGCCGCGTCGCTAACGGAAAGCTGATGGAGATCAACATCACGGTCGAGGACCAGCACGCGCTCACCTCCGCCTACACTTACAACCGCTATTACAAGAAGCAGCCGGATAACGCGGAGATGCCTGAGGAAGTCTGTAACGAGGATCCTGCCATATGGAAGCATTGGCGGGATGACGCCCTGAAGAAGCAGTTGGATCGATCAAGGATCGTCAAATGAAGGCCCTTCTCTTACTCTTCGCCGCCTCGCTAATCATGGCCCAACCCGATCTGCACGGCGTCTATCAATCCATTCCCGATCGGACGACGCTGCCTGGCGGATTGAAAAACGCGGGATCGCCGGCCGCGATCAGCTTGCTGCCGGAGGCCGCCCAACAAGCCCGGTCCATCGATCTGAAAAAAGATCCATGGAAAATGTGCCAACCCGTGGGTCCCTTCCGGATGATGGCGAAGGAGAACACCAAGATCGAATTGGTGCAGGTGAGGGGGATGATCGTGCTGCTGTTCGAAGACCTCTCGCACGGCATGTCGCGCACCATCTATCTTAAGCGCGGGCATCCGGCGAAACTGGAACTTACTTGGTTCGGGGATTCGGTTGGGAATTGGGAAGGCGAAACGCTGGTGGTGGACACCGCCGGTTTCAACGACCAGACTTGGCTCAATGAAGAAGGAGCGCAGCATAGCGACGCTCTGCATCTGGTGGAGCGCATCCGGCCGGTGCTGGGAGGCCAATACCTGGAACATAAGATGACGGCCGAGGATCCCAAGACGCTTGCGAGGCCCTATAGCTATACCCGCTACTACAAGAAGCTCGATACTGAGGTGCTGGACGATCCTTGCCAAGATGACCAATAAAAAGCCGAGCAATAAAAAGCCGAGCAATAAAGAGCCGAGCAGTGAACCGGGTTCTGAAGAGCGCATCAGTTGGTTTCCAGTGCCGCCGGAATCCGATTTGCCCGAAAATTTGCGCGGCCTCTTTTCCAAAGCGCGCCAGCGGCTCGGTTTCGTTCCGAACGTGTTCCGCGTTTACAGCTTTCGTCCGGAGCGCCTCTCCGCCTGGTTTTCACACTATAAACAACTCCACGAGCCGACCGAGAACCTCAACGCGGCCGAGCGGGAGATGATCGCCGTGGCGGTCTCGATGGCCAACGGCTGTCTCTATTGCCTGGTGGCACACGGGGCGGCGTTGCGCGAGGCGCTGGGCGACCCGATTCTCGCCGATCGCATCACGCTCGATTACAAGCGCGCCGGCCTCAATGCCAAGCACACCGCCATTCTCGATTTCGCCGTCCGCCTCACCAAGACTCCGCTGGACTGCCTGGAATCCGATCTCCATCACCTCCGGAGCCTCGGATTAACTGAGTACGAAGTGTGGGACGTCATCGAAATCGCGGCCATGTACAACTTCACCAATCGCATGTCCCAAGCCACCGGCATGCTTCCAAACCGCGAATATCACGCGTTGGCCCGCGCCTCCAAGTAATTGTAAAAGCCGGACTTCAGCGAAAAGTGTCACCAATCTAGCGGGCAGACGTCCCACCAAACGTGGAGACACCTGGTATGTTTACCTGGCGCCGGCTGGGGATCCCTATTGTTTTCATCTTTGCTACTTTTCCGCTAACAGCGTCCGAGGCCGATGCGCTCGCTATCTCGGCGAAAATCCAAGCGCGCTTCCTCCCGTTCGGAACAATCCTGGAACCGATCTATGCGTCGTCAACCAGTAACCAGATCGCCTATTACACCGATTGCGGCGATTCCGCGCTGTGGACCGGAGCCTACCTTGCCGCCGAGGCATTCCGGTACAACGTCACGCAGTCGGCTGACGCGCTTAATAACGTGCGGGGCGCACTCGCGGGACTCAAAGCGCTGACCGACGTCACTGGGGACAATCGCCTGGCGCGCTGCATGGCGATGTCGAATTCGCCCTACGCGGCGTCTATCGCGAGTCAGGAAGCGTCCAACACGATTAACCAAAATCCACCCTGGATCTGGGTCGACAATACATCACGCGATGAAGTGGTGGGCGCTTTTTTCGGGCTGGGGGCCGCTTTTGATCTCGTGAATGACTCCACTGTAAAGAGCGATATAAGCGCTCTCGCCACGCGGCTGATCGGGTTCGTTGCAGGCCATAATTGGACGCCCAACAACGATCTCAGCAACACCTTCCTGCTGCGGCCGGAAGAGCTTCAAATGCTGCTGGTGGTTGCCCGCCATGTGAACCCGGGCATCAATATTTCGGGACCACTGCTGGTGCCGCCGATCGATGTCGGCGTCGATGTCGACGTTGTCAACAATAGCTCCTACTTCAAATTCAATCTGGACTTCATGACGTTTTACAACCTGGTGCGGCTCGGCAATGACAGTTCTTATCTGCACGCCTACCAGATCGCTCGCAACTACACCGCATCTCATCAGAACGCGTTCTTCGACCTGATCGATAATGCGCTGCAGGGCGCGAACAGCACTCGTGACGCCGAAGCGCGGATGCTGCTCGACCAGTGGCTGTTGCGGCCGGTGCGCGATGCCTACGTCGATCTCACCAACACGGTGAGTGTGTGCGGAACGGCGGCGTGCAGTCCAATCCCCGTGCCGCTTCGGCCACCAGCGGACTTCCTGTGGCAGGTGAGTCCGTTTCAATTAACTGGCGGAGTCTCCGGTACTGTCGAAAGTCCCGGGATCGATTACCTCCTGCCTTATTGGATGGGGCGCTACTATGGCGTGATCTCGCCCGACGCGGTCGAGTCATCAGCCGCGCCTAGTGTCGCTGTCGCACCCAATTCTCTAGCTACGCTATACGGCTCGAATCTCGCCTCAGGAACAATGCAGGCAGGCGCGCTGCCGCTCCCCACCACGCTAGGCGGCCTGACGTTGTCGGTGACGGATTCCACTGGAGCGCAACTTCCGGCCACATTGAGCTTCGTGTCGCCGACCCAGGTAAATTTCGTTCTTCCGGGAGGCGCCGCGCTGGGTGACGCTATTTTCAGCTCGAGCAACGGATCGACCCCCCAGACCGCTACCACGATCATCCAGAACGTTGCCCCGAAGCTGTTCAGTATGAGTGGCACCGGAACGGGCGTGGCGGCCGCGACGGCCATCGAAGTTCCCACCGCGCAACCTCAGCAACAAATCCCTGTAGCGGTGTTTAACTGCGGCGCGTCGGGCTGCACGCCGGTACCGATCAATGTGAGCGTCAGCGGCACCGTATACCTGTCGCTCTATGGCACCGGCATTCGTAATTTATCTTCGCTCTCGAACGTGCAGGTTAGCGTCAATGGAGTCAATGTACCTGTTCAGTTCGCAGGAGCGCAATCCAGTTTCCCCGGCCTCGATCAGGTGAATGTGTCGTTACCGGCGGCGTTGAGCGGCGCGGGAAATGCAAATGTCGTGCTAACCGTGGATGGGCAGGTCTCAAATTCCGTGATCGTAAGTATTCAATAAGGACGTTGAAACACATCGGCCGCCGCCAGTGTCATACTCGGGAGGGGATTTTATGCGCATCCACATATTGTCGTTTCTTGCACTCACCGGTTTGCTTCTGGCCGTAGGGAGTCCGGCTCGTGCGCAAGATTGGCCGCGCGCTCATCGCATCATCGAGCGAGCGCAGGAAAATCTGCGTCACATTGAGCACCGTGAAGGTTGGGTGTCTGGCGATCGCGGCCATTTCGACGCCGCCGAGCGCAACCTCGCCGACATTCGCCGGGATCTCGACCGAAACCGTCTGGATCGCCCGCGGCTGGAGGAGACCATCCGGGAGATCGAATACATCACGCATGTCGACAGGTTGGATGGCCGAGCCCGCGAACGGTTGAACGAGGATGTACGCGAGCTGCGCCGCCTGCGAGACGACTGGCATTGGCGCTAACGCTGCTGGGCATTATTTTATTGCTTAACGAATTTCTGCGCCTTGCCGCTGAGCTGAGCGAGATAAACGTCTCCCGAATCGCTGACGGCAACACCGTGCCCGGACGCAGCGTTGCCGTTCGGCAATCTTCCCACCACGTGTCCGTCTAAATTCAGTAGCACGCCGCCGGCCCAAAGGTGTTGGTCTTTGGTCATGAATAGTCCCGAGACGCCTTCCATAGTCGGCCACTGCGTCAGAAATTTCCCGTTGCCATCAAAAACTTCGATGCGCCGGTTTTCCCGATCGGTGACGTAAACCTTTCCCTGCGCGTCGACCACCACGTTGTGGGGCAGCTCGAACTGTCCCCGACCGGTTCCACGCGTACCCCATTCCAGCAGGTATTTCCCGTCATGAGAATATTTCACTACGCGCGCGCTGGCGTACCCGTCCGTCACATAGAAATCGCCATTGGATGCGAACGCTACATCGGTCGGCAGATTGAAGGTGTTGTGGCCCGTCCCAGCTACACCTTTTTGACCCAGCTGCATGATCACTTTCCCTTGCCGGTCGAGTTTGTAGATCACCTGACCGGGAGCGTCGACTACCCATATGTTGTGCTCGGGATCCACGCGCACCGAATGCGCGCCGCAGGAATCGCAGCCTGCCGGACCATACACTGCCGAGTACGCCGATCGGCCCGGAACCCGATCGCCCTGAGCAATGGCCGCCACCTTGCCCTCGCTGAACGTGACGCTGTTCCAGGGCCGCACCAGCTTTCCGCTGCTCTCGAATTCCAAAAAAGGATAAGCGCCGCGATGTAGCACCAGAACGTGGCCACTCGCGTCGATGGCTACACCGGACACTTGAATGAAATTCCAGGCGGCGGGCGTACCGGCTGCATTCGTGAGAAGAGTGGGCCAATCCGGCACTTCTTTGTAGCCCAGAGTGGGGGCGTGGTCGCCCAACCGGGGAGCATTGCCGGACTGGCCCAGCAAGACGCCGAAACAGCTCAACGCAAGCAAACCCACATGATTGAGCCGCATGCTACGGCTGCAGCGCCAGGGTGGTGTTTCCGCCCGCTCCGTTGTAGATCAATTCGAGCGAGCGAATGCTCTGAGTTTTGCCCCGATAGTCGAAGAAAAGCAGTCCGGCTTGGGGGAGCGCGCGCTCTCCTTCCAGCATCGAAACACTTTTTACGCGCTGTTCCATGGCCCGCCTCATCTCGATCGGCATTTTCGGCGGCGGTGGCGGCGCGGAACCCGGGTCGTTTGCACCACCACCGCCAGTGTTCATACTCGTCTTCGATTTCGTTTCCTTAGATGAGGGCTCCCATTCGGGATCTTTGAGCGAATGGAACACCAGCTCGTAAGGCTGGCTGGGCTGTGCCACTTTCTTACCGTTGATGCGCAGCGAGAAATCTCCGGTCGTCAGCTTAGTTCGCGCTTCCGGCCCGCCGAACAGGGCCGCTTCAACCACCACATAATCTCCCGCGTTGTAGGTGCCTTCTAGCGTTGGAACGGAATGTCCCAGGAACTCGGCCGCGACGGTCAGCGTGCCGGCCTGAGCATGCGCCTGATACTCAGTGGGCGCCACTCTGGGCGGCATGCCCTTCAATTCGTTGGCAGGCGCGTCCTTGCTTGGCGCGTTCGGAGCTTGCGCCCACACGCCTAGCCCGCCGATCAGGACCGTAAACATCAAATAGCTGGTTCTCATGGCAGAGGAAAGTAGCATCCCAGCTATCAAACTAGCATAGCCGAGCTTTATGTGGTCGAACCCGGATCACGTGCGAAGAAACTCCTCGGGATCGATTCCTGCTTGCTTTAGAATCGCTCGGAGCGTTCCTTCCGGCATATCGCCGGGGTGGTTCGGAACCGTGGTGTACCGGTTCGTCCCTGAGTTGTACCAAATCTCGTGATGCCGGCAGCCTGACGATCGAAGGCGAACCCAAACCCTTTGAGCTTGCGGGTGATCTCGCGATATCGGAATCCTGAAAGCCGCCCCACTTATCCCGCTACCACGATTGTGTAGTCGTGCCGGTCTGAAGCTATGGGGAACAAGAGTTGATCTTCCCGCTCGCGATGAGCATCGAGGAGTTTGCGGGCAACATCCCGCGCGATCTCCAACGATTCTGCAACGGTTCGCCCCTGAGCAACTAGCCCAGGTAATTCGTCCGAGGTGGCCAAGTACAGACCTTCCGGCAGTTGTTCAATCCGGATGCGTATGGCTAGCTCCACTGTTTTTCACCGTAGCATTACAGGGGTGGACGTGCCGGTCCTGCCTAAGGCTTTTGCCGATCAAAGTGCGCAAGGTGGGATTGTCATTATAGTCGTCAGACTAATTGGCTTTTGTTGCCAGTACGACGATGGTCTACACTCACATAGTGACCTGAGACGACAGAATGATCTTTGAGCGAATGGAACACCGGCTCATAAGTCTGGCTGGGCTGTGCCACTTTCTTGCCGTTCATGCGCAGCGAGAAATCTCCGGCCGTCAGCTTAGTTCGCGCTTCCGGCCCGCCGAACAGGGCCGCTTCAACCACCACATAATCTCCCGCGTTGTAGGTGCCTTCTAGCGTTGGAACGGAATGTCCCAGGAACTCGGCCGCGACGGTTAGCGTGCCGGCCTGAGCATGCGCCTGATATTCAGTGGGCGCCACTCTGGGCGGCATGCCCTTCAATTCGTTGGCAGGCGCGTCCTTGCTTGGCGCGTTCGGAGCTTGCGCCCACACGCCTAGCCCGCCCATCAGGACCGTAAACATCAAAACCCAGGTTCTCATGGCAGAGGAAGGTTGCATTCCAGCTATCAACTGGCATAGAACCGCCGGTAGTGGGTCAGTTTTGGACTCGTTCCCGGTCAGCGCTGAGGGCGGTAGGGCGTCAACCTGGGCGGCCGGAAGTCGGGCTCGAGAAGCCAGGCGGTGCGATCGGGGTAGTAGCGGAGGAGTTTTTCGTTTTCTTCGGCGCCGAGGTCGCGCCCCCACACGACCAGCGAGGCATCGATATCGGCGGCATTGTGAACCCACTCGCGGAATTCGTGCGGTGGGTAGTAGCGAACAAATACCAGTTGTTTTCCTCGATACTCCGCAAGCTGTTTGTTGATCGCGATGCGGCCATCGGGATCGTCATGATTGATGGCGTCCCATGTTTCGTAGGGCGTCATAGCGGTGTAAAGCGGCTGGCTTCCGGAAAGATGCAGACCGTACCAGAAGACGAAATGGCCAGCGCAGAGGAACAGAATCAGGCGCGCAAGATTGAAGCGGTTTAGACGTTCGAGCGCCGTAACGCTGACGAGGACAAACAGACAGGCGATGGCGGCGATGTAGTGGGTATAGAAGTACGGATAAAAATTAGTCCCCACGCTGAAGATGAGGATTGTCAGTAGCACCCACAGGAATCGGCGCTCGCGGAGCGCAAACAGGAAGGCGGGCAATGCCAGATAAAGCGGGGCTAGGAAAAAGAAGCGGTAGAAGCGAATGCGGCTCCCGAAGCGGTCCCAGAACGTCGCGAACGTATCGGTGCCTGCGCCGTGGGTTTCGGATTGGATTTCATAATCAAGCTGCTGTTCGCGCGTAAGCTGGCGGTTCGGGATGGGATTGGGTTGGACCGTGAAGGTAGCCGGCACGCCGTACTGATATTGGCTGAGCATATAGGGCAGCGTGGTCCAACTCCCGGTCACCTGCTTGTTCTGGAGTAGGACCAGCGCGATGGCGGGGAGCAGAACGAGTAATGCAGGCGCGAGCTTCAGGACTTTGCGGAGTGAGGGCACAACAAACAGCGCTGTGCTCAGGAGCAGGAAGATGAACTCGTACGGTCGCGTGAGCAACTGCAGTGCGAGGCCCAGTCCGAGCAGGACCGCGTCGCGAGACCGTGGGGCTTCGCGCAATCGGGGCAACGCTCCGAAGACCAGGCATCCCGCGCAGGCCGATACTGCGCCGCCCCAGAAGCTGTTCATCCACTGATTGAGCGGGCCGAATTCGATAACGGCCAGTAACCCTCCGGCCAGCGCCCATCCGGGAGTGGTCCAGCCGCGGAGCATCCAATAACAGAGCGCGCACATGGCGCCGATGGAAAGAGCAACGCCCGCCCAGGGATGTCCGAAGATGGTCCAGCCGAGCGCGAGTACGATGCCTTGGCCAAGCGGAAAAATCGAGCTGTAGGTTGGTTCCTGAAGCACGAAGAATGTTTCGAAGAACTGATGCAGCGGATGCGCTGGATTGGCGAGGCGGAAATGGCGTAGCGTGTCGGCCAGAAGAAGATAGCTGAAGTCATCGGTGACGTTTGCAGATGGGATGGGATATTGCGGCAGCAGCGCCACGCGTAGCGCAATGGGGAGCAGCGCCAACATCAGCATGGACCAACCGCAATGTTGGGCTAACTTTCGGGCGTAGGGCTCTAGCATGGGCCGTGAAGCGAGCACCAGCACGACCAGGAGAACCGCCAGGATCAGCTCGATGAAATCAGCGGCGCCAAATCCGATAGGATTGCGAAGCGGCAGAAAGAAACGCAGGAAATCCATCGGCTAATGTACCTGTTCGAGCCGAAGTGGCGTAGGTTGCGGGGTGGGCGCCGGCGGCTCGGGCACGTAGCGGCTCAGCTTCGGTGGGCGAGCGTCTGGTTCCAGCAGCCAGATGGCGCGATCGGGATAGTAACGTTGCAGTTTTTCGTTTTCAGGTGTTCCGAGATCGCGGGCCCGGATAATGCGGGCTTGGTCGATCGCGGCTTCGTTGTAGACCCACTCGTCTTGGAAGATATGCTGCGGCGAGTATCGAACGAAGACCAGCAACTTACCGGGAATTTTCGCGAGCTGCTGGTTGACATCGATCCGGCGCTCGGGATTGGTGTGATTGATGACGTCCCAGGTTTCGTACCTTCGCATCGCGAGCGAGAAGTCGGCGGTGTCGAATATGTGGAGGCCATACCAGAAGACGAAATGCACGACACAGAGGAGAACGATCAGCCGGGCGGCTTCGTTGCCCGCCGGCCATCCGCGAATGTCCAGGCGGTTGATCTGCTGGAGCCCGATGATGCTCACCAGAACGAACAGGCACGTGACTGCGGCGATGTAATGGAACTGGAAGCTCGGAAAGAAATTCACGCCGAGCGCGAAAATGAATAGCGTCAGAGCGACCCGTGCAAAGCGAAACTCACGGAGGGCGAAAAGGAATGCGACGAGAGCGATGTATAGCGGCGGCAGAAAGAAGAAGCGGTAGAAACGCACGCGGTAGGCCATGCGTGTCAAATAGGTCCCGATCGTTTCGGGGCCGCTCGGCCCGAACGCAAGCTGCATCTTGTAATCCAGCTGCTGTTGTGAAGTGAGATCGTTGTGGGGAATGGGATTGGATTGGAAGGTGAGCGCGGCGGGAACGCCGTATTGATACTGGCTCAGCTGGTAGGGTAGCGTGGTCCAGCTGCCGGTGACCTGTTTGTTTTGGAGCAGGCTGAGCGCGATGGCGGGAAGCAGTACCAAAAAGGCGGGCGCGAGCTTGGCCGGTTTGCGGAATGACGGGACTAGAAAAAGAAGGGCGCTCGCAACCATGAAGATGAACTCGTAGGGTCGCGTGATTAGCTGCATGCCGAGTCCCAATCCTAAGAGCGCTGCGTCGCGAGTGCGGGCGGATTCGCGAAGTCTGGGGAGCGCTCCAAAGACCAGGCAGCCTGCCGTGGCCGAGACTGCACCGCCCCAATAGCTGTTCATCCATTGGCTGAGCGGGCCAAATTCGATCACTGCGAGCAGGCCCCCGAGAAGCGCCCAGAGGGACGTTGTCCAGCCGCGCAGCATCCAGTAACAGAGCGAGCAGAAGGCCGCGGTGGAGAGCAAAACGCCGGCCCAGGGAAGGCCGAAGATCATGCGGCCGACCGCCATCGACACGCCTTGGCCGAGCGGGTAGATGGAACTATAGGTCGGCTGCTGGAGCACGAAGAATGTTTCGAAGAATTGATGCAAGGTATGCGGTGGATTGACGAGGCGGAAATGACGGAGCGTGTCGGCGACCAGCAAATGGCTGAATTCGTCGTAGATGTCGGGAGTGGGAACGGGATGATGAGGAAGAAGCGCGAGCCGTAGCGCGACCGGCAATATCGCCAGGAGCAACATGCACCAACCGGTTTTCGGAGCCAGCCTGCGTGCGTAGGGTTCAACCCAGGGGCGCGAGATCAGGATCAGCAGAACCAGCAGCGCCGCGATAATGAGCTCGATAAAGTCGCTCGCGCCGAAGCCGATCGGGTTGCGGAGGGGCAGAAAAGAGCGCACCAGATCGGTGAAATGCATGAAGGTTCCATTTTCCCAAGACAGCCGGGATGTCGCGGCTGGTACGATAACGCTGATGATCGTACCTTCCAGCCCGGAAGATCTGGCTGAGGCGCTGGCAACGGCGCAACGCAACCATCAGACTATCCAATTGTCCGGCAATTCGACCAAGGACCGGATGGGCGGCGCAATCTCCGCGGCGGACGTGCGGATTTCGACCGCCAAGCTGAATCGCGTGTTGCAATACGAGCCGAACGATCTGACCATTAGCGTGGGAGCTGGGATAACGTATCGCGAGCTGAGCCGGGTGCTGGCCGAGCACCGCCAGATGGTTCCGCTCGATCCTCCGTTTTCAGAGAACGCGACCATAGGCGGGATCGTGGCGGCGAATGCGAACGGCCCGCGGCGGCGTCTGTATGGAACGGCGCGCGATATGGTGATCGGCATGACGTTCGCGACACTGGAAGGCAAACTCGTCCAGTCGGGCGGCATGGTGGTGAAGAATGTCGCCGGTCTCGACATGGGCAAGCTTATGATCGGATCGTTCGGGACGCTGGCGGCGATCGGTGTGATTAATTTCCGATTGCATCCCATGCCGGCGGGGACGCGAACTTTCGTGCGTGAGTTCGTGCGCGCAACGGAGGTGAGCGCCGCCCGCGACAAGGTCTTGAAAAGCCAGCTGCAACCGGCTGCGGTGGATATCGTCAAATCGGCGGCTGGTTATGATCTGATGATTCAAGCGGGCGGAAGCCCGGCGGTGCTGAATCGGTACTCGCGTGAATTGGCGGCGGCGCGGGTGGTGGAGGGCGCTGAAGAACAGGCGCTCTGGGAGAGGATTCGCGAGTTCACGCCGAGGTTTTTGAAGGAGCATGAAGACGGCGTGGTGGTCCGGATTTCCTGCACGCTTTCCGAAGTTGGGCAGGTGCTGGAGACTTTGCCGGCGCCGGTGGTGGCGCGAGCGGGATCGGGTGTTTGTTATTGGTACTATTCGCAGCCCGGAGATCTACGCCACATCGAAAGGCTGTATCGCGGAGGTCACAAGGGAAAGTGCGTAGTGGAATTCGCTCCGGCCGGCATCCGCGAAACGACGGAGTTATGGCCCGAGCCGGGAAGCGACTTTGCGATGATGAAAAAGGTGAAGGAAATGTTCGACCCGCAGTATCTTCTCAACCGCGGCAGGCTGTATGGCCGTATCTGAGCTGCTGAATTTCGACAAACCGCAACAGTCCGATCTCGACCGGTGCGTGCATTGCGGTCTGTGTCTGAACGCCTGCCCCACCTATCGCGAACTACGCGTGGAAATGGATTCGCCGCGCGGCCGGATTTATCAAATGGCGCAGGTGTCCAGCGGCGCGGCGGCGATCAGCCCGTCATACATCGAGCACATCGAGCTGTGCCTGGCTTGCCGCGGCTGCGAAACGGCCTGTCCGTCCGGCGTGCAGTACGGGCGTCTGGTAGAGGCAGCGCGCGCCGAGATCGAAACCAAAATCCAACGGCCGTGGCAGGTGCGGTTGCTGCGCTGGGCCGTGTTCCAGAAGCTTCTGCCGTCCAAGCTCAATCTTGGGATAGCCGGCACCTTGCTCTATTTTTATCAGGCCAGCGGCTTGAAGAAACTGGTTCGGATGTTGGGCTTCCTGCCCGCCAGGATGCGTGAGGTGGAGAGCCTGGCGCCGGAAATCGAATCGCCATTTTTTTTCGGATATTACGGGCGGGTGCTGGCGCCCGACGGCGCACAGAAGCATCGCGTGGCGTTTATGGCGGGATGCATCGCGAACATCAGTTTCGCGCGGCTCAATGAGGCGACCGTGCGGGTGCTGCAAAAGAACGGCTGCGAGGTGTCGATTCCGCGGACCCAGACCTGCTGCGGCGCGCTACATGTGCACGCAGGCATTCGCGAGAAGGCGCGAGAACTGGCGCGGCGAAACATCGATGCGTTGCTGGAGGGTGAATACGATGCGATCATCACTAATGCCGGCGGTTGCGGATCGACGCTGAAAGAATACGGGGAGTTGCTCGAACATGATCCGGCGTACGCCGAAAAAGCGCGGCGTTTTTCGGCCCTGGTAAAAGACGTGAACGAGTTTCTCGCGTCCATTGAACTCAACCTGCGGGATATGAAGCCGCAGTCGATGACCGTCACCTACCAGGATTCGTGCCACTTGGCGCACGGTCAAAAGATCCGCTCAGCGCCGCGGAAACTGCTGAATGCCGTTCCAGGCTTACAGCTTCGCGAGATGCCGTTATCGGACTTGTGCTGCGGAAGCGCGGGAATTTATAACGTCGTGCATACCGGGATGGCGATGGCGCTGCTCCGCAAGAAAATGGATTTCGTAAATGGGACGGGCGCGCAAGTGATCGTCACCGCGAATCCCGGGTGCATGCTGCAATTAGCCGCTGGCGTGCAAAAGTTTGGACAGGGGCAGAGAGTGGCGCATGTAGTGCAGATTCTGGATGAGGCGTATGGCGGGCCTACACGTGCAAAGTGAAGACCGCGCCTCCGCTGAGTCCGTTGGCCGCGCTGACGGTGCCGCCATTCTGCTCGACGATGGACTGCACGACATAGAGTCCCAGTCCCGAGATAATCGACTTGGTCGAAACTCGCGGCTGGAAAATCCGCGGCAGCAGCTCCTGTGAAATTCCCGGGCCGTCATCGCTGACTACGATTTCCTGCTGGAGCGCCTTCACGTGAATATTCTTGGCGCCAGCCTGGGCGGAGTTCAAAAACAAGTTCACCAGAACGCGCTCCCACTGAGCCGGATCGCCTTTCAGGTGAAACTCGCGGTCGATCTCCTGTGTGAATCCGATTCGCTGGCTATTGGCGCACTCCAGATAGTCCTGGCAAAATTGCGCGGCGTTCTCGATAACGGGGGCCAAGTCGGTGGCTGATCCCGTGGTTTCGAGAATGCTATGCACGATTCGCTGGCCGCGGTGGACGCTGCGCTGCAAGGTCTGGGCAACCTTCTGCCATTTGGGATCGCTTTCGAGCAGATCGGCATTCTCTCCGATCGTCTGAAACACGTTGTTCAAATCGTGGATCAAGCCTTCGAGGGTTAAATCAGCAACTGCCATATCGATTTACTGGGTGACTCGATGTAGTGTACCGAAAAATTCCGGAAAAGACACGGAGGCTGCTTCGGCGCCCTCGATTACGCAAGGCCCGTCGGCGGCCAGGGCTGCAATGGAAAACGCCATGGCGATGCGATGGTCGCCGAAGGAATCGAGCTCAGCGGCGCGGAAGTGCTGGTGGCCGGGCACGTGGAAGCCATCCGGATGAATCTCGATCGCGAGTCCCATGCGCTGGAAATTGTCGGCGATAGTTCGGATGCGGTCGGTCTCCTTCACGCGCAGCTCGGCGGCATCACGCACAATCAGGCCATCCTCGCTGGCCGCGCCAAGGATCGCCAGGACAGGGATCTCGTCGATCAACGCGGCGGTTCGCGCCTTTTCGAGCAGTCCACCACGGATACGCGACTTTTTGATTGACACGTCGCCGATCAATTCGCCGCCGGTCTGCGTGATGTCCAAAATTTTGACGGCTGCGCCCATTTCGGCAAGAAAATCGAGCAGCGCGGAACGGGTCGGATTGAGGCCGACAGAACGGATGGTGAGGTCCGACTCAGCGACGATCAGCGCGCCAACCAGGAAGAACGCCGCCGATGAGAGATCGCCGGGCACGCGCAGATCACGGGCTTTGAGGTGCGGGCGGCCGGTCAGAGTGATAGATTTTCTCTGAACTTCAATTTCCGCGCCGAATTCGCGCAAGGCTAGCTCGGTGTGGTCACGAGTGCGGACGGGCTCGTGAACCACGGTACGTCCGTCGGCGTATAGGCCGGCCAGCAAAACGCAGCTTTTCACCTGTGCACTCGCGACCGGCAGCGTATATTCGATGGGATGAAGCCTGGTTCCATGAATGGTGAGCGGAGGAAAGCGATTTTCACGGGCTTCAATGCTCGCTCCCATTTCGGCCAGCGGTTTCATGATCCGCTCCATAGGCCGGCGCGAAAGCGACTCATCGCCTCCGATTCGAGTGACGAAGGGCTGTGCTGCCAGGATGCCCGAAAGCATGCGGATGGTGGAACCCGAATTGCCGGCATCGAGCATCGCGGCCGGGTCGCGCAATCCATCGAGACCACGGCCCTCGATAGAGACCGAGCCGTCCCGTTTCTCGACGCGCGCCCCCAGCGCCTGCATACACGCCAGGGTCGACTGACAGTCGGCGCCAGTGGAATAGTTCTCGATTTTCGAAACGCCCTCGGCGATTGCAGCCAGCATTCCGTAGCGGTGAGAGATCGATTTGTCGCCCGGAAGTTGAATGGCGCCGCTCAAGGCACGGGCAGGACAGATTTGCTCGCGCATCAGGTAAAGAGTTAGTGTAACTGAATATGGCAACAGCGAACGTATTGATCGTGTTTTATTCGCGCGATGGCTCGACAGAAAAATTGGCCAACCTTGTGGCCGAAGGCGCCAAGGCCCAGGGAGCGGAAGTGCGGCTGCGCCGGGCTCGCGATATCGTCGCGCCTGACATCATGGCGAAGGTGCCGAAGTGGGCCGAGAACTCAGAACGGATGAACGCACAGTATCCCGCGCCCACCGAAGCCGACGTGGAGTGGGCCGACGCGGTGATCTTCGGCACGCCTACGCGCTTCGGAAACGCAGCCGCCGAACTGAAGGCTTTCATCGATTCACTAGGAGGCCTGTGGTTTCAGGGCAAGCTGAACGGCAAGGTGGGGAGCGCATTCGCGTCGACGGCCTCACCGCACGGCGGCAACGAAACCACCATCACATCGCTCTACAATCCGCTGGCCCATTTGGGATTCATCATTGTGCCGACCGGCTATGCGGAGCCGGCAGCCTTCATGGCGGGGACGCCTTACGGTGCATCCCATGTAGCGGGGCAGAACGCCTCGCCGCCGAGCGAGCACGAGGCCGCGGTGGCGCGCCATCAAGGCAAGCGCGTGGCGCAAGTAGCCGCAGCGCTCAAAGCCGCGAAGTAACGGGCTAAGCGGCGCCGAATTTCTTGAACCAATCGAGCATGCGGCGCCAGGCATCTTTGGCGGCGGCATCGTTGTAGCTGGGCCGATAGTCGGCATTGAAGCCGTGCTGTGCATCGGGATAGACGACGATTTCGGAAGGGCTCGCGGCAGCTTTCAACGCCGCTCGCATCGCTTCCACTTGCTCGAGCGGAATTCCCGCGTCCTGGCCGCCATAAAGCCCGAGCACTGGAAACTTCAGCGAGCCGGCGACATCGAGCGCGGTCTTGGTTCGAAATTCGTTGGCGGGATGAAGAAGCTGGCCGTACCAGGCAGCGCCGGATCTGACCCGATTGGTATGCGCCGCATACAGCCAGACGGCGCGGCCACCCCAGCAGAAGCCGGTGATCGCGAGGCGCGAGAGGTCGCCTTTGCCTGTTTTTTCGGCCCAGTTGGCGGTGGAGTCGAGATCGGACATTACCTGCGAATCGGGAACTTTCGAAACAACCTTATCCCGGATCTCCTGGATGTCTTGCAACTTGGAAACGTCGCCCTGGCGCACGTACAGGTCGGGAGCGATCGCCAGGTAGCCAGCCTTTGCAAGACGCCGGCACACATCCTTGATATGCTCGTGGACGCCAAAGATTTCCTGCACAACCAGGACGACCGGGAATGTTTTGCCCTTCTCAGGCATGGCGCTATAGCCGGGAATTTCGCCGTCGCCGGTGGGAATGGCAACCTCGCCGGCAATGAGGCCATCCTTGGGCGTTGAAATGGCGCCCGCGGAAATTGGGCACACAGCTCGCGCGAAACCTTCGGGAAGACGGCTGGTCAAAAGTCCACTCATGAGATTTATTGTCGTCGATCTCATGATGCTCGCTCAAAGGGCACGATTCGGCCGGTTGTGCTCGACCCGTTCTCTGGAATCTTAGGCCGGAGAAACGGCGCGCAATGCATTTACGCCCGCGCCGATGACGGCTATCTCGTCGCCGCCGGGAACGATTTCGAAGACGTAACCCTGAAGCGGGCTCATCTTGACCATCTCATGGAGATATTGCTGAAGCAGGTTGATATCCAGGTGCTTGGCATTGAAACCGGTGACGAAGAACTTGCCTGGTCCGGCGAGATGAACTGAGCTGGCGGTTGCGGCGGCAAGCGCGCTATGCCACAGCTTGACGAATTCGACGCAGCGCGGATCGCCGCGGTGGGCGTTGTCGAAGATTTCATCCGGCTCCATATCCAGGAAGCGCAGGCGCATGGCGCGATTGCCCATGATGCCTTCGAGATGGCCCCTTCCACCACAGCCGCAGTAGCGCTCTCGAGGATCCAGAGAAACGACGACATGACCGCCTTCCCAGATGCCTTCCCGCCAGGGATAAATGCCGAAACCGATCCCGAAGCCGAGACTCCAGACGCGGATCAACCGGTCGAGGTGACCGCGCGTGGCGGCAAGTCCAGCGGCCATCGCATCGGCGTCGTTGTAGACCTGCACGGGCACATTGATGCCCACTTCCCGAAGCGCGCGCGAAAGCTCCCCGCGGATGTTGGCGCCTTTGAGCTGCCGGAGGTTGGGAGACTCTTCGATAAAGCCGTTGCGGATTATGCCGGGGAATCCGACGCCGATGACGTCGACCTGCGAGCCGGCGGCGACGGCCTGAACCTCGCGCGCGATGCACTCAGCGATGCCGGTGATGGGAGTGCTGAACAACGGTTCGGATTCGGGTCCTTCGTCATACACGCGCAGCGGGCCGATCAGACCATGGCCCTCCACCAGGCCGGTGGCGATGTGCTCGGCGGTAGTGATTCCTATGGCTTTCATCGATTATGACTTTCATCAGAGCTTGGAAAGCTTGTTTAAGCCGTTAAAAGCCGCTGCCTTGTAGCATTCGGCCAAAGTCGGGTAATTGAAAACGGTATCGACGAAATATTCCACCGACCCCTCGAAGATCATGACCGCCTGGCCAATATGAAGAAGCTCGGACGCGCCCTCCCCGATGATATGGACGCCCAGGACTTTCTTCGTTTCGCGATGAAAGATAATTTTCAGACGGCCGGTGGTGTCGCCCCGGATCTGTCCGCGAGCGATTTCGCGGTAGTACGCCACGCCGACTTCGTAAGGAACGTCCTCATCAGTGAGCTGTTCTTCAGTCTTGCCGATAAAAGAGATCTCGGGGATGGTATAAATTCCGTACGGATAGCTGGCCGGGTTGGACTGAATGATTTTGCCGAACGCGCGTGCGGCGGCGATGCGGCCCTGCTCCATGGAGACCGACGCCAGGCTGGGAAAACCGATGACATCGCCGACGGCGAAAATGTGAGGCTGTGTGGTGCGGTAGTCGGCATCTACCTTTATGCGGCCGCGCGAATCCGCTTCGACTCCGGCCGCGGCGAGATTCAGCTCGTCGACATTGCCCTGACGGCCGACTGCATATAGTAACGCGTCGCCGCTCAGCTTTTTCTTGCTTTCGAGATTCGCGACCACGGAGCCGTCCGGCAATTCCTCGACGCTCTCGACCTCTTCATTGAGGCGCATGGTAACGCGATGGTCACGCAGATTGTAAGAGAGGGCCTCGACCATTTCCGAATCGGCAAACTCCAAGAGCCGGGGCCGTTTTTCCACCAGGATGACGCGCACGCCGAGGGCTGCGAACATGCAGGTATACTCGACGCCGATGACGCCGCCGCCAACCACGATCAGCGTTTTTGGAATCTCCGGCATGTCCAGCACCTGGTCGCTATCGACAATGTTTCGTCCGTTGGTGGGAACTTTGGGCGAACAGGCCGGTTTGGTGCCGGTGGCAATGATGATAGCTTCGGACGAATAAGTCTGCTGCCCGCGCGAATTTTGGAATCGAACGGTGTGCGGGTCGATGAAGCTCGCGATGCCAGTGATCAGTTCAATGTTGTTGCGCGACAATTGCGCCTGGATGACATCGATCTCGGTCTTGATGACGTGCTGGACCCGGAAGGCCAGATCCGCCATGTTGATCTTTTCTTTGACGCGATAATTGACGCCATAGACGTTCTGGTAATAATAACCAGAAAGATGGAGGACGGCTTCGCGGCAAGTCTTGCTGGGAATTGTGCCGGTGTTGACGCAGACTCCACCGACGACCTCCCGGCGCTCGATGACGCCGACGCGCTTGCCTAATTTTGCGCCTTGGATCGCTGCCCGCTGTCCGGCCGGACCTGAGCCAATGACCAGGAGGTCGAAAGTTTGCACCTGGGAACTAATTTAGCGCACCAGCACGGCGATTAGTTTCTGGTTTCTGGTTTCTAGTTTCTGGTTGGGCACCTAAGCATGCACCTCGAAGTCGTGAGCGTTGGCCTGCTGGCGGCGTTCTTCGCGGCCCAGATGGGTCTCAATTTCGGCGGTCGAAAAAACGAACCCATCGTCCGCTGGATTGTATGTGGCAGGTTGGTTGGGAAGATTTTGGTCTTTGTGCATTTTCAAAATCTTAGCGGCATTGTCGAGCTGGCGCTCTTCATTCGCGCGGCGCTCGGCCTGGATCTGGCGGAGTAACGCAAGGGTTCGTTCGTACTGGCGGCTGAGCCGCTGGCGTTGAATGCCGATGTTGATATACGCCCGGTCGTGCTCGCGGTAGGCCAGAGCCAGGACGAGACCGGTTTCCGCTTCCGGATGGCTGGCGCGGATGCGGTCTTCCAGTTCGGTGAGGCCGAGCGTGAGCAGGTTGAGCGCGATGGTGGCGGCGCGGTTGACTTGCCAGGCGGTATCGAGGAGGGACTGGACGAGCTGGGTTTCGTTGGCGCCTTTGGGCTGGTACTCATCCATG
>Ga0210401_10002400_pt1 | contig 20788 bp, 19 predicted proteins | sample IncBWH32MmetaG_FD_150866 | JGI IMG/M metagenome (GOLD analysis project Ga0210401, IMG submission 150866) | Forest soil microbial communities from Barre Woods Harvard Forest LTER site, Petersham, Massachusetts, United States - Inc-BW-H-32-M | ecosystem: Environmental > Terrestrial > Soil >... | reverse complement strand
CTTCAACGCCACGGATGCGCCGAGGGACAAGGCTATTATTTCAGCCGTCCGGTCGTTGCGGGGCAGGTGGGCAAGCTGCTGGAGTCCGGTATTCAAGAAGGCGTCTTCAATTAGCGGTTCAAGAGATTGCCCGAAGTGGCCTTTCGAACTTCTTTCTGACGAAGGGGATCTCTCTTGCGTCGCGCTTCATTACCAATTAAGAGGCCGCCCGGCGTTTCGCAATTCTCAACTCCTGATCAGCGCTCTGATCGGACAAGTTCCGAAAACATCTGTTCTAGGCAGCGATGTCCACAGTTCCCATCCCGATAGAATCAGCTATCCATCAGCGCCCATAAACCAACAAACGAAACGTTCCTTGAATCGCCGGGCGCTGAGGGTGCGGACGTTCCGCAGTGGGGGCGGGAGCCGCTGTAAAGTCCGCCGTGTCCAGGAAGAGGTTGTGGGTCTTGGTGTCGAGGCCCATCGTTTTAGCGCCGAATTCAGTCTTGATGGTTTCAGCTTCGCTGAATTTGTCGGGAGAGTCCTCGTGGAACACGTTGACCACGCCTTCGCGCGTAGAGACGAAAACCAATCCGGTTTCCGGCTCGTAGGCGGCGCCATCCGCGCCCGCGGAGATCGGGAATGACTGGAGGACTTTTCCGCTGTCGGAGTCGAGCACGACGAGCTTCTGGGGATCGCGACCAGCGCTGAAGAGTCTGTGGTGCTGAACGTCTATGGCGAGCGCTGTGGGTGCGCCGGCGGGAGCGAGCGGCCAGCGCGATTTGATCTTTAGCGAGCGGGAATCAATGGCGACAAGTTCGCTTTTGTCTTCCAGATTGACGTAAACCGTTCCGTTGCCATCCGCGACGGCAAACTCGGGCCCGCCGCCAAGTTCGATTGTCCCCACCACGCTGCCGCTCTTGGCTTCAATCGCCGTCGAGCTGTGGGGATCGCCATTCATGACAAAGACGCGCTTCGAGAAAGGATCGTAAATGACGCAGTCCGCGTCCTTGTCGGCCTTGGCTTCGCCTGTTACCTTGAGGGTCTGCAGATCGAAAATGATTACCTTGCCTTGAGCACCGTCACTGATGAAGCCCCGGCCAAACTCGCCGGCCACGGCTACATCGTGAACTTGCTTCAAACCGGTGATGTTGGAGATCACCGCGCCGCTGTCGGCGTCGATCACCTTTATCTCAGTGCCATGGGAAAGGTAAACGCGCCGCGCGGCAGAATCGACCGTGATGGAATCGAAGTACTCGCGAGTGCTCCCCTCAGCGGCGCCGAAGGTGTATTTCTTGACCAGGTGATAGCCGTTTGTGGCCGCCATCAAGAGCGAGAAAGAACCCAGCAGGATCAGGAGCATGCTGTTTGCAAGACGTCCGAAACGATAAGTCTTCATACGAATCCTCCCTGGCGATTGAAGCATTCCTGGAACTCGATTGTTGTCGCGCCGATGGTGTTCAGATAGCGGTGCTCTCCGTCTCCGAAAGAAATTATCACTTCGAGTCCAAACAACGGAAGATAAATCGCCGCAAGCTCGCGAGAGGCCAGGTCAGATCGACCGAAACCCGGATCAATATCAGGAGCATCATAGAAGCCATTAGCCAAGGCCCGATGAGAAACAGCGCCCACTTCGGGCTGTGGCCGTTGGGTTGATCGTACGTGTTCCAATGCGTGGCGAGCCCGCGAAGTGCATCGGTTTCTGCGGTTCGTTGCAATTTCTTCTTCCCTATATTTTTTGAACGCTGCCGCACCCTTATTCGGTAGGCGGGAGGGCGCAGGCACCATCTCTCTGTCTAAGGTGATTCCTGTAGTTGCCGTTTCAAAACATCGCGTGCTTGCGGTGTCGCGATGAGGGAAAATAATGGGCACAGCCTCACCCAGCCGATTTAGATTCTCTTGGTCGAAGGAGAAACTACGATGAAACGATTGGCACTGGTGTTGGTTGCAGGCAGTTTGTTGGCTTGGAACGCTGCGGCTCAATCCGGCTCGGGTGCCCAGCCTGTCGCGCAGGCGGGCGGTTCAGCAAGCAGCAGCACCTCGGCCCAGGCTGGAGCTTCGGGCGCGCAGGCGGCAAGCAGCTCTTCGGGTTCGGCCGCGGCTAAGGCCGGCAACAATTCCGCAAGCCTTGCAAGCGGTACGACCATGAACGCTGCGCTTTCGCGTCCCGTGGACGCGAAGAAGAATAAACCGGGAGATCCGGTGATGGCGCGTACGACGCAGGCGACGAAATCAGACGGGCAAGTAGTTATTCCGAAGGGCACTCAGCTGGTGGGGCACGTCACCCAGGCCCAAGCGCGCTCGAAGAATCAATCACAGTCCGACCTGGGCATCGTGTTCGACAAGGCCGTTCTGAAGAACGGACAAGAGGTGCCGTTGAACGTGACGATTCAGGCTGTGGCGGCTGCCTCTAGCATGGCATCGACTGCCGGAACGGAAGACCTCGGACTCGGTGGTGGAGCGGCGGGCAGCGGCATGGCGTCTGGCCGGCGGTCGGGCGGTGGCGGCGCGCTTGGAGGGGTTGGTTCAACGGCCGGTGGTGCAGTCGGCGGGGCCGGAGCAGTAGCGAGCCCGGCAACAAATGTGGGCGGCGCGGCGAACGGCGCGGTCGGCTCAACGGCGAACGTTGCTGGCGGAGCGGCTAGTTCGACGGCAAACACAGCCGGCGCGGCGAGAGGAACGGTCGGAGGCTTGAATGCCGCGGGACAATTGGCGTCCAATAGCCAGGGCGTCTTTGGTCTGAACGGGCTGAATCTTACTTCAGTCGCAGCGGGCGGCGCGCAAGGTTCGTTGATCACTTCGACGAGCCAGAACGTGCATCTGGATAGCGGCACGCAAATGGTCCTCAGTGCAACAGGTCAGGCCCAAGCACAGGCCTCGAAGCAATAAACTACGGCAAGTAGGTCGCAGACGCGCAGCTCGGCTACCGGGCGGCGCGTCTGCGACTAACCTCCTGAGTGGTTACCGGCTGGGGCGAAAACTCTCCAGTACTGATATAATTGGATTTTCGGGGGGTTGTGGATAACTTAGGCGCGGGTTTGTAGCTTATTCCGCTTGCTGGGTGTAGGATTCGGCCTTCCTGCCGTCCCTGAACGATTGGACCTCCATGGCACTTACAGTTACGTCATCAAGTACCGCGTCACGTACTTCGACCAGTCGCATTCCGGCGAAGTGCATTGGGATCGAGGCGTGGATGGAGCGCGTGCTCGAGAAGGCGGAGCGCGTTCGGCGCGACTGGGATGCGGGCGAAGTGCACGATCTGCGTGTGGCGCTCCGGCGCTGCCGGACGATGGCGGAGACTCTTAAGGAAGTGAATCCCGGCCCGGGCTGGCGCAAGGTGAAGAAGTCGAGCCGGAAGCTATTCCACGCGCTAGGGGAGCTGAGGAACACGCAGGTGGAACGGGAATGGCTGAAGAAATTGGGAACGCCGGGCGATCCCGTGCGCAAGCGCATGCTGCGGGTGTTCTCGGCGCAGGAGAAGAAAGATAGAAAGGCTGCTGAAGAAGCACTCGATGCGTTTGACAGCAAAAGCTGGCGGCGATGGTCAAAGAAGCTGGAGTCCAAATCACATTTTTTCCCGATTGAGAGCGTCGTCTACCAACGGATCGCCCTGGAGCGGTTGAACGAGGCGGTGGAGTTACATCAGAAGGCGCGCAAGCGATCGAGCCCGACGGCGTGGCACCGCGTACGAATCGGGATTAAGGGATTCCGGTACGTGGTGGAGAACTTTCTTCCGAGTCGATACGAGGTGTGGGCCGGGGAAATGAAGAAACTGCAGGACCTGCTAGGCGAAGTTCATGACCTGGACGTCCTGCGAATGGACCTACAAAAGGAAATCTCGAAACTCGATATGACACAGGCAGCGGAGTGGATTACCAGGATCGAGGCGGCGCGAAAGACGCGGCTCGATGAGTTCCGGGCGATTACGGCGAGCAAGGAATCGCCGTGGATTGTTTGGCGAGCTGGATTCAACTGGGGGCACGTGTTGAAGAGCGCCGCCGCGCCGGAAGAGGGCAGGGCGTCCTACGCCAGCTGACGAAGCGTCTTTTTCACGCAAACTTTCACGCAATTCTCCGCACAATTCTCTACTCAATTCTTTACGCAAGTTGACGCAGTATCTTGGGCGTCAAAATCCAAAGCAAATCCCACCGGCCAGCCGCGGACTTGCGTTCGAGGCAAGCGACCCCGGCCTTTTTCAATGATGTGAAGTTACCGCGCGCGCCGACCAGGTGCGCAATCATCTGGTCCATGTGGGGAGCGTGGCCGAAACACATCACCTCTTTGGCCTTCAGGCGGGCAATTTCTTTAACGATTTCATCGGGATTGCCCGCGGGTTTCAGGGCTTCACTTGCGCGGATTTTTTCCGTGGCGAAACCGAGGGTCTCGCCAAAGATTTCGGCCGTCTGCGCGGCGCGCACGTAGGGGCTGGTGATGAAAACATCGGGATCGACGCCCAATTCCTTGAGACCGAGCGCGGCGGAGCGGGTTTTCTGGACGCCTTTGGCAGTGAGCGGACGTTCGGGTTCGGGAGGAGCTTTGGGATCGGTGCGGTCAACGGCTATGCCGTGGCGGACGAGATAGAGAATCATGGTTTATGCGACCTTTTCCTTGCGCTGGGCGCGGCGAAATTCGGCGCGGAGATGGAATTCATTCTCGAAGAGTTCGGCCTTGCGAGCAAGGCCCGCGAGATCGAGGCGGGTGCCGTCGGCGGCGCGAATGATGAAAATGGCTTTGCGGCCGAGAATTTGAATGTCGACGCCAGCAACGCGCTGCGCGTGGTCTGATTCGAGTTTTTCGGCGATGCGCAGCAGAGAAGTGAGCAAGCGAGCCTGGCGGCGGTGCGGGCCATCGAGCGCTGCGTAAGAAGCATGTTCGAGCTGTGGTTCGGACTTGCAGTTGTGATAGCGGACCAGCGCCGCAACCATATCGCAGCGCCAGCCGCGGAGTCCGGGAATCTCACCGTTGCGGACCAAGTATTCGCCGTGGCGATGATGCGCCTTGCGACTAACGAAATGGCCGACGTCGTGCAGCAACGCGGCGATTTCGAGAACCACGCGCAGGTCCGGCTCCATTTCATGGAGAGGGCGCAATTGGTCGAAGAGGGAGAGAGCCAGGCGCGCAACTTGATCTCCGTGCTGCGCGTTGTAATCGAGGCGGCGGGCGAACCAGCGAGCACCGTTGATTAATTCGGCAGCGCGGCCTTTTTCTTCCTCACTTGCGACGCCGCCGGAGTATTGCTCCTCGACCAGATCGAGAAGGATTCCTTCGCGAACCCCCACGCCCGGCACGAGGAAGGAACGCACGTCGAGCCATTTCGCGAGCGTGGTAATGATGATCGCGGCAATGCCCATCACTTCGGCACGATCCTGCCTTACGCGGAATGCTCTCATTCGCCCCGGAATGTCCAGGCCCAGCAATCGCCAGGTCTGATCGCGAAGCAGGCGTACGTTCATCACTGGAATTCTGTCGACCATGGGGCCGGGAGCAATGCGAACGAGCGCTTCGGCGTTCCCACCACAAGCGACTGCGAGCGCGCGAGGCAGCTTGGGAGGCGAGGGAAGCGAGCTGCGGAGAAGCGAGAGGACGTGATGGCGGAGGCGGCTGGCATTGTCTTCGTCGATCGCACCCTTGATGGAATACGTTTCCATCAAACGAATGGTGCCGAGAGGAAGCGCGATACGGTGCTCGAGGACTCGCCGCTGAAAGAAATTCAATTCGAGACTGCCGCCGCCGAGGTCGAAAATGAGGCGGGGCTGAAGCTGATCTCCGAGCGCCCAGTGCACGGCCGAGCAAACCAGGCGCGCTTCTTCCTCGCTGCTGATGACTTCGAGCTCGAGGCCGGTTTTACGGCGGATGCGCTCCATCAAGCGGCGATAGTTACGAGCCTCGCGCGCGGCTGCGGTGGCGACGGCGCGGTAGGCGGTGACGTTGTGGCGGTCCATGCTGTTGCGAAATTCGCGGAAGGCGCGGGCGGCTTGCGCGATGGTGTCTTCGTCGAGAAGGCGGCGAGTGAAGGCGTTGTGACCGAGGCGAACAGCGGCGCGTTCGTTGTCGAGATACTCGATGTGATGCGGAGAAGTGGCGCGCGCGACGACGAGGCGTATGGCATTCGATCCCGCGTCGATCGCAGCCAGTTGAACGGGAGCGGCCACTCTTAGCGCCAGAGGTGCGACAAGGCGTGCGAAGGCTGGTAGTGCGTGCTGCGGATCCCCAGGTGTGAAGCGATGCGCTTGCGAAGCACCCGGTTTACCTGCGCGACGCCACCTTCGCCGTCTAATTCGATGAAGCCATGCCGTTTCGAGAGATATTCGAATTCCCGCCGTATCATGGATTGATAGCGAATAAAAGATTGGAAAAGATCGTTGGAGAGGGACATGTCGCGGCCGGATTCCCAGTAGCTAATGGTGTGGGCTTTTTTGAACTCGCGATCGAAGGCGATTTCGGGTTTTACGTCGAGCCAGAAAGTGAGATCGGGACGGAGCGCCATTTCGTACATGCCGTGGAGATAGTCGCGCCCGATGCCGCGAACGACGGCGCGAGCGATAAGGGTGAAGATATAGCGGTCTGCGAGAACGATCAGACCTGAACGCAGAGCGGGAAGGATACGGCGCTCGAGCTGATCGAAAAAATCGGTGCTGTACATGAGCGCGAGCGTGGTGCGCGTGACGGCATTTTCGGCCAGCAGCGCGTCGATGTCTTCACCAACGAGGTAGGAACGGCGGAGGCCCATGGTTTGGACCGCGAAGCCCTGCGATTCGAGCCATTCCGTAAGGAGAGAGATTTGGGTGGAGCGGCCGGAGCCGTCGGTGCCTTCGATGACGATGAGCGTTCCGCTGAGCTCTTCGATTTTCACGCCTGGGAGCGGGATGCCGTAAAAACGCGAAGGGGCTTCAAGGATTTTGTCCGCGGCTTTGCGCGACGGCTTCGAGCGGTGACCGTTGGACGAGACGGATGCGGCGATTTTTCCAGGACGCTTCATTTTTTCTTAGTGGGAGCGAACTGGGCCAGCTCGATGCGCTCGCCTACGATTTGGCGCATCTGCTTCTGAAGTTTGTTTACTTGCACCGTGCCGTCCATCAGAACGAAATTGTCGGTGTCGATCATCTGATCGTAATTGTTCAGAATCCGCTCCTGAAAGATGCGGAAGCTTTCGGCGCGATCGAGCGAAATGCCCAGGTCCATTCCTGCTTCGTAGTATTTGAGTTTGGGGCGGCCGGCGACGATGCGATTTACGGCGACGTCGAGCGGCGCGCGGAAATAAAACGTGATGTCGGGGATCGGCGCGAAGCTGTAAAGATTTCGCAGCCAGTGGGGTGAGCAGCCACGAGCGGCGTCGCGCGCAAAAGCGGTGTAGACATAGCGATCGGCAAGGACGAGATAGCCGCCGTGAAGCAGGGGCAGGATCTGGCGCTCGCAGCGGTCGGCAAAATCAGCGGCGTGCAGGAGTGAGAATGTGGCCGGAGTGAGCAGGCGACGCTGTTTTCCGCGTCGCGTCGCCGATCTTACCAGCGGTGAGGAGTTCCACTCTGTGAAATGGATGCGATAGCCGCCGATTTCAAGCCAGCGTTTGAGCAAATAAAGCTGTGTGCTTTTGCCCGAACCGTCGATTCCCTCAACGACTACCAGAGCGCCTGGATACTGGCGCTTAGGGGTGACCGATCTTGACGCGCTTGATTCGATTGCGGCCGGAATGTCGGTGGTTGCACTAGCCATTTAGAAGAGACCTATTCAAAAAACATCTTATGATACTTCGGAACTATGACTCAGAGATGAAAAAAGTGTTACAGCCGCGGTGCGGGATGAAAAGATCTTCGTCGCAATGAGATACCTGCCGCGACATACGCGAAAGGGGCGGAAAGCGATATGCTTGTTAGCGGGGCTGTTCGACAGCGAATCGGCGTAAGAAAGGAACCCTGATGGCAACGAATTTCACCAAAGAGCTTATGGTAAGACCCGGTAAGAAGGTGAAGCTGCGAAAGTACGATCCGGACGATACGCTTGGCTGGGAAAAGAGTCACAAGACGAATGACAGCATCGAAAGGAGCCTTCGTAGGGTCGATAAAGCGCAGTATCTGCTTTATGCCAATCGAAAAACAGCGCTTCTGGTGGTCCTTCAAGCGCTTGATGCCGGCGGAAAGGACGGGACGATCCGGCACGTTATGTCCGGAGTGAACCCGCAAGGCTGCATCGTCATTTCGTTCAAGACGCCTTCGGCGGAAGAAGTGGCGCACGATTTTCTGTGGCGGATTCACAAGGCCGTGCCGGAGCACGGCTATATCGGAATTTTCAACCGCTCGCATTACGAGGACGTGCTAATCGTGCGGGTTCATAACCTGGTACCGAAAGAAGTGTGGTCGAAACGGTACGAGGAGATCAATGAGTTTGAAGAGATGCTGACGCGGAATAATGTGACAATTCTTAAATTTTTCCTGCACATCAGCAAAGACGAACAGAAGAAACGCTTCATGGAGCGGATCGACGATCCGGACAAGCGCTGGAAGGTTTCTCTGGCCGATTTCCAGGAGCGAAAGTACTGGGATGACTACACGGACGCGTATGAAGACGCGTTGACAAAGTGCAACACCGAAGATGCGCCATGGTTCATCATTCCCTCGAACAAGAAATGGTTTCGGAACCTTGCCGTGTCTCACGTGATCGCTGAAACGCTTGAAAAAATGCATATGAAGTTTCCTGCGCCGACGGTGGATGTGAAGCGGCTGAAGTGGACGTGAGTGCTAATAGGTTTCGCAGGCGCCAGAGCGGACCCACGATTTCGTAACTCTGATTCAGTAACACTACCCAACTAGGCAGCTTGCAAATCGCAAAATTTATGAATAGTCTCAGCGGGGCGCAACGACACCCACGCGGTTCGAAATGGAGTGAACGACGGGTTATTCACTCTTGACTGCGCGTGATGTGTTGCGAGCGAGCGGCGGCGGATGATGGACCAAGCGGTTTTCCCACGAAATTTCTTGAAGGCGTATCCGCAAGCGGTTCGCGGCGAAGGGTGTTTTCTGTACACGGCGGAGGGACGTCGCTACCTGGATGCGTCGGGCGGCGCGGCAGTGGTAACGATTGGCCACGGGGTCGAAGAGATTGGACGCGCGATGGCGGAGCAATCGGCGCGTCTCGCCTACGTGCATTCCTCCCAATTTCACACCGCGGTCGTTGATAAACTTGCAGAACGGATACTTGCACTCGCTCCGAGCGCAATGCGACGCAACGGGCGCGTCTATTTCACGTCGGGCGGCTCGGAGGCGACGGAAACCGCGCTAAAACTTGCCCGTCAGTACTGGTTGGAGCGAGGGGAGAAAAAACGCTGGCGTGTCCTTTCGCGCTGGCAGAGTTACCACGGGAGCACACTTGGGGCGCTTGGTGTCTCGGGGAATGTCAGGCGGCGCGAGCCATTCGCGCCGATGTTCTCGGATTGGGGGCATATCCCGCCTTGCTATTGTTACCGCTGTCCGATGAAGCTGGAGTATCCCGAATGCAATGTGGATTGCGCCGATGAACTCGAGAGGATGCTCGATCGCGATGGAGCGGACGATGTCTCGGCATTTATTTTTGAGCCGGTAGTTGGAGCGACTCTCGGTGCAGTGGCACCGCCCGAAGGCTACGTCCAGCGCTTGGCCGAAATCTGCAAGCGGCACGGGATCTTATTGATTGCCGATGAAGTGATGACGGGCATGGGGCGCACCGGGCGTCCCTTTGCGGTGGAACACTGGGGCGCCGTTCCGGACATGATTCTGGTGGGTAAGGGCATCGCGAGCGGCTACGCGCCGCTGGGCGCCGTGATTGTAGCGGGTCATGTTGCTGAGACGATCTCGCGCGGTTCGGGAGCATTCCTGCACGGATTCACGTACGACGCGCATCCGGTGGCGGCTGCGGCGGGCAACGCCGTGCTGAATTACAGCGAACGGGAAAAATTATTTGAGCGCGTTGAGCCGATGGGGCGGGAATTGTGCAGCGCAGTCGAACCTCTTAAGCGATTCTCGGTGGTGGGCGATATACGGGGGATCGGCTTGCTCGTTGGAATCGAATTTGTCCGCGATCCGAAAACGCGGGAACCGTTTCCGCCCGAAGCCCGCATCGCCATGCGAATTCAGGAAGCCGCGCTGGAAGCCGGGGTGATGACGTATCCGATTCAAGGCTGTGCCGACGGACTGCGCGGCGATCACATTTTGATCGCGCCGCCGTTTACGATCACGCCGTCCATGATTCAAATGCTGGCTGCGGGACTCGATCGCGCAGTGGCGGATCTCGAAAAAACGCGCCGCGCCAGCACCGGAGGTTCTTCTGCGCTTCTCTGACCGCCGCTGCCCCCGACCGGTTATGCTTGCGTCCATTCTTTTGCTTTTGACCATTGCAGCTATTACGGGATCGAAGGCTTCCGAGGCCATGTTCGGATATTCGTCGAGCGGAGCCGAAGAAGAGCGCAGAATTGAAAACCAGTTTCAGGCGCTTACTTCCAGGGAACAAATCGCAAAGTTTCATCGCTATCTTACGGCGGAGCCTCATCCCGCAGGCTCGCCGCGGAACAACGAGCTCGCTAGATGGGTGGCCGATCAATGGCGCGAGCAAGGGCTTGAGGACGTCACGATTCACGAATACGACGTGCTCAATTCTTCTCCGCGTGAGATTTCGCTCGAAATGACGCGCCCGAGCCATTTTCGTGCGAGTCTGCGCGAGGACGCCTACGAAGCCGATCCTGATACCAAGAATCCAAGCGTCCCGGGCGCTTATCTGGGATATTCGGCTTCCGGCGACGTGACGGCGCCGGTGGTCTACGCGCATAGTGGAAATCCCGAGGACTACGCCTATCTCAGCAAGCATGGAATTGACGTGCGCGGGAAAATTGTCCTGGTCCGTTATTCAAATCCCTACAGCTATCGCGGCTTCAAGGCGCTAACGGCAGAGCGCCTCGGCGCCGCCGCAATCCTGATTTATTCCGATCCCGCCGAGGATGGCTATAAACAAGGAGCGGTATTTCCAGATGGCCCATGGGGTCCCGCGAGCCATATCCAACGAGGAGCAATCACCTACGATTTCCTCGAACCCGGCGATCCGCTGACTCCGGGTTGGGCTTCGGTCCCAGGCGCGAAACGAATTCCGATTGCTGAAGCTACCACGCTGCCGAAGATCATGGGCGTACCGCTTTCCTGGCGTGACGCGAAGCCGCTGCTGGAAAACATGGACGGCCCGGCCGCGCCGGATTCGTGGCAGGGTGGCTTGCCGTTGAAATACCGGCTTGGCGGAAAGCGGGTGCGAGTCCACTTGAAAGTGGATATGGACACGGGCATCAAGCCGTATTACGTGACGGAGGCCAGAATCCGCGGATCGGAAGCTCCCGACGAATGGGTGATTCTGGGGAATCATCGCGATGCGTGGGTGTACGGCGCGGTGGACCCTTCGAGCGGCACTGCTTCTATGCTCGAAATGACTCGCGATCTCGGGGCGATGCTGAAGCAGGGAATTCGTCCCAAGCGCACAGTTGTGGTTTGCAGTTGGGACGGAGAGGAATACGCACTGACTGGCTCGACCGAATGGGGCGAGCAGTACGCGGACGAACTCAAGAAAAAGGCGGTTGCCTACATAAACGTGGACGAAGCGACGTCGGGCAAGAATTTCGAGGGCGACGCTGTAGCTTCGCTCGCGCCGCTGCTTTTGGACGTGACCCGCACGCTGCCGACGCCGTCGGGGAAGACTCTTTACGAAGAATGGAGGAATTCGCGGCAGATCGAGCTACAGGAAAAGAACAGCGTGGCCGATGGGAGGCTCGTTAACACGCGGATCGGGAGCGGGTCAGACCACACGGTCTTTCTCAATTTTCTTGGGATTCCGACGGTGGGGCTTACTTTCGCGGGACCCTATGGCGTATATCACTCGGCGTACGACGATTTCTACTGGATGAATCAGTTTGGCGACCCTGGATATAAATACCATACGTTGATGGCGCAACTCTGGGGTGTGATGGCCTTGCGTCTGGCGAATGCCGGCGTGCTTCCATTTGATTTTGAATCTTACGGCGCGAATATTGGCCAATTCGTGACGGACTTGGAAGGAACGAGCCATGTCGACGGGCATGTTGATCTTGCGCCGTTGCAGCAGCGGGTGGCGGATTTCCAAACGGCGGGACGGGAGCTCAATTCGAGCATCGATCGTGCAATCACCAACGGGAAACTGGACGCTCAAGCGGCCTCGCGGATCGACAGAGCGATGATGCGCGTAGAGCGGAATTGGCTTAACCCCAATGGCATACCTGGCCGGCCATGGTTCAAGCATGCGCTCTACGCCGCGCGATACACTTACGCACACTTGGAATTGCCGGGATTAACGGAAGCGGCCGAGGCCGGCGATTGGAAGCGTGCGGAGGAGCAGGCGAAGATACTGGAGGACCAGATCGACAAAAACACCGAGCTCCTGCGTGAGATAAAACGGGAGCTGGATTCCACGCGCGGAGCAGCCACGCCGTGAAGGCTCGGATTGCGATATCGCTGGCCATTGCGTTTACATCTGCGCTTTCATGCGCGGGGCAAACGAGACTTCGCGCGCGCGACCTCGGCGTGCCGTTTGAGGGGACGCCTGGTCCGCTCAACGCGATCACGGATGTGAGGGGAGTCGAGGTCGGCTATCGCACGCTGATTTCGGGTGAAGGAAAACTGGAAGTGGGCGTAGGGCCAGTGCGAACCGGTGTGACCGCGATCTTCCCGCGCGGGAAGAACGCTGTTGATCCGGTGTTCGCCGGCTGGTTCACTGAAAACGGCAATGGCGAAATGACCGGCACCACGTGGGTGGAGGAATCGGGTTTCCTCTATGGGCCGGTAACGATTACGAACACGCACAGCGTCGGCGTGGTGCGCGACGCCGTGATCGCCTGGCAACTGAAACACGGAACTCCCATTCCTCTTGAGGACTGGTGGTCGCTGCCGGTGGTGGCTGAGACTTGGGACGGAGGCCTAAACGACATTAATGGGTTCCACGTGAAACAGGACGATGCGCACGCGGCACTGGAGAACGCACACCCCGGCGCAATTGAAGAAGGAAATGTCGGTGGCGGTACCGGGATGGAATGTTTTGAGTTCAAAGGGGGCACTGGAACGGCTTCGCGCAGGATCCCGGAGAAAGCCGGCGGCTACATTGTGGGTGTTCTCGTGCAATGTAATTTTGGGCTGCGGCATCTGCTGAGAATCGCGGGAGCCCCCGTCGGATACGAAATTCCCAAGGGCGTCAATCGGAGCAACGACACGGGCTCGATCATCGTAGTGGTTGCGACGGATGCGCCGCTGCTGCCGCATCAATTGAAGCGGATTGCTCGCCGCGTCACATTGGGGCTCGGGAGGCTTGGCAGCATTTCCGGAAATGAGTCAGGCGACATTTTCATCGCCTTTTCAACTGCGAATGCGGGAGCGGGCCTGGCGCGAGGGTCCGGATCCGTGGAAATGCTCGCGAACGAGCGCATGGATGTCCTGTTCGAAGCCACCGTTCAGGCCACGGAGGAAGCGGTGGTAAATGCAATGATTGCAGCGCGAACGATGACCGGGCGCGACGGTTACACCGTGGAATCGCTTCCTCATGATAAGCTGCGGGAAGTCCTGAAGAAATACAACCGGCTGGAGGCCTCGAAGTAGCGCGAGGCAACAGCAAGAATCAAACGCCGTAGAGGGAGAAAGCGAATGGGAAAGTTTCTGCTGGGAATTGCTGTTACGATCATCATCATTTTTGTGGGTGGCTTCGTACTGCTGAAGAAGGGATACATGAACATGAGTGCAGATGTCGCCCCGCTGCCTTTCGAAAAAAGCCTCGCGATGGGGGCCGTGGACGCGTCCACCGAGCGGCGTGCGAGTGACCGCAAGAACCCGAATTCTCCCTCGGAAGAAAACCTCGTAGCCGGGGCGCAGCTCTATCTTAATCACTGCGCCGGCTGCCACGGCGTTCCTTCGAACCCGGATGCGCCGTTTGGAAGATCGTTTTACCCGCCGGTGCCCGCATTTTTCAAGGACGCTCCGGACATGCCGGAGAATGAGAACTTCTACATAATCGCCCACGGCATTCGTTGGACGGGAATGCCGGGGTGGAATAAAACCCTGACCGAAGCGCAAATCTGGCAGGTCGTGACGTTCCTGAGCAATATAGAAAAGCTTCCGCCCGCCGCCTCCAGAGTGTTCGAGCCGCCGGTCGCGGCGCCGCAACCGGGAGCGACTCGATAAAGCTACCTGTCTGAGGGACCGCTCTTTGGCAGCGTGGTCCGCTCCTGCTAAAATTTGATTTTCTGCGCGGCTTGGATTAGCGTCGGAGCGTCTGTGAGCTTGTGGAGAGTTGAAATTCAGACACGCGTAGTCCAGTCGATGAAGTTCTCTCCGGGGGTGAATTGATGTCCGATGTTGTGGCAGACAAGGTAATCGCGACACTGGCGTCCGTAAAACGCATCCCTGTGGAGAAAATTACGCTGGAGACAAATCTGCAGGAGCTCGGCATCGACTCGCTCGACGTCTTCACGCTTCTCTTCGAACTGGAAAATGCATTCAAGATATCGATTCCTGACGACGACGTCCGCTCGATCCGGACCGTCAATGACATCGTAGAAGGCATCAGAAAACTGGTCGCCGCCGCGCCGCCCGACGCACCCGTGGGCTCGAGCGCGCCCGCGGACTAACGAATGGCGTCACGCCGAGTCGCAATCACAGGTTTGGGAATTATTTCTCCGCTAGGTCTCAACCTCCAGGATACTTGGGATTCTCTTCGCGAAGGACGTTCCGGAATTCGCCCGCTCCAGGATCTCGATGGCGCGCGCGTCGGGTTAAAGCTGGGAAACGGCGCGCAAGTGCGCGGCTTCGACGCGACAAAATACTTCGAAGCAGGCCGGGAAGCGTATCAGGACCGCTTTGCGCAATTTTCGGTGATTGCGGCGCGTGAGGCCATTCGCCATTCGGGACTGGAGCTTACAGCCGCGCTGTGCGAGCAGGGCGCGATCGTCTGCGGTTCTGCGGTTGGCGGTCAATCTTCGATCGAGACCGGATTCGAAGATCTCTACGTATCGGGGCGCGGGCGCGTCCATCCGCTGACGATTCCCAAAACGATGGCAAACGCGGGCGCGAGCCAAATTTCCATGGAATTGGGAATCACCGGACCGACGTATACGGTTTCCACGGCTTGCTCGTCGGCAAATCACGCGATCGGACAAGCATTTCGCCTGGTGAGCGGCGGCCTAGCCGATATGGCGGTGACCGGCGGGAGCGAAGCGCCATTCACACTGGGAATTCTGAAAGCTTGGGAAGCCATGCGGGTGATTGCGCCGGACACGTGCCGTCCGTTCAGCAAAGATCGCCGCGGAATGATTCTGGGAGAAGGCGGCGCGATGATGATTCTCGAGGAGTTCGACGCGGCGCAGGCGCGCGGCGCAAAAATATACGCCGAAATCTGTGGGATGGGCATGTCGTCGGACGCTCACCACCTTACTCAGCCCACCGTGGAAGGACCGGCGCGCGCGATGCGAGAGGCGCTCCGCGAGGCGGGGCTTGCACCCGAGGAGATCGGCTACATCAACGCGCACGGCACCGGAACGCCGGGTAACGATCCGGTCGAGAGCAAAGCAATTCGGGCGGTGTTTGGTGCGCACGCGGATAAGCTCGCGGTAAGTTCGACAAAATCCATGCACGGCCACGCGCTGGGAGCGGCGGGCGCACTCGAAGCGATTGCAACGGTTCTCGCGCTCTACCATGGCATCCTGCCGCCAACGGCCAATTACAACGAGCGCGATCCCGAATGCGACCTCGACTACATTCCGAATCAACCCCGCACCGCGCGAGTCGGAGCCGCTCTGTCGAATTCCTTCGCTTTCGGGGGATTAAATGCCGTCGTTGCTTTCCGCGCAGTGCCTGGGTAACCGCTCGAAATCCAACAATCAGCTAGAAGAACTTGGTGAGAAACGGCAGGAGCATGCTCCAAGGCCCTGATTCTGGCGTCCAGTGCCGGGTGAGTTCGTCGGAAAGCGTCATCGCGACCATGATGGCGAGCCAAAAGAAGCCCGCTACGATCACCAGGCGCGTTAAGCCTGGGCTGTATTTAACGTGCATGAAGAACAAAACGACGAGCAACATTTTTACAACCGCAATCGCGAGCGCCACAACCGTATTCGCGGGGCCAAGATCAATGTATGCGACGCCCGTGGTGATGCCTGTCATGGCGATCAAGGCCAGAAAAATCCCCAGGTAAGTCCCTACCGGTACGACGTGCCCGTGCGGTTCTTGGCCGGACATCAGTGCACCCCACTTCCATAGCGTCCGCCGATCAAATAAAGCAGCGGGAACAGAAAGATCCAAACGATATCGACAAAGTGCCAGTACAGGCCGCTGATCTCGAGCGGCGCGTAATACTCCGATGAGAAACGTCCGCGCGCCGTCATGATCGTGAGCACCGTGAGAATGGCGATGCCGATCACCATGTGCAAAGCGTGAAGGCCCGTCATGAAAAAGTAGAAGCAGAAGAACATCGGCACTTGGGAGCCGCTGTGGCCCCACTCGGGACGAATGACGAAGTTGATTCCCGGAACCAGGTGCTCGACGTAGTCGTGATACCACTCGAAGTAGAGCTTAATGCCGATGAATGCTGCGCCCAGAATCATGGTCGCGATCAGGTATCCAATGATTGTGGACTTGCTCTTGCCCGTCTGCGCGGAGTGGATGGCGAGCGCCATCGTCAGGCTGCTGCAAATCAGCACGGCAGTATTTGTTGCTCCGAATTGAACTTCCAACAAATGGCTGCCAATCTCGAACGCCTGCGGATGCAGCGAGCGGTATATTGTGTAGGCGGCGAAGAGCCCGCCGAAAAACATGATTTCCGTTACCAGAAAGACCCACATGCCGAGATTTCCGGCAGCGCGCTGCTGGTCCATTTCTTCGAACTGGTGAGCAAACCCGGGAGGATGCGCGCTGTGTGCAGCCAGGTCAGCCACGAGTCTCTCCTCCGGAATGGGCGTAGTTGTAGGCGTCTTCCGTCACAACGGGGATTTCTTCGAAGTTCTCGGTAGGCGGCGGCGAAGGCGTCTCCCACTCGAGGCCTTTCGCGCGCCAGGGGTTTGGTCCCGCGGGCGGCCCATAGCGCATCGACCACAACAGATAAATCAGCGGAATCAAATACCCGATACCCAGGATCGAAGCACCGGCTGAAGACATCACGTTGAGTACTTGAAATTCGGCCGGATACACGGCGTAGCGTCGCGGCATGCCGAGATAGCCGAGCATGAATTGCGGAAAGAAAGTGAGGTTAAATCCGACAAAGATTACCAGGGCCGCGAAGCGAGCCCAGCCGTCCGAATACAAGCGTCCGGTAATTTTCGGCCACCAGAAATGAATCCCACCCAGATACGCCATTACCGCGCCACCAACCATGATGTAATGAAAGTGCGCGACGATGAAGTAGGTGCCGTTCAAGTGGACATCCGTAGCGAGTGAGGCGAGGAACAATCCCGTAAGCCCACCCATCGTGAACAGTCCGATGAAGCCAAGCGCGTACAGCATCGGAGCCTGATATGAGATGGATCCTTTATAGAGTGTCGCCGTCCAGTTGAATACTTTGATGGCCGAAGGGATGGCCACCAGGAAACTGAGCACGGAAAAAATCAGTCCAGCGTAGATCGATTGACCCGTCACAAACATGTGATGGCCCCAAACGAGAAAGCTGATGACGGCAATCGCCATGCTCGAAAACGCTACGAAGCTGTAACCGAAGATTCGCTTCCGCGAAAAGCAGGTGATCAACTCGCTGATCACTCCCATGCCCGGCAGGATCATTATGTACACGGCCGGATGGGAGTAAAACCAGAACAAGTGCTGGAAGAGCAGGGGATCGCCGCCGATTGCGGGATCAAAAATGCCGATGTGCAGCAACCGTTCGAGGGCAAGCAGAAATAGCGTAATCGCGATTACGGGAGTCCCAAGAATGAAAATAATGCTCGTGGCGTACATCGCCCAGATAAAAAGCGGCAGGCGAAACCACGTCAGCCCCGGGGCGCGCATCTTATGAATCGTTACGACGAAATTCAATCCCGTCAGAATCGACGAAAATCCAGTAATGAATACTCCGAGGGCAACGGCAATCACCTGCGAATGGGCGTAGCTGCTGCTGTAGGGCGTGTAGAAAGTCCAGCCTGTGTCGACGCCTCCCGCAATAATGGCGTACAACGTGAACAGAGCGCCGACGATGTAAATGTACCAACTCAGCAGATTTAGCTTCGGAAAGGCAAGGTCGCGCGCCCCGATCATCATGGGAACAAGGAAATTTCCGAGCGTCGCAGGGATCGAAGGGACAAGAAAGAAAAAAACCATCACGATGCCGTGAATCGTAAACAGTTTATTAAACGTTCCGGGTTCGAAAAGCGCGCCCTGCGGTTCAATCAAATGCAGGCGCATCAAGGTAGCTGCAATGCCCCCCACCAGGAACATGAACGTAATCGAGCCCAGATAAAGCAAAGCGATGCGCTTGTGATCGGTGGTAAACAGCCAGGACCTAATGCCGTAGCTCGCGTTCAGATAGTGGACGCGCGAAGATGGCGACGGCGGTTCGTTCACGGGTGCGACGAGAGTGCTCATTTCGAATTCTTCTGCCTTTCTTCCGCTCCGAGCGACTTCACGTAAGCGACCAGTTGCAGCACCTGCTCTTCGTTAATCTGGCCCTGGAAGGTGGGCATGATCGGAGGGTAATTGGGCAACAGGATTGAATTCGGGTTTACGATCGCCTGCCGGATCAGCGTTTCGTCCACGGGTCGCGTTTCGCCGCTCCGCAATTTCTCGGGTTTGCCGTACACGCCGGCCAAAGAAGGTCCGCGGCCGGTGCCGTCCGAAACGTGGCAGGTGTCGCAACCAAGCTTGTTGAACAAGCGCTCGCCCGTTTGCGCCATTGATTCATTTCGTGAGCCGCCGGAAAGCCAGGCGGCGTAGTCCGTTGGCGTCATTACGTAAACCCATCCGATCATTTCCGCGTGATCGGCGCCGCAATACTGGCCGCAGAAGATGTGGTACGTTCCGGTTTTTGTCGCCTGGAACCAGATTGAGGTGTAGCGGCCGGGAAGCACGTCTTTCTTGACCCGGAACGCTGGAACATAGAAATCATGGATCACGTCTTCCGACGTCATTGTGAGCTTGATGGGCACGTTCACGGGTACGTGAAGTTCGTTAATCTCGCGCGGCCCCTCCGGATGCTGCAGGTGCCACATCCATTGCTTGCCGATGACGAAAATTTCCGTCGAAGCAGCAGGCGGGCGTGAATTTCGAAAGTAGAGGCTTGAGGCCCAGACAAAGATCACCGCGCAGATGATTCCCGGAATCACGGTCCAGGCAATCTCGAGCTTGAGATTGCCTTCGATGTCGGCTGGCCGGTCGTTTTCCGAGCGGCGCCGGTACTTGATCATGAAATAGAAAATCGTGGCGAAAATAGCGCCGGTGAAGAAGAGAGTGATGGCCGTCAGGGTGAAGTGGAGCTTGTCGACATCGTCAGCAATGGTGGAAGCGGCGGTTGGACGAACTGGAATTGCCGCCAGTACCGTTGCAACGCAATTCAAGCCGGATTGAATAACGCCCGTCATCACCGGTCCTTAGAGAATTCTCCGCAAGACTCGCAGTCCATTCGCGCCGCCTCGCCTAAGCGCGCCGCTCCGGCAACGCGTAGTGCTCATGCCGGCAGAGAAGCAGAATCAAAAGCGCAATTCCCAGTACGGTAAGCAATCCTACTAGTTTGACCATGCGGGAAATCAGCAGGCCGTACTTCCCGGTTACTGGATCGTAGTGATAACAGAACAAAAGCACTTGATCCGTCAGCGTGCCTATTTTCCCCGCGGACGCATCCACTAACCCGAGCCGCAGGTCGCGTTCGTGATAGGTGATGCCGTAAAAATAGCGAGAAATCTTTCCGTCAGGAGTAAGGATAATGATTCCACTGGCGTGCGCGAATTGCTTCGATTCCGGGTCGTATGCGTAGCGGAACCCTACAGCGCTCGCCAGCTGCTTGATGTTCTGTGCATCGCCAGTTAGGAAATGCCAACCCTCGGCGGCACCCGGCCGTCCATAAAATCCCGCGTAGAGCGCCTGTTTCGCTTCAGCGAGCACCGGCCGCTCGGTTGGATCGATGCTGAGGGTCACAACGTTGAACTGCTTGCCGATGTCCATCGGAACATCGCGAAGGCTGCGCATCAGGCCGTTGAGAACCTGCGTGCAAAGCATCGGGCAACTGTAATAAACCAGCGACAGAATCACTGGTTTCTGGCCAAAGTATTGACGCAGCTCTACCGGGTTGCCATGCTCGTCCTTAAACGTGAGACCTGGCGGAATCGAATCGTTCAGCTTTTGATCGATGCCGACATCTTTCAGCAATTCGGGGCGAATGCCAATATCCTGGACTGGCCCCTGAAGCTGCGCTGCGGTGGCTGGTGCATGCGCGGAAAGCAGAAACAGGACGGTCGCGGCAGCGAACAGCGCCCGCCGCGAAATCCGTCCGATTCCCACCGATTCGGTCACCTGAACTCTCACGTCCATTCTTTCCTTGATTCCAACTTCTACTTCGACAATGGCTTTGCGCCACCGACAGGTTTCTCGGCGGCCAGTCCGCGCTCGAGCACCAAATCCATGGCGCGCTCAATTGGAATTCGCACCACGCCACCTTCTTTATCCACCCAACCGTAGGTTTCCAGCTGCTCCCACTGACTGTCGCGATAATTTTTCAAGTCAAGTACGGGAGTCACCTGCAGCCGGGGCGCGGGCGGCAACACGCGCACATCCGCGGACTCGAACGGCGACGCAGGCGGCCCAAGCTTTTGCGT
>Ga0210401_10002398_pt1 | contig 20796 bp, 18 predicted proteins | sample IncBWH32MmetaG_FD_150866 | JGI IMG/M metagenome (GOLD analysis project Ga0210401, IMG submission 150866) | Forest soil microbial communities from Barre Woods Harvard Forest LTER site, Petersham, Massachusetts, United States - Inc-BW-H-32-M | ecosystem: Environmental > Terrestrial > Soil >... | reverse complement strand
CATGCGATCGTCCTTGCCGGGCAGGGCGTTTCATGCACGCTGGATGGCCGCCAGGTTCTGTTCGGTCACGAGCGCTGGCTCGCCGAATTGGGCGCGGACCTGTCGTCGCTGCGTGAGCAGGTCGATTCGCTCGAAGCGCTCGGCCACTCCGTATCGTGGCTGGCCGAGCGCCGGGGCGACGGGGCTCCAATCGTGCTCGCGGCGCTGGCTTTCAGCGACGAGGCGCGGCCCGGCGCACGTGAGGCGGTCGCCGCCCTGCGGGTGATGGGCGTGCAGACGATCCTGCTCTCGGGCGACGGGCGCGGAGCGGTTGCCCGTATCGCTCGCGAATTGGGAGTCGATCGCTACGAGGCCGGCGTCACTCCTGCACAAAAGGTGGCGCGGATCGATGAGCTGAAGCGCACCGGGGCGGTGGTCGCGATGGTCGGCGACGGCATCAACGATGCGCCGGCGCTGGCAGCGGCGGACGTCGGTGTTGCGATGGGATCGGGGACCGACGTCGCGCTCAGCGCGGCGGCAATCGTGCTGATGCGTCCCGATCCGCGCCTGGTGGTCGACGCCATCGCCATCTCGGCGGCGACGGTGCGCCGGATCCGGCAAAATCTCGGATGGGCCTTCGTCTACAACCTGATCGGACTGCCGCTGGCCGCGTTCGGCGCATTGACGCCGGTGATCGCGGCGGGCGCGATGGCCCTGTCGAGCCTGAGCGTGGTCGGCAATTCGCTGCGGCTGACGCGGATCCGCAGTCTGGCGTCAGCGCCCGTCCCGACGACGGGTCCGAACGCAAGCTAAGCGTTGCTGGCTGGCCCGGCCCGCTGGCCACAGCATCTTTGTTGCTGCACCGGCGGGCAGGGAATCGATCCATAGGAGCAAAACACGCAGCAATCGCCTGCCTTGGGGCGCAGCGTCTTGCCGCACCCTGAGCAGACGTGAAAGAAGACGCAGCAATCCATCGGCATCGTCTCGTTTGAAACGTGCCCGCACTGCGGGCAAACCAGACGGCAGTTGAGCTCCAGGGTGGCGCTTTGCATGTGGTTCCCGTCGATGGCCGCGAATGCAAGAATCCGCCTGGCGGAATATAAGTTGTTCCGGATTCGCGCTCTAAAGGACGGCGACACCGATGCTGATCCAGGGTAGCTGCCACTGCGGCAACATTTCGTTCGAGCTCACCTGGTCGCCGGATCCGGCCGAGATACCCGCGCGCGCCTGCGGCTGCACGTTCTGCGCCAAGCACGCGGGCCTCTGGACTTCCAACCCGGGCGGCTCACTGCGGGTCATCGTCGAGCACCCGTCGCTGGTGTCCCGCTACTCGTTCGGTACGCACACGGCGCTGTTCCATATCTGCACCCGGTGCGGCGTGGCTGCGGTCGTCACCTGCCAGATCGACCGTCACCTGTACGCCGTGGTCAGCGTCAACGCTTTCAACAACGTCGAGCGCTCCCTCGTTCGGCACGTGCCGGCTTCGTTCGAGGGCGAGAGCGTCGAATTGCGCCTGGATCGCCGCAAGCGCAACTGGATTGCAGCGGTCGAAGTGATCGAAGGCAGCGATTGAAAAGCGCCGCGAAGGCATGTTCGCACCACGCACCTGCTTTGTCGACGTAGAGACGACCGGGACCGACCCGTCGCGCGATCGGATCACCGAGATCGGCGTGGTGACGGTCGACCGCGACCGGGTGGCGATGCGCGTGACGGAATGGTCGTCCCTCGTGAACCCGGGAGTCTCGATTCCGCCGCAGATCTCCTGGCTCACGGGCATCAGCGACGCGATGGTGCGCGCCGCGCCGCCCTTTACCGCTCTGGCGGAGCGGCTGTACGACGAGCTCGAGGGCGCCGTGTTCGTCGCGCACAACGCGCGTTTCGACTTCGCGTTCGTGAAATCCGAATTCGCGCGCGCTGGCGTCTCGTGGACCTCGCGCGCACTGTGCACGGTCCGCTTGAGCCGGCGCTTGTTTCCGGACCGCGGCACGCATTCGCTGGACGCGATCGTGGCGCGCTTTGGCCTGGACGACTCGGAACGCCACCGGGCATTGGGCGACGCCCGGCTGCTGTGGCGCTTCGTGCAGCGCGTGTACGACCGGGTGCCACCCATGCTGATCGAAGATGCGGTGCGCGCACTGATGGTGCGCCCGGGGCTGCCTCTGGCGCTCGAGCGCGACGCGCTCGAGCGGATTCCCTCGGTGCCGGGTGTCTACGTGATGGTCGGGGCCGCCGGGCAGCCCCTCTACATCGGCAAGAGCATCGACCTGAAGTGCCGCGTCGCAGCCCACTTCAGCGGTGACGCCTGGGACGAGCGCAGCCAGCGCCTGGCGCGCGAAGTGGAACGGATCGACTGGGAGCAGACGGCTGGAGAAATCGGAGCGCTGCTGCGCGAATCCGAGCTGATCAAGCAGCGCCTTCCTGCGCACAACGTGCGACTGCGCCGTCAACTCGGCCAGGGAGCGCTGAAGTTGCACCGTGATCGGCCCCGCTGGGTCCGCGCGGCGGACCTCGAGGATCCGGCGCGAGACGATTACTACGGGCCTTTCACTTCGCGGGCGGCCGCACGGGCCGCCGTGATTCGGCTGGCAGGCGAGCAGGGGCTGTGCCTGAGGACGATCGGGATGGAAAGGAGCCGCCGCACGGACGGCGAGCCATCGCCGTGCTTCAACCACCAGCTGCACCGCTGCCGCGGCGCCTGCGTCGGGCTGGAATCGCGCGAGTCTCACGCTCTGCGGCTGTACGAGGCGTTGCAGCCGTGGCGCCTGCCTGCCTGGCCGTACCCCGGGCCCATTGCGCTGATCGAGGACGGCGGCATCGGCAGTGCCTGCGACTGGCATGTGTTCGATCGGTGGCGCTGGCTCGGAACCGCGCACGACCGGCGGCAGGCGCACGACCTGGCGAGCACCGCGCCGGTGCCTGCATTCGACGCCGACCAGTTCCGGATCGTGCAGGCCGCGCTGCATCGCGTTGCGCGCGGCGAGCTTCAGTGGCTCGCTCTGTCCTAGCTGCTTACGGCTTCGATCGGCACCAGGACGGACAGCAGATCGCGCGCAATCGGCAGCCAGGAGCGCTGCAGTGCGGCTTCGCGCACCTGCGCGCGCGGAAGCTCCAATGCGCGCAGGCAAGCTTGGCGCAGGTCATCGTCCATGGCGCCGCTGACGCCGGCCGTCACGACATCGATCGGGCCGGTCACCGGATAGGCAGCCACCGGGCATCCGCAGGCCATTGCCTCCAGCATCACCAGGCCGAAGGTGTCGGTGCGGCTGGGAAACACGAACACATCGGCCGCCCGGTAATAGCGCGCCAGCGAGTCATGCGGCTGGCCTCCGAGCCAGTGCACACCCGGGTAGCGGGCGCGCAGACGCCCCAGTTCCGGGCCTTCCCCCACCACCACGCGCGAACCGGGCAGATCCAGCGCAGCGAACGCCTCCAGATTCTTCTCGGGCGCCACGCGCCCCGTATACAACAGGATCGGGCGTGGCAGATCCAACGCGTCGCGCGGGCCGGGCGCGAATCGCAGCGAGTCGACCCCTCGACCCCAGACCCGAGTTCGCTCGAATCCGGCCCGCTGCAACTCACCACGCATCGCTTCGGTGGGCACCAGGATGGCGCGCGAGTCGCGGTGAAAGCGCCTCAGGACGGAATAGGTCCAGGGCGTCGGCAGGCCGAAGCGTGCCTTCAGGTATTCTGGAAAGCGGGTGTGATACGAGGTGGTGAACGGCCAGCCGGCGGCTCTGGCCATCGCGCGCGCGGCCCAGCCGAGCGGCCCCTCGGTCGCGATATGCAGCGCCGCCGGAAGACGCGATCCGAGCAGGCGTCGAAAGTGGCGCGTCGGTTCCGTCGACAGAAGCAGATGCGGCTCGCCGGGCACGCGCACGCCGCGCGAGCCGGCCGGATGAATCACGTGCAGCTCGTGGCCAAGCTGATCGAGCTCCCGCTGGATGTAGCTCCAGGTGTGAACGACGCCGTTGACCTGGGGGTGCCAGGCATCGGTTACGAGAATGATCGGGTGATGTGCGGTGACCGAGGCGGGTTCGCTGGACGCAATCATCGCCCTGCGATTATCGGGCCTGCCCGTGACCGCTTTACGACAGCCGGCGCTAACTTATTTGCCGATGGCGGTCGGGCGCGGGTCGATCCGGCGGGGTGGCCGGTCGTCCAGCAACATCACGGTGCGCCACACCGCCTGGGCCGCTTCCAGGGCAATCCAGGCCAGCATGGCCGCCATCAGCGCGCGGATCGATGCGGAGCCGAGCGACTGCAGCGAAACGACGGGCGACCCGTACACCCACTCAAAAGAGATCCCGGCGCAAATTCCGAACTTGAGCATCTGAATCCCGATCGGTGAAATTCTTAAGCTGTGTCGCCCACTTCTGAGATCGGCAGTGCACACGCGGAACTTTAGGGACGTAAGCGTTCGCGTCAGCGCGGAAGGTCGACGCTGTCGAGCGCGCGGCGCAGTTCGCGCAGCTTGACTTTGACCCGCGCTTCGTTTTCCGGGCCGAGCCGCATCAGGATCTTCTGGCCGGCGGATGCGTCCTGCAGATCCGGGTTGGCGTAATCGAACATCGCGCGCGGCGAAACCAGCGCGACCGGCGGTTCCGGCTGCGGCGCTTCGAGCAGATCGTCGATCGCCTCGACCAGGCGGTCGTTGAACTCACCCTTCGGGTAGCCGAGCTCGCGATAGGCCTGCTGGAACAGCGGGTAGTAGTGCCGGTAGGTTGCGACCAACTGGGCGATGTCCAGCTGCGACACCAGGCTCACGTATCGGGCGTAGCGCGCCGAATTGGCGGGGCTGATCGACTTGCGGCCGCCGTCGTCGACGGTGACGAAGGCACCGCCGGGGGGCTTCACCGGCATCACCTGTTGAGGCACCTTGCTGCCGGGCAGATTGTCGACGGTTGCGACGATCCGATGGATGATGCCTGGACGAAGCAGCAGCCCCTCGGCGCCGGAACCGAGCAACCGCGCCAGCGCCTGCGTCACGTCAGGATCGCTGTCGGCCAGCGGTGGCAGCGGCGGCCCGCTCTCAGCGTGCGGCGCTGGCGGCGTCGGAGCAGGCGCCGCAGCCGGGGGCGCGACGGGCGGGGGCGCCGGCGCGGGCTTCTCGCGCAACACGAACCAGTAAACCGCCCCTGCCACCAAGGCCAATACGACGAAGATCAGAAACCCGCGAACTGCATTGCTCATACATTGCGTCCTTAGCGCACCCGTTCGGCGAACCCGCGAGCCGGGACACTACTCGTAATCGTTGCCGATGATCGAGGCGATTCGATCCATCATGGTTGCGTCGATCCGGGGCGCCACTTCAGCGGCAAGCATATTCTCCCGTACCTGTGCGGGCGTCCGGGCGCCCGTGATGACCGTACTGACGTTCGGATTCTTCAGGCACCAGGCGATTGCCAGTTGCCCGACCGAGCACCCCAAGTCGAGCGCAGCCTCCGCAAGCTCGGTGACCGTGGCGTTGCGGTTTGGATCGACCAGGCGCTCCTTCAGAAATGAATAGCCCTCCAATGCGCCGCGCGTTCCCGGCCCGACACCGTCACGATACTTCCCGGTCAGCAGACCCGATGCCAACGGGCTCCAGGTTGCCAGGCCCAGGCCGATCTGACGCACCAGACGCGGGTACTCGTCCTCGACGCGCCGTCGACAGAACAGGTTGTACTGCGGCTGCTCGGTGATGGGCTTGTGCAAATGGTGCCGGTCGGCAATCTCCCAGGCAGCGCTGATCTCGTCGGCGCTCCATTCGGAGGTGCCCCAGTACAGGGCCTTGCCACGCTCGACGATATCGTGCATGGCCCGCACCGTTTCTTCCAGCGGCGTGTCCGGGTCGGCCCGATGGCAGAACACGATGTCGACGAAGTTCAACCCCAGCCGCTCCAGCGATCCGTCGATTGCGCCGAGCAGGTACTTCCGGTTCAGCGTATTTCGTTCGTTGGGGCCGCCGCTCAAGCCCCAGAAGAATTTGCTCGACACGATGTAGCTGGCGCGCGGCCACCCGAGCTCCCGCAGCGCCGCTCCCATGATCCGCTCGGCCTGGCCGCCCGCGTACACCTCGGCGTTGTCGAAGAAATTGACGCCCGCATCGCGCGCCGCCGACATGCACTGCACCGCGCCCCGCACGTCCAATTGATTGCCGAATGTGACCCACGCGCCCAGCGACAACTCGCTGACTTTCAGCCCGCTCTGACCCAGTCGTCGGTATTGCATCCCTTGGCTCTCAGAAACGACGATGCGCTTCCCGGATCGGGCTTGTAACGCATTTCAGCCCGAACCGCTATAACTGGCAAGGGCCTGCTGGTGTCCCGGGTGCGGACACCTAACGTCCCGAGAGCTCCGAAAGCGCGTCCAGCACGGTGCTTTCCGTCAGGATCTCCGGCAGCACGCGCGGCCGGCCGTTCGAGTCGTACAGAACGTAAAGCGGAACCCCGCTGCGGCCGAAACGGGCCAGCTCCTGCGCGATCGCGTCGTTACGATTGGTCCAGTCGGCCCGCAGCAGTGTGACGCGACCAGCCGCGAACGCCGCCGTCACCGGCTTGCTGTACAGCACCAGCCGCTTGTTGGCTTGGCAGGTCACGCACCAGGCTGCCGTAAAGTCGACGAACACGGGTCGGCCGCGCGATAGTGCTGCCGCGAGCGTCGGCGGCGACCATTGCGCCCACGCTTGCTCATGCGCCGGGCGCACGCCAGCGTGCGCCGACAGCTTCGGAGCAGACTGCGTCGCCGCGATCACTGCCGCCGCCGAAAACACGACCGCAGCCAACCCGATCCAGCCGAAGCCGCGCGCGCCTCGTTGCACCTGACCTGCCGACCACGCGGCAAGCCCGAGCGCCACCAGCGCCGCCAGCACGAACGCCAACGCGTCGACATCGATCTGCTGCGCAAGCACCCACAGCAGCCAGACGCAGGTGACGAACATCGGAAACGCCATCAGCTGGCGCAGATGCTGCATCCACGGTCCCGGGCGCGGCAGGCGCTGCAACAGCGGCGGCGACAACGTCAGGGCCAGGTAAGGAGTGGCCATGCCGGCACCCAGCATCGCGAACACCGACAATGCAACCGGAGCCGGTTGCGCCACCGCGTAGCCGAGCGCCGCACCCATGAACGGAGCGGTGCAGGGCGAGGCCACCAGCACCGCCAGCACGCCGGTCAGGAAGCTGCCGCGCAAGTGATGGCCATCGAGGCTTTGCGCCGCGCGCGAATTGATCAGCGAGCTTCCCAGCGAGACTTCGAAGGCCCCCAGCAAGTTAAGTCCGATGCCGAAGAACAGCGCGGTCAGCAACGCGATCACGATCGGCGCCTGCAACTGAAAGCCCCAACCCAGTTGCGAGCCACCGGCACGCAGCACCACCAGCGCGAGGGCCAGCGCCACGAAACTCGCCACCGCGCCGCCGGCGAAGGCCAGCCCGTGCGCCGCCAGCGAGGGGTCGCCGCGCTGGCGATGCTGGATCAAAGCCAACAACTTCAGCGACAGCACCGGGAACACGCACGGCATCAGATTCAGGATCAAGCCGCCCACAAACGCGCCGGCCAGTGCCACCAGCCAGGTCATCGATCCGGACTTGGCCGCGTTCGCGGCTCCCTCCTGCGCGCCAGCAGGCGCTACGGAGGGCAAGTCGGCGGGCGAGCCCGCCGTGTTCTCGCTTACGGAGGCGGGCTTGCCAACCGTCTCCGCGGATGCGGAGGCCGGCTTGCCCTCCGTAGCGCCGCCAGGCGCGAAGGAGGGGGCGAAGGAGGCAATCACCCCGGCCTTCATCGGCACCTCGACGGTGCCGGCCCATCCTGGCCCGGCCGCGTCGCTTTGGCCGGGTCCGCCATTGGCAACCAGCACGCCGCGCAACACCTTGAAATCAGGTGCTATCGGCGGTGCTGCTTGCAAATCGAGCGTCGCCTCGGATCCGCCCGCAACGTTCAGCCGCTGGGGCGCCGCCGCTGCCACCCGCATCGGCTCGAGCGGGAAGAATTCCAGGCGGTCCAAGGGCCGGTCGAGCGCGAACGAAAGCCGAATGCGTTCGCCGTCGACGATCACTGCGGCCAGATGCAGCGCGATGGGTTTCGGTATCCGGGCGGCCGCGGCCGCGAATTCGCCTTCGTACCGACTTGGCAACGCTTGCGCCGGTGTGCCGACCGGCATCTCCAGCGTCAGATCCGCACTCTCCGGTATGCATACGTCCTTGCACACGAGCCAGTCGGCATGCGCGACCAGACGGGGCTTGCTGCCCGGCGTTGCGGTCGCGGGGACCGTCACGGCCACCGGCAGCAGCACCGTGCCCTCGTAACCGTAGTTGGCGAGCGACCCGACCCGCAGCAGCGTAGGCACCGGCCACTGGACCGCGCCCGCCTTGAACCCGGGCGGCAGCTTCCAGGTCAGTCGGGTCGGCAGCCCGGCGTCGCCCGGCACGGTCCAATACGTGTGCCATTGCGGCTCGTGCTCCAGGCGCAGTCCGACGGTGGCTGTTTGCCCTGGCACGAGCGCTGCGAATTCCGACACCAAGTCGGCTTTGACATGGCCCGAGGGCGCCTGCTGCGCGGCCGCGGGCGCGCACAGGAGTGTCGTGGCCACCGTAAGCAACGACCCAAACACGGGGTGGTACGACGCAAACTTGGGAGACATCGTCAACAAACCTTTCAGGCAACGAGCTGTCGACGCTGCAGAGCTCGCTTTGGCCGACGCGCTCTTTGACTGCCCAGCCACGGCATGGTTGCAGCGAACCAGGGAATGTTACTGCCCGACGCCAGGTAGGTTGGTGGCCATTCGCTGCGAAAGACGGCGCTTAACGCCCCTTCACGAGCTTTTGCCGGGAGGTCTTCAGCTTAAGAGTGGGTTTGCCGTGACGATGGTTTAAGGCATCGGGAAACCGCACAGCGGCTCCCCGGTGACGATGGTCGCGGCGCGCTTTTCCTTTAATTTATTGCGGGCTTAGACTCACTTCTTAAGCTAATAGAGGACTTCTGATCGTGCGTATCCTGATCGTTGAAGACGACGCCGCCCTGGGTTCGTCTACGGCACGTGGCCTGGAATTAGAGGGCTTCACGGTTGACTGGCGTCAGGATGCCCCTGGCGCCGAAGTGGCTATGGTCTCGCAGCGTTTCGACGCGATCGTGCTGGACCTCGGATTACCAGGTACCTCAGGTGAGGAACTTTTGCGTTCCTGGCGCAACGCGGGCAACCTGACCCCAGTGCTCGTCCTGACCGCGCGCGGGTTCGTGCTGGATCGCGTGCGTGTGCTGAACCTGGGCGCCGATGACTACCTGGTGAAGCCGTTCGACCTGCTCGAGTTGAGCGCCCGCTTGCGGGCGCTGCATCGCCGCCAGAGTGGCCAGAACTCGGTCAACCTGGAGTTCGGCTCGCTGATGTTGTCGCACAGCGAGCACAGCGCGATTTTCAACGGAGCGCGGATCGACCTGACCAAGCGCGAGCACCGGATCCTGGAAACATTCCTGCGCAACCGCGACCGCGTGCTCAGCCGGCGCCAGCTCGAAGATGCACTGTACGGCTGGGGCGAGGTCGTCGAGAGCAACGCGATCGAAGTCCACATCCACAACCTGCGCCGCAAGCTGTCGCGCACGTTGATCCAAACCGTGCGAGGCGCAGGCTACCGGCTCAACCAGGAACTCAATGCCTGATCCGTCCGCAGCGACCGGCAAGCCCGCCTGGTCGCTGCGCCGCAGGCTGCTGCTGCTGACCGCGGTCGCCACGCTCGCTGCCTGGCTCGCAGGCGGCGCCGCAACCTATTCCATCTCGCATCGCCAAAGCAGCATGCTGAGCGACCAGCGGATGCAGAGCGTCGCGCAGACGCTGCTGACGCTGGCCGATCACGAGATCGACGAGATCCGCCTGGCCGGAGGCGGCGTGCTGCACGTCGACGAAGATCCGTCGCTGGCGCACCGGTACCGCTATCAGATCTGGTCGCCCTCGCCTCGACAGCTGCTGCTGACGAACGGCGACGCGCAGGCCCAGCCGATCGCTCCGTTCGAGCAGGTCGGTTTCGCGACGCGATCGGTCGAGGGTGCGCCCGCGCGCACGATCGTCGCGTGGTCCGAAGACCACACCAAGCTGATCCAGATCGCCGAGCCGCTGCAGCTGCGCGAGGCTTTTCCCTACACGGCGTTTGTGAGCTTGTTTGCGCTGTTCCTGGTTTCTCTGGCCGCGCTGCTGGCGATCGACGCCTGGATGATTCGGCGCGCCACGCGCGCGCTTCAGGAATCCGCCGGCCAGCTGACGGAGCGCTCGCCCAACGACTTGCGACCGATCGAAGTGAGCGCCCCGCCGCGCGAGATCCAGCCGCTGGTCAACGAGATCAACGCGCTGTTTCGCCGTTTTGCCAGCACGCTGGAGAACGAGCGGCGCTTCACCTCAGCGGCCGCCCACGAATTGCGCACGCCGTTGGCAGCGGTCAAGGTACACGCCCAGGTTGCGCAGCTGACGCGCACTGCGGCCGAGCGCAAGAAGGCGCTGGAGAACCTGCTGGTGGCGATCGATCGGGCCTCGCACATGGTCGACCAGTTGCTCACGCTGTCTCGCCTGGACGGCATGATCGCCTTGCGCACCGGGGGCTCGCCGTTGCGATTGGACGTGATCGCGGGTCATGTGATCGACGAGGTGCGACCGCTGCTGGATCGGCGCAGCCAGCGGATCGAAGCCCACCTGTCCTCATGCGAGATCGCGGGCATGGAGTTCGGGGTCGCCTCGTTGCTGCGCAACCTGGTCGACAACGCGATGCGTTACGGACCCCCGGCCAGCGAAATCCGCGTTACGGTGCGCTCCGAAAACGGGCATGGCCTGGCGATTATCGAGGACGCTGGCCCCGGGATTCCAGCCGAAGAGCGGGACCGGGTTTTCGAGCGTTTCTACCGCCTGTTCAACGACAGCGATGGTTGCGGCATCGGGCTTTCGATCGTCCGCACCGTGGCGGAGGTCCATCGCGCGAGCGTCGACCTGGATCGCTCGGATTTGGGTGGGTTGCGTGTCAGGGTTGCCTTCCCCATGCCCCACCACCCCCCCTCAGTCACCCAACCTTAAGGGGAGGGGCGGTACCCCCTATATCTGGGGTCGAACACCGCTTGTGTCTGAAATGCAGCGAACGGTTGCTAAGGGAAATTTGCTGGGCTAATCTGTCCGTGCTGGTGTTATGCCAAAGAAGCGGGATGGGGATATACACTCCTCCCATGTTTTTGATCCATGTTTTTGATCGATCGCTTCAGGCATCACCAACGCAGTATCTCTCACCAAAGCAAACGGGTTTCGGAAAGTCGGAGGGCTCAGTGGCAGTGTCGTCGACTACAGCAAGTTGCCCACGTAGGCGCCCTAGCTCTACGCGCCGCGTGAGCGGGTTCACGCTAATTGAATTGCTGGTCGTGGTTGTGATTATTGGACTGCTTGCGGGCCTGGTGGCTCCGCGGTATTTCGGCCAGGTCGGCAAATCGAACACCAACATCGCTCGCGCACAGATCGAGCAGCTGGGTAAGGCACTGGACACCTACCGCCTCGACGTGGGCACCTACCCAACATCGGAGCAAGGCTTGCAAGCCTTGGTGGCGAAGCCCGATGGTGTCGACCGGTGGGCGGGACCCTATCTGCAAAAACAGGTACCCGGGGATCCATGGGGACGGGCGTATCGGTACAAGGCGCCGGGAGATCACGGGGACTACGACCTGTCTTCCTATGGCTCGGACGGGCAACCGGGCGGCACCGGCGAAGCGCAGGACGTGAACTCGTGGGAAACCACGGCCACCATCAAGACCCAATAAGGCAGACATGAACGGCAGCGGCACCCAGTTCCTGTTCGAAGTCGTCGCGGTCTCGCCGCACGGCTCGCTGGTCACCGAGCGTCTGCGCGCCTCGGAAGCGAGCAAAGCGAGCGAACAGCTTCAGCTGCGCGGTCTGCGCGTGCTGTCGGTGCGGGAAATCAGGAGCTCGGGTTGGCAGGGTTTTCGTCGAGGACGCCTCGACATCGGGCTTTTCACCGATGAGCTGGCCGCTCTGCTCGATGCCGGACTGGGCATGGTCGACACGCTGCGCACGCTGGCGCAGAAAGAGCGCGACTCGGCGGGTCGCCAGGCCTTGGAGGCGGTCACGCGCGACGTCATCGAAGGGCAGCCATTGTCAGCCGCTCTTTCCAATCGCGGCGATCTTTTTCCGCCGCTGCTGGTCGCGTCGGTCTCCGCCAGCGAGCAGACGGGCGACCTCGTATCGGCACTGCGCCGCTTCAGCACGCACCTGGAATCGATGCGGATGCTGCGCGGCAAGCTGGTTGGGGCCGCGATCTACCCGGCGCTGCTGCTGGCGGTCGGATCGCTGGTCGTGCTGTTCCTGCTCGGCGTGGTCGTACCGCGCTTCGCCGTGCTGCTGGAGGGCGCCAGCAAGAAGCTGCCGCTCGCATCTCAACTGCTGCTGGGTTGGGGCAAGACCGTAGCGGCGCACCCGGCACTGTTCGTGGGCGGTTTTGTGACCGTGGTCACGCTGATTTCGATCGGATTGATACGCGCGGCCCGCAGTGGCTGGCAGATTCCGGGGCTGCAAAAAGCCTGGTTGATCGGCCCGCTGGTTCGCCTGTTCCGGCATGCGCAGTTCTATCGCACCACCGCGATGCTGGTGCACGGTGGCATCCCGGTGCTGCGTGCGTTCGAGATGAGTCGCCGGCTGCTGGCGGAAGAGGACCAGCGGGCGCTGGATGGAGCTCGCCGTCAGATCGCCGAAGGCCGCCCGATCGGGCCCGCTTTAGCCCAGGCTCAGATCGCCGATACGGTGGCATTGCGGATGCTCGAGGTCGCCCAGCGCACCGGGCGCCTGGCCGATGTGCTGGCGCGGATCGCCACGTTCCAGGAAGCCGCGTTGAGCCGGGCGATCGATCTGACCGCACGCCTGGTCGAGCCGGCGTTGATGATCTTCATTGGACTGGTGATCGGGGCAATCGTCGTGTTGATGTACATGCCGATTTTCGATCTGGCCACCAGCCTTCAGTAATGCATCGGAACAGAGAGAAGAACGGATAGAGGGAGCAGTGACGATGAATGCACCCGCGAGCCTGAACACCGTGCTCAGCGACGAGCTGGTGCGCCGCGCCCTTGAGCAGGCCGGAACGCGGCGCCCGGTCGAGGCGCTGTCGGAGGCAGTCGGCCTGAACGGAGCTCAGTTCGTGTCGGCGGCTTCGGCCTATTTCGGCCTGAAGCCGATGGGCCTGGCCGATCTGCGCGCCTGCACGCCGGATTTCGAGGCGATTTCCTTCCTCGAGACGAACCAGCGCCTGACGATGGCGCTGACGACCGCCGATCAGCGCACGCTGGTCGTGCTGACCGATCCGCTGGATACCCGCACGCGCGGCTGGGCCGCCGAACGGATGCGGCAGCGCCGCCGCAACAAGCTCGGCTGGGGCCTGACCTCGACCGAGGATCTGCGAGCCTTCCTGGCGCAGGCCGAGCGTTCGATGCGCGCGATGGATGCGGTCGAGTCGATGTCGGCCGGCAAGAGCGCCAACGATTCGCAGGCGGTCTCGGTCGCGCTGGCCGACATCAGCGCCTCGAGCAGCCCGATCGTGCGGCTGGTGGACTCGACGATCCACGATGCGCTGAAGGCGCTGGCGAGCGACATTCACATCGAGACTCACAACAACGGGCTGACGATCAAGTATCGGGTCGACGGCGTGCTGGAGGTCGTCAAGCGGGTCGATGGCCTGGAGGCCGCCCACCACGTGCTGTCACGGATCAAGGTGCTGGCCGAGCTGGACATCGCCGAGCGCCGCGTGCCGCAGGACGGCCGTATCAAAGTCTCGGTCGGAGAGCGCGAGATCGACTTGCGCGTATCGATTATGCCGAACATCTTCGGCGAAGACGCGGTGCTGCGGATCCTGGACCGCAACAATCTGGGCGGCGAGGCCCGCCAGATCAAGCTGGAAAACCTCGGCTTCGAGACGTCCGTGCTGGACTTCGTCCGGCGCCTGTCGTCACTGCCCCACGGACTGCTGCTGGTGACCGGGCCGACCGGCAGCGGCAAGACGACGACGCTGTACGCAGCGCTCACCGAGATCAACACCGGGCTCGACAAGATCATCACGATCGAGGACCCGGTCGAGTACCAGGTGCAGGGCGTGCTGCAGATCCCCGTGAACGAAAAGAAGGGCCTGACGTTTGCGCGCGGGCTGCGTTCGATCCTGCGGCACGATCCGGACAAGATCATGGTGGGCGAGATCCGCGATCCGGAAACCGCGCAGATCGCGGTGCAGGCCGCGCTGACCGGGCACCAGGTGTTCACCACCGTGCACGCGAACAACGTGTTCGACGTGATGGGCCGCTTCACCAACATGAACGTGGACAGCTACAGCTTCATGTCCGCGCTGAACGGCATCCTGGCCCAGCGCCTCGTACGGCTGAACTGCTCACGCTGCGCCACGCCGTACCGTCCGCCCGCCGAGCTGCTGGCGCGCTCCGGCGTCGATAAGCGCGCCGCGTACACCGCGCGCTTCCGTCGCGGCCTCGGTTGCACGCACTGCCGCGGCACCGGCTACAAGGGTCGCCGCGCGATCGCCGAGACCTTGTCGATGAGCGACCGGATGCGCGACCTGCTGGGGTCACGCGCCCCGATTTCGCAAATCAAGGCCGAGGCGCGTGAGACCGGTTTCGTCGGCCTGCGCGAAGCGGCGCTGAACGCGGCCATGTCCGGCGACACCACGCTGGAGGAGATCAATCGTGCCACACCCGTCGAATAACCCGGCTTCCGCCGGCGCTTCCGCGGCTGCGGCGGACAAGTCCGCGGCTGCCGCCGCACCGGCGGGCAAGCCGGCGGGTAAGCCCGCCGAGAGTGCGGCTTCGGCAAAAGCAGGCAAGCCCGTCGACGCCGGAACCGCGGCGAAGAGCGGCAAGCCCGCCGCAGCGGCGAAAGCCGCAAAGCCGGGTTTCGGCATCGGCCGGCGGCTGCGGCTGCGTGTGGGCGCCGAGGGTGCACGCGCCGAGCTGGTAGCAGGCTGGCACAAGCCGCGGGTCGTTGCGACCCAGCAGATCGAATACGGCCCGGGCATCGCGACGTTGCCCGAGGCGATCGTGGCGCTCGAACCCCTGTTGGCGGCAATCGTCTCGGCCGCGGGGCCGATCAAGGGACTGACGTGTGACGTGCTGATCGGTGACGCGTGGATGCTGTATGACGTCGTGCGGGCCGACCTGCGCAACCTGTCGCTGCGCGCTGCCGACGATGTGGTCCGCTCCGCGCTGGCGGACGTGGCCGGCCTGCCGCCCAGCGATGTGGTAACTCGTTGGCAGACCCAGGCCGGCGGCCAGTGCACGATCGCCTGCGGAATGCCGGCCGCGGCGCTGCCTTCGCTGCAGACGCTGTTGAAGGCGCACCGCCTGCATCCGGGCGAAATCGTCGGCGAGTTCGTTCACGAGTTCAACGCCAACCGCAACCGGCTGTCCTCGCGCTGCGCGGTGATTTCGCTGGTGCGCGAAACGGGCAGTCAGCTTGCGGTTGCTTCCGACGGCGTGCTCGCCGCGATGAGCTTCGAACTGGGCGTGCGCGCCCCGGAGGAGCTCGAAGTGCGAGGGCGCGGCCTGCTGCGCGGCGCCGGCATGATGTCTGACGCCGAGACCAAGTTCTTCGCGTTGCTCCCCACGGGCTGGACACCGCCAGCGCCCTGGGTCGCATTGGCGACCACGGCTTGAGGGCGACCATGACCAAGAAGATAGCCCGGCTGGATCTGGACTTTTCCTCGGCGCGCCGCAACGGCCTGGGCGGCTGGGTGCTGCTCGCCGCGGGCTTGGCCGCGGCTCTGGTGGCCGCGATGCAGTTTCAATCCGCCGAAGCGGCCCGGATGGCGCGTGCGACCGAACTGAACACGGTCAATGGCCACCTGGCCGGGCCTAGAACCGAGGGCGTGCGCGCCGGGCCCCCGGTGGACCCACGTGCATCGAAAGCGGCCAATCAGATCGCCCGCGAGCTGCAGATGCCATGGGCCGAGATGCTGGCAGCGCTGGAAGCGATTCCAGCCCCCGAAGTGGCGCTGCTGGGAGTCGAGCCGTCGGCGCTCAGGCATGTGGTGCGCATCACAGCCGAAGCGAAGAACTCGGCGGCGATGCTCGACTACCTGCAGGCGCTGCAGGGGGGACGACAGTTCTCGGATGTGTGGTTGACATCGCATCTGGTGCAGGCGCAGACGCCGGGCACCCCGGTGCGTTTCATCGTTCAGCTGAAATGGAGCGGCGCATGAACCGGGTCAATCTCGCGTTGCATGTGTTGAACCGGTTCGGCCGGCAGGTCCAGGCGCGGCTGGGCACGGCGGGTATCGCGGGCGCGGCGCTGCTGCTGACGGCCGCGATCGGCATGGGGCTGGCCACGCGCACCCATCGTGAGACCGAGTGGTTGAGCGCCGCTGCCGAACAGGCCCGTGCCCGCATCGCGCAAATCGGCTCGACCCACCCGGTCGAGGATCGGACTCCCGCCGAACAGCTGGTGCGCTTCCAGCAATGGTTTCCGCCTGCCGGCCAATCGACCGCAGACCTGCGGGTGATCTTCGCCGCGGCCACCGCGGCCCATGTCGATCTGTCGCGCGGCGAGTACTCGGTGCGCCCAATCGAAGGTTCGCAGGGCCTGGAGCGGTTCGACGTGATCCTGCCGGTCAAGGAACGCTACGCGCCGGTGAAGGCCTTCGTGGCCGAAGTCCTGAACAAGCTGCCGCACGCGAGCCTGGATGAGCTGCGCGTCGAGCGTCCGGGCGCGGCGGCCGACCAACTCGAATCACGTGTGCATTTCACGCTGTTTTACCGCGGGCAGGCGTCATGAGCGAGCGCCCCGCCTGGGTTCGACCGGCGGTGCTGACTGCCGCGGGCGCCGCCACCTTTGCGGTTGCGTTCTACTTCTCAGGGTCCGGCAGCAACGGCGTCGTAGAGTCGGTCGCCCGTAGCGGCGACGCGGCCGCCAGCACGGGCGCCCCGAGCGCTGCACCGACGGCGGAAGGTGTGCCGCCGGCGGCAGCAACCACGCCCGCAGCGCCCAGCTTGCCGACCCGCAACAAGTTCGAGTCGGCCGCCAAGGATCCGTTCACAGCGCGAGGCTGGCTGCCCCCGCCGCCGCCGCCGCCACCGCCAGCGGCCGAGGCTCCGGCACCGCCGCCCCCGCCGCCCACCGCGCCGCCGGTGCCGTTCCGTTTCGTCGGCCTGCTGGAAGAGAAGTCGTCCAAGCCGGCCGCCTTCATCGCCAAGGGCGATGCACTGTATGTGGTGCACGTCGGCGATGTCGTCGAGAGCACGTATCGGGTCGAGTCGTTCAACTCGGCCCAGGTCGTCGTCACGTATCTGCCGCTGCAACAGCGCCAGACCATAGAAGCCAACGGAGGATGAGCATGCAGTTCTGGCGAATGCGCGGATGGACAGGAGCGGCAGCAGCGCTGACCGTCGTCGGGGTACTCGCCGGGTGCGCCGCATCGCGGCAGCACTCGGAGGGTATGGAGGCGATGGCGACCGGAGACCGCGACAAGGGTTTGGCGGCGTTGGCGGCCGCCAGCGCGGCCGAGCCGACCAATTCGCAGTACCGGATGGACTACCTGAAAGCGCTGAGCCACGCGGTCAATACGCAACTGGCGCAGGCCGACCTGGCGCGCCACGACGGGCAGTACGACGCGGCCAAGCAGCTTTACGTGAATACCTTGCGGATCGATCCGGGCAATGACCGGGCGCTGCGTGGGCTGTCGAATATCGAGATGGACATGCGGCACAACGCGATGCTGGACGAGGCCGAGAAGCTGCTGGCGGCGCATGACCTGGCGGGCGCGCAGCAGAAGGTGCACACGGTGCTGCAGGAAAACGGCGCGCGCAGCGACGCCAAGGCGCTTGCCACCAAGATCGCCGACGAGATGGATAAAGCCGAGGCGGACAGGGCAGCGCAGTTGGCGGCCGGCTCCGTTATGAAGAAACCGGTGTCGCTGCAGTTCCGCGACGCGAACCTGCGGATGGTGTTCGAAGCCCTCTCGCGCACCACGGGGCTGAACGTGATCTTCGACCGCGACGTGCGCAACGACCTGAAGACGACGATCTTCGTGCACGACGCGTCGGTGCAGGACACGGTCGACATGATCCTTCTGCAGAGTCAGCTCGAGAAGAAGGAGCTGAACGCAAACACGCTGTTCATCTATCCGGGCACCGCGGCCAAGGAGAAGGAGTACCAGGACCTGAAGGTGCGGGTGTTCCAGCTGTCGAACGCGGATGGCAAGACGGTACAGAACATGCTGAAGACCGTTCTGAAGATCGCCGACATGTCGCTCGACGACAAGACCAACACGCTGGTGGTGCGCGGCACGCCGGACACGATCGCCGTGGCCGAGAAGATCGTGGCAGCGCAAGACACGCCCGATCCGGAGGTGATGCTCGAGGTGGAGGTCCTGGAGGTGAACCGCGACCGGATCCGCGATCTCGGTATCCAGTGGCCGAGCACGTTCGGGCTGCAGACACCCGCGAGCGTGTCCAACATCGGCCCCATCAGCAACCTGAAAGACTACGGGCACATCCCGCTGAACCAATTGTTGGTGCAGGGCGCCCCGTTTGCCGCCACCGCCAACTTCTCGGTGACGGATTCCGACGGCAACGTGCTCGCCGCGCCGCGGATACGCACGCGCGACAACCAGAAAGCGAAGATCCTGATCGGCGAGAAAGTGCCGGTGATCACCAACACCGTGACGCCCGTTTCGACCGGCGCCCCGGTGGTGACCGGCTCGGTGCAGTACCTCGACGTCGGCATCAAGCTGGAGGTCAAGCCGCACGTGTATCTCGACGGCGATGTCGGCATCGAGCTGAACATGGAGGTGAGCACCATCCTCGGACAGGTGACGCCCCCGGGCAACAGCTCCGGCACGGTCGCCTATGACATCGGCACGCGCGATGTGACGACCAACCTGCGGCTGCGCGACGGCGAGACGCAGATCCTGGGCGGGCTGATCCAGGACACCGAAACCCTCTCCGCCAACAAGGTGCCCGGACTCGGCGAATTCCCGATACTCGACCACCTGTTCGGGACGAACAATCACGAGGACAAGAAGACCGAGATCGTGCTGTCGATCACGCCGCACATCCTGCGCGCGCCGACCGTGGCCGATTCGCGCGCGCGCGATCTGTTCAGCGGCACCGAGTCGGCGGTACGCCAGACGCCGCTGCGGCTGGATCCGGTTGGCTCCGTCAGCGGCGCGCCCAGCACCGGCGGTGCATCGGCGCCCGGCTTCGTGGGCGGTGGCGGCGGAGGTACGGCAGGGCCCTCCACGATGACCGGCGGTCCCAGCACGCAGCTGCCCGCAGTGAACCCGAACTATCCGCGCAATGATCCGCGCGTTCCAGTGCCGCGCCATGAAGTGCCGCCTGGCGTGACCCCGCCGCCCTGGCTCGCCAATCCTCCTGGGACCGAAACCCCGCAACCGGCACAGCCCGAGAATCCGGAGGGAGTGGCTCCCGTGCCCGCTCCGGTCCCCGCACCCGCACCGAATCCGGCGGACCCGCACTAGGCGAAAGCGATGCTTTTGCGTCGACCCTCACCCCCAGCCCCTCTCCCGCGAAGCGGGAGAGGGGAGTCCACGCGCCTGTCGTCCTGGGCGCGCCTGCTCCCACGCGGGAGTGGGGAGTCCACGCACCTGTTGTCCTGGGTGCGCCTGCTCCCACGCGGGAGAGGGGAGTCCACGCACCTGTCGTCTTGGGCGCGCTCGGGATGGGAGTTAGCAGGTTCCTTCTCCCGCTTGCGGGAGAAGGACAGGATGAGGGTGAGTGTGGGCGCGCGCGGCTTCACGCTGATCGAGCTGGTGGTCACGCTCGCTTTGGTGAGCGTGATGGCGATGGTCGCGGTTCCGCTGTATGAGGTGACCGCAATCCGGATCAAGGAAATGGAGTTGCGCACCGCGCTGCGGACGATCCGGACCGCGCTCGACGCTTACAAGGACGCCGCCGACGCCGGCAAGATCCAGAAGGATCCGAGCGACTCCGGTTACCCGCCGAACTTGAAGGTGCTGGTCGAGGGCGTCGATGCGCAGCAGAGCTCGGGCGGCCTGGGTTCCGTCAGCAACATGGCGAGCACCACGGCGAAGCTGACGACGCCCAATAACGGCACGACCGGCAGCTCGACCAGCAACGGCACAACCAGCAGTGGCACAAGCAGCGACAGCACCTCCAGCGAGGGTCCGTCTCGACTGATGTTCCTGCGCCAGGTCCCGCGCGACCCGTTCACGCCGGATCCAAGCGTGCCACCGGAAGAGCAGTGGGACACGCGCTCGTACGGCTCCCCGCCCAGCGATCCGCAGCCGGGCAAGGACGTGTACGACGTTATGTCGAAGTCGACCACGGTCGGTAGTAATGGCATCGCCTATAAGGAGTGGTGAGATGAAGGTGGAATCCCTCACCCCCTCCCCTCTCCCGCTGCGCGGGCGAGGGGCGACCCGCGATCGCATTGCGGCCACCATCGCAAAAGCGCGAGCCCACGGCGTGCTGCGCCCGATCGCCCCCCGCCTGCGGGCCACCATCGCAAAAGCGCGAGCCCGCGGCGTGCTGCGCCCGATCGCCCCCCGCCTGCGGGCCACCATCGCAAAAGCGCGAGCCCACGGCGTGCTGCGCCCGATCGCCCCTCGCCCGCGCAGCGGGAGAGGGGAGGGGGTGAGGGCTCTCGGCTTCACGCTGATCGAGCTGATGGTCGTGATGGTGCTGATCGCGCTGCTGCTGACGATCGCGGTGCCGCGCTACTTCAGCACGATCGACACCGGCAAGGCCTCGGTGCAGCGCCAGAATATCTCCGCGATCCGGGACGCGATCGACAAGTACTTCGGCGATCTCGGCAAGTACCCGGAGACGCTGCAGGATCTGGTC
>Ga0210401_10002397_pt1 | contig 20804 bp, 24 predicted proteins | sample IncBWH32MmetaG_FD_150866 | JGI IMG/M metagenome (GOLD analysis project Ga0210401, IMG submission 150866) | Forest soil microbial communities from Barre Woods Harvard Forest LTER site, Petersham, Massachusetts, United States - Inc-BW-H-32-M | ecosystem: Environmental > Terrestrial > Soil >... | reverse complement strand
GACGTCCAACACAAGACAACTAGGGATATCAGGAGCCTTCCTCCGGAGAAAACTGTCCGCTGACTCAAAGGTTTCGGCCTGCAACCCCACTGTGCTCAACAGGAACTTGAGCGAGGAACGTACCGATGGATCATCGTCTACAACAAAAACTAGCGAAGCCGCGGTCATGAAGGACTCTCGCCAGCTGCTGGCAGCGTAAAGGAAAACACAGCGCCGTGAGGTGAGTTGGCTGTGGCCCACAGTCGTCCGCCATGATGTTCAATGAGTGAGCGACTAATGGGTAAGCCCATACCCATACCATTTGCCTTTGTCGTAAAGAAAGGAGTGAATAAACGATCTGCCTCTGGACCGAGGCCCGTGCCTGAGTCGCATACCTCAACCAGTACGTCGCCAGATTCATCGATCCTGGTGTTCACACCGAGTACTCTTGATTGATTATTGGCTCCAGTCATGGCTTCTATGCCATTCATGATCAAGTTCAACAACACCTGTTGCAGCTGAATACGATCAGCCCTCACGAGTTGCAAAGTTTTTTCCAATTGACACTCGACCAAGACTTGATTCTTGTGAAGCTCATGGCCGGCTAGAGCCAGCACCTCCTGAATCACCTCGTTTACGTCCAGCACGGTCTTCTCGATCGGTGCTTTCTTGATGAACCCGCGGATCCGAGCTATAACAGCGCTGGCACGGGTGCCGTCTGCAACGATTTCTTCCAAAGCCCGGCGCAAAACTTCAGGTTCGAGGCTATGATTGGCGAGCAGTCTCAGGCATGCACTGCCGTTGTTCGTAACAGCAGTTAAGGGCTGATTGACCTCGTGAGCGATCGATGCTGCCAGTTCTCCCATCGTCGTCAACCTTGAAACACGCGCAAGCTCTGCCTGGGTCATCTGCAAAGCTTGTTGAGCCTCCTTCCAGTCGTGCAGATCCACGACTGTTCCGAACCATTTCAGAATTCGACTCTTTCGATCTCGCAGCGGCAGAGCCCTCGAAATGCACCAACGATATGTCTGGTCCGCTGCTCTCAGGCAGCGAAATTCGTGCTGAAACGATTCGCCACTGGAAACTGCGGCTGTCCACGCCCGGGACATAGTTTCAATGTCGTCCGGGTGGACGGTCTTCATAAAGCCGGCGCCTCGCACCTGGTCCGCCGATAATCCCGTGTAGTCCAGCGCACGCTGGTTGCAATAATCAACTGCTCCGTCTGGTTCAGCGCTCCAAAGCATCTGTGGAATGGTCTCCGTGAGTTCACGGAGACTGCGCTCGCTTGCCCGCAACTTCTCTTCCGCGTTTTTTCTCGCACTGATATCGCGGATGAAGCCGGTAAATACCTTATGACCGTCTCTGCTCAGTTCACCAAACGAGACTTCCACCGGAAATTCCTCGCCATTTTTCCGCAACCCGGCGAGTTCCGTGCCTTGCCAGTTTATGTGCCGCTGGCCAGTAGCCAAGTAGCGCTTGAAACCACCATCATGCAATTTGCGCATCCACTCCGGCATTAACACAGTCAATGGCTTCCCGATCAATTTCTTCGGATCGTAACCAAAGATTCTCATGGTGGCGGGATTCGCAAATCGAATTACGCCATTCTCATCCATGGTGACTACGGCGTCGCTTGCCGTTTCTAGCACCAGCCGATGGTTCTCTTCGATCTGGCGACGCGCAGCCTCTTCCCGTTTACGTTCAGTAATGTCCGTAACAATTCCGCCGATCCCATAGATCTCACCATCTGCGTTGAACAGAGGAAACTTCTGGGCAATACTCGTATGCTCCCCGTCGTTCTGGATTGTGACATGCTCAAACTCTATCGGTACCCCCGCTTCCAGCACCTGTCGATCACTTGCTTGAAAAGCAGTAGCTTGTTCCGCTGGAAAGAGTTCATCGTCGGTCTTACCGTTGATGTGTTCTTCTGTGATACGTCGGACCCGCTTGAACTCCCGGTTGGCGTAAAGATATCGGCCCTCCCGATCCTTCAAGAAAATCATGTTGGGGCTGTTGTCAAAAAACACCTGTAGCTGGATTTCGCTTTGCCGCTGTTTAGCCTCAGCCTGTTTGCGGTCGTTGATGTCCTCGCAAGCAATCAAAGTGCGCAATGACGAGTCGTCGTTCTGATTGGGCGGAATAGCTAGAGCTTTTCGGATTAAGAACCAATGATATTGGCCGTCGGTACGCCGCATGCGCGCTTCAGTCGCAAAGGGTTTCCCGGTTGACAGACTGGCGTTCCACTCTTCAGCGAAGCCTCGAACATCGTCAGGGTGAATGGCGGTTTGCCAGCCCGAACCCTTCAATGTTTGCAAGGACCCGCCTATATATTCTTGCCAAGCCCGGTTGGTAAGCTCAACCGAGCCGTCGGGTAACGCGCACACTACCATTGCGGGAATTGTCTCAATCAGCATTTGCAGGTCTAGCGGTTCGCTAGTCTGGGCGGCTGATTGTGTTTCAGCGGTCATGTTTTGCAGGCGCTACGCCGCTATGCTTTTGTTTTCTGTGGCGTAGTACGGGTTGTGCCGCAGAGCGCCACGGCAAACTGCGAGAGGGTGAGTTCCAAATCCGCCGTCTAACACAAGACGTCCAGAAACTGTGTTGATGTCGTACATACAAACGATCACACACGGATAGCGATCGGCCAGCTTAGTTGCACCACATTCGAGTTCGACGACTTCGTCTGCACCCCTGCCGGGTAAGGGAGCCTGCCCCATGCCGAGGTTGCCTAGATACCTGATCGCTGTTGCTCCCGCGCCGACGGCTTTCGAAAACGCCGCGTCGATGCTGGCCAGGGTCGCGGCTGCGGAAGACTCACGGCGCAGAATGACTAAGCGGCCCTCTTGAATAACGCGATCGAGGTCGAGTCCGGTCTTGCGTAGAATCTGCAAAACTCGGTCATTCGCTTCGTCATGTCCGAATAGAACGCTGTACTGAGATTCGTCCTCGACGCCCAACTTCAGAAAGCGCACTCCGCGCTCGAATTCGTCGTCATTGTGCCAAAAATGGATGAGGTGGCTGCCGAGTGGGACTTCAGCGTCGGTAATGCCGAGTGCGATCTTGTCGAAAGAGGCTTTCATCACAGCTCACCATGGGCAGCAGTAGGTTCGGGAAAGCAGGAGTTGCCGGTTGACTTTCAATCTCTGGGGAAACCCCGCTGCGATTATTCTAGACCCGGTACAATGCCAACGCAATCATCTCGCGGATTTCCAATTGCAGGTAACAGCGATGTCCCAGGAAATGCGACACGGTGTTTGAGGAAGTCAAATCCGCCGACAAATCCCGGGCGAGTTCATAGCCGGGAATTTGCACCCGTTTTGCAAGCTCAAGAATCTCGTCCCGAGGCAAACTCCCATCAGCGAGGAGTGAAAACAGCATCATGAGGCCATCGGGTCCGACAAAACGCTCCAGCGGCAAGCCCTCCACGATTGTTTTGCGATTTCTGAATTCCTCGAGGTGGTCGTAGCGGCAGCTTTGTCCTGCCCCGTTGGGCAGAACCGAGCCATGGTGAACAAGTTGAAGCCCACTCAAGACGTCCTCTCCGCTATCACCCTCAGATGAGAGCCATTCTACCCAGCCGGCATCGATGCTGGTGATGGGTTCTCTGCAAGAGTCACAGCGCCAGCCATTGAATTTGTGCAACGTTGAGAGGTCGTTACCACTCATTTCGGTAATCCGAATTCACTCTTCGAGGCCATCAGAACCTCGGGTAGTGTCTGAAGCCGCTCTCGATACGCGACCGATTAGTCCTGGTTTATATATTCACCGGGAACATCGTCCTCCGGAAACTCGTGCGTAGTCACTTCGGAAACGCTAGGATCTTTGGAGTTCTCCACACCCAAGACAACGCCTGCCTCGAACGAATTCCCCTCTTCAAGCAATTCTTCGACGCTCTCAGAATCTGCCTCAGCATCGCGCGGCAACCCTTGATCACCACCGGACTGTCCTGCCGAAGAAGAAGTCGGTGCTAGTTGGTTGTATCTCTTTTTCTCAGTCATAAATTCTCTCCCGTTGTTTCGCTCGCGTGAGCAGCATCCCTGCTGAGACTCAGGCGGCGACTTTTCGTCGAATGTTTTCGCGAGCGAGCCAAAGTTTGGCGGTCTGAATGTCGTCCTCCCCGAGCTCTCGTCCACCCTGGTGCCAGGAAATGGTGACATCGGCGCCGCCACTTTTTAGCAGGCCTGCCAGTTCTTCCGCCTGTCCCGAGGGAATGAGCGGGTCTAGGCGAGCCGCGCCGATAAACACCGAAAGATGGCTGAAATCCCGAATCAGATCGGGTACCAGGGGCACCATCGCCCGGAAAAGAACTGCACCTGCGAGGTAATGAGGGTGAAACAGAATCAAACTGGCCGCCAAATTTGCACCATTAGAATAGCCCACAACGATCAGGCGTCTTCTGCTGAAATCGTATCTCTCGGAGGCAGCATCGATAAATTGTGCGAGTTCTTCTGTCCTAGATCTGATGTCCTCAAGGCCAGCCTCGGTGAATCGTCGAAACGATGAAGGCATGCCGTTTTCGAGGACTTTGCCACGTAGTCCGAGAAGCGCGGCACCGGGCCACAGCTCCTTTCCCACGGGCAGAAGAGCGTTCTCGTCGCCTCCAGTTCCGTGCAGAAGCAGAAGCGTGACCGGATCGGAAGAACCCGATTCCGCAGGCACCCACTTGTGAACGAAAACTAAGTCATCAGCCGGCTGCATAAGATTACGTCCACAGATCAACAGTAATCCGGAGCCCACCGCTGCGCGCCAGGGTTCATGCTCACGCAGCACCGGTACCTAGGGCAGGCTCTTCTGCCTTAACCAACGGCACGTTCACAAGATGCTCACTCAAGAACCACGTTTGTAGTTCATTGGTGCGGAGCACTTTGCTTACAGCCAGATCGTTCGTGCCGTCATCGGCGAGCTGAGCTGCACGGCGCGCCAGGATTCGAACTTGCCGTACGATGACCTGATGAGCGTCGATCAAGCGCGACAGTTGAACAGGAACTTCTTCTCGACCTCGAGGTGGTCGTTCAATCCGGGTCGTTTCCGCCACATCTGGTGCCATCGCCAGACTCACACCTCCCAGCGCCTGAATCCTTTCGGCAATTGAGTCGACTAGTTCGCTTTGCTCGCTATAGTGTTTATCGAAAAGCAAATGCAACTGATAGAAGGTAGGGCCGGCAACCTGCCAGTGAGACTTTTTGTACAGATCACGAAGAGTGATGGTATCCGCCAGCAGTTGGTTTAACTGTTCTGTCATCTCCAGGCGTACTGGCTCTTCGAGTTCAAGCGGTAGAGCATGGTTGACCGTTCCGTACGGCTGAATCTCCGGCGCACGTTGATGGAGGCGTGGCTGAGCGTTGATGTGGTGGTTGGTTCGAGCGTCAATTTGTTTTGTTGCCACAGTGCTTCTCCTATCAGTCCCTTATTAACAGTAGCGACTACTCTGTGTCGCAGCGATTCCATTTCAAAACCATTCACATGCATTTGCGACTGGCTGCGAGGGCCAAAATGATTCGCGACCGCATTAGGTTCTCTTCCGCGGCCGGTCTCCAGCCGCGGTGTTCACGGCCTTCTCTGCAACTGAGAGACCGAAAAGGGAACACAAGCTCCTTAAGAAGTTGGAGGGTGTCCGAAGCCGGTCGGATGTGCGATCTGCGTTGACTCTTACCGAGCGACAGTCGACGTCATAAATTGTGGAAGCCGGAAACCTCGCAAAACGTGCATGGCTTGCCAACGCAGATTTCAACAGGGCCTGAGTTGCAACTGAAATCGCTAATTCAATTCGCGGTGTCTCTATAACAACGCGTAGGCAGTACACAGTCTCTATTTCGTCACGGCCGCAACTGCACATGCCCTCTTCACAAAATCGCTGGAATTCGCGCTCGCCGGGCCCGTACGGCTCCACGCACGCTTGAGAACAGCGATGCAGACGGAACCAGCCTGCCGTTTCTGAGGTGAAAACGTTTGGAAAGTCAGTTGCTGACATGAGCTGCGCAGCGACATTCGCTGCGAGGAACTCACAGTGACCACAAACAGGATGTCGCCCGTTGAGAACAATGAGGCCATCGCTAAGAGGAAGAGCGGACAGGAGCTGTCGGGTTATGCGCCAACAGACTTTGAACTTGCCGAGTCCTTCGGCGGCAGCTCGGAATACTTGCCCTTTTTGAGACCGCCACTTTGGCCGTTCAGCTTCATTCGGTTATTTGGACAGGAGGAGGAATAAATGGGTCGCATTGCATCGCTAATTGTCGCCCTCGTTGTTTTAACGGGCCAGCAGCCGGTCCGTTCCCAAAGTAAGGGCAGCGCCAACGGCTTTGATCTGGTCGACAACACGGGAACCATTCGCAAGCCAGCTGATGTTAGAGATCTCTATCAGTCGCTTGGAGTGTATACACCGGTCGATCTCAACAACAACACCGAGATGCACTACACATACGCATCGCCGGGCACAGCGGAGTATTACCGCAAGACAGGAAAGTTCGCCGACGGAACCGTATTAGTGAAAGAGGTCTTTGCGACTGATCACGCGCAACTTACGACCGGGGACGCACATTGGGCTACGAACACGAAAGTGTGGTTCGTCATGATCAAAGACGACAAGGGACGCTATCCCGGCAATCCGCTGTGGGGTGACGGATGGGGATGGGCACTCTTCAAAGCCGACGCACCCGATAAGCAGGTCGCAACGAACTACAAAAAAGACTGCCTGGGCTGTCATGTTCCAGCGCAGTCAACCGACTGGGTGTATGTGCAAGGCTACCCGGTCCTCAAATCGAAATAACCAGAACGGTCTCGCAGAGACTCATTCGAAAAATGTTCAGAAGGAGAATTGCAATGCAAAAGTATCTGTTGCTAGTCATCGTTGGACTTGGACTGACCGCCTCAGCTGTGTACCTCCTGGTCGCGAAACCGGTGGCGGCGGCCCAGACTGAACAGTCGAGCGCCGTGTTCGATTCTGACGGCAAGTTAGAGTTGCCAACCGGTTTTCGCAAGTGGGTTTTTGTGGGCGCCCCCTTAACGCCCAACGGCCTCAACGATGGAAAGGCGAACTTCCCCGAATACCATCACGTATACATCGAACAGAAAAACGTTGATGCGTATCTGAAGACGGGCCAGTTTCCAGAAGGAACGGTCATCGTAAAGGAGCTGACGCGGGTTCTTGATCCGACGTTTCCAGACGGCTCTCGTAAGGAGCCCTCTGGGCGCGGGTACTTCAATGGCGAGTACAACGGCATCGACTTGACAGTAAAGGACAGTAAGCGCTTTGCAAAGACAAACGGCTGGGGCTTCTTCACTTTTGGGCATCATCCAATGCCGTATGACAAGACCGCAGCTGAAAAGTCCGTGACCGAATGTGCCGGATGCCACATCGCCAATGTCGCCGCCACAGACATGACCTGGATTCAGTTCTATCCGTTACTTCGTGACAAGCCAGGGTACTAGGTCGTGAGATTTCTATTCGTGTGGCTCAGCCACGCAAAAATCAAATCCAACTTCAAAGGAAAAAAAGGGAGATGAATATGCCAAAAGACATGGGTATGTCGAAAGAAATGGGAATGTCGAAAGAGATGGGGATGTCAAGAGAGATGGGCACGAATGGTCGTGGTGGCCATCTCTACATGCAAACCAACGAAGTAAAGAACTGCATCATTCACTACCATCGGTCTGCGAACGGCGCACTTGCCGAAGTGGAACGTGTCGCGACGGGAGGCGCCGGGGCTGGGCGCATCAGCCCCATCTACCACATCGCCCGGCCAAACCACTTCGAGGGTGCGGGCAGTGTCCGTCTCACGCCGGATCGTCGCTTTCTGTTTGCCACCAACGGCGGCGATAATTCCGTCTCCAGCTTCGCTGTAGATAAGGACGGTTGGCTCACGCTGTTGGACGTGAAGCGTACGGGGAACCCACAAAGCGGTGGCGCCAAATCGGTGGCCTATGCCCCATCGAGTCGCACGCTTTACGCGGTGCACACGTTCGGCCCTGACCATCTCCGACTGCTGTCGGTCGACGACGAAGGCAACCTCACGCCACGCCCGGAAAAATACTCGGTGAGCACGATGGAATGGCCCAATCGTGTGCCAACCATGGCGGTGCTCTCGCCCGACGGGAAATTCCTCATTCTAGGCACCACCTTCGACGAGTTGCCCAGCAGAAAAAATCCGGACGGCTCACTGATTCTCTGGATCCCGCGGGGAAACAACGGCGAGCTGCACTCCATCGCTTCGAATGCACCTGACCCCGACGGCATCATCGTATTTCCGGTAGGCGCAGACGGCTCACTCGGCGAGCCCTCATTTTACGACGGGGGAGGTGCTTCTCCTTTCTACATCGCCTTCCTGAACAGCCGGCCGGATACCTTCATCATCGGAGAAGCCGTTTCAGACGGGATCGCCATCGGCCGCATCGACGCAGACGGCAAAGTCACCGTTGGCCCGGTCGTGCCGGTCGACACGAGCGCCGGCGTGCCCTCTGAACTGTGCTGGCTGGCTGTCTCCCCGGACGACCGGACGGTGTTCGCTACAAACTTCGGTTACAGCAACCTCAGCAGCTTCCGCATCGACGGCAACGTGCTCACCGTCGCGAAGGACCCTGCGTGCCCGAAGGTTCCGGGAGACGGCACCTTCAGGGCGATCAACGGAACGGTTAGCAGCGGCCCCAGCGATAACTGGCTGACGCCGGATGGCGAGTATCTCTACCAGATCTACGGGAATGCTTCGAAACTGGTGGGCTACGCCACTAAGCCCGACGGTTCGCTTGAGGAGGTTACAAGCGTCACAATCCCCTACAACAGCCCGGAGGGCTTGGCGGGATTCTGATTACGCTCAAAGGGGACGCGGTGATCCAGTTCAGTCATCTGGCCTTGCGCGATGAAAACTTGGCGCACGGGTCGCGCGACAGATATGTGCTCAGAACGACTAAATTGGGGAGGAGTAAGCGCAATCCCAGAGAGCGTCACCAAGAGCCGCAGGCCGTTTGACCGAGGACAGGCGATGCCCGTCACCGACGGGCCGGGCATCGCCACAAATCTATCGACCGGTTGGTGAAAGCCGATGCTCGATGCGATGTCACCATGCGATCTCCCCGACGAATTGAATTCTTCTGGTACCCCAGATTTGAATAAGGATCGTCCATCGGATCGCGATCTGCAGCGCGCGGACGGATTCGGCCGGATCGTACTGAGTGGCTCCGAAAACGGTACCCGCATCGAGGATGTCTTTGAACGATCTCCGATTCGCATCATGTTCCCAAGAATCGAACATCGTCGAGTGGAAGAGGCGGTCATTATTAATACCGGAGGAGGCGTTGCGGGCGGTGACCGGCTCGAATGTTCTGTGGCGGCGCTCCCTGGCGCCTCGATTGCCGTGACTTCACAAGCAGCGGAAAAAGTCTATCGGGCGTTGCATGAACCGGCGCGCGTTGTGACCAAGCTGAAAGCACAGATGTCCGCCAAGCTTGCATGGCTCCCGCAGGAAACAATCGTATTCAATCAGGCACGTCTTCACCGGACGACAGAGATCGACCTTTTCTCTGGAGCGCAGTTGCTTGCCCTCGAGTGGCTTGTTTTGGGGCGTGCCGCCCATGGCGAAGTCGTGGTCGGCGGCAACATAACCGACAGCTGGCGCGTGAAAAGAGACGGTCGGCTGATCTGGGCGGACAGCTTTCGCATCACCGACGAAATCCTCCCACACCTTAACAGGAGGGCCCTGCTCGCGAACGGCAAAGCGGTTGCAACATTGATCTATTTCGGACCTCATCTAGAGAAACGGCTGGATTTGTTGCGCGAGATTATTCCTTCCCTGGGATGCAATTGTGCAGCGACGTTGGTAAGCGGACTGATCGTCGTTCGCTTTTCCGTGAAAGAGTCCTCTGATTTGAAGCTTGCATTGCGCAGCTTTCTCCAGCAATTCGGACCGGAGCTCGGCTCCGGACCCTTCCGAGTACCGAAAATGTGGTCATGCTAAAGATGGCCGCAGAACGGAGACGTTTATGAACCTCACGCCTCGTGAGAAAGACAAGCTGATGATCTCACTTGCCGCAATTGTCGCGCGTGAGCGGCTTAAAAGAGGGGTCAAGCTCAACTATCCCGAGAGTATTGCGCTCATAACCGATTTCGTCTTGGAAGCGGCCCGCGATGGCAAGTCAGTTGCTGAGCTCATGTCTGAAAGTCGCAAGGTGCTGAGCCGCGACCAGGTGATGGAAGGCATCGCAGAGATGATTCCCGAGATGCAAGTGGAAGCGACTTTTCCCGATGGAACGAAACTCGTGAGCATTCACGACCCAATTCGTTGAGGCATGACTGAGATGATACCGGGCGAGATTTTCGCAGCATCTGGCGACATTGTCCTGAACAAGGACAGAACAACGATCACCCTTAAGGTCGCAAATACTGGCGACAGACCGATCCAGGTCGGCAGTCATTACCACTTCGCCGAGAGCAACGCCGCTCTAGCGTTTGATAGGAAAGCTGCGCTTGGGTATCGCCTGGATATTCCGGCAGGAACAGCCCTGCGCTTTGAACCTGGCCAGACTCGCGACGTTTCTCTGGTCGCATATGTTGGAGCGCGCCTCGTCTACGGCTTCCACCGGGCTGTCATGGGAGCATTGCCGGAAAGGCCCTAGAGGTAAAAAAGAAGATGCCGAACAAAATGAACCGCGCTGCCTATGCGCAGATGTTTGGACCAACCGTCGGTGACAAAGTGCGCCTTGCGGATACGGACATCATCATCGAAGTAGAAAAGGACTACACGACCTACGGCGAGGAAGTGAAGTTCGGCGGCGGGAAGGTGATTCGCGACGGCATGGGACAGTCCCAGCGCTCGCGCGGTGAAGGTGCTGTCGACACGGTAGTTACGAACGCTCTGATTCTTGATCACTGGGGAATCGTGAAGGCAGATATCGCTATTAAAGACGGCCGGATTGCAGCGATCGGGAAAGCTGGAAATCCGGATGTCCAACCGAACATCACCATCGTAATCGGCCCCGGAACTGAAGTGATCGCGGGCGAGGGCAAGATTGTCACCGCCGGCGGCATCGACACCCACGTTCACTACATCTGCCCGCAACAGATCGAAGAGGCTCTTTATGCGGGCCTGACCACGATGATGGGCGGAGGCACAGGACCCGCAGTAGGGACCAATGCAACCACCTGTACTCCCGGTCCGTGGCATATTCAGCGGATGCTCCAGGCCGCCGATGCCTTCCCCATGAATCTCGGCTTCTTCGGTAAAGGCAATGCAAGTACTGCGGCTGGCCTCATTGAGCAAATCGAGGCCGGGGCATGCGGCTTGAAGCTTCACGAGGACTGGGGTACGACGCCCTCCGCCATTGACTGCTGTTTGTCTGTTGCGGATGACATGGATGTACAGGTTCTTATCCATACAGACACGCTCAACGAAAGCGGCTTCGTCGAAACTACAATCGCCGCTTTCAAGGGCAGGACCATTCATACATTTCATTCTGAAGGAGCGGGCGGCGGACATGCCCCGGACATCATCAAAGTATGTGGCGAACCAAACGTAATTCCAGCTTCTACGACTCCAACGCGACCATACACTGTAAATACGCTTGATGAGGCCCTCGATATGGTGATGGTCACCCATCACCTCGATCGGCGAGTTCCTGAAGATGTCGCCTTCGCGGAGAGCCGGATTCGCAAGGAAACCATCGCGGCCGAAGACATTTTGCATTATCTTGGGGCACTCTCGATCATGTCTTCAGACAGTCAGGCCATGGGCCGTGTGGGTGAGGTGATTATCCGAACCTGGCAGACCGCAGACAAAATGAAGAAACAATTCGGACACCTGGCAGAGGAACAGGGTGAGAACGACAATCTCAGAGCTCGACGATACGTATCGAAATACACAATCAATCCCGCAATCGCTCAAGGTATTTCTTCATATGTCGGTTCAATCGAAATTGGAAAGCTTGCCGACATTTGTATCTGGGATCCAGCTTTTTTCGGGGTGAAGCCCGAGATGGTGCTAAAGAGTGGCACGATCGCGGCCGCGATCATGGGAGACCCTAACGCCTCCATCCCTTCACCGCAACCCGAGTACTACCGGCCCATGTTCGGTGCGTTCGGTCGCTCCTTGACGGAAAGCTCGGTGACATTTGTCAGCCAGGCACTACTCAACAAAGCGGAGGCGCTTGGCGTTGCAAAGAAACTCCTTCCTGTCTCCAACACGCGAAGGATCGGCAAGCGTTCGATGATTTTGAATAATGCCACGCCTCGCATGGAAGTAAACCCCGAAACCTATGAAGTGCGGGCCGATGGCCGCCTTCTCACTTGCGATCCGGCCAAAGTACTGGCCCTGGCCCAACGCTATTTCATGTATTGAGTATGACTATGACTACACACAACGCTTCCATTCACGGTGATCCCACTCATCGCGCTTCCGTTCATCGACTCGCCGGGGATTGGCCGACGGAAAATGTGGCAGGCTCGCTTACTCTCGATTTTGACGCGCGCCATCGACGCCGAATTCGCCTGACTGGGGATCAAGGCGAAGATATCCTTCTCGATCTTCCCCAAGCGGTTGCCATGGCTGATGGAGATGGCCTGCAACTCGAAGATGGTAGGTGGCTCAAGGTTCAGGCTGCGGCGGAGCTCATTGTCGAAGTCAGACATAAAGATCCCAACCAGCTTGCTCGCCTCGCGTGGCATTTGGGAAATCGGCATTTGCCGACTGAAATTCGGGACCAGGTTCTTCGCATTCGGCCTGACCACGTGATCGAGGATATGCTCCTTGGCTGCGGAGCAGATCTTGTAAAGGTGCAGGTCCCTTTCCAGCCTGAAGGCGGCGCTTACACCGGCCACGGCCACCATCGCGCCCATCGTGAGGATGGGCATCATCATGACGAGTAACGATCTGCACAAACCGTTCGCTCATTGCCTTAAATGAGAGAAATAGACAAGCGTAAAACAGTACCTTCGAGTACAGCGCAAGAAAAAGAACCTTGGGCATGACCAGAAAATTTGACGTTGTTGTCATTGGAACAGGCGAAGCCGCATCTCCCGTCGCATCGCAGTGCCGGTCTGCTGGATGGGAGGTGGCAGTTATCGATTCCAGGCCGTTCGGCGGGACGTGCGCGCTTCGGGGATGCGACCCGAAGAAGGTTCTTGTCGGTGCCGCAGAAGCTGTTGACTGGGTCCGCCGAATGAAAGGAAAAGGGATTCGAGCCGAGGAGATTTGCATTGATTGGCAGGAATTGATGCGATTCAAGCGCTCGTTCACGGAGCCGGTTCCCAGAAACCGGGAAGAGGAACTTGCGAAAGCCGGGATCGCGGCATTCCACGGCCGCGCTCGATTCGCTGGCTCATCCTCAGTTCAAGTAAATGATGAGGTGCTGGAAGGGCGCTATGTCGTTATCGCAGCAGGACAAAAACCGGCAGACTTGAAGATTGCAGGGACCGAACACCTAACGACGAGCGAACGATTCTTGGAGTTGGATGAACTGCCAAAGCGGATTTTATTTGTGGGTGGCGGGTACATCGCGTTTGAATTCGCTCACGTGGCAGTGCGTGCCGGAGCGCAAGTTACCATCGCAGATCGTGGACCACGTCCCCTACCGCGTTTCGATCCGGACCTGGTCGATCAGCTTGTGAAGAGCAGTCGCGAGCTGGGGGTTGACGTTCAGCTTGGCACCGAAGTCAGAGGCGTTGAGAAAAGCTCTGGCCAACTAGCTGTTCGAGCCTCCGCTTCTGGTCAGCAGCGCACATTCGAGGCAGACATGGTGGTCCACGCTGCGGGTCGTGTACCTGAAATCGACGATCTGAACTTGGATGTAGCAGGAGTTGCATGGGACGACCAAGGTGTAAAGGTCAATGAGTTCTTGCAAAGCGTGTCGAATCCTGCCGTTTATGCGGCGGGCGACGCTGCTGCAAGCGGAGGCCCGCGTCTTACTCCGGTGGCTGGCTACGAAGGCATCATCGTAGCCTCGAACCTTCTGAAAGGGAATCACCAAAAACCGAATTTTCTGGGTATTCCGACGGCGGTTTTTGCGATTCCATCTCTAGCGGCTGTGGGGCTCAGTGAAAGCGAGGCACACAAGAAAGCTCTGAAATTCAAGGTCAAGAAAGAGATGACTTCCAATTGGTATTCATCTCGTCGAATCGCGGAGAAGTGTTCGGGTTTCAAGGTTCTGGTGGAGGAAGGCACGGATCGCATTCTGGGCGCCCATCTGCTGGGCATCGAGGCCGAGGAAGTAATCAATCTCTTTGGAGTGGCGATGCGCTCAGGGATGCGCGCCACCGACCTCAAAGACATGCTGTATGCCTTTCCGACGCGCGGATCAGATGTGTCTTACATGCCATAGAAATTTCCGCGAGATTGGAGAAGAGAGAGGGGAGTGCATTATGTCAGATTGTTGCTCGGCCGGGGAAGAGTGCTGTTCGCCGCCGGGGTCGCTCTTGAGAATGCAAAGCTGGCTCTCGCCCGCATTTCCCACAGGCTCCTATAGCTATTCTCATGGTATCGAGTGGGCTGTAGAAGCGGGACACATTCATAATCGCGGCAACCTCGTTGATTGGCTGGAAGCAGACCTGCGCTACGGCTCGGGACGAAATGAAGCGATCTTCTTCATCGAGGCCTGGCGCCGCGCGACAGAAGACGATTGCGAGAAGTTAGTTGAAGTTGCGGAACTGGGCGCAGCGTTTCGCGGGACGTCGGAATTCGCCCTTGAGTCATCACAGCAGGCGAGGGCCTGTCTCGCAACCCTACGCCGGGTGTGGCCCGATCACGTTGTAGAGAGCTTTTCAGAATTGCTCTCGGAACGCGGCATTCCGCCTGCTCTGGCAGTCGTTCTGGGAGTTCGCTCGGCTCGGCAGCGCATTGCGTCCGCCTTGGCTCTGCCCGCATTCCTCCAGAGCTATGTCGCCAATCTAGTAACCGCGGCCGTTCGGTTGATCCCACTTGGTCAAACCGACGGACAGCTTGCCATTGCCGAGCTTGAACAAGCAGTGCTGGCCGCAAGTGCGCAAGTTGAACACGCAACGATTCACGATCTGGGCTCGGCTGCGTTTATGGTCGATCTCGCTTCCGCGTCGCACGAAACCCAATACACGAGGTTGTTCCGCTCATGACTGATATGACAAGTTCAGATTCTCACAACCATCCTTTGCGCGTAGGGATCGGCGGCCCAGTTGGGTCAGGCAAAACGGCGCTAGTTGAAGCGCTCTGCAAGCGCCTCCGCGACACTTACGACATTTACGTGATTACCAATGACATTTATACGAAAGAGGACCAGCTCATTCTCACACGCGCTGAGGCACTGCCGGCGGAGCGCATTATGGGCGTCGAAACCGGAGGTTGTCCTCACACCGCAATTCGTGAAGATGCTTCCATGAACCTCGCCGCCATCGAAGAGATGAACAAGAAATTCCCGCATGCGGACTTGTGCTTTGTGGAGTCGGGCGGTGATAATCTCGCGGCCACGTTCAGCCCCGAACTGGCGGACCTGACAATTTACGTGATCGATGTTGCGGAAGGTGAAAAGATTCCTCGCAAGGGTGGTCCTGGGATTACGCGCTCCGATCTTCTCGTTATTAACAAGATCGACCTGGCTCCTTTTGTCGGAGCAAGCCTTGGAGTAATGGAAGCGGACACGCTCAGAATGCGCGGAAAACGACCCTTCGTTTTTTCCAATTTGAAGAGCGGCGAAGGGGTTGAGCCGATTGCAAACTTCATCATTGAGAAAGGTGGATTGGCGACTATAGGGAGTGCTACAAACGACGGCCTTGCGCAACACCACATGTCCGGCAAGGAGGGTAATTGACACCCTGGAACCTGCAAGCAACAATGGCCAGGTCACGTCTCCTACGCTACGGCTTTTCAGTGGCTTGCGTTGCAATTGCAATGGGGCTGGCACTTGTATTTCGGCACTACCGCTTCCGTGAGATCGCACCACCTTTTAACTTGGCCATCGCCGTCGTCGCTTGGTATGGAGGAGTGGGGCCTTCTGTGCTTGCCCTTGTGCTATCCGCCGCCTGCTTTGACTATTTCTTTTCCCCACCCATGTATTCATTCGCAATTTCCAGCGAAGATCTGCCGTCTTTTTTCCTTTTCACGGCATGGGCGTTACTAATTGCGTCGTTCGCCGGCGCTCGGCGCCGAATCGAGGACGATCTTAGTCATGCCCGCGACCGCCTTCAGGTTGAGGTAGAGCAGCGCAAGCAGCAAGAGGACGAAATTCGCAAACTGAACCAGAAACTTGCCAATCGGGCTGCGGAACTTGAGTCGAGCAACAAGGAACTAGAGTCTTTTGCCTACTCGGTGTCCCACGACCTGCGCGCCCCGCTTCGCCATGTCGTTGGGTTCTCGGAGCTGCTGCAGAAACAGGCGGCTTCTTTGCTGGATGACAAGAGTCAGCGGTACATAAAGACAATCCTCGATTCAGCCAAGAAAATGGGCAAGCTGATTGACGATCTGCTATCGTTTTCCAGGATTGGGCGGGCTGAAACCAAACGGTCGCTGGTGAACCTGGAGCAGCTTGTGAAGGACGTCGTCTCGGAGATCGAGCAGGAGACGAGGGGTCGAGAGATTGCCTGGAAATTCGATGCCCTTCCAGTCTGTTACGGAGACCGCTCCATGCTGATGCTGGTTCTTGTCAATCTCGTTTCCAATGCGGTCAAGTTCACACGGATGCGAACGCGGGCAGAAATCGAGATTGGCTGCGCGGATGGAGACAATGATGACCTGGAGGTCTTCGTCAGGGACAACGGGGCCGGTTTTGATATGCAGTATGCAAATAAATTGTTTGGCGTGTTTCAGCGGCTGCATCGGGCCGACGAGTTCGAAGGTACCGGAATAGGGCTAGCAACCGTGCAGCGGATTATCCACCGCCATGGAGGGAAGGTTCGGGCGGAGGGAGCGGTAGATCAAGGCGCGACCTTTTATTTTTCACTGCCTAAAGCACAGCATTCAGAATTGAGGGCTGCAAACACTCTATGAACATACTGGGACGCATTTTGATTGTTGAGGACGATCCAAGAGACGTGGAACTTACTCTTACGGCGCTGGAAGAATATAACCTTGCCAACGCGGTAGTGGTTACGCGGGATGGCCAAGAGGCTCTCGATTACCTCTATCGTCGCGGCCAATTCCACAGTCGCTCCGACGGCAATCCCGCCGTTATGCTACTGGATCTTAAGCTACCCAAGGTCGACGGATTAGAAGTATTGAAGCAAGTCAGATCCGACGAGGACCTGAAGATGATTCCCGTAGTCGTGCTGACGTCCTCCCATGAAGAAAAAGATATGATGAGAAGCTACAGACTTGGGGTGAACGCCTATGTCGTAAAGCCAGTTGATTTTCACGAGTTTGTGAATGCTGTCAAGGAACTCGGAGTTTTTTGGGCGGTCATTAACGAGCCTCCGCCCGGAAGCGTCAGGAAACGCTGAAACTGATATGAACCGTCCTTTGCGTGTCCTGTATTTGGAAGATGACATCGCCGACGCGGAGTTAGCGCGAGACACGCTCGAGTTGGACGGATTTGTGTGCGATGTGACCCGCGTCGAGACGGAATCCGGCTTCCGCGCGGCGCTACAACAAGGCGGCTTCGACGTGATCCTGGCCGATTACGCTTTGCCCTCGTTCGATGGCTTGTCGGCGTTGAAAATCACACTGTGGCAACGGTCGGACCTGCCATTTATCTTCGTCTCTGGAACCATGGGTGAAGAAGTAGCCATCGAAGCTCTCAAGATCGGCGCGACGGATTACGTCTTGAAAACCCGAATGTCTCGCCTTGTGCCCTCGGTGCACCGGGCGCTGCGCGAAGCGAGGGAGAGGGCAGAACTGCGCCGTGCCGAAGAGGCGCTCCGCCGTAGCGAAGTGAAGATCAGGCGGCTTGTGGATGCCAACATCGTCGGTGTGTTGATCTCGGATATAGAAGGTCGAGTTATCGATGCCAACGATGCTTTTCTCCACATGATTCGCTACACGCGTGATGACCTCGCGTGCGGACGCCTCTGCTGGACCGAGTTGACACCACCCGAGTGGCAGCCGGCGAGCGAACGGGCTGTGGCCCAACTCAGAGCAAACGGTACATGTGAGCTCTTCGAAAAAGAGTATTTCCGTAGCGATGGAACGCGTGTACCTGTGCTAGTTGCTGCGGCAGCGATCGAGGGGACAGAGACCGAGAACGTGGCGTTCGCACTCGATCTAACGGAACGCAAGTTGGCCGAAGCAGAGCGTGAGCGCCTGCGCCAGCTCCAGGTCGATCTGGCCTACATGAGTCGGGTAATCACAGTCGGACAGTTAGGGGCTTCGCTCGCCCATGAAATCAAGCAACCCATTGGGGCGGCGGTAACCAACGCGGAAGCGTGCGTGCGGTTACTTGATCGCGATGGGCCCGATCTGCCCGAGGCGCGAGAAGCTGCTTTGGAAATGGTCCGAGACGCCAGGCGTGCAGCCGACATCATCGACCGTGTCCGCTCGCTGTACCAAAAGGGTTCTTCAGAACCGGCCATGGTTGACGTAAACGAAGTCATCGGAGAGATGGTCGTTATGTTGCGCAGCGAAGCAAATCGGCATTCCGTTTCGATGCGCGCCGATCTCGCCGAAGGGCTCCCGACAGTCATGGCAGATCGAGTGCAGTTGCAGCAGGCCTTGATGAATCTCATGCTCAACGGTATCGAGGCGATGAATGATGCAAGCGGTGAACTGAGCGTCAGATCCAAGACAACGGAGGATGGCCAATTACTGGTTTCGGTGAGTGATTGCGGCATCGGCCTTCCGGTGAAGCATGTCGAGCGCATTTTCGACGCGTTCTTCACCACCAAGCCGCACGGCACCGGCATGGGACTATCCATCAGTCGGACGATCATTGAGTCGTATGGTGGGCATTTGTGGGCGACTCCCAACGCCGAACGTGGTGCGACGTTTCATTTCACGCTGCCAACCGAGGTAAAAGCCTCCTCGCCTTCAGCCGCCTGACTCATGCTCATTGCCGATGTGAGCACCGCCGACGAGCTGCGCGATACATTGAAGCGCACCATCCGCCATCGAGTCCCGTTCGTCAGGATCCAGGTACCGGATTGCCGACCAGACTTCTTCCTGATCCACCTGTTCGTCTTCCATAGGCGGTTCATCAAAAAACGTTTCGACTCGCAGCTTCTTCCGCGAAAGCGCGCCCCCGGAGGCGATCAGGGCGGGGTGAGAAGATTCCTCGCAAGGGCGGTCCTGGGATCACGCGCTCCGATCTCCTTGTTATTAACAAGATCGACCTGGTCCTTTTGTCGGAGCAAGCCTTGGAGTAATGGAAGCGGACACGCTCAGAATGCTCGGGAAACGACCCTTCGTTTTTTCCAATCTGAAGAATGGCGACGGTGTCGATTTCATCGCAGACTTCATCATCGAAAAAGGCGGATTGGCGAAGACCGCTGCATAGGCGAGTTACGGCCGGAAGGATCAACACTAGAGTTCGTGGAGATCGTCCTGAGGGGCGTGAAATGCGGCTTCTGCCGGCGGCAGAACGAAAATCAGCCAGCCATGACCCGCATCCACGGACTTGGACCCTAGAAGGTCGCGGAAACAGTTCAGAGAGCTGGCAACAGCGTACAAACCAAAGTTTATAAGCTACAGGAAGAAACGTGCCATGAGCCTAATCGATGAATTTAATGCAGCTACGCAAAGTCTAGACAGAATCCTCGACAAAATGGACAAAGCCGACCCTGCTGACAAGGAGAAGCTGGAAGCATACGTAAAATCAATGCAGGTAAAAGTGCAGCAAATTCTGAAAGCTATCCTAAGAGTTCATTGAGGTTGACGCCGGGAATAGGACTCGCACCATCTCCACCCCAATACGCCCCCGCTCTTCTAAGTTCTGGGTCTACGACACTAGGCTAAATTCGAAGTGGCCTGCCGAATGACTATTTCTCCTGTTCGATTTCATTAGCGGCCCAGAAACATACGTCTTTTTTATCCTGTGCTCCCAAGCTCGCTTCGGGATGTAGAGCGGTGTACGACCGGGGCGGCATTCTCCCGTTTGAAATAACGCCGCAGATTGATTCCAGTTCGTCGCGCCGCTGGCGTGCGGAATACCTCGCCCACTCGGAGAAGTTCAGTTCTTCCCGGCCTTCGCGGACATGGCTCTTGATCCACCACGAGATCGGGGCGACATGGCCATACCAGGGCAAACTCGTCTGGTTCGAATGGCAGTCTCCGCAGGCCCGTGCCACCGTATTTCCAACCTCTGAGCCGCGAAAGGGTTCGGCGTTGCGGTAATCATTCGCCTTCGGCGATACCTGACCGTTCTGTTTTCTCGAAAGCGAGCCCCCGAAAGCAATCAGGGCGAGCATCAAGAAAACGATTGTCAACGCAAGCAGTTTCATCGGAGAAGTAGGCCCCATTGTTCTGAAGCAGACAAATGGCCAATGGGCCTAGTTGCTTGCCTCCTGTTGCTGTGTTGTGTTGAGGGTCAGGTACGTCATACCGCGGAGATCGAGGAATACGTGCTGCTGAGTACTAACGAAGCGGAGCAGTACATGCCCACAAAGGGCACACCGTGCGACGAGACCGGGACACTGCACATATAAATGCGCCTCGGCGAAGCGCTCCTTTGCGCCGCAATTGGCACACTGTCCTTCCGCGCTCGTAATATCCATTGCGAATATTCTGCTCAATTCACCCGCGGCTGCATTTCCGTCAAGGTAGTTCATAGGTGCACTCATTTCCGTCTCCTGTGGCGCCGAAGCGCTCTGTCCTAATGCCCTCGCCACCGTGGCCGGCGGCGATCAGCAAGTCGGTCGCATTTTCAACGAATGATCCATCACTTGAAATAGGCCACGCCGTCCCATACCAACTGCACCGCAATAGCCAGGATTAAGAACCCGAAGATGCGGG
>Ga0210401_10002390_pt1 | contig 20832 bp, 17 predicted proteins | sample IncBWH32MmetaG_FD_150866 | JGI IMG/M metagenome (GOLD analysis project Ga0210401, IMG submission 150866) | Forest soil microbial communities from Barre Woods Harvard Forest LTER site, Petersham, Massachusetts, United States - Inc-BW-H-32-M | ecosystem: Environmental > Terrestrial > Soil >... | reverse complement strand
CCCCCTTTGAATATCGGACCCGCCAAATCTTTAAGGACTAAAATTCATCGAGTACGAGGCCTTCTCGCCAACGGAAGAAGCAAGCATGTTGCGCTACCTTACCGGCACCGGCACCAGAACTGAATTGGTCGTGCTACAGGTCATCTTGGCGGTCATCTGGTCGGCCAACCTCCACTTCCATTGGTTTCGATAACGAGTGCGGTTGGATAGCTCCGCCAGCACTGCAGGCAAAAAGTTGATTCGTCACTGACCGCTGGCGGGCCTCGGGCCGCTCATGGAGTACGGCGGCGGCGCCGGCCAGGAACATCACCGCCCAGCAGGTCGGGCCGACATAGGCGCCCGACGCCTGCCCCAGGATGGCCCATACCAGCCAGCAGAACGCCGGGCTTGGCACGCCCAGCACGTGCAGCCAGACCGTCAGCGCGATGGTGATGATCAGGCCCCAAACCACCCCGAGATAGATCCAGTGCAGCCAGAAGTAGTTGATCAGCAGCTCGGTGGCCGGCGAGACGACCTGCCAGCCCGCGGAGTAACCCGATGAGCGCACATAGAGGTTCGTGACCTCGGTCTCGATGAAGGGCTCGCCCGTGAGACCGGCGCCCGCGAAGGGGTAGTGCTCCATGATGTCGACACCAGCCTGGGCCGGTCCACGCACCCTGTAGAAGAAGCTGGGATCGTTGCCCGACGTGATCTCTTCGAGGCGCGCCGGATACACCGACTGGACCAGTACGACGAAGGCGGCGAAGAACAGCACGGCGACGCAGGCGACGGACATGAAGCGGCCGGGGTCCAGCCGGCCGCGCCGGCGGCTCGCCAGGAAAAGCATGTAGGGCAGCGTCAGCAACAGCATCAGCAGCAACGTCGGCCCCGGCATGGCGAACAGGCCGAGCGCCATCAGGCCGACATAGGCGGGCAGTTTCCAGCGCCACGAGCTCACCACCAGCCAGATGAACGTGAAAAGCGTATAGCAGAAGGTCACGCTGGCCGGCTCGGATGCGAAGAACTTGGGCCGAACGCGATTGTAGAACAGCACGTCGCGCAGGTCGTTCTCGTATAGCCCTCGGCTGTAGAGAACGCTGCGAACCGCATCGCTCACCGGCCGCAGGCCGGCATACGTCTCGAGCAGGCAGCCAATCAGGGTTACCACGGCAAAGGTCAGAAACAATCTGCCGATCTGCTGGCGGGTCCCCTGCGTCACCGTCAGGAACAGCGCGTAGCCGATCGTGATCGAGTAGGTGAGCTGGATCAGTCCGTTGGTCCGGCGGGGCAGGTACTCGACGTTCGTCGCGCAGAGGATGGAGATCAAGTAGAGCACCAGGACGCCGAGAAGACCGGCCAAATGAGCCGACCTGATCAGGTCGCGTTGTCGCCACAGGAGAATGATTCCAGCAATGCCAGCCGGCAAGGAAGGGAACGGCACTTTCGCGGAGATCTGGATGGTGTAGCTCGTGTAGAGGCCGAGCAAGAAAAGGCATATCAGGGCACGGTCGAGCCAATCCAGTCCGATCTGGGTGCGCTTTGTAGCCGGGATGGCTTCTACACCGCTGCCGGAGTGGACGAAATACGGCTGCCGATGGATGTGGGAGAACCCCATCATATGAGCGCCTCCATCCAGATGTCCTATTAACCCCCCTGCAACGAGAACGCGCTGCAACTGTCAATGCGATCATTCATACCGACGTGCCACTGTGACAGGCATCGCATAGGGAGCATTGCCCTCGCTTTTGGGTTAGTTCGGTCGCGTGCCGGATTACCCCCTTTGAACATCGGACAGTCGCCTAGCTGAGTCGGCCATGATCGCCCAATGGAACGACACGCAAACAAGGGGGTAGTGACTTAAAATGACCGCCGCTCTTGAACAGGATGCCGTATCTTTGGAGGCGCCTGCGCCCGCGCTTATCGCCTCCGTCAGCGAGTCGGACGCCATTCGCGCCCTTCTCATTGAGGACGGCGTCATCGATCGCGGGTTCCTCGCCGACGCGCTGACCAAGCAGGGCTTTGCCGTCCGGACAGTCGTCTCGCCAACCGGCGCACCTGATGCCGCCCGCGATGTCGATGTCATCGTTCTCCATTGTGACCTCGCGAAGGTTTCCGGCATCGACCTGTTGGTCAACCTCCGCGGGCTGGACCTCGATGTTCCTGTCGTGCTGCTGACCGACGCAGCAGCGCCAGCCCATGAATGTCTGGCTCTCGACAAAGGCGCGGTCGACGTTATCCTCAAGTCACGGGGGCTTGATGTTCTGGCCAGGCGCCTCAAAGGCGTAGTCAAAAATATCGCGCGTACGGATCGACCGCGGCCTGGCGGACCCATGAAGTGCGGCAAATTGCTTCTGCGTCTTGAGATCAGCCGGGCTTATTGGAGGGGCGTCGATGTCGGCCTCACCCTCGGCGAATATAACATCGTCCACCTGCTGGCTTCAAACACGGGTCGGCACCTGACTTACCGGGCGATCTACGACCGCCTGACCTTCGAGGGTTTCATCGCGGGAAGCGGCGCAGACGGTTATCGGGCGAACGTGCGGTCCGCGATCAAGCGCATCCGCAACAAATTCTGCGCCTGCGACCCAACCTTCGACGAGATCGAGAACTACACCGGCTTCGGATACTGCTGGCAGAAGCCAGCTTGATTCGGATTTGGCTGCTCTGTCGGGCCCATTGGGACCGATCATGACTCAATCAGCTCTGGTCAACCGCCGCTTAGTCACTCTGCAACTTTAGAGCGGCCGAGACATTCATCTGACGCCGGTTGTCCGTCACAAGCGACCTGCCCCGCCTCGTTTTGCGTCTCCCCATGAGTGCACGCGAGGCGGGGTTACCGCTTGGGCAGAAGCGCATGAATGGCATCTTCTATTTAGTTGGACTGATCGTAGTATCGTAGTGGTGATTGTCGTCGTTTATGCCCTTGGGCATTGGGCTGGTTAAATGCTCTGCTGGCGGATGGCTCGATCAATCAACGTCGTAACCAAGACGACGCCTCTTCGCTACAGGATGACGTGGAAACCATAGGCGGCTCATTGGCGAGAGCCCGCGCCTGCAGCGCCGTAGCGCACACTCGTTGGGCATCTTGGTAAAAGGTCAAAAGGCCCTCGGGCAGCAAGGATTCCGCATATCCAAGCTCTGTCGTGAAGGGAGGGGCTTCGATCCAGAAGAGCCCATCGCCGGGGCGATGCTCCACCAGGACCTCGCCGTTCTCCCTCGCACCCGTTAACTGGTCGCTGATCAAGGGGTTCCAGTCGGTGACTTTGTGGACGGCGCAGTAGATCTCGCCGTCGAGACGGCGCGTCGCCCGTTCGTGGAGACACCGGTCGCCCAGCCCGTAGAGATCGACTGTTGCGTTCTGCTCGGTGGGAAAGAGGAAGGTGTCCATGGAGGTCCAAAGCACAGTGGCCTCCGAGGACATAGGTCATCACGCGCTTTGGTTACGTGATCAACTCGTGGCCGATGAGCCTACAGGACAGGGGCGATGTAGCTCCGGGGGCTTGAGCGGCGCCTTGAACGACTGGGCGGCAGATCGGCCAAGGCCGCCACGCCGCGGACTTCTTCTAGCCCTACAGGTCCGGGCAGGTCGGTCGGAAAATCAGACAGTCGCTTAAAGCCACTGTTGTAAGCCTGCAACGCTTCCGAGAATAAAACGCGGACGATGTAACACGGGCAACTCCGGCGCCTGCTCTTTGATTCATTCGGCATCTTCGACTTCCGAAGGAGGGAGATTTCCAACAGAGGGGAGATTCCAATGAGCAAGAGACTGCTATTGGCGACGGCTGTGCTTCTCGCCCTGCCGACGGCGGCCAACGCCCAGTCGGATTGGTTCACCGCCACCCAGCCGACCTATCAAGGCTTCTATATTGGCGCCCAAGGCGGGCTTAACTGGCTGCTGAACAACCAAAGCTACATCATGGACACCGGCTGGGCCCTGGGCGGCAAGGTCGGCTATGACTTCGTCGGCCCCCGGGTGGAGTTGGAAGGGATGTACCATTCCAACACCGGCAGCGCCGTGGTGGCCTTCCCGACCGGCTACGCCACTGTGAGCGGCAGGATCGAGCAAGTGTCGGTCATGGGCAACGTCCTCTATGATTTCTTCCCGGGAGCGATGATCACGCCCTATGTCGGCGCCGGCTTGGGCGTGGCCTTCGTCGATGCCAACATCCAGGGCTGCAAGATGTGCCTGACGATGTTCGCCTATCAGGGCATTCTGGGCGTGGGCTACAACGCAACGCCGGCGCTGCGCATCAGCCTGGAAGGCCGCTACTACGGAACGACCAATCCCGGTGCCTACTTCAACAACAACATCATGGCGTTGCTGAGCGTCAGCTACAAGTTCGGCCAGCCCGAGGTGGCGCCGCCGCCGCCACCCCCACCCGTGGTCACCCCGCCCTCGTTCATGGTGTTCTTCGATTGGGATCGGTACAACCTTTCCCAGCAGGCACTCACCACGATCCAGCAGGCGGCCAACGCCTTCAAGGCCAAGGGCAGCGCCCGCATCACGGCGACCGGCCATACCGATACGACGGGACCGGAGAGCTACAACATGGCGCTGTCGCTACGGCGCGCCAACGCGGTCAAGGACGCCTTGGTGCGCGACGGCGTGCCTTCCCAGGCGATCACCGTCATCGGCAAGGGCGAAACCCAGTTGCTGGTGCCGACCGGCGACAACGTGCGCGAGCCGCAGAACCGCCGTGTCGAGATCGTCGTCCAGTAAGGACTTGGAGAGCCGGCTAAATGCCAAAGAAACGAGTCTCACAGCGGTGAGGCGAGCGCAAAGGCTCTGCAGAAGAATTAAGCATCGGGTTGACCGTCCTAAAGTGGCCGCATCTTAGCGTTACAGGTTCCGCGATAGGGGCGAGAATTCAATGTCGGAGAAAAAGGCTTCAGCGTTTGAGGCCAATGGTCCTCTTGTCACAACAGCCTCTGTTGTCCTCTTGGTTGAGAACGAAGTTCTCGAGCGCGTTCCGAAAGCAGAACATCTGCGCACAGCGGGCTACAATGTGATAGAGGCAGCGGATGGCGAGGAGGCACGACATGTGATCGGTTCGGTCCCCGTGAACATCGTGTTTGCGGACCTTGCAGTGCCGGACAAAGCGAATGGATTAGCTTTCCTGCGATGGTTGCGGAAGAACCACCCTAACATCCAGGCCATCATCACGTCAGAGACAGAAATGTCCCTCGAAGGCTACAGCATGTTTCTCAGCAAGCCTTATCGACTGGCCGATCTCGATTACTTCCTTCAGAAAGTCCTGGCCACCGCACGCATTCCCGCCAGCGAGACGGGCGGAGCCATGACCGCCGATCTAACCAGGAAGGCAAATCCCGCGCCGGGCAAGGTGCAGCCAGGCAGCGGGCCGCCTGCTTCCGACGACGCTGACGGCCGCGACGACGACGCCTTCAAGTCGACGATAGCCGAGCTGCAGCGCCGGCTTGCCGAGCGAGCGGCTCGACAGCGTGCGGTCGAGCCGGCTGCTGCAAAAACGGCGCGCCGCGTCGCCCTTGAGGCGTACGACCGTACGCGCGCGCGCCGGCAGAGACTGGTCCTGGGTTTGACCGCGGGTGCGATTGCCTCTTCGAGTATCATCTATCTTGTCGCGACGGCGGGCTCGAAGGTCGCGCCGTCTCCAAGTGCGACACTCCAAGAGCCCGCACCGCTCCTCTCCGTGGCGGTTGCCACGCCAATATCAGCTCTGCCTGACCCCGCCTCGCCCTCGCCGGCACCGTCGCCGTCTCCGGCGATAAACGCCGCCTACACACCCGCTGTCGTAGCTACGGCCCCCCAACTGGTGCCAGCGGCGGACAGCCAACAGGCACATGCCGAAACGGCGCTGAACGAGGCCCCACTGCAACGCGACGAAGCGAGGGAAGTCCAGGCGCGACTGCGATCCTTTGGCTTCAATCCAGGCCCAGTCGACGGAGACCCGGGGGCCATGACGGAAGCCGCAATCAGGCGGTACCAGCAGAACAGACACCAACCGCAGACCGGCAAGGTCGACCGCGAATTGTTGAAGCAGCTCCGCCTTGATCCTGCGCCCAAGATTGTCCAGCGGACCGCCGGTCCTTACGCTCGCCCGACGCCTTCGCCCGAACCGCGCCGTCCCAGTCCCTTCGAATCCGTACGCGCCGCGGGCGATCGCCTCGGCCAGTGGCTGGATTCACGGCTGCGCTAAGGCGCGGGCGCTTGGGTGGCTTCGCCGCTGCCCGGTCTTGGGGGACTTTCCCGCTCTAGGCGACTGCCCCCAGCGATTCAACACCATGGCTGCAGTGTCGCAAGGGTCGCCCAGCCGAAAGCCGTAGTTTACACCGCCAGCAACCGGGAGGCCTTGGCTGGCGCCCCTTCAGTAACTGTCGCAACAGTCGCAACTGTCGCAAAGGTCGTCCGACCGAAAACCGGAGTCTACGGCACGAGCAACCGGGAAACCTGGGCCGGCGCCGCTGAGCCTCGACCGGCTCCTATGGCAGCAGCACGATCAGGAACATCAGCACAATCGCGATGCCTTCCAAGACCCAGCGCGCTGGCGTCGATGCTACTTCGCCAAGTCGTCGCCTCTTTGCCGACCTATAAACAAGCGCCCCGAGGACCAGGACGCAACCGGCGGCTAACACTCCCTTGGCTATGGGGTCACCGTTGCCGATCCGGCCGGCCGCCCCAAGGAACGCCAGGGCGCCGAGAAGAAGGGTTACGGTTGATCCGAGATACCTAACTTCTCGCCGCCACAGGGAGAGCAACATCACTGGCGATGGCGAACCATCAGTTAGCGGTTGCGCAATTGCGCTAGGCTCATCCCGCAAAACTGGCGGCGCTCTCAATTCGGGCAACACGGGCGGCGAGGCCCGGCTCCCTGGCTTGATCCAGACGATTTCGTCCTCAAGTGAGAGCGACGAGAAGGCTAGTGCCGGTATGTGCCTCGCGTCATACGCTGCGGCCCGGTTCAAAGGACAGTGAACCGCGCACGCCCACACGGCCAACGTATGCGAAGGTGGTCGCATGAAAACGGTTCGGCGCTTGCTGGTTGCGGCGACATTACTCAGTCTATCAGTTTCAGCAGAAGCCCAGTCAATGCGGCACTGCCGGGCGAAACCTCAGTTGCTCGAGCTCGGTGCGCCGTTGCCCATCGCCCGCGAGGCAGTCACGGAGCTAAAGCACCTTCGCATCGTGACGCTAGGCTCCTCGTCGACCGCTGCCTACGGTGTCTCCAACCCTGTCTACGCGTATCCGGCTCAGCTCAATATTGGCCTCGAGAAGGCGCTGCCCGGTGTCAACGTCGAAGTGCTGAATCGGGTCATCAGCGATCAGGGTGTCGAGCATATGGCAGCACGTATGCGCACTGACATGATGCCGCGTCTGCCTTCGCTGATGATCTGGCAGACCGGAACCGACGCCGCGATGCACCACGTGCCACTTGATATCTTCGAACGGCGTTTGCGTGACAGAATTGGAATCCGTAAATCGCTGGGCGCCGACTTCGTGCTGATGAGCCTTCAATACGTGCCGGCTGTAGTCGCCTTGCCGGACGAGGAGGAATACGAGCGAGTTATGGCGGGTGTCGCTAGAGAGCTTGGCGTCGGCTTGTTCCGCCGTTTTGACATCATGCGAAGCTGGTACGACGACGGAATGCCATACGCCGAATACGTTCAACTCGACGGTTTGCATCTTAACGATTTCGGTCAGAAGTGCATCGGCCAGCTGCTAACGAGATCCATCCTCGGCGCGGTCTCCAGCCCCTAGGCCGATGTTCCTTCAAGGCATCCGGACAATACTCGTGCCGGCTTCGCCGAGGAAGCTGGATGGATACTATTATCCCGCCGCTCTTACTGTGGTGGGGTCGCCACACTAGTCGCGCGTTCCCTCGACTTACGCTCGATCTACGACGCGCGGCTGAGTGACGTTGAAATGCAGGAGCGCCTGTCTGTACCGAATACTCCATCCGCGCTGGCGTGGGGGGTGGGATCGGGTAGGCTGATGGGCAATGATTGCGTTCCTGATCCTGTTCCTCCACGTTCTGGTCTCACCGTTCAAGGCACGTGCGCAGCTCGAGGCTGAGATCGTCGTACTGCGGCATCAGCTGAACGTCCTGCGCCGGCGCGTTCCCTCGAAGCCGAAGCTGACGGTGGCCGACCGACTGGCTCCATCGCCTATTTCCGTCGGTGTTGAACGCCATTACCATTGTCCAGCCGGAGACGATCATCCGGTGGCATCGGACCGGTTTCCGACTGTACTGGCGTTGGAAGTCGCGCTCTCGTGGCGGTCGGCCAAAGGTCCCAATGGAGATCCGTCGGTTGATCCGAGAGATGAGCCTGGCCAACCGGCTCTGGGGCGCGCCGCGGATCCATGGCGAACTCTTGAAACTCGGAATCGAAGTCGCTCAGTCGCCCGTCGCCAAATACATGGTGAGGAGCGGGCGAGGGCGGTCACAGACCTGGAAGACTTTCCTTCACAATCATGCGGCCGGCATCGCCACCATGGACTTCCTGGTCGTGCCAACGGTCGGCTTCAAGTTGCTCTTCGTTTTGGTCATTCTCAGGCACCAACGTCGCCGCCTGTTATCTCTCAGCGTGACGGCCAGTCCCACGGCGGAGTGGATCGCCCGCCAAATCACCGATGCCTTCCCCTGGAACGAAGCGCACGATTATGTCATCCGCGACCGCGATGGGTCTTACGGCCACGCCGCCACCAGGCATCTTGCTGCCATGGGCATCCGTGATCATCCAACGGCCGCGCGGTCACCTTGGCAGAATGGGCATGCGGAGAGGCTGATCGGCTCGATCCGTCGCGAATGCCTCGATCACATCGTCGTCTTCGGCGAAGCCCATCTGCGCCGGATCCTCAGGGCTTACGGCGACTATTACAACAATATCCGGATGCATCTTGCACTCGCCGAGGACTTACCGCTTCTTCGTCCCATTCAGCGGTTCGGCGAATTCGCTGCTCGACCGGTCCTCGGCGGACTTCATCATCAATACTGCCGGATATTATTTTCGGTAGGCACAGTGCTCGAAATAGGCGCGCGGGCTGTCGTTGCCGTCGGTGAAGCGGCGGACGCCATCGTGGAAGGTGAGCGGCTTGTAGTCGGTGTAAGCGGTCATGTCCGGTACCGTAGCAGGAGCTGGTACCGTCCTGGGCCAGCGCGATATCGAGGACAGGGATCGCCGGCAGCGGCCATGCCAGCTTGGGCCAGGAACAGCCATTCGCGCCATGAGATATGCCGGGTTGGCAGTGGACGGAGAGGGTTGACCAACTCTAGACTCCTCAGCGTGCAATCGGGGTAACGGCATGTCCAGTTTTCCGGGAGACACCCAGGAGGAAGCGCGGCTCGTTGGCGAATGCGGCGTGCCTGATGCTGGCACGTGCGCCCCGACGCTCATGGTCGATCGCCTGAAGCCGCACCTTCCCACTCTTCGGTCAGACGGACTTCGTAGCCTCTCGTCCAAGCCTTTGTCGTAACCGACCGCGCGCGCAGCCTTTTAGCGCGCAACGACCGGCCCTTCACGATTTCCAACAAGATGGAGGAAACCGATGGGTAATTGGCTCAGTGAACGGGAACAGCGCCTCGTCGCAGGCGCCGAGGCGGCCTCGGCGGCAACGCCGATTCCGACCCAGATCGTCTCCAACGGTGAGTATCTACCGCCACCGCAAAGTGCCACCCAGAAGAGGGTCGAGGCGCGGATGAACGAACTCGCCGATACCAACGCCAAGCGGCTGGGCTTGAACCGCCGGCAGTTCTTCCGCACGAGCTGCGGCATGGCGGCGGCGTTCGTCGCCATGAACGAGATCTACGGCAACGTCTTCCGGGTCTCGCCGGCCGAAGCCCGCGAGCCCGAGCTGATGCAGGCGCGGGCGCAAAGCCTCGCGGGCCAATTCATCTTCGACGTCCAGACCCATTTCGTGCGCGACGACTTCGACCACAAGGAGCTGCTGGACCTGGCCAAGTTCGCGCACGAGCACTGGAACCCGAAGTTGGAGGGCGTGTCCTCGCTCGCCCGCTACAAATTTCAGAACTTCGTGAAGGAAATCTACTACGACAGCGACACCAGCCTGGCGCTGTTGAGCGGCGCGCCGTTCGACGACCCGAGCTGGTGGTTCCTGTCCAACCAGCAGATCGCCCAGGCCCGCGAGCTGATCAACGACTTCGCCGGGTCGCGACGCCTGCTGGCGCACACCGTCATCACCCCCAAGCAGCCCGGCTGGATGGATGAGGTCGACAAGGCGATCGCGGTCTACAAGCCGGACTCCTGGAAGGGCTACACGATCGGTGACCCGCTCAACCCGTCGAAATTCCCGTGGCGGCTCGATGACGAGCAGGTGATGTATCCGTTCTACGACAAGGCGGTGAAGTCCGGCATCACCACGATCTGCATCCACAAGGGCCTGCTGCCGCCCGACTACGAGAAGGCGTTTGCCGGCGTGTGGGAGTACGCAACCGCTTGGGACATCGGCAAAGCCGCCAAGGACTGGCCGCAGATGAACTTCGTGATGTATCACGCCTGCCTGCGTCCGGCCTTCGAGCTGCCGGACCAGGCGTGGGGGGAGTTCGAGCAGACCGGCCGCATCCGCTGGGCCAGCGATCTGGCGGAGATCCCCCAGAAGTTCGGCGTCACCAACGTCTACGCCGAGCTCGGCACGGCATTTGCCAACTCGGCGGTATCGCATCCCAAGTTCTGTGCGGCGCTGATCGGCACGCTGGTGAAGGGCCTGGGGGCCGACCACGTCCTGTGGGGCACCGACACGCTGTGGTACGGCTCGCCGCAGTGGCAGATCGAGGCGATGCGCCGGCTCGAGATCCCGGAGGACATGCAGAAGAAGTACGGGTTCGCGCCGCTTGGCGACGCCAACAGCGCCACCAAGCAGCAGATCTTCTCCGGCAACGCGGCCCGCATGTACAACATCGCGCTGAAGAAGGCCGAGAACACCAGGATGCCGGCCTTCTCCGAGGACCGCTTCGCGGCGCTCAAGAAGGAGTACACGCTCGCGGCCAGGGAACCCTCGAACCTGCGCTACGGTTACGTTCGCGCCGAGTAACAAACGGCGGCGCCTGCGGATCGGGCAAGCTTCGCTGGCGCCGCTCGCTCGGCGGTCATGCCGGGCACCTAGCACGAGCGGTTAGCCCGGCGCCCCTCAGGTCAGGTTGCGCCGACGCTCGAGCTCGGCCTCGGACGGTTCGGCCAGCTGGAAGTCGCAGGTTTTGAGCTCGCCGAATGCTCAGGCCGCTACCGAGTCAAAGGCTCGGGCCGCCGCTCAGCTATGCGCTCAAGCCGCCGCTAGTGCAAAGCTAATCCACGCGGTCGGGCTGGCGATGGCGATACCGCGAACGACATTGACTGATCCACTGATCACACACCTGCGCATCTGTCCCTACCGGGAGTGCGAGCACAACGCTCCGTTGCCTGAAGAAGGCCTTGCCTGTTCGCGCTGGACTAGAAGATCAGCCGCAGTCGAAGATACGATCGGTCTTGAACTTGTCGGAGATCAGTTCAGGTCCGCTCGCCCGCACCACCCACAAGTCTTGAATGTGCCAATGGCCGAGATGCGGCTCCATGGCGATTACCATACCATCCTCCAGCACGCGCGGATTGCCCCTCGAGATCACCGGTTCCTGCTGGTGCCACCAGGCGCCGACCGAATGGCCGGCGATCATGTGGTGGTAGTCCATCTTGTAGCTGGCGAACTTCTTCTGCACGAAATCGTAGACCTCGCCCGCCGTGCGCCCGGCCCTGAGGTGATTGCTCGACGACAGGTAGACGTCGCGCGCGATCTTGTATTCCTCGGCCTGCTTGGCCGTCGCCTTGCCGACCACGGCGCAGCGCGACTGGTGCCCGGGGTAGGCCTTCACGTAGCAGACGTAGTCGGTGCGAATGGCGTCGCCCGCCTGGAAGACGAAGTCGCTCTCGCCGCCATAGGCCACGGTGTTGCGGCTGGAATTCAGGATGCCGTGCGTGAATTCCGAGCCGCCGGCCAAGCAATCAGCCATCAGCGCACCGTGCAGGTCGCGCTCGCGCGTGCCCGGCTTGGTGATCGGAAAGCATCGTGTGAAGGCGTCGTCGAGAACGTCGGCGCCGATCTTGAGCCGAGCGATCTCGGCCGCCGTCTTTACCGCGCGGGTCTCGTCCATGATCGGCACGAGGTCGGAGATGTTGACCCCGGGCAACTTGGCCTTGAGCGTCGCCATGTCGGCGGCGGAAACGTAGTTCAGCTCTGTCGCGATCTTCGACTGGCCGAGCCCCATCTCCTGTAGCGACTTGGCGACACGCTCAATCGGCGGCTCGACGTAGCCTTCGTAGACATCGTACTTCTCGATCCAGGAATCGCGCGCCGCGAGGTCGCGGGCGATGCCGTTCAGCACGATGCGCGGGTCGCCCTTGCGCGGCCACAGCACCCACACTGAGCGCGGCGAGTCGGCGAGGTCGACGTGGCGGGCCAGCGTGCCGGGATAGGCGACGCCCGCGAGATAGGTGAAGTTGAGGCCCGCGCGCGCCACCAGGGCGTCGACGCCGGCGCGATCCATGGCCTGCCCGAGCCGCGGCAGGTTTACCAGGTCTTTCACTGAACTCTTCATCTCTTTTCTCCGTTAGGAACGTCGAGCAATACTCGATTGGTGCGTGCAGACTGCATCAACGGCGGCAATCACAGCTAGGCGAGATGCCTAATGTCTATGTCTGCCGAAGTCGACCAAGACGCCCGCAAGCTTGTGAAGTCGCTCTACGCGGCGATGGGGGCAAGCCCATGCAGTGGCGGATGGTCACTGGCCTATCATCGAAGCAGGCCGCAGTGGACTACGTGGTCGAGAAGGGTTGGCTGCTTGTCGAGCGTGGGCGCAGCGTGTGCCTGACTGAGGAGGGGTGCGGCGCTAGTCCGCACCAATTAAGGCCCGCCAACATTCGGCCCCAAACGTCCGCAATATGCCCCGGCCGGGGAGGGGCGATATTGGGGCTTAGGTGTAATGGAGAAGCGTGCGAGGGTCGAAGAGTTGGCCCGACGTTTGTGCAGGGAGCTTTACGAGCTTACGGACGGTCAGCCTAACAAATGGCGACACATTATCGGGGGCGACCTAATGCACAGTGCCATGTCGTACGCAATATGGCGCGGGTGGCTGGAAGTCGATAGCGGAAGCATAAGAGTTGGCCTGACAGACGAGGGGCGCCGGGAGGTTCGCAAGACACTGTCTTGAGCCTCAATCTGTTGCGGAGGCAAAGTTAGGGCCATCTAAGCTGTGCTTATGCCCAATCCGCTATCTAAACCCGTCGCTATCTGCACCGGTTGCGGACGCCTCACAATGACTAGGTCCGGCATTGGGCAGCCACGTGGGGCCTCGGTTGCCCCTCGGGCACGACGCTGCGAGGGCGTGTTTCTCGTTGTGATGCCGGAAGACCGGCGCAAGTGTCGGCAGTGCAGTGGCATAGGGAGAGTTGGACGCTTTCGGTGTGCGCGATGCCAAGGCACAAGCTGGGAGTACGTGCGGCCGCCGCAGCGTCGATCGTGAAGCGAAGCGTGAACAAAACGGCGAAGACATGAGCTTCTTCGTGAAGAACGTTGAGAACGTTCAAGTCAACTCGCCAACCACATCATACCCAACATAACTGGCGGTACGCCCCCCTGAGCTCATCTGTTCGGCGTAGTGAAGATAGGCCTGCAAATAATCTCTCGGCGTGGTTGCTTGGCCGCATCCGGGATCACTCGATTGCGCCGCGATCACCCTGGCAGAACGGGAATGCGGAGAGGCTGATTGGATCCATCCGTCGAGAATGCCTGGATCACACCGTGATCTTTGGCGAGGCCCACCTGCGTCATGTCCTCACACCGTGTCCGGACGCATCTGTCGTTGGCCAAGGACGCGCCGGTTTCGACGGTTCGTACATCGCCGCGCGGCCGATCCTCGGCGGACTTCATCATTAGTATTGTCGGATCTAGTCTCTGGAGGCACAGGTCAGCAGCCAACCTAGGAGCGGAAGTCAATGGTGGACATATTCATGGGCCTTGGCAGCTTCAAGCTGATGCTTGATGCGGCGAAGAACCTGAAAAATATCAGCGATCCGGATATTAGGAACGATGCCGTCGTTGCTCTTCAAGAACAGATCGTCGCCGCCCAAGAAAGCTATTCGGCGCTGCTGGAGAGCGTACGCACGCTCGAAGCAGAGGCGCGAAACCTCGAAACATGGGAAAGTGAGAAGGAACGGTATGAACTAAAGAAAGTAACTGAACATTCAAAGATCTTGGCGTACACCTTGAAAGAACCGGAACAGGGTGGTGAACCACTGCATTGGATATGCCCAGACTGTTATTCGCAGGCAAAGAAGTCGCTTCTCCAATATGCTGTGAGAACTCCGGGACGGGCAGAGGTGTTGGCCTGTCAAACGTGCGGATGGGCCGGCTACCTTAGCGGCATGTGGTACCCAGAGCATGGCGGTGCTCGCCCTCTTTCGCGTCCCGCGCGCTAACAGATCAGGTGCTGGAATTTAGTAGTTGCCATGACAATTGCTCCGATGAACTGTCTCGTTTGAACACCAAGAATGAGATCCGGAGAGAAAATGTTTAGCCGAACCGAACTTGTCGGCGAGGAGGCAAAATGATCAGCAAATTCGTGACCGTCTATCCCGGCCATATCGACATGCCGGACCTCGGCCAGAACGCCACCCCGGCCAATGACCGTAAATTCTCCAATGATGAACTGGCGAGTGTGTTCGGGAAGACCGAAGCGGTCGCCAGGCAGATGGACAAGTTCGGCTGGGACACGCTGTGGCTGGCCGAGCACCACTTCCAGCACGAGGGCTATGAGGTCCTGCCCAACCTGCTGATGCTTGCGGTGCACCTCTCGCACGTGACCGAGAAGCTGAAGATCGGGTGCGGCTTCAACATCGCCCCGATGTGGCATCCGCTCCGCCTGGCGGAGGACTATGCAGTCGCGGATATCCTGACCAAGGGGCGCACCGTGTTCGGCGTTGGCCGCGGCTACCACACGCGCGAGGTCGAGACTTTCGGCAGCCCGCTGCAGGATCAGGCGGCGAACCGCGAGTTGTTTGAGGAACAGGTGGAGATCCTGTTCAAAGCTTTCCACAGCGAGCGCTTTTCCCACAAAGGCAAGTACTACACCTTGCCGCCCGAAGTTCCGTACCGCGGTTACCAGCTGAAGGAGCTGACGCTGGTGCCGCGGCCGGTGAATCGGCCCGTCGAATGCTGGCAGCCCATCGTCTCGGCCACATCGCGAGCGATGGATTTTATGGTCAAGTACGACATCAAGGGCGCAGTCGGCGGTGGCGCGGCGACCATGGCCGAGGGTCCGATCGCCGCCTATCGGGACGCCGCGGCGCGTGCCGGCAAGCAGTGGGAGCTCGGGCAGAATCTTACGGTCGGGATCTTCTTCCATCTCGCGAAAACCCGCGAGCAAGCCATCCGTGAAATGACGCCGTTCTACGAGGAACACGTCAAGATGTTCGCTCCACTCGGCTTCGTGCCTGGCATCACTCCGGAGCAGGTGAAGGCGACTCAAGGTCGTGGCGGCTGGGCGAAGGCCGGCGTGCCGAGCCTGGAGCACTTCATGAAGATCGGCGCCTGGTTCGCCGGCACGCCGGACGAGCTGATCGAACACCTGAAGAAGCTGGAAGCACGCTTCCCGGGCATGCAGCATATCAACCTGTCCACCAGTCTGTGCACGCCTAAGCCCGTGATGCTCGAGCAGTTCCAGCGGGTGGCCGAAGAAGTGATGCCGGCGTTCAGCAACACCCGTGCAATCGCCGCCGAATAGCGCGACGTCCGACCTGCCAGAGCTCTTGCTGCGAAGTCATAACAGCTATCGTGAGATTTTACTTGCTCGACGTAGTCGAGGGAGAAAGTCCTTAAGGACATCTACGTCGACGGTCCGGCAAATATCTGGATATCTTTGGAATTCCCTGAGCGGGCACCAATACTTGTCACATCAGGCTGTGCTTACCGAAAACTCCATCTGCGCTGGCGTGAGGGCCGGCATCATGTAGGCTGGGCCTCAATGATCTCGTGCTTGCTCTATCGTTCCACGCGGCGGCCCGGATCGATGGCTATTGACCGGAGGAAATGATGGCTGGGATTCTTGCTGACAAGAGCGCGCTCGTGACCGGCGGCGCGTCCGGCATAGGGCGCGCAACCGCTCTCGCTATGGTGCGTGAAGGTGCACGGGTAGCGGTAGCGGATCAGACCGAGGCGCGAGCAGCGGAGACCGTGGCAATGATCAACGCCACCGGTGGTCAGGCGATCGCCATTGGCGCCGACGTAGCCGACGAGGCACAGATCCAGGGAATGGTGGCGCGCAGCGTGGCCGCCTTCGGTCGGCTCGATTGCGCTTTTAATAACGCGGGAGTTGCGCCGCGTAACGTGGGCCCCGCTGGACAGCGCACGCATGAGATGAGTCGGCAATCATTCGACGCGATGCTCGCCGTTAATCTGACCGGTGTATTCCTCTGCTTGAAACATGAGATCGTGCAAATGCTGGCCCAGGGCGGCGGGGCGATTGTCAACACTGCTTCGGTCGCAGGGCTTGTAGGGCTGCCGACGGCCAGTAATTACGTCGCGGCAAAGCATGGCGTGGTGGGAATCACGAAGACCGCGGCGATGGAATATGCTCGGGACAACATCCGGGTGAACTGCGTGAACCCCGGCTACATCAAGACACCCATGACCGATCCCGGCATGGCCGAGCGTTACGAATTGCTAATGACGAAGGTGCCGATGCATCGCCTCGGTGTGCCGGAGGAAATTGCCGAGGCCGTGGTGTGGATGTGCTCGGACAAGGCATCTTTCATGACCGGCGCCTCGCACGTGATCGACGGCGGATATTACGCGGCCTGACCTCGCCTGAATTGCCTGCCAATAAGTGATTCCACGCGGATTCTTGACGAGCGGCGTCTGTAGCGTTCGGGAGATGGCTGTCCATACCGAATACTCTATCCGCTTTGGCCGGGAGATAAGCCCAGGTAGGCAGAGCCGTAAATGATCGTGTCCTGATCCCTCGTCCCATTCAGCGGCTCGTCCTCGCCCTCCCGCCTCCGATCATCGCCCGCACCGACGAAGGGATCGAATAGGCGATTCCGCCATGTCCGCACCGGGTCAAACGCGTCGGTTTCGTGATGTCCACCGCATGTCCGGTCTACCCCCAACAGATGGGGTAATCGGCCCACGAGTTTGTTGGTGGTTGAAGGTGTTGGGTGCTGCGCTTCAGGCTGATGGTGAAACGAGGTCCGTGGGTACGGCCTCAAGCATCAGAAGGAGAAGCGCAGCATGGATTATTTTGCTGGATTGGACATATCGGTCAAGGAGACCAGCGTCTGCATAGTCGATGACACGGGTAGGCTGGTACGGGAAGTGAAGGTAGCGAGCGAGCCTGAAGCTCTGCTGCCGGTAGTGACGAATCCACTCTGGCGCTTCAAGCGGATAGGGCTGGAAGCGGGGCCGCTGTCGCAATGGCTTTTTAGCGCGCTTGCCGAGGCTGGCCTGCCGGTGATCTGTGTTGAGACGCGGCATATGCGGGCGGTGTTGCAGGCGCAGATCAACAAGACCGACCGCAACGATGCGCGTGGCATCGCGCAGATGATGCGGGCGGGACTTTATCGCCCGGTGCATGTGAAGACGCTGCGCAGCCAAAAACTACGCATGCTGCTGACCCATCGCAAACTGCTGCAGTCGAAGGCCATCGCCATCGATAACGACCTGCGTGGGACCTTACGTAACTTCGGCCTCAAGGTGGGCGTTGTGGGAGCGTTGAAGTTCGAGGCGCGCATCAGGGAGCTTGTCGAAGACCTCCCGGATCTTGCCGAGTTGGTCGAACCGATGCTTGTTGTCCGGCGGACGCTTCGCGAGCAGATCGGCATTCTTCATGGTCGCTTGCTGGCCATCGTTCACAATGATGACGTGTGTCGGCGCCTGATGACGGTGCCTGGTGTCGGCCCTGTGGTGGCGCTGACCTATCGTGCTACCGTTGACGTGCCCGCGCGCTTCCGAAATTCCAAGGCCGTCGGGGCGGTGTTTGGTCTGACGCCTTCCAGGTATCAATCGGGCGAGACCAACCGAACCGGCGCGATATCAAGGTGCGGGGACGAGATGATGCGGGCGATGCTCTACGAAGCGGCTCATATCATGCTGGTGCGTTTGGCGAAGTGGTGCTGGCTCAAGGCCTGGGCCATGAAGATCGCCAGACAGCGCGGGATCAAGAAGGCGATCGTGGCGCTGGCGCGTCGGTTGGCCGTGATCATGCACCGCATCTGGGTTGACGGCACCGAGTTCCGGTGGACCCGGGAACAAGTTGTGGCAGCAGCATGAGAACTATACCGGATCCAACAGGATAGGAGGACATTGGAGCTCCACGAAGCGGTGGAATGATGTCCCTTGCGGGACGATGGATGAGGCGAGTTCGTATGTCTGCTTGGACCTGCTGTCTGTAAGACGGCAAGGCCGCCCAACAGATTGTTCCGCCCCGTCCTCGAAACCCATGATGGAAGGGCCCTGGCGCCGATTCCGAAGAGAAGCACGGCCCCGCGAGCGACATCGACACTGTGGTGGTGGATAGTCTGAAAGCGCTTGACCCCAATCGGCCGATTAGAGAAGCAGACATTTCCAGACCCGGTCGGCACTTCGCATTTGGGCCACGAGCAGACATAAGCGGCCACATTCGCAACAATCAGGATCCCAAATGGTACCCACCCGCTGGCGCGCAATGCAGCGGGGGTGCACTTCCGTTGCTACAGCATCGAAGGACCTGAAGCACGAGGCGGTCGCGCGGCCTGCCGGCGGACACTTTCTGGGACTACAACTCGAGATAGACTTATGGTAATCTAAATCAACTGCTTTAGTTTGATCTCCGATAGTCTGTGCAACAGTTCTCAAGCACAATGAGCTTCGATCATTGCTAGTCGAAGGATGGCCATACGCCTGATCGTCCATCGAACGACAGTGAACCTGCGTCCTGAAAGGAGGATTCCAATGTCCGTCCGAATACCAATCCTGGGCGCGTTCTGTTTCACCATGGCAATTGCAATAGCGGCGCACATCAGCGCTGTGCTGGCCGAACCGCAGTCAAAAAATGGCCCGCAGGCTGGGTTCGCCAGTGCGGCAAGACCGGAGGGCGTTGCCGGGGACGTTCTTCAGCGGATCGAACTGCGTGTCAGCTTGCTGCGTGCCGGCGCGGAGGCTGCCGACGTCGAGCGCGTGCTAGGCCGACCGACGACCACAACGGTTATTGAAGATTCACCCGGTGGTAGACGGGTACTTGTCTATGCGGAAGCACCGGTCCGGACGCAAGTGCTGCTTACCGATGGCCGTGTGACGGCGATTGCGCTCGATCTCCCCCACATCGACATCACGCTGTTGCCGGCGCCTGCCCGGATGGTGAAGCCGATGATGATGCGCGCCGGCGTGCTGGCATTGCTCGGCAGACCAAATGCGGACGAACGATGGACGGTGTCCGGCCGCGCAATCGAACAAATGAAGTTCGCGCGGGCGGACCACGCCGATTTCAGTGTGTTCCTGGCTGACGGCTTGGTCGTTGACGTGAGGCCTGGGGCTGAAAGGCCGCCCAATATCCTGCACGTCGTCCTCCCAGCAGCGATCCCGGACGCTTCCGTCGGATCGGATTTGAGCATCGGCCTCAATCCTAATCAGGCAGCTCGGCTTTTGGGTCCTGCGGCCTGGGCAGCGACTACATCGACGTTTAAAGGACAACCGGTCCTACATGCGACACACTTCGAACGCGACGGGCATCGATTGGTCTCACTTACGTTCACGGGCGGCGCTCTGACGGCATTCGCCATCTGGCCTCCGGGCGCCGCCCTCGATCTAGCTGACACCTGCTGCTCTGCTGCCCGGTGAATCTGGGACCGCGGCTGCTTGCCGATCATAGGACGGCTTGAATGAGTCTCAAGGCGGCGATCCTCGACACTGGCCCGACGAGTTACTGGCCATTAGACGATGACGTTGGCGACTCGTGCCACGACGAAACGGCGCGTCACGACGCCACGATCTCCGGCGCCGGAGTCAAGCTGGCGGCGATCCCATTCGGCCCTGCGAGCGCTCCCTATTTCGACGGAAATATCGGCAGCGTTCTCACGGTGATCGACGACGCCCAGTACTCGCAGCCCCACAAAAACGCCCTCACCGTAGCTGCCTGGATATGTCCGCTTGCGCTTGACAACGCGGAGACTGTGGGGACGAGCGATCAGTACGTGCATTTTATGGAAAAAGCGGTCAATTCCACGACGGAAGTCGAGTGGGCGATGCGACTCTACAACCGGATGAATCCGAACCGGCATTCGCGGCTTTCATTTTACACGTTCAAGCTGGTCTCACCTCCTGGCGAGGGCAATGGCGCTTATATGGAGTACGGTGTCTCGGCCAATGACATGACGCCCGTTGGGCTTGGCGGCTGGTTGTTTCTCGTGGGACAGGCGGAGCCCTGGATCTCAAAGAGTGATCTGACGACAGGATGCGTTTTTTGGAAGCAAGGCGTTGAAGCGGTGCGCACGCCGGCCGACAAGTACGAACACCCATCCTACAACGTGCATCCACAACACGGTTCCGGCCAGATTAGTATCGGCGGGACTGACTCGTCCGGTTTCAAAGGGTCAATTGCGCATGTCGCGATATGGAACCGGCTACTGTCATCTGACGAAGTCGCGTCGATCTGGACGGCGGGTCAGACTGAACTTCGCGACACCCCGATGTATCACAGTTACCTTTAGGCGCGGCGACGAGCGGCGACGCAATGTGTGGCACTACTTTCTACTTGTTGCTGTAGGTCATGCCGTTCAGGGGAGCATGACCTTCGCAAACCGTCCGCCGTGCACGTCAACCCGCTGCATCATCGAGCCGCCTTCGACCTGAGCGGGGCCCTG
>Ga0210401_10002389_pt1 | contig 20834 bp, 13 predicted proteins | sample IncBWH32MmetaG_FD_150866 | JGI IMG/M metagenome (GOLD analysis project Ga0210401, IMG submission 150866) | Forest soil microbial communities from Barre Woods Harvard Forest LTER site, Petersham, Massachusetts, United States - Inc-BW-H-32-M | ecosystem: Environmental > Terrestrial > Soil >... | reverse complement strand
GGGAGCGGACTACAAGCCGAACAATCCCAAAACGTATTTTCAGTTTCCGGATGACGGCGGATCACTCGCCAAGGCCACCGTGCGCTGCATCGGTCTCGGCGAGTGCCGCAAGCAGGACAGCGGCTCGATGTGCCCGAGCTACATGGTGACGCTCGAGGAGGAACACAGCACGCGCGGGCGCGCGCACATGCTCTGGGAAGTGCTGCAGGGCGAAGTGGTGCGCGACGGGTGGAAGGACGAGCACGTCAAGAAGGCGCTCGACCTGTGTCTTTCCTGCAAGGCGTGCAAATCGGAATGCCCGACGAACGTGGACGTGGCGACGTACAAAGCGGAATTTTTGGCGCACTATTACGAAGGGAAGAAGCGCCCGCTTCATGCGTACGCTTTTGGCATGATCGATCGGTGGGCGGAGCTTGGGTCGAACGCGCCGTGGCTCGCTAATTTTTTCAGCCAGGCGCCGGGTTTTCGCCAGGTCGTGCAATCTGTGTTGCGCCTCGCGCCGCAGCGGCGCGCGCCGCGCCTTGCGGGGTCCACGTTTCAGAATTGGGCGCGCAAGCAGAACGTTCCCGCCTGTGGCTCGGCGGTATCTCCCGGGAACAACGGAGCAGCCGCGCCCCAGGTAATTTTGTGGGCGGACACGTTTAACAATTATTTTCATCTGGGAACGAGCCGTGCCGCTCTCGAGGTATTGCAAACCGCGGGATTCCGCGTCGCCGTCCCGCAAGGCCATTTGTGCTGCGGCCGGCCGCTCTACGATTTTGGATTCCTCGATAAGGCCAAGGAATATCTCCAAAAAATCATGAGCGTCCTCGCGGCGGAAATTGACGCGGGCGTTCCAATCGTCGTGCTGGAGCCGAGTTGCGCTTCCGTCTTCCGCGATGAATTGCGCAATCTGTTTCCCACCGACGCGCGCGCCATGAAGTTGCGCAGCCAGACGTTTCTGTTGAGCGAATTTCTCGCGCGACACGCTCCCGGATACAAACCGCCGCAACTCGCAGCCAAAGTGCTGCTCCACGGGCACTGCCATCACAAGTCGATCATGGGAATTGGCGATGAGGAATCCCTGCTGCGGCAGACCGGCGCGGACCTGCAATCCATCGATTCCGGCTGCTGCGGCATGGCCGGCCCTTTCGGATTTGAGAAGGAAAAATACGCAGTGTCGCAAGCGGTAGGCGAACGGGTGCTCTTGCCGGCCGTGCGAAACACGCCGGCGGAAGCGCTCATCGTTTCCGACGGCTTCAGTTGCCGCGAGCAGATCATGCAATCCACTGGCCGTAGGGCGCTGCACCTGGCCGAAGCCTTGCAGCTGGGTTTGAAGAACAAGTAGTGCTTACGAGCTTTCTGGGTCTGAATCGACCGTGGCGTTCGGAGGTTGCTGTAGCCTGCGTCTTTAGACGCGGGGATCGTCTTTTGATTTTGGGCTTCTGGAACCCCGCCTCTGAAGAGGCGGGCTACAACGGTGGCGCCCGACCGGCGTGTAACGGCCTGCTTCAGAAATGCGTCTACGACTGAACTGGGGGCAACCATGACGATCGCGAAATTCTTTCGATTAAGGTTCTGGCTCGTCTCGGCACTGGCCATGCTTTTGGCTGGCAGCTTGCCGCTGCGCGCGCAGGTCCCAACCTACCAAATCGATCCCACGTGGCCGAAACCCTTGCCCGGCCTGATGGTCACCGGGCGCGCCGGCGGAATTTGCGTCGACGCGCAGGACCATGTTTTTGAAGTCAACCGCGGCGACTTGCAGGACAAGGAAAAGCTGGTGGGCACGCCCGCGCCTCCCGTCCTCGAATACGATTCCGACGGAAATCTCGTCAACACGTTCGGCGATTTCAAGACCGCGCCCGCTTCGATTCACGGCTGCATCCTGGACAAGGACAACAACATTTACGTCGCGGGCAACGACGACGCCCTCGTGCAGAAGTACAACCACGACGGAAGCAAGATGCTTCTCCAGATCGGCACGAAAGGACTGTTCGACAGCTCCACAGGCCTGATCACCGGCATTGCCATGAACCGCAGCAAAACGTTGCTGAATAAGCCCGCGGATATCGCGGTCGATCCCACAAACGGCGACATCTACATCGCGGACGGCTACGGCGATCACCGCATCGCGGTGTTCGACAAGGACGGAAAATTCCTGCGCCAGTGGGGCGAGCAAGCCTCGAACGACGAATCCGCCGCCGGCCAGGGCGGCAAGTTCATGGGCGTGGTGCACTGCGTCGTGATGGACAATAACGGCCTCGTCTACGTGTGCGACCGCCAGGGCAATCGCATACAGGTGTTCGACAAGATGGGGAATTTCAAGAAAAACATCTGGATCAAGGGCTACAAGGAAGAAACGCCCGACTCGTGGGGAACGGCGTGGTGGCTGCGCTTCTCGCGCGATCCGGCGCAGAAATACATGATCGTCGCCGACGGGCGCAACGAGCTGGTTCACATCCTCGATCACGAAGGAAACGAAATCACCAGATTTGGCCGCCCCGGCCATCAGCTCGGCGAATTCACGCACTGCCACACGCTGGATATCGACTCCAAGGGAAACATCTACGTGGCCGAGACGGACATCGGCCGGCGCGTGGACAAGTTCAAATTAGTCAACAAGTAGCGGAACACATCGTCGCAGGAAAGTTCGAAGAGGTTTGCGATTTCGGAGGGCCGAGCTTCAGCTCGGCCACCGAGTCGCGTTCGATCATCGGCTTTAGCCGCTGAAGCTTCAGTTCGAAACCCTCCGTCTCACCCAGTCGCTTACAGCAAACCTTCAGGTTGACGTTCTAGAATCAAGCCACCGCGACGGACGGCCGCCGCCGGCGGAAATGCAACCGAGCTGAGGGTGCCAGATGAAAAGGCTTCTGCCCGTTCTACTTGCCGTCTTGACCTGTGCTACTTCATCTCCTGCCCAACAGCAAGCTCCGCTGCGGCTCGTGCAAACAATCACCGTGCCGGGCGTGCGGAAGTGGGACCACTTCGGCGTGGACCTCAAGGGAAACCGGCTCTTTGCTACGTCGGAGGAAGAGCCGGCCGTTGAGGTCTTCGATCTGCGGACGAACGAACACATCCGCTCCCTCACGGATTTCAAGGAACCCCACAACGTCCTGCCGTTTCCGGAGATGAAAAAGATTTTCGTCGTGGATGGCGAGGCGTCCGAGATCAAGATTCTCGACTATGATTCTCTCCAGTTGATCGGAGATATCGCGCTGACCATCGACGCCGACCCGATCGTCTACGATCCCGCGTCCAAATACCTCTACGTTGTCAACGGAGGCCGCGAAGCGCACACGCCGACCTGCCTGATCAGCGTGGTCGACACGGTGAGCGGCAAGAAGCTGGCGGACATGACGCTTCCGACCAATCGCCTCGAATCCATGGCCATCGAAAAATCCGGGCCGCGCCTTTTCGTCAACATGACGGGCATCAACTCGATCGGCGTGGTGGACCGCGAAAAGCGAGCGGTGATCGCAACGTGGCCCATCACCGCAGCCAAGGAAAATGTTCCGCTGCAGTATGATGAGGGGACGCATCGCCTCTTTCTCGCCACCCGCAAGCCGTCCAAGCTGATCGTCGTGAACGCGGATAACGGAAAGGAAGTGATGAGTCTGGACGTAGCCGACTACGTGGACGATTTAGCGTATGATGCCCCGCATCATCGCCTGTACGTGCCCGGCGGAGGCGGCTCCGGCGCGGTCTCCGTGGTCGCGCAGCGCGGAGCGGACAAATACGAGGTCGTCGCGACAATCCCGACCAAGCCCGGCGCGAAGACAGCTCGCTATGTGCCGGAGCTCAACAAGTACTACGTCGGCGTCCCGGCAAAAGAAGGCCAGCCCGCGCAAATCCTCGTGTACGACGTCGCACCGTGAGGGCAAGTGAATCGCCAAGGAGGTTTCGCTTCATGAATCCCAGGAAGTTGCTCACGATCGGCGCGCTCGTCCTGTTTGGCTTCGCCGCGAGAATCGGGGCGCAAGACAACTCCCCGATGAAGCTCATCGCGACCACGCCGCTGCCCGGCTTCACCGGCGACTTCGACCATTTCGCCGTGGACCTCGAGGGCCGGCGGCTGTTCCTCACGGCCGAGGACCATCAAACGGTGGAAGTGTTCGACCTCGACGGCAAGCGCATCAAGAGCATCACCGGCTTCGGACAGCCTCACGCGATTCTGTTCATGCCGGGCGTCAACAAATTCATCGTGACGGATGGTGACGGCTTCGGAGCGGTTCACCTCGTCAGCGGCGACGATTACAAGATCCTGAATACGATCAAGCTGCCTCCCGAAGTGGACGGCGCGGTCTACAATCCGGCGGACAAGTACTACTACGTGGAGAGCGGAAGCGACGAGAAGGGTGCGCAGACGCACAAGATCAACATCATCGATACGAAGGCGTTCAAGCTGGTCGGCGACTTCACGCTTCCCGGAACCCACTCGGAGGCCATGGCCATCGCCAGTGACGGCAAGAAAATGTACGTGAACCTCTCGACCTCGAAAGAAGTCGGCGTCGTGGACCTGAGCGCCCGGCAACTCATCGCGCGCTGGCCGATCACCGGGGCCGAAACTCCCAATTCGATGGCGCTCGACGAGCCGCACCATCGCCTCTTCGTCGCCACACGCAAGCCTCCCCAAATGGTCGTGTTTGACACCGATACGGGCAAGATCGTGACGACGGTCCCGATTTCAGGTTTCAACGACGATATGTGGTTCGACGTCGCGCGCAAGCGGATCTATCTCTCGGGCTCGGAGACGACCACGGTGGTCGTGCAAAAAGACGCCGACCACTACGAAGTCGTCACCGAAGTGAAAACGGGCTATCGCGCCAAGACTTCTCTCTACGTGCCGCAGCTCAGTCGCTTCTACGCCGCCGTCTCGGGCAAAGGCAGGCCGGAGCCAGAGCAGCACTTGGCGGTCGAAGTGTTCGACGTACAACCGTAAAACCACGGATTGGTTTGGACTTTCGGGGTGCCCCATCCTTCGCGGTTCTCGAAGGGTGGGTCCTCTCCGACCAACAGCCGCCCGGTCAAGTTTCAATCGACCTCGGAGCCGAATTCAGCATCTCGTCCCGCGACATGAATGAATGAGTTCCAATCGTGGACGAAAAATCGGCAGTGGAAAGCACCGTCGGGTAGTTTGGGCTTAATGTTCGCGAACGGTTCGAAACGGCTTGGGTCCTCGGGAAATCCATCTACCGTGATTTTTTCGACCTTATTTGAAAAGAGGTGGTCGGAGTCGGGCGGCTCTATCGAGAGGTAGTAGAAATCAATCACTCTCAGTTGCGCGTGTGTGTATACATCGCGATCGGGACTATCGGGCGAATTTTGCCGTAGATTCAACTCAAGAATTGCTTGGCGCTTGCTGTAGTCGATTGCAATCGCTGTTATTTCGGCGTCGACGAAGCCGTTCGGAAATCGTTGATCTAATTCCTCGAATGTCACGGGTAGCCCTCCGTTCGTAACTAGTGGCGTTAAAGGGCGGCGTGCCAGCCGCCGTCGACGAAGAGCGTATGGCCGGTGATGAAGTCCGAGGCAGGGCTGGCGAGAAAAATTCCTGCGCCTACCAAATCGGAAGGCTCCGCGAACCTCCCAAGCTTGATCCTGCTCAGCAATGTTTGCGCGCGGGCTTCGTTTTCGCGGAAGGATCGCGCCGTGTTTTCAGTGAGCGTTGAAGTCGGGGCGATTGCGTTTACGCGGACGCCGAGCGGCGCCCATTCCGTGGAGAGCGCAGCAGTCAGGTAGGACACGCCGGCTTTCGCGGCGCCGTAGATGCTCTTGCCCATGTCCGTGCTGGTCGACCACGTCGAGCTGAGATTGATGATTTTGCCGTAGCCGCGGTCGATCATCAGTCGGCCGAGCGACTGGCAGCAGAAAAACGTGCCTTTGAGGTGCGTGTCGAGCAGGCGGTCCCAATCTTCTTCGGTGGTGTCGAGCGCGTCCTTGGTGAATCCGAAGCCGGCGCAGTTGACGAGAACGAGGGCGCGATCTTTGGGCTGGCCTTTTAGGAGTTGCGAGACTTCGTGCTCGATTTTTCGAATGTCGTCAATCTTGCTTACGTCCGCAATGACTACGTGGGCGCGGCCTCCAGCCTCTTCGACCGACGCTTTCACCGCGTCCAGTTTTTCGCGCGTCCGGCTCACCAAGACCAATTCCGCGCCCGAGCGCGCGTAGGCCACAGCGAACGCGCGGCCGATGCCGTCGCTCGCGCCGGTGATGACGGCGAGGCGGCCGTCTAGGCGGAAGGAAGGCAATTCGTCGTTTTTCAGGTCGTTCAAATCGATCTCGTTTGCCCGGTACCGCGCATTTGTAGCGCCAACCTTTCAGGTTGGCATCTTCGATCGCCCGACGGATGCCCGCCTGAAAAGAAAGGCGGGCGCTACAACGCCAGCACCTAGCGCGTGCGCCCCGTCGTCGTGTCCAGCGGATGCAGTTCATTCACTAGGCGCTCGTCGAATGGGTACGTCGTGTAAATGTCGACTCCGTCCTTCGTCACGATGTGATCGTTCTCGAGGCGAATGCCGCCGATGCCGGGCTTGCCCGCGTAGGGCTCGAGATTGAACGCCATGCCTTCCTTGAGCACCACGGGCTGATCCTTGGAGGCGGGGCTGAAGTACGGCGCCTCCCACGGATTCACGCCGGAGCCGTGGCCCAGGCTATCCAGCACGTACGGATCAGCGGCGGCGAAAACTTCTGCGTTCGTTGCGCCCGGGCGCACCTTACTGCCCGCGTTGAACAGCGCGTTGTAGCACTTCTGGTGCAGGTCGCGCATTTCGGGCGTGGGCTTGACGTTGCCGCAAACCCAGGTGCGCGTCAGGTCGCCCCAGTAGCCGTTGTAGCCCGCGCCCACGTCCATGATGACGAGGTCGCCGTTGCGAATAATCCGGTCGGAAGTGAAGCGGCGGTACGGAGCGGTGTACGGGCCGGAACAAATGATGTTGGAGCACTGCGTCCACTCGCTGCCCATCGCCGTCATTTTTCCCCAGATGATCGCCAGGATTTCGCATTCCTTGATCCCAGTCCGCAGCGCGCGAATGCCCTCTTCGAGCGCGGCTTCGGTGATGGCGTTCGCGATTTTCAGGCAGATGATTTCGTCCTGCGTCTTGATTTCCTTCGCGCGCATCAGCACGCTCTGATAGCCGTCGGCAAATTCCGTCTCGGGAAAAACTTCGCGGATTGCCGTTTCCATGTTGATGTCCCAGATGTCCACGCCCACGCGCTTGCCGGCGAGCGAGCCGACCAGGCCCTCGACCTGCTCGGCCCAGCGCTTCATGCCGACCTTTTCTCGGAAGTTCGCGCGCGGCCGGATTTGATCCGCGCTGAGCCAGGGCATGCGCAGCTTGCAGTGCTCGAAGTCCATCGTCCAGAGGATCGGGTCGTGCTTGCGCGCGAGCACCGTGACGGCGTTGCCCATGATGAACGCAGGCCCAAGATGATGGCGGTAGCCGGTGAGGTAGCGCGCGTCTTCCGTGCGAAATACAAACAGCGCGTCGAGGTCGGAGTTGTTGAGCGCGTCCTTGGCGCGTTGCAGGCGTTCGCGCAGCATGCGCTGCGGATCGAGGCGCACTTCCCAATCGACCGGAATCATTCCATAGTCAGACACGAATTGTTTTCCTCCGAAAATAAAAATGGGAATCCATTAATATCATGTGGCGACGAGATGTCAATTCACGTTTGGCGGAGGGCACGGGACCATTTTATTTTTGTCATTCCGAGCGCAGCGAGGAATCTCTCTGTTCCTCGTGACAAAGCGAAGAGAGATTCCTCGCTGCGCTCGGAATGACGAGGCGTGGTTTTGCCCACCCAGCTCGATTCCAGCGGCAGAGAGGGCCACTTGAAAATCGTCATCACGGACTATCGTTTTCCAGATATCGAGCAGGAGCGGCGCGCCGTCGAAGCCGCGGGAGGCACGCTGGTCGCGGGCCAAGCCGCGGACGAAGACCAGGTCGCGGAATTGTGCCGCGACGCCGATGCCGTGCTCAACGTCCGCGCTCCCGTCACGCGGCGCGCGATTGCCGCGATGCAGCGCTGCCGCGTGATCGTGCGCTATGGCATCGGTGTGGACTCGATCGACATCGCGGCGGCGACCGAGCGCCGCATTATGGTTGCGAACGTTCCCGACTACTGCCTTGACGAAGTGTCCGATCACGCCCTCGCGCTGCTACTCATGCTCAGCCGTCAGATCGTTCCTTCGATCGTTCTTGCCCGCGAAAACGTATGGTCTATCTCAAGCATGCCGCCGGTGCAGCGATTGCGAGGCCAGACCTGCGGCCTGTTCGGCTGCGGAAGGATCGGTTCGCTCCTCGCGGAAAAAGCCTCGGCCCTGGGCATGCATGTGATCGTTCACGATCCCTATCTGAGTGCCGAACGCGCTCGTGAAATGAACGCGGAACTTGTCACATTCGATGAACTGCTTTCGCGCGCGGATTTTATCTCGCTGCACGCGCCGCTCACGGACGAAACGCGCCACGTCTTCGGCGCGGCAGCCTTTGCGAAAATGAAAAAGACCGCCTCGATCGTCAACACCGCGCGCGGCGGACTCATCGACGAAACCGCGTTGCTTGCCGCGCTCGACAACGGGCAACTCTACGGCGCGGGGCTCGACGTCATGGAATCGGAGACGGCGGTGACGCCGGTCCGTGCAGCGCTCGTGAATCATCCCAAGATCATTGTGACAGCGCACACGGCGTGGCTCAGCCGCGAGGCTCGCGCGACGCTCCAGTTACGCGCGATCGAACAGGCCCTCGCGTGCCTTCGAGGAGAAATTCCCTACGGCCTCGTCAATCGCGAGCTCGGCTAAATGGAATGCGCAGGTGGAGCACTCCCTCAAACATGGGATGACTGGCACGTGCCGACATTCGAGTCCACCGGCTTTAGTTCTGAACTACCGTATGACGTCTTCAAGAGATTGGGAGGACCAGGCGCCAATTACCTGGCGATATGCTTCGACAGCCTGAGGCTCTGTCATTCCCGCGATCAGGTCAACAACCGTCCTTTTTCTATCAGCCACCGTGCTTGCGACTTTAAGTTCATCTCGATAGTAGGGAGGGAAAATAGTCCATGTTTTCGGCGAAGATATCGCATCGGAATAAACCTGGAATAAGCGCCGAATAACACTCCGTTGGCCCTCGCGCTGCAGGCCCTGGTTGGGTGCCTCTATCACGTAGGTCCACGTCAATTCCTTTAGAATTGCGACCTCTTTCTCGTACTCAGGATTAATTTCAATCGATTTTGCTCCTCTATTTATCGAGACTCCGTTCACGTATCTGTGAATCAACTGGGATGTGAAATATCGAAGTCGAGATCGATGATCCTTCGTACCGGAATATGGCTCATAGATTCGCCAGAACATGGCGAGGATGTTGCCGAACGCCTCCTCCAGTACCGGTCTTTTGGGAAAATCGTGATCATCCGAACGACGGCGATACACGTCATCAAAGAAGTGGTTTCGTTCCAGGCTTTCCCCAGCCCGGGCAAGTAGGTGAACAGGAATCCGGCTCGCCCGGAAAAAGTCTTCGAGATCATGAACAGAGTAGGTAACGTCGTCGGCCCAGTCCATCAACGCCGCTTCAGGGCTGCGAGCGAGCCGTGCGGGAGGGCAGACCTTGCGGGCGAATTCAAAATCCTCGCGCTCTGTTTTGTATGCTCCCCATTTGTGCGGCTTCTTCTTATTTTGCCCTCTCAGCCAAGGATACTTGAGAATTGCTGCGAGAGTACCCGCAGTAAGGTCGAGACCGGAGTGTTTCGTAGACTTGAAGGCAAGTTTTGTCACAATCCTAAATGATTGGGCATTGCCCTCGAATCCTCCACCCTGAGGACCATGAAGCTTATTTAGCTCCTCTTCTGCTGTGTGTCCGAATGGAGGGTGGCCGAGGTCATGCGCTAGGCAGGCGGCTTCAACCGTGTCAGGGTCGATTCCGCCGATGACTTCACATGCCTCTTCGTTTTCCCGTAGTTTTTCGGCTAAGGAACGACCAACTTGTGCAACCTGAAGCGAATGAGTGAGGCGATTGTGGAAAACGTGTGCATCGCTCGGTGAAGCAACTTGGGTGACTTCAGCCAGCCGACGGAACGCCGACGTGTAAATGATGCGGTCCTTATCCTTGCGCGAAGGGCTACGGTGATCGCCTACTTGGATCGCTGGCTCGCTGTGACGTCGCAGATTCCGCGGAATCTCGGGATCACCATAGCTAATCATCTAGGTGCAGCGGAAGGGTCAGCAGGATGACTAGGCCGCAATGTAATGTGACGATCGGGAGAAAGCTCGATTATCGATTCATTGATCAGCTCGGCCAGCACATCTTTCAATGCCAATTCGGAGATTTCTGCGGTCTGGAGCTCTTGGAACAACTCAATCGGGCGATACGGATGCACTCTAAGAGCGTTTAGGACTAGGGAGCGGATCTCACCTTGGCTCTTCATGGCTAAGATCGGCATTGTGTCCCCCAAGGCTAGACGCGCAAAATTCGCGACTATCTTCTACCAGAAGTGATTAGGTGTCAACGACGGCTGGCCCCTCGCAATTCCTACTTCTGAGTCACTGACGACCAGCGGACTGTGCCACTACCATAGTTTCATTTGAAGCTGGAAGGAAACTTGTTCGTGAGCAAACTAGCGCGACATTTGATCCGGCCGCAGCGTCAACGCTAGGCTTCCGGCGATCGCCGAGAGGAGTGAAATCTGGAGCGCGCCGGCGGCGGCCCAACTGGCGTGGCTGGCGATGCCGCCCATCAAGTAGCCGGCCGCAGCGGCTGCGGCGTAGAGGCTGGTGACGAACATGCCCGAGGCGCGGCTGGACAATGAGCTTCGCACTGCTTTCACGTGGTAACCGGCAAGGTTGACGTAAATCGTGCCGCTGCCGATGGCGCCGTAGGCGAAGGTTAGAATCACGTGCGGGAGGATCGCCTCCGGAACGTGGAAGCACAGGTAGCCGAGGCACGCGATCGAGAAAAACGACACGCTGAGCACGGCGCGCGGCGAGAAGCGGTCTCCGAACCAGCCGCCGAAAATCGAGAGCAACGCGCCCGCGCCATAGAAACTCTGCACGAATCCGGCAGCCTTCGGCGAGTAGTGCAGCGCTTCACGCAAATACGTTGCGTACATTCCCGTGAAACCGTAGAGAACCAGGCCGGCGATCACGCTGAGGATTGTCAGGATCGCCGTGTTGCGATTGCGAAGCGAAGGCGCGCCGCGAACATCGGCCTTCGCCTCGGCGGCGCGATGCGTCTCGCTGAACCATGGCCGCACGCTCAGCGCGATCACCCCAATCATCACGAAGCCCGCGACGCCGAAGGCGATCATGGGCGCGTGCCAGGTGCGAAGCGACGTGAGCAGCACGCCGCCAAGAATCGGCCCCGAAAACGCGCCGATGCCGAAGAACACATTCATCGACCCGATCGCGGCTGCTCGGTAGCCGATGAAATAGTTGGCGGCGATGGCGATCATCACCGTGAGCTGCATCGCTTCACCGATGCCCGTCGCGGCGAGGTATACCAGCATGTCCGGGAATCCGCGCGCCAGAACCGTGAGCGCGGTACCCGTCGAAAAAATTGCGATTCCCAGCAGCAGGACCGTTTTCCGCGACAGCCGCGCGAGGAGATAGCCGGTCGGCAGCCCCGCGACGGCAAGGCCCAGCGTGAAAATCGTGGTGAGAAGCCCGGTGTCCGAGAGAGAAAAGCCGTACTGCACGCGAACGTCGTGCGCAAGGAGCGGGAAAAGCTGCCGGTCCGCCGCATTGACGCTGTAGGCGAGGAGCAGCACGCCGTACATGGCGATCGCCGAGGCGCGCGAGCTGGCGGAACCAGCGGCTGCGTCATTCTGAACTTTCGGCACGGTCGAGGCTAGGTCCGGAACGTTCATTCTCCCTTCGCTTACGCGCGAGAGTATACGCCACAAGAGATCGTTCTCGAACCGCGCCTCGAGAGTTGAGGAAAATGGGAAGAAGCAACTGCGAAGGTTTAGGTTTTGAGTGGCACAGCGACTCTTTACCCTGAGCCCTTCGCAAGGGCTCAGGGTAAAGAGTCGCTGTGCCACTCAAATTGGAATTATGCCTTCTGCAACACACCGCGAAGCTCGCGAATGTCCTTGACGCTTTCCAGCGCGAAGATTTTGTCGATCAGCGTGGTGCAGTTGGCTTTGCCGAGGACCGGCTCGACAAGGTCGCGCGCCTTTTGCGCCACTTCTTCGCGCGTCATCGGATTATCGACCGTGCCGCGCACGTCGTTGACGCGTTCGGAGAGGACCGTTCCGTCGTTCAGCGTGATCTCGACGATCGCCTGCCGCGCCGGCTCCATCTTCTCGAGTTCCTCGTTCGGGACGAGCTGCACTTTCGCCCGAACCGCCAGCACGGCCGGATCCTTCATGCGAGCTTTGTCGTGAGCCGCTTTGAAAGAAGCGGTCTTGTCGATGAGCATCACGGCGACCATGTGCTGCAGGCAAATGTCCGGCATCTCGCGATTGTCGACCACGCGCGCTTCCGTGCCCGCCTCACGCACGACCACCGTCTTAATGTCGGTCACATCCACCGGCCGCTTCTTCATGATGTTGTACAAACAGTCGAGCGGCGCCTGGATCGGCGAGCCGACAGTCCACTTCTTGATGTTGGTCCGGGCGATCTCGTAGCGCTCGCCGAGCTGGTTGACGAGTTCCTCGGGATGCGCGTTGGGCGCGTAGGCCTGAAAATAATTGTCTACACCCGAAAAAATGTCGTCCAGGCCGTCAAACCCGGCGTGAACGACAAGCGCGGACGTGACTCCGTTTCGCGCGTTCATGCCCGCGAAGACGAACGCTTTTTCAATGTGCTCGGTGTCGCGATTCCAAGCGCCGATTCCAGACGACTGCTGCGAAGTGTAGTCGAGCAGCCAGCGCATTTGCTGGGCGCTCAGGTTCGCAGCGCAACCCGCGGCGGCCGCCGAGCCGAATACGCTCGAAATCGCGTGCGTGCTCTTGTGGCTGCTATTCCGAAAATCGAGGGCGCCGAAACTGATGGTCATGCGCGGCCCGATGTCGTAGCCGAGCGTCACAGCGCGCAAAAAGCGCGTGCCGTCGATGCCGAATTTCTCTCCTGCGGCTAACGTAGCAGGCACGACCGAGCAGCCGGGATGCGACTGCGAAAATTCGTTCGAGTCGTCAGTCTCATCCGAGTGCGCCAGCATGCCGTTGACGAACGCGGCTTCGGGAGGAGTGGCGGTCATCTTTGACGCCACGATCGTGCAGGTCTTGTCGGTGTTGAAATCCTGCGCGTAGCGAAACGCCGCCCGCGCCGGAGGCAAGTCCGACCCGGAAATCATGGCGGCAAAAGTATCCAGGATGTGATGCTTGGCCTTCTCGACCACCTCGGGCGGCAAATCGCGCCCGCCGGCCTCGCTCATGTACGCGCTCAGCTTGGCCATCACGGGACTGACGCTATCCGCAGCGAAAAGTCTGCCCGCTGGAATAGACGCCGCGGCCACGGTCCATCCGGCGCGCTGTAAAAGGCCGCGCCGGCTCTGGCCCTCCTTGCCCTTGGATGGCGGAGCGAAGCTGTTACGACGAAGAAGGCGTCCCATGAGCGTTCTCCCGGAAAGAATTTCTGACTCCTGTGGACGCAAGTGTACCCCACGAAAGTGGGCCGGGCAAGCCGAGCCGGGCGCCGGAAATAATGCACCATAAAATAGAACTGGTGGATTAACGACGCTAGGTTTGCGTGGCCGGTCCCACGAGAATTGGCTCCCCGGGCAAGATTCGAACTTGTGGCGCTTCGGTTAACAGTGACTGTATGCGATTACCTAGTTTCTGGGGATTGCGCGCGGTATTTAAAGGCCATATACTATTATTCATAGTACTCTGTAGTGGATCGACGCAAAGACAATTCCATTGGTGCCTCTCAACATTTAGCAAAGGCGGTACCTAATGAAGGTTATTAGGGACAGCTTGCACGGAGATATCGAGTTCTACCCAGAGGAAATGCGTTTGCTGCATACCGCTGGCTTCGAGCGCCTTCACGGCTGTCGGCAATTAGGCCTCACCCATCTTGTTTACCCTGCGGCAAAACATTCGCGTTTCGAGCACGTTTTGGGTGTAATGCACGTCGCTTCGCAGATTGCTGAAGGGATTCAGCATCAAGGTTATTTTTTCCTGGGTAAAGAAGGAGAGAGGCTCATTAGAGTGCTGCGCTTGGCTGCCCTGCTGCATGACATGGGGCACGTTCCTTTCGGACACACGCTGGAAGACGAAATGCCAATCATTCCAAAGCACGACGAGCCCTCAGTGGGAAACGCCGTGTCGCGAATGGAGAAAGCTGTTTCGGATGTGCTACACGATAGTGGAAACGATGAATATAGAGAGCCAGTGCTCCAAGTCCTATTGGCGATCGATGTAAGCAAAGACGACGATAAGCTGTCAAAACTCATTGAGCAGAAGAAAATCAATCCGGACTTCCTTGTCCTCGCTGACATTATTGGGAACACGATTTGTGCAGACCTCTTGGACTACATCAAGAGGGACCACATGATGACGGGGATCCACGCCACCTACGACAATCGAATTTTTCGATACTTCGGAGTGGGACAATATAAAGGGTTTAAGCGCGTTGTGCTCCATTTGGTGAGGCACGGACGCGTGAGAAATGATGCCCTTGCAGACCTGCTCGATATTCTAAAACTCCGTTACAACTTGTCAGACAAGGTCCTGTTTCATCCAAAGAAATGCTCCGCGGACGCAATGTTGATCCGGGCCGTCTCTGAAGCGGGCCTGACAGAGGCGGACCTCATGAGGTTTTCCGATGATGGACTGCTCGACAGTTTAACGGAGCAGCCGCTCATTCAAATGATTCGTCGTTGGAGTCTCTTTAAGCCAGTATTCGTGTGTGGCCTGGGGAATATTGCGACATACGATGAAACCAACAGCAAAGAGGATCTTATCCGCAAGCTACACAAGGATGCAGCGCTTAGAACGAGAATCGAGAAGAGAATCGAGGAGGAAGTTGGACTTCCAAAGGGGGAGACATCCGTTCTTATTTTCTGCCCGGCGCCCTATATGACCCTGAAACCCGTTCGGGCGCTGGTTCAGTGGAAGGACGGCACGATCCGTCGCCTGAACGAGATTAAAGAAGCGGACGATCCTGTGACCGTCGATCAGATAACTCTCCTACAGAGAATCTATCCCCAACTGTGGAAACTGTACCTCTTCGTGCACCCCAAGTTGCGCAAACGCGGCCATAGCATCCGAGAGAAATTCTGCGACATACTGGATGAGGACGCAGACTTGAGTGTTACATGTGATCCCGCCTTCCAGCATTACCTTGAGCTTAGCATTATGGCTTACACGGCAACAGAAGACCTTACTGACGAAATTAAGGACTCCTGTATAAGCACTGCAAAATCTTTGACTTCCGAAGTAAACTGGGTTGGTCCACCGTTTCCGCTGAAACCGCTCCTTGATAAACTCGACATCTCTGAGGTACGCGAAAGGCCGCTAAACGGTGATGCAAGGCTAGTCTACCGAGACGGCTATCTCGTAATCGAGGTCAACCCGCTGTTTCCGACAAACCGTCGTCGGCTCAGCGTTGCTCACGAACTCGGTCATCTCATCCTCAACCGATGCGCGGGACGTGATGTCCTCTGCGCTGATCACAGCGACCCCGTTTCGGAGAGATTGTGTGACCGCGTAGCTGGAGAATTGCTCGCTCCCGAATGGGCTGTCCGACGGTTCTTTGAAAGTACTCCTGCGCTCGCCCCCTGGCAGGAGTCAGTGCGGTGCTCGACGTTGCTCCGTGCAGCGAGGGCGTTCGGAATGTCGGTCGATGCCATGGCTTGTCGGGTGTTCCACGTTTTGGCGTTGGCTCCGAAAACCCTCGCTGTCGTTTGGCGATTTTCGCGAAACCCTAGCCGGGCTGAGTCTGAACCCGCATTGCGTATCTCTTCCGCATGGCATTCCATGCCCAATCGGTTTATCCCGTTGAATAAGACCGCCCCAGGTGATTCCGTAGCGGCGAGAGCATTCCGAGAGGAAGGCTTCTTTACTTCCCAAGAGGAGATGTGTCTCGGAGGACTCAAGGGCAGGTTCCTAGTAGAGGCCGGAGGGTTCGGGGGACAAGCGAGTCATCCCACCTCGCGAGGCGTGCTCTCTCTGATTACTTCTGCTAATTGAGGGTGGGTCCGAGGAGCATTTTGAATTGAACGTCCGCTTCTTGCCCGCTCATCCGCAAAGCTTGTAGACAAACCAGTTCTATCGGCGCATGCCTACTGGCCCAACTCCCTGCAACAAGTCTTAGTATTAGCCATCCGCGCTAGGGCATTCTCAATGATGGTATATGCCGCCGTGCAGGCTTCGTTCCAATATCTGCACCGCTTCGGAATCGAATGAGCGGAGTTGGCTACGCGCGAAGAGGCAACGCCATGACACTCACGTGCAGAAGACACTTCATCCAGCACGCGGCGTTCGCCGCCACGGCGCTTTCCGGTGGCCCGATCGGGCCCAAGTGACTGGGCACAATCTCAAAAGCCACAGGCGCTTCAGCTTCCCAACCGATTGAAAGATTTGGCTCCCCGGGCTAGATTCGAACTAGCAACCCTTCGGTTAACAGTGCAATTCAGGCCGCGACACGCACCAACCAAAAGCTACAAGTCCCTATAAAACCTACCTCTTCACAGCCAGCATTCTGTTCCCCGATGGAGCATGTAGGGAGTAGTTCTCGGACAGAACTCGGACAGTTCGCACTTGCTCGCGCGCAGTTTGCCAAGCAGCTCGCTGAGCGCAACTTTTGGTCAATGGATTCAGTTGACTGCTGGGGAAACGATCAAAACCACAAACCGAGGGGATCTGAAAATCGCAGATTCACTCCCGGAACTGATTGGAGGAAGTGAAACGTGCCACGTCGAAAAAAACTAAAAACGCCCGGTGATCGTCGCGGCAAGAATCCCAATAGCCTGAAGAATCTGCGACCGATGAAGCCTGGGGAAACGCTCAATCCCACCGGGATCAATGCCAAGACCCCCATGACGGATGAATATCGGAGGTGTGCCGCCGATCCCATTCCGGAGTCGATTCGCAAGAAGGTAAACGCCATTATCGGCGAAGAAGTCTTGCGACCGGGTGACACGTGGGCTCGGGCGAACGCGCTGCGCAGGTTCATGCATGCCGTCATGGACGAGAGCGGAGTGCGATCCTCCGCGGAAATCAGGGAAGCAATTGAAGGTGTTGCGCCGCATCGCATTGAGATTGCGGCGGGCGGTCCGGTCTCTGCCACTAAGTGGCCGACCCTCATATTTGTTCCCATCAAGTCCAGATTTTCGGAGCAGCCATCGCCAGGATTTAAGATTTTGGAAGCAGAAAGAGTTGCGCCAGTTGGAACCAATGGCAACACCAACGATTCCGAATCTTGAGAACGAAATTAGTGCCGGATACCCGGAAAAGTTTGAGCCTCTCTTTTGGCCCAGACGATACAAAGTATTTTACGGGGGCAGGGGATCGGGGAAATCGACAACTTTTGCCCGTTTATTGCTTGGCCGGGCATACGGGACGAAAATGCGCATCGCCTGTTTCCGCGAACTCCAAACCAGCATCAAGGATTCGGTCCATCTCTTACTGAGGGACCAAATCGACAAGACGCCGGCGCTCTTTGATCAGATTCCGACGGCCCGTGAGTGGCCGATCAAAGCTGACTGTGCGCGCCCCGAAACAATCAGCTACATTCGTCGTCAGGGATTCAACATCGAGGGGGCCGAGAAGTGGCAGGGCTGCGTCGAGGATCGAATCGCCCATCTTAAAGGCTACAAGCACATTCACGTCCACGCGCGATGTAAGCACTTGCAGCAAGAATTGCGGTTATATAGTTACAAGCGGGACCGAGTCACCAACGAAGTTCTCCCGATTGTTGTCGACAAGCATAATCACGTGATCGATGCCCTAGGCTACGCCCTCGATGGTTACATCCAGCGGCGTGGCGGCCTCGGAGTTTGGGACAGGCTGTAAACTTAGCGTATCAAATGGTCGTTCGTTAAGTGGCTGCAAATCATAGAAAAATCGACGGCGGCTTCCACATTCACGACTTCTCATCCTCATCTGCAAAACGGGACTCTCGGAATGTGGCTTTTTGTCGCACTTCGTCCATCTGTTGCCCACAAACCTTAGGTTGCCCAAAAACCCCTCCGTTCGACGTTGCGGCAATCAAGGGATTTCGCTTGCCCAAATCTTCGCGTCTAGCCTGCCCACAAAGAACTGATATTGGGCACCCAGCCAAATCCCGTTCGAGGTTGATGTTGTGAGCCGGAATTAGATTTGAATCAACGGCCTTCGGGTAGTGAACCCAAAAGCTGATGGCTCATCCGTTTGAACAACTCATTGAAAAGGAAATAAGATAGCTGGCTGCCGGGCGTGTAGAGCAGCGCGAGATTATCTCCAATTTCCAATCAGGACGAACGGAGCCCAGTAGTATGGATTGGCATAATGCGGCGCGGTGTACTGACTCGTAGCGTCGTGCAGCACCGCAACCTGGGCTCGGCGGAGGGCCTCTGCCTTGGTTGTTTTCGCCGTAGTTACCCACTGTTTGTAGAACTCCGCCATCAGTTGGGATGTGCTTGTATCCGAGACTTTCCACAACGTCGCGATCACCGCTTTGGCGTGTTTGTCCTCGATCCCGACCATCCCTAGCCCATCCACCTCGTGGCCGTCTCCGTTGTTTGCGCCCTGCGCAGTCTCGCATCCCGAAAACGTCACCAACTCGACTCCATCGAAATCGATCTTGGGGTCGTCACGCAAATCCGCCAAAGTGAGGTGAAATCCCCGACCTCCCTTGTCCTTCCCGCCCAACAGAAGGAAGGACGTAGTGTCTCCACCAGGCTCGTATACGTAATGGCTGGCGATGTGCACTACCCGAGGCTGCCTTGACAAGGCGTCTTCCATATTTGTTTGCGTGAACGAATCGTTCAGCATAATGCTCCCCGCAATCGGCCCGTGCGATCCCACCACCTGTTCACTGTGCACCACAGCGCTCAGTTCCTCCGGGACAGAGCTCAATGCCGGAAGATTATCGGCGGGGTCATACTGCGTGGACACGCCCATCGCCACGCCAGTTACGCCTGCCAGTTGCGGCTCTTCCAGCAAATGGCTCCGGTTCGGCGTAATCAGCACGTTGCGGTATCGCTCGACCAAGTACTGCCTCCCGTCGAAGAGCGCAGCCATCGGCACATACCGCAGCACGTCGTCGAGCGACCACATCAAAGTCTTTGCATTTACTCCCTCCAGCGCCTTCTGCACGGCCGGTTCGAACAACACTTGATACAGCGCTTGGCCCTTGGTCTTGACCTCCTCCTCGGGCGGAGGGCTGTCCACGAACAGCTGGCGAAAAGCCGCAACCTTGTTTCGCAGGTCCAGCGAGCTAATCATGACGTCATGGGAAAACATGGTCTGGGGCGTGATGACGATGAGCGACAACCGATCGGGCAGAACCACAGTATAAATGGCCACCGTTCCCGGGTCGAGTTTTCTAAGCATCCCCTGTAAATCGCTGGTCTCACCCTGATAGCCCCGCAATTTCGAGTTGGCTCCAGCAACGTCATCGAGGGTGTCTAGCTTCTTGAAATTCGCAGAAAGATCAGCCAAATATTGACGCATACGGCGCCTGGCATCCTGCATTTCCGCGCTTAACTCAGCGTAACGAGTGTTTTCCTCAGCCGAGAGGGCGATGCGCTTCGCGTTCAGCGCGGCCCAGTCCTGGCCAACCTTTGTGATATCACCGCTGATCTGGTCTTCCTGGTACTTCGCTTTCTTCTCGGCCTCGTTGTACGTCACTGGCTCATTGGCCGAATGATTTCCACCGCGATGGTGCGAAAACTCTGAATACTCCTCGATCTTCAGAAGATCCAGAATCTGTTGCGCTTCCGGCAAGCGGCCCTGGGAGATTAGCAATCCAGCCAGTTCTCGGTAGTCGTGTTCCTTCGATTGCAGAAAACTCTGCTGAACTTCTTGTTCTAGCCCTCGGATATTTCGCCGCACCTGCTGAAAGCGATCGACTGCCTGCTTGCCGAACAAGATAGCCAGTGGCAAGTTATGGGAGGCCTTTTCGACATGCATCAGACCCATCAAGGAGTAACCCTCCCCTAGGGAATCTCGAACCATCCGGAAGAGAAGTAAAGACTCGGTTGCGTAGTCCAGTGCCTTTTGCGGTTCTCCTCCGAGGTCGTAGACTCCACCAATGTTGTTGAGTGTGGCGGCCTCGCCAGCTCGGTCGCCGACGGCGCGGTGGATCGGGAGGGCTTGGTTGTAGTAATCCAGCGCCTGTTGCTCTTCTCCGAGGCGGGCGTAGACTCCACCGATGTTGTTGAGTGTGGTGGCCTCGCCACGGCGGTCGCCGACGGCGCGGTGGATCGGGAGGGCTTGGTTGTAGTAATCCAGCGCCTGTTGCTCTTCTCCGAGGCGGGCGTGGACTTCACCAATGTTGTTGAGCGTGGTGGCCTCGCCACGGCGGTCGCCGACGGCGCGCTCGAGTGGGAGGGCTTGGTTGTTGTAGTAGCCCAGGGCTTTTTGCTGCTCTCCGAGGTCGGAGTAGACTCCACCAATGTTGTTGAGTGTGGTGGCCTCGCCACGGCGGTCGCCGACGGCGCGCTCGAGTGGGAGGGCTTGGTTGTAGTAATCCAGCGCCTGTTGCTTTTCTCCGAGGTCTGCGTAGACGAGACCAATGTTGTCGAGTGTGGTGGCCTCGCCACGGCGGTCGCCGGTGCCGCGGTGGATCGGGAGGGCTTGGTTGTAGTAGTCCACGGCTTTTTGCTGTTCTCCGAGGTCGGCGTAGACTCCACCAATGTTGTTGAGTGTGGCGGCCTCGCCAGCTCGGTCGCCGACGGCGCGGTGGATCGGGAGGGCTTGGTTGTAGTAATCCAGCGCCT
>Ga0210401_10002386_pt1 | contig 20842 bp, 16 predicted proteins | sample IncBWH32MmetaG_FD_150866 | JGI IMG/M metagenome (GOLD analysis project Ga0210401, IMG submission 150866) | Forest soil microbial communities from Barre Woods Harvard Forest LTER site, Petersham, Massachusetts, United States - Inc-BW-H-32-M | ecosystem: Environmental > Terrestrial > Soil >... | reverse complement strand
TTGGCGGATCCGTGGGCGGACCAATCAAAAAAGACAAGCTTTTCTTCTTCGCCAACTATGAGGGTCTGCGCGACTTGATCGGCAACGTGTTCGGCACGACGAACGGGACTGGCGGCGTTCCCGAGACGGTTGCATCTACTGTTTTGCCGCTGCCACAAAATGTTCTCGCCCCATGTTCTGCAGCGGAACTAGTCATTAACCCTACTGCTGACTGCGGGCGCAGCATGGTGGATGCAATCAACAACGCAGCGTGCACCAGCGCTAGCAGTTGCACCCCCAGCAAGATAAGCCCGGTCTCCTCGGCGTTGACAGGCTGCACTGTGGGAACAACCGCGTCCGCGACAACCTGCACGGGCGGCTTTTTCCCGCACGGCCAAACCACCACCAGCTTCCTCAGCACCTTCCCGAACACCAATGTCAGCGACAATGGGGTTGGAAAAATCGACTATCACATCAACGACAAGAACACGCTCAACGGCGAGACAATTATCAGCAAATACACGGGCCTCGGCGAGGATCGCGGCTTTATCAACTCCATCTTCCTGAACGGTTTTCCAATCTCAACCTATACGGCTTCGGGGACCTGGGACTACACCCCCAATTCGCAAATGGTGAACGAAGTCCGGTTTGGTTATAACCACATGTCCATCGGCCAGACGAATCTCGACGCAACCGTCACGGATCCGGTCAACGTGGGCGGCTCTGTACCGGGGTTGCCGGTCGTCAATATCGGTAACTTCGGCCAATTGGGCACATGGCACAGTCGTCCCCAAACCTCGAGCAACAACCCGTATTGGGATGCTCAGGAGAGCCTCTCATATCTGGTCGGTAAGCACTCTCTGAAGTTCGGATATGAGTGGGCGCACATCGAAGCGGATACCGACATCCCGGACACGGGCCGTGGCCAGATCAGTTTCTCCAACCTCGGAAGCTTTTTCCAGGGAACTCCGAGTGGTGGAAAGCTTCTCGTCGGCAACCCGAGCCGCAAGGACACTTGGACATCGAACGCAGCCTTCGCGCAGGATGACTGGCGCATCTCCCCAAAACTTACCCTCAACATTGGGCTGCGTTACTCTTACTTTTCTCCGCTTCGCGAGACGAACAACAACTGGGCCAACTTCGATCCGACCGCACCGACGGGATTGGTTCAGCAGGGCCAACCGGGCGTTCCTACGCTCTGGCATCCCAATCGCGGGGACTTCTCGCCCCGCTTTGGGTTTGCCTATGACGTCAGCGGCAAGGGAACGACCGTCGTCCGCGGCGGGTTCAGTATCATTTACTCGGAATTCAGCATGATCCAGTGGCAGCAACAGAACCAGTTCCAGAATACTTCGTCGGTCGCCCTGGGCTCAAACCCCACGGGAGCTTGCACGGTGAAAGTCCCGATTGGTAGCACATGCGCTGCCGTGGGTGGTACGACCCTCGGCGGCAATATGGCTGTCAAGGCCGCCAGCTTCAAGGCCAACAACATGTGCTGGGATCCGGCTGTTCCGACCGCGGCGTGTGCCGGCCAGGCAACTGTATTCCCGACGGGTGCGGCGATATCGTGTACTGCCGGTTCGCCGTGTGCGCTCATGGGCGTAGACCCGAACCTGAAGACTCCCTACGTCATGAATTTCAGCTTGGGCGTTACACACGCCTTCACCCCGGATCTCTCGCTAGAGGTTGGCTATGTTGGCGACCACGGCGCAAGACTGGTTGGGTTTTCCGACATCAATCAGTGTCCGGCGAATATAACTACGGCCACCAGCCCAAATAACTGCGTTAGCCCGTATGCTTCAAGGTTCCCCTATTTCAGCTTCATCAACTTCATGACCAACGATGTCCGCTCCAACTACAACAGCTTGCAGGCAACCCTGACCAAGCGTATGTCCCACGGATTGTCTCTCATCGCGGGGTACACGTACTCTCATGGCCTCGATAACGGCTCTTTGAATCGTTTTGGGCTTCTGCCGCAGAACGCCTACAATCCAGGGGCGGAGTATGGTAATTCCGACTTTGACGTCCGGCATCGCCTGACGATCACCGCAACTTACAACATTCCCGGCATCAAGGGCTTTGCGCAGCTTCTAGAGGGTTGGCAGCTCAACAGCATCGTTACGCTCCAGAGTTCACAGCCGTGGCTCGTCAACGACTACAATGACGGTAGCGGCGCGAATGTCTTTCCAAACGGCTTCAGCGGGACTGGGGATTCCGCGGATCGGTGGGATTTCTTCGGGAACCCGTCTGACTTCAAGGGCACCCAGAATTCCATTCCCTACTGCTCGGGCTTCACGATCGTTGGAGGCACGGCGAATCCGGTCAGCGGATACGTCACGGGTGGCACGGTCGGCAGTGGTGGTGCTTCCTGCTCGGTCACAACTGGCGTTTCCAACATAACGAGTGCTGCGGCCAACTCCGCAGCGCTCGTCGCGAATTGCGCAAAGAATGCACCGGATCCTAATACCCTCGCGGCGGGTGGCTGTTTCGCAAACGCCAACTCGGTCATGACTCCACCTACTGCTGGGACCTTCGGCACCATGGGCCGGAACATTTTCCGGGATTCGGGCTTCCGCGACTGGGACTTGTCCGTGTTCAAGAATTTCACGTGGAAGGAACGGTACAATGCCCAGTTCCGGCTTGAGATGTTCAACATCCTCAATCACCCGGTCTTCGCCAATCCGTATGGCGCATCCGGAGGCTTCAGTGGCGGAAACAATGACCCCCAGTCGCCGACCGGTCTCGGTGCCGCCATCGGAACCCCGGACACCGTGGTCGGAAACCCCGTCGTAGGTTCGGGAGATTCTCGCGTCATACAGGTCGGGCTGAAGCTGTCGTTCTAGTTCGGTCCGGCAAACGAGAGATCAACCTCGAGGGGAGCGAAACTCGCTCCCCTCGTTTTCTTTTCGCACGGCCTTTTCTCTAGCGCAAAGACGGTGCATGGAATCATCTGATAGAATAATGCTCGGTCAGAATCTTGGCGGGCTCCACGCTTCACCGGAAGCGTTCAGCGTAAAAGTAGAGCCCGCACCCGAGGCGCGGTCGCCAAGTGGTAAGGCAAAGGTCTGCAAAACCTTTATCGGCGGTTCGATCCCGCCCCGCGCCTCCAACTCGTCGAACACTTTCTCCTTCCAACGCTTGTCGCTGTCGCTCCGCGCCTAGGGTGCACCTTGCGTTGAGGTTCAGGAGGTCCGACCTTCTTGCCCAGACAAAGGAAGGGCAGGCCCTACAAAAAACTGCTCTTCGAGACGGCCTTGAGGGCCTGAAGCTTACCTAAACGTCGGAGTTCTAAACTGCATTTCTAAGCGCCGGAGGCGCGAAACATCGTAGCCCAGGGCGCAAGCCCTGGGATTTCGGCGATGGAAGCGGTTCAGCCCTGGAAGGGCGGAACTATTGGCGGCGCGTACGGCCTACGGCGAGCATCGCTCCTCCGGGGCTTCCGTTGTAAATTTCGCGAAAGCCCAGCGCTGGCGTGCTGGGCTACGGGCTGCCGCCCTTCCAGGGCTGGGGTGTTGAGAAATGGGGCTTAAAGCCCCGCCCTCCTGAATTGCTTGAGCCCGGTTCCATTACCAAAGTTTGGTTGACTTTGGGGGACTGCCTTCTATACACTGCACGCCTATGATTTTTTACGCCCAGAAGATCAAGCAGGCTTGCCTCTGTTGTACCTGCTGTACGTCTGCGTCTTCTGGCGCCGGGAGCCTTATCGTCTAGAATCTTAAGAAGCCATTCTAGAAACCCACCGCCAGAACCAAACTGGCGGTGGGTTTTTGTTTTTAGGGCCGGAAGGTCGAGGAATACCAGCCCAGCCCGCTGCCAAATCCGGGGTCTGCGGTCCACCTTCCAGCCTATCGACGGGAAACGTCGGGCGGAAAGAAAGAGTCGAGGAGACAGTGATTCCAGGTCAGATCTCAGGAAAGGCAGTGCTGTCTAGAGCAGTAGGCCGGTGGGCCAGTGCCGCCATCGGCGTCGTATTGATTGCCGGGTTGGCAGCCCCGGTACGCGGAGAAAACGATCCCCTCGTTAAGGCGTCAAATCCGCCCGCGGCGTCCGCAGTTGCGGCGTCTCCGGCGCTTTCTCTCGAAGCCGTCACCGAGCGCCTGAACGCGCAGGAGCAGGAGATTGAAACGCTTCGAGAGGCCCTGCGCGAGCAGCAGGCGCTCACGGCAAGCCTCGAAGCCAAACTGGGCCCCACCCCGCCGTTAACCGCATCCGTGGCGGCGGCCGCGCCCATTTCCGCGGGCACCGCCAAAGCGGCGGCGAGTCCCGACGCCACGTCGCAAGACGCGCTGGCGCAAAAGGTCGCCCAACTCGAAGCCGACTTGCGAAGCGATCGCAGCAACTTCGAGCAGCGGCTGAAGCACTTCGGCCCCTTCGCATTCAGCGGAGACCTTCGTCTGCGCGCCGAGCCGACATTCGGGGGGCCGGTGGACCAGTCGCAGGACCGCTTCCGCGAGCGCGTCCGGCTGCGCTTCAATGTGGACGCGCGGCTCAACGATCAAATCAACGGCGGCTTTTCCCTCGCTTCGGGCGATCTGAATGATCCCATCTCGACGAACCAGACGCTCAATCAATTCGACACGCGCAAGCCGATCGCCATCGACAAGATGTGGGCCACGTACAATCCCAGCTGGTTCCGGCCGCTCACGCTCACGGGCGGAAAATTCGCCTACTCCTGGTTCAACACCGAACTGGTCTGGGACAAGGACCTGAACCCCGAGGGTGCGAGCGAGACGCTGGCCTTCCACACCGAAACGCCGTTCCTGCAAAGAATCGCCGTCGTCGGATTCCAGCTGCCCTTTGCCGAAAACAAAAACACCCTGGCCACCAACAAGAGCTACTACAACACGATGGTGTACGGGGAACAGGTCCAGTCCGCGTGGCAGTTCGGGAGCCGCGTGCGCTTCAGCGCCTACGCCAGCTACTACGACTGGAAATACGCCGACTCCGTTCCGTTCGCCCTGCTCGTGCCGAACAGCACCAGCCCAGCAGATGGGTTGCTCGCGCTGAAGGGCGCCGGCGAGGTCAATTCGATCGCCACGGTCACCGCGACGAACGCGATCACCGGCGCGAAAACAATTACGTCGGCGCAATTCGCGTCGAAGTTCGGCATCGTCGACACGCTGGCCCAGCTCGACATCACAACGCCCAGCGAGCGCTGGCCCATCGGTTTCGTCGGCGACTTTTCGGACAACACCGAAGCTTGCGCGAATCGGGCCAGCATCCCCGCCGCCGCGGTTTTCACCGTTCCTTGCGATCCCCGCGCGCGCCACGGCTATTGGCTGGAAGCCAACGTCGGCCGCACGGTGAAAAAGGGCGACTGGCAGCTCAGCTACTCGCGCATCGTGATCCAGCGGGAAGCGGTGGTGGGCACGTTCAACTACAGCGAAATTTTCCCGTCGAGCGACGTGGAAATTCATCGCCCGGAAATCATGTACCAACTCTTCGACAACGTGACGCTGCAACTGAACGGATTGTTCGGCAGGCCGCTGGCCGACGCGGGGACGAAGGGCGTGGCGCAGCCGCTGTGGGAACGATTGCAGTTTGACATGACTTATAAGTTCTAGACGAGGACGGACAAGACGCGTGATTTTGCAGGGACCATCACAACGCTGTCGCCGGCAAAAAGCGGCAACCATCGCGGTCGCGGCGCTTAGTTTTTGCGCCGCGCTCGCCATAATTGCGGGGCCCAGCGCGCGGGCGCAGCAGAAACCCGTGGTCGTTCGCGTCGGCTATTTCCCCAACCTGACGCACGCGCAGGCCCTCGTGGGCCGCGCGGGCGGCCAGTTTGAGAAAGCTCTCGGCCCCGGCGTTCAAATCGAATGGAAAGCGTTCAACGCCGGGCCGGCCGCGATCGAAGCGATCTTCGCCGACGCCATCGATCTCACCTACGTCGGCCCGAATCCCGCGGTCACCGGCTACGTCCGATCGCAGGGCGCGGCGGTTCGCGTGATCGCCGGAGCCGCGAGTGGCGGCGCTTCGCTCGTCGTGCGCCAGGGCGCGAGCATCGAGAAGGCCTCGGATTTTCACGGCAAGCGAGTGGCGACGCCGCAACTCGGCAACACGCAGGACGTGGCGCTGCGATCCTGGCTGCGCGCCAACGGGCTGAAGCCGCGCGAAAAGGGCGGCGACGTCCAGGTTCTGCCCATCACCAACGCGGACCAGTTCACGCTCTTCCTCAAGGGCCAGCTCGACGCCGCCTGGGCGCCCGAGCCGTGGGCCTCGCGCTTGGTTCGCGACGCCGGCGGGAAGATCTTCATCGACGAGCGCGATCTGTGGCCGAATCACGAATTCGTCATCACGGACCTTATCGTCCGGCCGCAATTCCTCAAGGAACATCCCGACGTGGTGAAGAATTTCCTGCGCGCGCACGTCGAGCTCACCGACTGGATCGGCAAGAATCCGGTGCAGGCGAAACAAATTCTCAACCAGCAATTGCAGAAGGAAACCGGCAAGCCCCTCGAACCCGCGGTGCTCGACGATGCCTTTTCGCGCATGGCGGTGACGTACGATCCGATTCGCTCCGCCCTGCAAAAAGCAACCCAACAGGCATTTGACGAAGGTTTCCTAGGCAGAACGCCGCCCGATCTGTCCGGGCTTTACGATCTGGCACTCCTCAACGAAGTTTTGCGGGAGAAGAAAGCGAAACCGCTACAATGACAAATTACGTAATCGATTTGTTCAGTCGCTCGATGGGCGGGGGCCGAGTGCGTCCTGAAAATTGTCCGGAAGACGACGGGCCGCCGAAGGCCGTCAAGCGAGCTGCAGTGGAGATTCCTCTGCAGCCCGCCGCGCCGGACCGGCCGGCGCGCAAGGAAAGCATTTCGCTGAGCGGGGTTTTCCGCAGTTACGCCAATTCGAACGGCTCCCGCACCCCGGCGCTGCAAAACATCGATCTCGAAATCGAGCAGGGCGAATTCGTCTGCATCGTCGGCCCGTCGGGCTGCGGAAAGTCGACGCTGCTGCACCTGTTGGCGGGTCTCGACCGCCCTACCACCGGCTGTGTCACGGTGGACGGCGCGCCCGTCACCGGTCCCGGCACGGACCGCATTCTGCTTTTTCAGGAGCTGGGCCTTTTTCCGTGGCTGACGGTGCGGCAAAACGTCGAATTCGGCATGAAGATGTCCGGCATGCCAAAGCAGGAGCGCACGGATCGCGCGCGATTTTTCCTGCGCATGGTGCACCTGTCCCATTTTGAGGACCACTACATCCACCAGCTTTCCGGCGGGATGAAGCAGCGCGTGGCCCTGGCCCGTTCGCTTACGCTGAAACCGAAAATTCTGCTGATGGATGAGCCCTTTGCCGCGCTGGACGCGCAGACGCGCGACCTGCTCCACGACGAACTCGAGCGCGTGTGGAAGGAAACCTCGCCCACGATCGTCTTCGTCACGCACAACGTGCGCGAAGCGGTGCGCCTCGGCGATCGCGTGCTGCTGATGAGCTTCCGCCCCGGGCGCATCAAGAAAGAGTTTGAAATCGATCTCCATCGTCCGCGGCACGTTGAGGATTCCGACGTCGCGCAACTCTCCAAGGAAATCCTCGGCCAGTTGCGCGAAGAGATCGATCGCTCCTTCAATGCGGAGTATTCCCGTGAAGAAAAACGTTAACCAGCTGATTTTTGCGGCCGGCGTGCTTGTGGTTTGGGAAGCGCTCGCGCTGGCCAAGGTCTGGCCGCCGTATTCCTTTCCCACGCCGCAGGGCGTCGCCGAGTCCATTTTCGACGGTTTCAAGGATCACAGTTTCTGGATCGGCATCGCGGTGAGCATGCAGCGCGTCGTGATCGGGTACGCGATCTCCGTGGTCCTCGGCGTTTTGCTCGGAGTGGCGCTCGCGTGGAGCAAGTTTCTGGATGACACCGTCGGCCACCTGGCGCTGAGCCTGCAAAGCCTGCCCAGCGTTTGCTGGCTGCCAATCGCGATCCTCTGGTTCGGTTTGCATGAGGCCGCGATCATCTTCGTCACGGTCATGGGTTCGATGCTGGCCGTCACGCAGGCGACCAAAGCGGGCTTCGACAACGTGCCGAGAATTTTGTCGATGGCGGGGCGCAACATGGGCGCGAAAGGGCCACAGATGTTCTGGCACGTGCTGCTTCCGGCGAGCCTGCCGTATCTGCTCGATGGGCTGCGGCAGGGCTGGGCGTTTGCGTGGCGATCCCTCGTGCAGGGTGAAATGCTTTACGGCGCACTTGGGCTTGGCCAGCTCTTGAACGAAGGCCGCGACTTGGACGACATCAATCGAGTGGTGGCGGTGATGCTGCTGATCGCGCTGATCGGATACGTGGTGGATAGCATTTTGTTCCGCAGGATTGACGCGTCCGTGCGCCAAAAGTGGGGAATGACGGTGGCGGTATCCGCGTAAAGCGCGCAGGGTCCGGTCTTCAGACTTTTTCCGCCCTGGACGAATCCTCGATCGTTGCCTGCTGATCTCCCATGGGGCGCACGGGCAGGCGGTCGGCGTTGATTAACAACATCCCGGCCAGCTCGAACGCCAGCGAGAGTCCGATATTTCCAGGCCAGATTCTCCGTCCGGTCTGAACAACCAGCAGCGCCTCGTAGAGGACGGCCGGCAGAAAGTAACCCAAAGCCAACAGCCAAGGACCGGCAATCCACCGCCTGCGCGATTTTCGCGCCCCCAACCCGAGCAGCATCCCCGCCGGCAAGAAAAGGATGGTGTCATACACAACGATGTACCCGCCAAGCTCAGGAGTCTGAACAAAGCGGATCGCGTGAAAGAGGCTTACTCCGGGGCCTAGCCGGTAATTCCGAGGCACGACTTGGCCATCGATGTAGACGTAGGCATCCGAACCATCATACACTGCGGCAATGTCTCGGACCTTCCCGGCCTGGAATACTCCGGGCAACGGCCAAGCCAGGATTGAGCGCGTCTCCGTCAGGGGATTACGGAAATAGAAGACGAGATCTGCGCCGCGCTGGCGCAAATGAAAATTCACGTTGTCGGCGGATTGAGAAAGCGAAACCATGCGGCCAGACCCGCGTTCGATGGCGTCGGGCAGGCACACCATCCGAATGGTGAATTTGCTGGTTTTCTCAATATCCCGGGTGAGGTTCTCCACCGGCACCCTCGTGCTGAGCCATGCTTTGTCGCCGAGTTCAGGCGCGCCTGCGTCGGTCTGCCGCGGTTGCCCCGGCTCCCAGCTCAGCGGCGGCAAGAGCTTGTTCCGATCCTGAAATGGGCCGGGGCTGCGAAAATCGTAATGCGCGAGCAAGCCTGAGCCTTCATTCCCTGCGGATTCGCTCGCGGCTAGCCGTTGAATGGTCCTTGGGGGAAGGGCTCGATTCCAAATTTCCAAGAGGAAGACTTTGCCTGCCCAGGCTGCCTCGCCCGCGGCATCGTTCCCGACGAACAGAACGCAGCGCGGATCCCAATTGCTGAGCCGCGTCTCGCTTTGCAGATAAGCGGAGATTCCGAAAGTCGCCGCGAAGTAAGCGAGGAACAGAACAGCCGTCCGGCTCGGCGAAAGCCGGCTCAGGATCCAACCTTCGCATCGCGACAGCGACTCGAGTAGTGGGCCGCTCAGAAACGTGAAAAGAAAAAAACCAACTACCGAGCCCGTGGTATTGGAAAACACATCCTCCCACCCGGAGTCGCGTTCCGGGATATAGAGCTGCATGAATTCCACGCTGTATGAGACGAACGCCCCGAGGGCCAGTGACCAAAGAAAGCATTTCAGCAGGCCGCCGTTACGTTTGCGCACCTGCGCCGAAACCCCGAATCCGAAAGGAACGAACAGCAAAACGTTCAGAAAAAAATCCCTCGTGAAATATTCCTTCCCCGAATTCCCGAGAAAAAATGGAACGCCGCGAATCGCCCGGAACGCACCCGGATGAAATTGAAAGGGGAAAAGCGTGAGGTAGCCGATGCCGAGAAGAGAAAGGATCAGGATTCGATTGGACCATGGAGCGCAAGCGGGCTCGCGCCGCAAGGCCTGTATGTTCATGACCGGATCATCGAATCCGCTGCCTCGAAAAAGCTGAGTCTAGCACAACAGCCCAGTCCGTCTGGTCCGCGCTGTCGAGTCCGAAACACAAAAAAACGGATAGCCGCCATGGCGTACTGTCCACCTGACCAGGGCCATGGCGATGGGCAAGTACGCCTGCTGCGGCGCGCCGGTACGCCTTGTTCCACCGTACAGTGCCCGCGCCTGTCCCACGTCAGTTCCCCGGACCAGTAGAGTGATTACTGTAGCGAACCCTATTGTTGGGTTCGCAATGAGAACCGTAATCAGGGGATTTCAAGCAAAAACCAGGGCCACCGGGCAGACCCCACTTTCGCTGTTCACCCTTCCCGTTTTGGTCATCTCACTTCTATCTATTTCCGGCTGCCTGGCTCTAACCGGTGCCGGTTCAACCTCCAAATCATCGCCGGGCTCCCCCGCCGCGGGAACTCTTAGCGCAAGCGTGGCTAGTTTGAACTTTGGAAGTATTGTTGCCGGATCGAACAGCCTGCAAACCATCACGCTCACAAACACGGGCGCCACTTCCGTTACCATTTCGCAGGCCGCGGTTACCGGCTCCGGTTTCAGCCTCGTCGGAAGCATGTCCGCGGTTTCGATTGCCGCCGGGCAGAGGCACTCTTTCCAAATTCGATTCAGCCCGGCGACTTCCGGAAGCGATTCCGGCAACGTAACTATCGCGAGCGACGCGAAGAATCCGAGCCTGGACGTTCCCCTGGTCGGGACCGCCGTGGCGGGCATCGCCATTTCGACTCAACCGGCGAGCAAAACCGTCACCGCCGGGCAAACCGCGACATTTTCCGTCGTGGCCGCGGGTCCTGCGCCGTTGGCGTATCAATGGAAAAAGAGCGGCGTAGCCATCAGCGGCGCCACCTCGGCGACGTATACAACTGCGCCGGCCACGACTTCGGAGAACGGCGTATCGTTCACCGTTACAGTGAGTAGCAGCGGAGATGATGACAGCGTGACCAGCAATCCCGCCATGCTTACGGTCGATGCGCTGCCGTCAACTCTTACCGCCAGCAGAACGAGCCTGGATTTCCCGAACGTAAACGTCGGTGCCGGCAGCGCCCTGCCGGTGGCCTTCACAAACACGGGCAACTCCGAGATTACGATTTCAAACGTCGTCATCGCCGGAGCCGGGTACACCACCAGCGGCGTACAGTCCGGGCAAATCCTGGCGCCCGGGCAAACCGGTACGCTCAACGTCACGTTCGATCCTTCGGGAACCGGAACCATCGCCGGCGGTCTCACGGTGACGAGCAATGCAGCGAATTCTCCCGCACGGATCGCTCTCAGCGGGACCGGCGTCGCAGCGGTTCAGCACTCGGCGACTTTAAGCTGGGCGGACAGCGACTCTACCGTAACCGGCTACAACGTATATCGATCGACCGTGAGCGGAGGGCCCTACACCAAGCTTGATTCGGCTCTCGTTGCAGCGACCACCTCGACCGACACGTCCGTTCAGGCCGGGCAAACTTACTTCTATGTGGTGACTTCGGTGGACACGTCCGGAGTCGAGAGCGGGTATTCGAGCGAGGCCTCGGCCGCGATTCCCTGATTCTAGGATTCTGATTTCCTGAGCGGCTCGGCTCGGCTTGGCAGTCGGCAATATTACGCTTCTTCCCTCCGCAGTATTGCGGGTGCAGGCGCACCCCTGTCCTCCAGGTGGCCACTAGTACAGTAGTTTCCCTAGGTGTTTCTACCACAAGATGCCGAAGTTAAATTTTCAAGGAGGGGACAAATTTGGGCGGGAACGTGCGCGCATTCGGGGAACGTTCAAACTCTGGAAACTTCAACTTCTTTTCCCTCTCAATTCTGGCTTTCCTCCTCGCCTCCTGCGCCTCGATCGCGGGTTGCATTGGAATTACGAGTGCGCCGAAAACCAGCACAAGCACAAGCCCCAGCCAGCCGGCCGGTCATTTCGTGACGCTTACCTGGGTGCCGCCGAGCGCTACCGACGTTGCGGCATACAATGTGTACCGCTCGAAATCGGCGGTTGGCCCATTCCTGAGAATGGCAACCATAGTGGCGGCGGAGAACGAATACGTCGACAATAGCGTTCAGGCCGGTGAAACCTACTACTACGTCCTGACCTCGGTTAGCCTGGCAGGCATGGAAAGCGCGGATTCCACGCAGGCGATCGCTCCGGTCCCATGAGGCGTGATCGTCTTCGTCTTCACGATCCAAATGTGAGTAAATAAGGCGCAGTTCCATTTTGGGACTTCGGAAGCATTGTGGAATCCTGAACATCCGTCGATGGTCGCCAGAATCGAACCAGGCGAGGGAACACTCGGTTGACCGACCCAAGCGGCCGCTTGATCGTATAATCCATTCATTTTACGCATCTTAAGAGACTCAGAAGGATTACGGAAGTCCCGCATAACTGTCGGGTGCCACCTGTATCCCCGGAAACCGGTGGGTACATTGTGGAAACACTTTTCTTCGGTGTGTCCAGTCTTGGAGACAGGTCCCCGGGAGGAGGAATCCGGCCGCCCGGCAGAGCAACGTAAGTGTCTAACCTGCAATGGATTAGCGCGGCGCTGATTCACGGACCGTCGAGAATTTCCTAACGCGCTTTGGAAGCCTGATTGCGGTTGACTAAGCGAGTCTTCACGCCCTGCCCTGGGGACTTTATGGCGGTAGCCCATCCGTTGGATGGGCCACTGACCTGCGGGCTGTGATTGACTCACCATGACTCACGAGAAACCATCAAGCGTACCCAGCTGGTTCGCACTCCAAATTCGATCCCGGTGGGAAGCTCCGACCTCCGACCTTTTGCGGGGCAAGGGCTTCGAAACTTTGCTCCCGACCTACACCACCCGGCGCAAGTGGTCCGACCGAGTCAAAGTCGTTGAGTGCCCCCTTTTCCCTGGATACGTCTTCTGCCGCTTTGACGTGCACAACCGCCTCCCCGTGCTGATTACGCCAGGGGTGATATCGGTCGTCGGAAGGGGCAAGACTCCCGTGCCGGTGGACGACTCGGAAATCCGTTCGATTCAGGCCGCAGTGAGCTCCGGGATTCACCTCCAACCGTGGCCATACATTGAAATCGGCGAGCGCGTCCGCATCAAGCATGACGTCCTCGACGGGATGGAAGGGATTTTGACCAGCTTCAAGGGCAGCCATCGCGTAATCATTTCCGTGACGCTGCTGCGCCGTTCGGTCGCCCTGGAAATCGACCGCTCGCGGATCGCTCCGCTCGAGCCGGCGCGCGCCGCCGTTCGGGTAACTTCTCTTGAGGTCGCGCCGAGTTTGAGCTGAAGGTTTTTGGATTTTCAATCGCGGCAGATCCCCAGCGCTTCCACGATTCTCGATTCGCACCCTAGCTTCCGCAGCACAGCACTCAGATTTCAGGATCCACCCGACCCCCGACGGACTGGATCGCGTACAGCGGTTTGCATCACGGCAGGGCCGGGAACCGGCTCTCCGCAATCAGTCCGGAGAATCCATGAACGAATACGGCAATCCCATTGGAACCAAGCAAGCCCTCATCCGCGTCGGCGTGATAGGTTACGGCTATTGGGGTCCGAACGTGATTCGGAACTTTTTCGCCGTGGACGATACGCGCGTCGATATGCTTTGTGACATGAATCCAAGCGCGCTCGCTCGCGCGAAGAAAAATTATCCGGGTCTCGCCGTGACGACGAATCCCGATGACATTCTCAAGTCGACCGACCTTGACGCCGTCGCGGTAATCACGCCGGTGTGGACGCACTACAAGCTGGCCAAGGCGGCCCTCGAAAACGGCAAGCACGTCTTCGTCGAAAAGCCCTTCACCTCCACCTCCGAACAGGCCGAGGAGCTGATCGACCTCGCCGAACGCAAGAATCTGCGCATCATGGTGGACCACACGTTCCTCTTCACTGGCGCGGTGCGCAAAATTCGCGAATTGACCGAGAGCGGAGCGCTCGGCGATTTGTACTACTACGATTCGCTGCGCGTGAATCTGGGCCTGTTTCAGCATGACGTCAGCGTGATTTGGGATCTCGCGCCGCACGATCTCGCCATCATGGACCACCTCATCAAGGGCGAGCCGGAGGCCATCGTGGCCACGGGGGAAAGCCACCTCAACGGCGTCGAGGATGTGGCCTTCATGACCATCTATTTCCCCAACCACGTGATCGCGCACATCAACGTCAACTGGCTGTCTCCAGTCAAAATTCGCATGACCATGATCGGCGGCCAGAAGAAAATGCTGGTGTGGAACGATCTGGTGGCCGACGAAAAAATCCGCGTCTACGACAAGGGCGTGAAGATTACCTCGGGCGACAAGGTGCGCGAACTGCTCGTCAACTACCGTTCCGGAGACATGTGGGCGCCGCAGCTCGAGCAGCTCGAAGCGCTGCGCGTCGAGCTCGAATATTTTGCCGACTGCATCCTGCACAACAAGACGCCGTTCAACGACGGTCTCGCCGGCTTGCGCGTGGTGCGCATGCTCGAAGCGGCCGATCAGTCGATTCAGTTGAGAGGAGAGTTGGTGCGCCTGTGAACGAATACTGCAGCATTGCCCCTGACGTAAAGCTTGGCAAGGGAGTGAAGCTCTCGAAGTTCATCAACCTCTACGGCTGCGAAATCGGCGACGACACGAAAATCGGAGCCTTCGTGGAAATCCAGAAGAAGGCCACTGTCGGCCGGCGCTGCAAAATCTCGAGCCACACGTTTGTTTGCGAGGGCGTGACGATCGAGGACAACGTCTTCATCGGCCACGGCGTCATGTTCATCAACGACATTTACCCCCGCGCGACGGCCAACGGCCAGCTTCAGACCGAGGCCGATTGGAAGGTGGAGCGCACGGTGATCAAGCAGGGCGCCTCGATCGGCACGGGCGCGACGATCCTCGCAAACGTCACCGTCGGAGAAAACGCCATCGTGGGCGCCGGGAGCGTCGTCACCAAGGACGTTCCCGCGAACTCGATCGTCGCGGGAAACCCCGCAAAAATGTTTCGCAAGATCGATTCACCCCTGGAGGCCATCAAGTGAGCACACCGAATGGAAATGGCACTGGCGACGCGATTCCGTTTCTCGATCTCGTAACTCCACACGTCGAGTTGGAGCAGGAACTGACCAAAGTCTTTCAGCAGACGCTGCGCACCGCCGGCTTTATCGGCGGGCCGATGGTGGAGAATTTTGAAACGGCGTTCGCCGAATTCTGTTCGGCGAGCCACTCGGTGGCCGTCAGCAGCGGCACCGATGCGCTGCGGTTCGCCATCATGGCCGCGGGCATCCAGCCGGGCGACGTCATCGTCACCGTCCCGCACACGTTCATCGCCACGAGCGAAGCCATCTCGCAGGCCGGAGCGCATCCCGAGTTTGTCGACGTCGACGAGCGCACCTACAACATGAGTCCGGATTGCCTGCGCGAATATCTCGAGAACAAGTGCACGAAAGACACCACCGGAAAACTCATCAGCCGCCGCAGCGGACGCCGCGTGGGCGGCGTCATTCCCGTGCATCTATACGGGCAGATGGCGGACATGGACGCGATCCTCGGCCTCGCCGAGCAGTACGGGCTGGTTGTGATCGAAGACGCCTGCCAGGCCCACGGCGCCGAATACTTTTCGAAGAAGAGCGGCCAGTGGATGAAGGCCGGATCGATGGGCCGCGCGGCCGCGTTCAGCTTCTATCCCGGGAAAAATCTGGGCGCGTGCGGTGAAGCGGGCGCGGTCACGACGAACGACGCCAAGCTCGCCGCGAAAGTGAAAGTCCTGCGTGACCACGGCCAGGCGAAGAAGTACTACCACGATATGGAAGGCTACAACGGCAGGCTGGATGCGATGCAGGCCGGATTCCTGCACGTCAAGCTCGCGCATCTTGCGAACTGGAACGCGGCGCGCCGCGAGCGGGCCGCGGAATACGATAAGCTTCTCGCGAGCGCGGAAGGCGGCGTGGTTCGTCCTTTCGAGCCGTCCTGGTCGCGCGCCGTGTTCCACCTGTACGTCATTCGCACGCAGGATCGCGACGGCATGATGCAGCAACTTAAGGAAGCTAGCATCGCCACGGGCATTCACTACCCGATTCCGCTGCACATGCAGAAGGCCTACGACTACTTGAACTACCTCCAGGGCGATTTCCCCGTGTCCGAAAAAGTCGCGGCGGAGATCGTCTCGCTGCCGATGTATCCCGGGCTGAAGCCGGAGCAGCAGGCGCGGGTCGTGCGCGAAGTGCTGCGCTGCCTGCACGTCGAAGTGGGGCACTAACGGCGCTCGCTCGATCCGCTTCAGAATTTCTTCCGCGCGGGCCGGCAATCCGGATAGTGGCCTGCGCGACTCTGACGCGGTTCTAAAAGCCTCGGCCATCGTGTAACATGCGTGTCACCGTCGCCCAGTGAGGTTTCGCCGGCGCGGCGAGTCGCCAAAGCCCGAACATCATGGACGACAGCCTTCTCCGCAAGAACATCGAGAGCAGCATCGAGGTTCACCGGCGCCTGCTGGAGACGTGTTTGCCCGCCATGCAAGCAGCCGCGGACGCGCTGATTGCCGCCTATCGCGGGGGCCGAAAGGCGATCTTTTTCGGCAACGGCGGCAGCGCCGCCGACGCGCAGCATCTCGCGGCCGAATTTGTCGGGCGCTATCTGCGCGAGCGGCCCGCCCTGCCGGCGCTGGCCTTGCACGCCAATTCGTCTTCGGTGACGGCCATCGCCAACGATTACGGCTACGACCGCATTTTCTCGCGGCAAATCCAGGCGCTCGCCGCTCCGGGAGACGTCGCCGTTGGCATCAGCACTTCGGGAAATTCCAAGAACGTGATGGAAGGCCTCTCCGCCGCACGCAAGATCGGCGTCTTTACGATCGGGTTGACCGGGGCGGGCGGTGGACGCATGCGCGACCTCGTTGACGTTCTGATTGCAGCGCCCTCGAAGGAAACGCCACGCATCCAGGAATGTCACGTCCTGATCGGTCACGCGTTGTGCGACGCCGTGGAAGAGGCGCTGACCACTACACCGGCCGCCGAAGGAGCTTCCGCGGCGTTGCATCGCGGTTGAACCACGTTCGCCCGGTGGTGCGCTGAGTTTTGCAGCAGAGTGCGTTTCGCGCTTGAAACTTCGAGGTCCATGTTTTCCGCTCGCATGCCCCTCTGCCGAAGGCGTCTCCCCACAGTCAAGTTGTGGAAAACTCGTGAACATTATCGATCCACTGACGGATCCACGCTGGAACGAACTGGTCTCCCGTCATCCGAAGGCGTCCGCATTTCACCGGCGGGGCTGGCTCGCCGCGTTGAGCGATACGTATGGATATGAACCCTTTGCCGTGACCTCCGCCGAGCCCGGCGAGCCGCTCGAGGACGGGCTCGTGGCCTGCCGCATCCGGAGCTGGCTCACCGGAACGCGAATCGTTTCCCTGCCGTTCACCGATCACTGTGATTTGCTCGCGGGCGACGCGCAGACCGAGGGGCGCCTCTTCGACCGGATGATCGAGGAAGCGAAGCGCGGGCGCTGCAGTTACCTGGAACTCCGGCCGCTTTCGTCTCCGTCATCGCTCGAAAGCGGGTTCCAAGCGGGTGAATCCTATTGCTTCCACGAGCTGGATCTCGCGCCCTCGCTCGACGAACTTCACAAGGCTTTGCACAAGGATTCGATTCGTCGAAAGATTCGCCGCGCTGAGGAGACGCCCCTCGTTTACGAAACCGGCTCGACGAACAGATTCATCGAGACCTTCTACCACCTGTTGCTGATCACCCGGCGGCGGCACCACTTGCCGCCCCAGCCCAAGAGCTGGTTCCGCAACCTCGTGAAGCAAATGGGCGATGCCGTTTCCATCCACGTGGCGCGAAAAGACGGCGCGGCCATCGCCGCGATTTTGACGCTGCGCCACGGCACCAAGGTGATTTACAAGTACGGCTGCTCGGACGGCGCGTTTCATCAGCTCGGCGGGATGCCCTTTCTCTTCTGGAAGCTGATCGAGGAGAGCAAAGGCTCCGGCGCTTCGACAATCGATTTCGGCCGTTCCGGAACGGAAAACGAAGGCTTGATCGCCTTCAAGAGCAAGTTTGGCGCCGCCAAGCGCACGCTGACCTATTTCCGTTACCCGCGCGTCGATAAACCAAACGCCGGCGATTGGGGAGACTCGCGGCTCGCGCGGCGCGTCTTTTCGATTCTTCCCGACGGGGTCTTGTCCGCGGCGGGCAAGGTGCTGTACAAACATATAGGCTAAAGCAGGCGAGTGATGCGATTCGCGGCGCGCCCCCAAAGCCGCATGTTTCTTCCCGGCCGGGAGGAATTTCAACAACAAAGTTTATGAATTCCAGTTTCCTCGACTACTACCTATGCCCGGAGGAATTCGCCAGGTTTGGTCTCTCCAATCCGCTTGGAGAGGCCTCTGGGTTTTTCCGCTTCGGGAAAGGGATCACCTGCTACGGGCGCAGCGGTCTTCCGGCGGGCAATTTTCACGCGAACAGCCCCTGCGACGCCGCTCCGCTTCTCCAGGTGCAAGGGAACGAAATCCGGCTCCCGTTCGACGTGGACGAAGTCGTGGAAAACCTTCGGCGCGAACGATATGTCTCGAAGGCGCCCGCTCTTTCGACGCCCGAACGGCTGACGCGCCGCGCCTATTACGTGGCTCGTCCGTTTCTTCCGGTGAGCGTTCGCAAGCATCTGCAGCGGTTTCATTTGCGGGAGCGGAAAAAGATCGAGTTCCCCTCGTGGCCGGTCGACAAAACGGTGGACAATCTGTGCGCCGAACTCATGTCGCTGTGCGTGCAGGCCGGCGGAGGCCACCGGATTCCTTTCGTGTGGTTTTGGCCGGACGAATACCAGGGCTGCGTCCTCGTAACCCATGACGTCGAGCAGGAGGACGGCCTGGCGTTCTGCCGCTCGCTCATGGAGATCGACGAGCGGTTCCATGTTCGCAGCTCGTTTCAAGTCGTGCCCGAAGATCGCTACCCCGTTTCGCAGGCGTTCCTGGACGAAATTCGCGGCCGCGGATTCGAGCTGAACGTGCACGACCTGAATCATGACGGGCACCTGTTCGAAAACCGCGAGCTGTTTCTCGAGCGCGCGAAAAAGATCAACGACTATTCGAAAAAATGGGGCACGGAAGGATTCCGGTCCGGCGGGATGTACCGCAACGCGGAATGGAACGACGCGTTTCAGTTTTCCTACGACATGTCGTTTCCGACCTGCGCGCACCTCGAGCCGCAATGGGGCGGCAGCTGTTCGGTGATGCCGTATTTTCTGGACGGGCTCGTCGAGCTGCCCTTGACCACCACGCAGGACTACACCCTGTTTCACATTCTGGGCCAGTATTCGCTCGACCTGTGGAAATCGGAGATGGAGTGCATCGCCTGGAGCCACGGCCTCACGTCCTTCATCGTTCATCCGGACTACGTGATCGAAGATCGCGCGCGCCGCGTGTATGAGCAGCTGCTCGGTTTCCTCGCCGAAGAGTGCGCCGCGAAAAAATTATGGCAGCCGCTGCCGCGGGACGCCGCCCGCTGGTGGCGCGAGCGGCGGGACATGCGGATCGTCCGTTCGGGCGATTCCTGGAAAGTGACGGGCGCCGGGTCGGAACGCGCGCGGCTGGCCTTCGCGCAGGTCGAAGGCGGCCTTTTAACCTACCACGTTGAGAATTCCCCCTGCGGCGTGGGCGCTGAGTAGGCGTGCCCGCAAGGGCGCGATCCACGAAAACCCACTGAAACCCATTGAAACAATGAGCATCAACTACAGCGGCTTCCAAATTCCCCGTGTCGACCGTTTGGCCACGCTCTACGTCGGCCATCCGGCCGCGCGAGTGCTCGGCCTGCGAGCGCGCCCGCGTGTGCCGATCCTGATGTATCACAGCATTTCGGACAATCTTTTCGCGAAATCACACCCCTATTACCAGATCAATACATCGCCCGGCGTTTTCGCGCGGCAGATGCGCTGGCTGCGCCAGAACGGCTACCGCACCATGGACCTCGGCGAAATGCTCGCGGCGATGCATGCCGACGAGGACCTCTCGCGCGTCGTGGTGATCACCTTTGACGACGGTTATCAGGATTTCTACACCGATGGGCTCGCCGTGATGAAGCAGTGCGGGTTCACCGCCACGATTTTCCTCGCCACCGACCGGATTCAGAATGTCGCCATGCGCATCGAAGGCGCCGACTATCTGACCTGGCGCGAAGTTCGCGAGTTGCACGCCGAAGGCATTCAGTTCGGTTCGCACACGGTCACGCATCCGGATCTGCGCTCGCTCGGGCCCGAACAGATCGACTACGAGCTGGGCCGGTCCAAGGAAGTCATCGAGCAGAGACTTGGCGCTCCCGTGACTTCATTCTCCTATCCCTTCGCGTTTCCCGAGGAAGATCGCGACTTCACGCGCTACCTCCTGGACGCACTCGCCAATCACGGTTTCGAGAACGGCGTCTCGACGATTCTGGGCCGTGCCAAGCCGGGCCATAACCCGTTCTGCCTGCCGCGCCTGCCGGTGAACTCCTGGGACGATGCCGCGCTCTTGCGCGCCAAGCTCGAGGGCGGTTACGACTGGATGCACTGGCCGCAGTGGTTCCACAAGTTCGTGCATCACAATGTGTCGCTGATGCAGCGTTCCGGCGCCATCGAGGCCGAACACGGCTCCCGCCGCGCCGCTTCCCTGGAGCAAACGGAGTACAAGTGAGCCCGCACAGCGCCTGAAGCTGATCCGAACCTGGCGATGGGGGCGGGGAGGCTCTTATCGACGCCGGTCGGCTTGATTCGACGCTGCTCGGACGGTAAGGAATTTAAAGTAAACAGCTTGGCTATGGGAGATCCGACCTCGGGTTGGTACAGCTTGCTTACCCTGTCCCCTGACTACCCGCCGGTCCAGTAGAGCCGTTGAACGACCCGGCGCTAATCTTCGGGCGCACCGAAAGGGCATTCCGGAGATTAGGCTAGGGGGGACATGCTGTGAGAGGACTGAATAACCTGTTTAGAAT
>Ga0210401_10002385_pt1 | contig 20843 bp, 19 predicted proteins | sample IncBWH32MmetaG_FD_150866 | JGI IMG/M metagenome (GOLD analysis project Ga0210401, IMG submission 150866) | Forest soil microbial communities from Barre Woods Harvard Forest LTER site, Petersham, Massachusetts, United States - Inc-BW-H-32-M | ecosystem: Environmental > Terrestrial > Soil >... | reverse complement strand
CCATCAACCGCCACTTCGACAATCCTTACGTGCAAGAGTGGAACCTTAATATCGAGCGCCAAATCACGCCATCGCTCGGTTTGACCGCTGCATACGTCGGGTCGGAAGGGACACACCTGCGAGTTGCCCGGAACCTCAATCAGTTTGAGCTAGAGAGTGGTGCCGACTGTGCGACCGTGAGTCCTTGCCTGGTGCGGCCTTTCCCAACGCTATCAGCCGGCAGTCCGATCCGGCCAGGCGCGGGACTCGGCAATATCATCGACGCCGACAGCCCCGGTACTTCCAGCTACAACGCGTTGTGGCTCACGCTCAATAAGCGTTTCTCCCACGGCCTCCAATTCAACACTTCCTACACGTTCTCGAAGTCATTTGACGACGTGTCGCAGAACAACAACACCGTCCTTCTGCAGAATAGCCTCGACGTTCGCGATGCGCGCGGCCTGTCGGACTTCGATGCTCGGCATCGCTTCGTCCTCAGCGGCTTTTATCAGCTACCCTTCCACTCCAATCGCTTCGTGGAGGGATGGCAATTCGGGTTGATCAACGTTCTGCAGTCGGGCAATCCGCTATTCGTCGTCACCGGTATTACGCAGTTCACCGGTACCACCGGCAGCGGCGCTCTCCGTCCCGATCTATTGCAACCCGTGCACCCAACAGGCCATTCGGCACAGTGGTTCAGTAATAACATCACCTGCGCCACGTACACGGGCTCACTCGCCGGCATTCTTCCTCCCCCAGCTCCTCAACCGGCGCTGCCCGACTGTGCCACCACGCCAAATGCTGCGTTCGCTGTCCCGTGCACGTTTAGCAACGTACAAAAGGCTACGGCAGCCACGAGCTTTGTGCTTCAACCTACTACATGTCATTTCGGCGATCTCCCGCGCAACGCGTTCACCGGCCCGCATTTCTTTAACACGGATTTCTCCATCCTGAAAAACACGAAGCTGACGGAGCGGTTCACCTTACAATTCCGCGCCGACTTCTTCGATATTTTCAACCAGGCGAATTTCGGGAATCCAGTATTGAACGTTCAGAGCGGCGCCTTCGGTGACATCACTTCAACCCGGTTTCCAACCGGCGATTCAGGCTCTTCGCGACAGTTGCAGTTCGCTTTGAAGTTGCTGTTCTAGTTGAGTCTTAGTTGGCAGGTTGTCTTTACAAGAGGGCGGGTCCCAGGCGATCCGCCCTTTGTGATACGCCGAGTTCGTGCCCATTCACCGCGCAGCCGCGGCCACAACAACGCCGTCCCTCGCCGGGGGCCTTCCAGCGCAACCTCCAACCGGTACTGCTGCCGCATTCAGTCCCAATCCTGTGCCCACACTCATTGCCGGTTTTTTTTCCTAGCATCCGCAACCTCCCGCAGTTTAAGCTCCGCCCCTGCGGCACTGGGGCAATCACGGATAAGCGGCGAGCCGCCGGAGGATTCAAAAATGCCACGTGCAAGTTGGTTTGCCGTTCTAATCTTCGCATCTGCATTCTCGCTTCCCACCCGCGCGCAAGAGAAGCCTCAGCCCCAAGCAGCTCCAGCTCCAGCGCCCGCGCCGCAAAGCGCCGAACCGCCGGCCGCAAAGCCCGCCGATGTCGCTTCACCCGACGCGATCCTCGCCGCCGTCTACGACGTAATCTCCGGCCCCGCCGGCCCGCGCGATTGGGACCGCTTCAATTCCCTCTTCGCTCCCGGCGCCCGCCTGATTCCCATCGGCCCCCGAAAAGACAAGCCCGGAATCGGCATCTTCGTCATGACGCCGAAGGACTACTCGGATCGCGCCGGAGCCTACTTCGACAAAAATGGTTTCGTCGAACGCGAAGCCTCCCGCAAAACCGAGCGCTACGGCAGCATCATGCACGTCTTCAGCACCTACGAATCGCGCCACGACGCCAAAGACGAAAAGCCCTTCGCCCGCGGCATCAATAGTTTTCAGCTCTACAACGACGGCACGCGCTGGTGGGTCGTCACCATAATGTGGCAGGAAGAAACGGCGGATAATCCACTACCTAAAGAATTCCTCACACCCGCAGCCAAGTAGCGCCCGTACAGTAGGGCGGCTCTAAGAGCCGCCCGCGCTGCCCACAGCAAAAGCCCGACCCATCAGGGAAATGACGCCTCCCTCGCAAGATTGCCTTGCGATGAATGCGCCGATACGTGAAGAATGGTGCCGCAAAACCACGGAGGCTTCCCATGTACCAGCCCAACCTGCTGAAAGGCCGCACAATTTTAATCACCGGAGGCGGCACCGGCCTGGGCCGCTCGATGGCTCTGCGCTTCGCCGAACTTGGCGCCAATATTTTTCTCACCGGCCGGCGCGAAGAGCCCCTGAAGCAAACCGCTAACGACATTCGTGCCAAAGGCGCTCAAGCCGCCTACGGCATCGCCGACGTTCGCGACTTCGCGGCCGTTGAAAGCGTTGTCGCCGCCGCCGAAGAAAAATTTGGCTCCGTCGACACGCTCGTCAATAACGCCGCCGGCAATTTCATCGCCCGCAGCGAAAAGCTCTCGCCCAACGCCTTCAACGCCGTCATCGGTATCGTCCTCACCGGCACATTCCACTGCACCCTCGTCCTCGGCCGCAAATGGATCGCCGCCAAAAAGCCCGGCAACATCCTCAACATCGTCACCACCTACGCTGCCACAAATGCCGGCTCCGGCTACGTGATGCCTTCGGCCTGCGCCAAGGCAGGCGTCCTCGCCATGACGCGCTCTCTCGCCGTCGAATGGGCCAAGCATCACATCCGACTCAACGCCATCGCCCCCGGCCCATTCCCCACCGAAGGCGCCTTCTCGCGCTTGATGCCCTCAAAGGAATTCGAAGAACGCGCGAAGAATAACCACCCCATGAAGCGTTTCGGCCGCCACGAAGAGCTCGCCGACCTGGCTGTCTACCTCGTGAGCGATCACTCCGACTACGTCAACGGCGAATGCGTAGTAATCGACGGCGCCCTCTGGCTCCGCGGCGCCGGCGAATTCAACGACTTCGTCGATCTCCCCGACGCCGCCTGGGACATGCTCGAATCCGCCCGCAAGAGGTAGTTCCCGTCCGGGCTCTTGGTTTTTCGGTAAGTCTTTTAAATTAAGGTTTTTAGATACCTACTCGAATTTTGGTTCCTCCTCCTTTCCTATCGATATGAATCGATGATACAATCGTCCAACAAAGGCAAGGCTGGGAGTTAGACCATGGCAGAAACAAAAAAGAAGTTCGATGTGTCGGTAACTGTTTCGCCGAAATTCCAAATCGTTATCCCCAAGCCGGTGCGCGAAAAGCTCAATATCCGCGTGGGTCAAGAGCTCCTGGTGTATGCGTTCGACGGAGCTTTGCGCATCGAGATCCCCAAGCCCATTCGTGAGTTGCGCGGGATTGCCAAAGGAATTCGTTGGGAAAGGTCGGATCGTGACCGCAACGACCGATTCTGATCTCTGCCTCGTCGATTCTTCAGGTTGGATCGAATATCTCGGCGACGGCCCTAAGGCCGACGCGTTCGGATGGTACCTGGATCGGAGTCTACAGCTTCTTGTGCCGGCAATTGTGGTGTATGAGGTTCATAAGAAACTCCTGATCACCAATAATGAATTTGCACTTCAGCGATTCATTTCTCACGCGTTTCGCTCGATACAGGTGTCGCTCGATTTCGAACTAGCCGCTGCATCGGCCAAGGCAAGCGTCGAGCACCGTCTCGCAATGGCCGACGCTATGATTTACGCCATCGCGCAAAACTACGGCGCGCAGCTCATCACAGCCGATCCCGATTTCCGCGGTCTCCCCGGCGTCATAATTCCGTGACCCAATTTCTGCTCAATTTACCCAGTTACCATTCCATCTAATCGCCTCCGGCGCCATAAATGTGTTCGAATCCCCGGAGTTACAATGGATCTCGTGAAGGTCGTTTACGCCCTCTCATTTGAAGACTACCAGTTCCTTCAGCCGCCCTTTCGACTACAGGCCGGTAAGAACCCTGGCTTTCGAATCATGCTGGGCGTCTGCGTGATCTTCGCCGCCTTCGGACTCCTCGTCGCAACGCAGGGCCTTGGTCTTGTGCACGCATTTCCCGGTGTCGAGAGCGGGGAATTCTCCGTCGGTTTGCTTATCATCGCGTTGAGCGTCGCTGGCGCGCTGGCAGGATACTTTCTAGATAAGCGGTCCGTGCGTCGCGCGCTGGAAAAATACGGCGCCAATATTCGAACCGGCTATGCGCGGGTCCACTGCACCGATCATCGGACGTTTGAAGCGGACGTCGACGGCTTTATCACCTCCTGCCGATGCGGATCTGTTCGCCGCCCATGGACCGAACTCACGCGATATTCCGAGAATGATCGGTTCTTCTTGATTGGCACCAAACAGGACACACACATCGTTCCCAAGTCGGCCTTCGATTCGCCCGGCAGCGTCACGGAACTTCGCCAGTTGGTGCTCGAAAAAATCAGTAGCGACCGTCCTTTCGCCACACCGCCCATCGAATTCAATTACACGAAGGAAGATTTCCGCCACGCGCAAGCCCTTCACATTCGAAAAGGCGGCGGTTGGCGCCTGTGGGTGCGCCCCGTTCTCGTGCTCTCATTTTGCAGTTTCGGACTCGCCGGTATTTGGAGCTCGGGCGAACCCAGGCAGGACTCGTTATACTGGACGGGAATCGTCGGTATGGTAGGAGGGATTGTGTTTCTCCGCGCCTTTGGCGGCAAAAAGAAGCACTACCTCGGCCCTTTGCGGATGTATTTCAGCGACGATGGTTTGCACCTTCAAGATCCCGCCTCGCAAGGCCGCACTCGCTGGGACCAGTTTCTCGGCTACCTGGAAGACAGCAACATGTTTCTTCTCTACCACAACCCTAAGCTCTATCGAATCATTCCAAACCGCATTCTCGCCAACAGGGAACAAGAATTCCGCTCTCTCGTCGAATCCAAGCTTCCTGCTTTCAACTACCGCAAACGGTAAGGTTGTGTGATCCGGAGAACCGCGTCCCGCGCCCCGATATGCATTTTTTCTCTGCAGCACGACTCTCCTCCTCATCCTGCTCGCCCTCGGTCGCACGAGGCGCACCCACACCAAACCTGTCATCCTGAGCGGAGACTCGCGCGCATTCTTTCCCTCGCGAAGCGCGAATCGTGCGTCCCGCCTCAATTTGCGGGGCGAGGGCGCGAGTCGCAGTCGAAGGATCCCTCCTAGATTTTCTTCGTTCACCAGTGCGTAGAATAATTTTTCACTCGAGTATCAATCCGCAGAAATTTGAAAACGTCCTCGTAATTGTCGGCGAGTCGACTGGTAAAATTTATTCCTTAGTGCGCGCATGATTCCGTGAACCACTTCGTAATTCCACTTATTCAACTCGTCGAGGTGATCACGAACCGCGATCGCATCTCTCCAAGGTGTTGTAACTCAAGCGGTTCACAGGACGGTACTGCGCTTGGGATACGATTTGCCATCGATGGCAGTAGTGTAATACGATAATGCTATCGATCGGCAATCGGAGGTTCCCAGCCATGGAGAGAGCCCGTGTACGCGTTTCTCCCAAATTCCAGATCGTCATCCCCAAATCGATTCGCGAGGAATTGCACATCGAACCGGGGCAGGACCTCGTCATGTTTTCGACCGAAGGCACCATCCGGATTCTTCCTCGCCGCTCTGTCAAAGAGCTCCGCGGTGCCGCCAAAGGAATGAGATGGAAAGAGGATTACCGTGAGCACTCGGACCACTTCTGAGCTTTACCTCGTCGACTCCTCAGGCTGGCTCGAATATCTTACAGAAGACTCGAAGGCCCCATTGTTCGCCCACTACCTGGAGAACGAGGCTGCCGTCATCGTTCCCTCGCTTGTCATCTACGAGGTCTACCGCCAGCTCGCCCGCCACCGTGGCAAGCCTCTCGCTGATCGCTTTCTCTCGCAAGCGCTCCACTGCCGCGTCGTCCCGCTCGATGAAATGACGGCCCTCGCCGCCGCCGACGTCAGCCTCAATCACCGCCTCGCCATGACCGACGCCCTCCTCTACGCCACCGCCCGCGCCCACCAAGCTCAATTCGTCACCACCAACACAAAACTCCGAGGCCTACCCGCCGTTATCATCCCTTAGTTTGATACTCTCGGCGCAGAGGTGGGCGTGCTAGACAAAATCTTGCTGGCTCTCCAGGCATTCCAGGTTCTCTTTTTACTGATTCACGATTGGATCCCGCTCGGACGTTTGAACGATGTGGCCGCCGTGCGCAGCCAGGACACGTTGGGACGTTTGGTGCGAGTCACCGCCATCCAGACGATTCCCTTCGCAATCGGCCTCTATTTCTCCGCGCGGTATTTCGGCACCAGATATCCGCACTGGCTCGTCATGTGGCTGTGGATTAGCTACGCGCTCCTATTCATCGGCCAGCTTCGCGCCTGGTGGGTGCCCTACCTTCTGAAGCCCGAGCCGAAGCGCGCAGAGCGTTATCGAATCATGTTTGGCAATACCCACTCGTTCCTGCCGCAGCGCAACGGAATGGTCCCCAACACCGCGCACATTCTTCTCCATGTCGCTACCCTCGCGACGCTAGTGGTTCTCTTCTGCAAAAGCGTCTAAGTTCGCTGGCCAGCAACAAAAAGGTTCTCGTCCCCATGCGATCTTGTTCCCATCGACCTTTGCTCGAAGACCCTGTTTTTACTTATTGAGACCTGTTTGCATTTCTGTTAACATGATTGGGAGATTTTTTGCGTGCCGAAAAATTGCGATAGGGAGCGCACCGGGCGAAATCGAGGCAGCCTCGGGCAGGGACCATCGCCTGCCTCTCACCAGCCTTGCGCCCCGCCGACCCACTTTCTAATCGCAAATCTGGAATTAGAATTGAATGTAAATCCCATAAGAATCAACGAACTAAAATTTCCTAATCGCAAATATTTTGCGATTTTTCGCGTCGGGCTGCCGCAGTTCAAGAACTCGCTAGCCACGGCCTTTCTAATCGAGACACCGCGATTAGAATTCCTCGCAACTCCAACAAAACAAAGCTCAATTTCCGATCCTAATCGGGACAAAACGCGGGTTTTGCGTCCGCCTTGGCGGAATCGGTTTTTGCGGTCCGCTTTTCACCGTCATTCGGGTATTCGAGATGCCAACAACTCTCTCTGTGACTCAGTGCCTCTGTGGCCATCTTCCTGGGCAACTTCCCACGCAACCTTGACCCTGCGAGCACCGCAAAGTAATCTACCTGCTTCCTGTTTCGTCCGCGCACTTGCCGGCGAGCACAGCCGATAAACCATGGACACCATTCAAATTACTTTGCCCGACGGCGCCACCCGCGACGTCCCCAAGGGCACCACCGCCGCTGATATCGCTAGGCAAATTTCGCCGCGCCTCGCAAAAGAGGCTCTCGTCGCCCGCACCAATGGCGACCTGATCGATCTCGCGCGCCCACTCGATCACGACACCAAGCTCGCCATCCTCACCGCGAAAGATCCCGACGCGGTGCAGGTGTTCCGCCACTCCGGCGCGCATCTTCTCGCTGCCGCTGTGATGGAGCTCTATCCCAACGTGAAGCTCGGCATCGGTCCGCCCATCGAAACCGGGTTTTTCTATGAGTTCGTGCGCGATGAGCCGTTCACTCCTGACGATCTCGTGAAAATCGAAGCGAAGATGCACGAACTCGCCTCGAAAGATATTCCCAACGAACGCAAACTGATTCCCAAGCCCGAAGCCATCGAGCTTTACCGCCAGCAGAACCAGGAATTCAAATGCGAGCTAGTCGAGGAAAAGGCGCAAGAGCCGATGGTCTCCTTTTACACCACCGGAAAATTCATCGACTTCTGCCGCGGCCCGCACATTCCTTCCACCGGCCGAATCAAGGCGTTCAAATTAATGAGCGTCGCCGGCGCCTACTGGAAAGGCAAAGAAAGTAATCCGCAGATGCAGCGGATTTACGGCGCGTGCTTCGTCGACCAGAAAGAACTCGACGAATACCTGCACAGACTCGAAGAAGCTAAAAAGCGCGATCACCGCAGGGTTGGAAAAGATCTCGAACTGTTTACAGTAAGCGATCTCGTCGGCGCCGGATTGCCCTTGTGGCTTCCCAAAGGCGCAACGATTCGCCGCCTGCTCGAAGAATATATTCTCGAACGCGAACGCGAGGCCGGCTATCAGCACGTCTACACGCCCGACCTCGCAAAAGTGGATCTCTACAAGCGTTCCGGCCATTGGGAGCACTATCACGAGGATATGTTTCCGCCCATGGAGCTCGAAACCGAAGATCTCGTGTTGCGGCCGATGAACTGCCCGCACCACATCCTGGTTTACGAGTCCAAGAAACGCAGCTACCGAGATTTGCCGGTGCGTATTGCCGAACTCGGAACCATGTATCGCTACGAGCGTTCGGGTGTACTGAGCGGTCTCAGCCGCGTTCGCGCGATGACGCTGAATGACGCGCACATTTTCTGCACTCCCGAGCAAATCAAGGACGAATTTGCCGGCGTGATGCGATTGGTCGAGCGGGCGTACCGCGATCTCGGCATCACTCAATACAGCTACCGGCTCTCGCTGCGAGGCAAAGAAAATGCCGAGAAATATGTAGCCAACGACGAAATGTGGGACCTGGCCGAAAACGTTCTCCGTGAAGCGATGGATTCGCTCGGCCTTCCTTACACCGAGGCTCCCGGTGAGGCGGCGTTCTACGGCCCAAAGCTGGATATCCAGCTCGCCGACGTGATGGGCCACCAGGAAACCTATTCCACCATCCAGATAGATTTCCATCTGCCGAACCAATTCGATCTCACCTACATAGGCGCAGACGGCAAGGAGCATCGCCCGGTGATCATTCATCGCGGCGTGATAAGCACGATGGAGCGCATGGTTTCCTACCTGATCGAACTTTACGGCGGAGCGTTTCCTGCGTGGCTCGCTCCAGTGCAAGTCGCAATCCTGCCCATCACGGAACGCCAAAACACTTACGCCGCAGAAGTGATGCAGAAATTGCTTGCCGCCGGCATTCGCGTCGAACTCGACGAGCGCAACGAAAAAGTGCAAGCCAAAATCCGCGACGCCCAGCTCCAAAAAATCCCCTACATGCTGGTAATCGGCGGCAAAGAAGCCGAAGCCGGCACAGTAGCCGTCCGCCACCGCACCAAGGGCGACCAGGGCCCACGCCCCCTCGACCAATTCCTCGCCGACCTGAAGAAGGAAGTCGAGACCCGAGCTATCACTTAGCACGGCGCGTCAAAATCGCTGTATTTTGTGGAGCAAAACGGCCCTTGCGGGTGGGCTTGGAGTGCGTGCTATACTTCTTGCCCTGTCTCTCCCGCTGAGAATTTCTGTGCGTGAGAAATAGCAAATTGGGGCGTCGAAACTTGTTTTTCTGGCCCCGGAGGTGGATTTATACCAGCAGAACGCGGTGGTGGTCTTCGAGTGAACGAGCGCATCCGCGCTCGCGAAGTTCGCGTGATTGACGATGCAGGGAATCAGTTGGGTGTGATGACCCTGTTCGATGCAATGAAAACAGCGCGAGAGTCCGGACTGGACGTCGTCGAGATCTCGCCCAATGCCGTGCCGCCGGTTTGCAAGCTGGTGGATTACGGAAAGTTCCTGTACGAGCAGAGCAAGAAGGCGCACGAGGCGAAGAAGCACCAGAAGAGTTCGCACATCAAGGAAGTGAAGTTCCGTCCTTCTACCGCCGAGCACGATTATCAGGTGCGAAAAAATCAGATCATCCGGTTTTTGGGTGACGGTTACAAAGTGAAGGCGATGATTTTCCACCGCGGCCGCGAAATGGCGCACCAGGATGTGGGCCGCGCCAAGATGAATCGTTTGCTGATGGACATCACCGACCACGCGCAGGTGGAATTCGGGCCGCGCATGGAAGCGAATATTTTGCTGGCGTTGCTCGCGCCGAAGAAAGGCGCGGGCGCTGCGCCTGTACCGAGCCGTCCGGTTTCTGCGGGCGGGCAGGCTTAGGGCTTTCGAGCTAGCACGCTTGATTGCCAAGTATTTTGGATCGTGCCAAGAGAAAAAGCGCGCAGGCAAGAGTGCCTGTGCCACTTAAAAGCGTAAGAACCGGATAGAACGAGGAAATTGTGAAGAAGAACAAGAAAATGAAGTTGAAGACGCACCGCGGCGCTGCCAAGCGCTTCAAGAAGACCGCGACGGGGAAATTTATTCGCCGGCATTCCGGCATGCGCCACTTGCTGGGCACCAAGAAGCCTCGCCGCATGCGCAAGCTCGGTAAGTCCGCCGTCGTAAATAAAGCCGACGTACCGAACGTGCGGCTCGCGCTTCCGTACGGCGTCTAGTTTTCGATTTGAATTTTTCTCGTGCCGGGCAGAGCGTAACGGGTGCCTGCCGGCCGGATTTCCCGGCGAAGCTTCATCGCGATCGGGATAAGTAAGTTGTAATTCCATGAGACAAACCCGTCTGCTGCTTGCCTGGGTGTGTTTTTGGGCGAGCGGCGGCCTCCGTTTGTCTCCCGTTAAATTTTGAATATTTCAAACGCCGATCTGGCGCATATCAGGAGACAAAGCCATGGCTCGAGTTAAACGTGGAACGAAGCGCCGCGCGCGACGCAAGAAGCTGCTGAAGCACGCGAAGGGATTTTTCCTCACCAAGGGAAAACTCTTCCGCTCAGCGAAGGAAGCCGTGAATCGCTCGCTGCGCTATAGCTACCGCGACCGTCGAACGCGCAAGCGCGACTACCGCACGCTGTGGATTCAGCGCATCGGCGCGGCGGCGCGAAACAACGGCATCACTTACAGCCAGTTGATTCACGGCTTGAAGGTAGGCGGAATCGAGCTCGACCGGAAAATTCTCGCTGATATGGCTGTGCGCGACGCGGCGGGTTTCACCTCACTGGTGGAATCGGCGAAGCAGCATATTGCGAAAGCCCCGGCCAGTGCGAAGGCTCCGAAGCCGGAGCACGCACGGCATCACGACGAAGGTTAATCAGGGCGAGTGGTAACCGCGCTACAGGAGTTCCAGGAGTTGCTCCACTGTAAGACCGCACTGCTTGAGGATGTCCGACAGAGTTCCTTTGGCGAGAGTTGAGTGCTGCGGAACTATAGTGCGGAACACTTTGTCGTCAACACGTCTTTCAAGCGAGACATGGCTTCCTTTCTGCCGAAGCACCTGAAAGCCGGCTCGCTTGAGCGCTCGAACCAAGCGTTCGCCCGAGACGCTGGGGAGCCGGGCCACGCTAGTGCGCTACTTCGACGAAGGTCCAAAACGTCTGTGGTGACAAAGCTGGTGATTCAGGGGCGCCCCACGTTTCCAGGTAAAGCTCAATAGCCTCGCGCAAGTTGGAGCGCGCCGATTCGACGTTCTCCCCTTGTGAGGTAACGCCAAGCTCGGGGCAGCGAGCAACGTACCATTCGTCCTCTTTGGTGATAAGGGCAGAAAAGCGGTAGTTCATGGCAAGATGCTAGCGAACTTAACGCAGTAACGCAACAAACGCGATCACGATCATGACGAACGAGGCGACGAAACAGACTCTCGCGCAACTGGGCGTGAATTCGCCGGAGAAGATTCCTGCGATGTTCGCGGAATTGCGCGCGGAATTCGATCGCGAGCTTTCGGCTGCGACGGACGACGCGAATTGGAAGTCGGTGCGCGATGCGTGGCTGGGGCGCAAGTCCGGCGTGATCTCGCAAGTTACTGATAACTGGCTGAAACCTGCTGCGCCGGATTTGAAACGCGCCGTCGGGCAGGAACTGAACCGAATCAAGACGCACGTGGAAACGGCGCTGTCCGAGCGTCAAGCTGCGATCGAAGCTTCGGCTGACACCGCGGCGCAAGCGCGCGAGCGTATCGACCTTTCTCTCCCCGGTATCGAGAGACCGATTGGAACGCGCCATCTGATTCGGCAAACTTCGGAAGAGCTGCAACGCATTTTCCTCTCCATCGGGTTCAGCGTGGTGCAAGGGCCTGAGATCGAAACGCCCTACTACAACTTCGAGGCGTTGAATATTCCCGAGCATCATCCGGCGCGCGACAACATGGATACTTTTTTCATCGAGGGCGCAAAAAGCCATGATGTGTTGCGCACGCACACTTCGCCGATGCAAATTCGCACGATGGAAAAGCAGGCGCCGCCGGTGCGCATCGTGGTGCCGGGGAAAGTCTACCGGCGCGACAACCCCGACGCGACGCACGGGTACATGTTTCACCAGATCGAAGGGCTCGCCGTCGACACGGACATCACCTTCTGCGATTTCAAGGGGACCGTGGAATATTTCGTGCGCGCGTTTCTGGGGCCGCAAGTAAAAACCCGGCTGCGGCCGAGTTATTTTCCGTTCACGGAGCCTTCGGCGGAAGTAGATGCGAGCTGCCATGTGTGCGGCGGCAGCGGCTGCCGGATTTGCAAGCAATCGGGATGGATCGAGCTTTTCGGCGCGGGGATGGTGAATCCTGCGGTGTATCGGTTCGTGAATTACGATCCGGAGCGGCTTTCGGGGTTTGCGTTCGGGATGGGCATCGATCGCCTGGCGATGATGAAGTATGGGTTGAGTGAATTGCCGGTGCTTTTCCAGAACGATGTGCGGTTTTTGCGGCAGTTTCCTTAGAGCGATGGGCGCGGCAAGATGAAGGTTGTTTATAACTGGCTGAAAGAATTCGTTGACGCGAAGGCGAGTGCGGCCGAACTGGGCACTCGGCTCTCGCTGTGCGGCGTCGCGATTGATTCGGTTGAGGAAACGCCGGCCGGGCCTGTGCTCGATGCGGAGATCACGTCGAATCGGCCGGATTGCCTGGGACATTACGGAATCGCGCGCGAAGTAGCTACGATTTATCGCCTGCCGCTGAAGCCTGTTCAGCCGAAACTGAAAGAAATTGCCGAGAAAGGTGCGGATGCGGCGCGAGTGGATATCGAAGCGCCGGAATTGTGCGGGCGATTTACGGCGCGCGTGATGCGCGGCGTGAAGGTGCAGCCTTCGCCGGACTGGCTTCGGCAGCGCCTCGAAGCCATCGGGCAGAATTCGATCAACAACGTGGTGGACATCACGAACTACGTGATGTTCGAGATGGGCCATCCTCTCCACGCCTACGATCTCGATAAATTGAATGAGCGCCGCATCGTGGTGCGCAAGTCGAAAGCGGGCGAAAAGATTCGCACACTCGATGGCGCCGAACGGACGCTGGCGAAAGACATGTGCGTGATTGCGGACGGCGCACGCGACATTGGCATCGGCGGCGTGATGGGCGGGGCGGAAACGGAGATCAGCTTCAGCACGCGAAATATTCTGATTGAATGCGCCTGGTTCGATCCGATCGCGGTGCGGCGGACTTCGAAGGCGCTTGGCCTGCGCACGGAGGCTTCTTACCGGTTCGAGCGTGGCGCCGATCCGGAAATGGCCGAACTTGCATCGCGGCGCACGGCGGAACTGATTCAGCAAGTGGCGGGCGGCGAGATTCTCTCGGGCGTGATTGATGTGTATCCGCGTCCCGAACCGCTGCGCAAAATCAAATTCACACGCAAAGAATTGCTGCGCGTGATGGGCGCGGATATTCCCGACCGCGACATCGAAGACATTTTGAGCGCGCTCGGATTCCGTCCGGTGCGCGTTGACGGCAATCGCGGTGCTACGGGCGCGCTTGTCGCGGAATGGGAATGCCAGCAGCCTTCGTGGCGTCGCGATGTGACGCGCGGCATAGATCTCGTGGAAGAAGTGGCGCGCCATTACGGCTACGAAAAGTTTCCGCCGCGTCTGCCCCCCGCGAAACAGCCCGCGCACCCGTTGCCTCATGCCGAAGCGATGGAACGGATTATCGAGCGGCTCGTCGGCCTCGGTTATCACGAAATTGTCGCGATCCCGATTGTTGATTCGAAACTCGATGCGCTGTTTCGTCCCGCAGGCGCCGCGCCGGCGGTGATCGGCAATCCGCTGGCGGAGGATGCTTCGACGATGCGCTCGAATGGAATCGTCAGCATGGCGAGCGCGCTCGAATGGAATTTGAATCACGGGCAGCGCAATCTGCGGCTTTTTGAGATTGGGCGGACATACGAACTGCATAACGGCGAGCCGAAGGAGACGCCGGTGCTGACGATTGGCGCGACTGGATTGGCGGGCGAGAAGACAATTTGGGAAGAGGCGCGGGAGTATTCGTTCGCGGATTTGAAAGGCGATTTGGATCGCATCGGTGAGCTTGCGGGGGGTTTGGCGTGGCAGACGGGCGGTCCGAGCTGGCTTGCGGGGGCGCGAGCTGCGAAAATTTCGCTGGCGCATAGTAACGGATCGACCGCGTTGGTTGGGCACGCAGGTCAGCTTGCGCGGCGAGTCGCCGACGAATTCAAACTGCGGCAAGAGGCATTCGTGGCCGAATTGCGGCTCGAGCCTTTGCTCGAAGCGGTCGATGGGAGGAGCGCTCGGCTCAGATTCAAACCGCTTCCACGTTATCCCGGTGTCGAACGGGATTTTTCGCTGATTCTTCCTGACGGCGTCACGTTTGCGAAGGTGGCCGAAACGATTCGCGGGCTGCAGATTGCGGACCTCGAAACGATTGAGGCTGCGGATTTGTTTCGAGGCGGGCAGATACCGCCGGGGAAATTTTCGTTGATGATTCGGGTGGCGTTTCAGAGCGCGCAGGCGACTTTGACGGAGGCGCAGGTTGCAGAGTTTTCGGGGCGGATTGTAAAGGCGTTGCAGGAGAAACTTGGCGCTGTGCTGCGAGCGAGTTGAGTTTTTTTGCCCCTCACGGCCACACCAACGTCAAAGGAGCGGGCGGTACGCCGGCGGTACGGAAGTGCAGCGGCGGATTCGATGGACTGCGGAGTCTGGCGCGTTGGATTGTTGTTGAAGCACAAAAGCGCCGGCCGGAGGCCAGCGGTACGGAAACCAGAAGGTGGCGGCTCCGGCTGGCCAGACAAAGTGCGTTGCGCCGTTGCTGCTAATGGATGACAATGCGGGCTGGCTTGGCGGGAGCCTTACATGAAAATTGAAATTTACGATCAGCTGTACAACGTGAATGGCGAGCAGGATGAGGAGTATTTGAAGGAGCTGGCCGCGTACGTCGACGGCAAGATGCGGACGATCGCTGAATCGACGCACATGGTGGATTCGCTGAAGGTGGCCGTGCTCGCGGCGCTCAACATTGCCGATGAAATGTTCACGACGCGCCAGAAGCAGCAGGAGATCGAAGGCCCGCTGCGCAAGCGCGTGGAGAAATGCGTTGCGATGGTCGAGAAGGCGCTGGAGATGTCGAACTGACCGCCGCCCGTGGCTTCCGCGACACCCCCGCTCTGCAACCTATTCCTACCGCGAAGCGTCTAGCATATGATTGTGGCCAGGTTCCCTCTAACTCTCTGATCCATGCCAGATAGCAAGGCAATTCGGTACCTAGCAGTGTCCGTGACGCTGGTCGCGGTGCTGATACTTGCGACGCTGGGTTGCGTCTGGCATCATCACGCAACTTCAACCGATACGAACTGTTCCATCTGCCATCTGAATCATCAGGCGATGGGACATCTGGTGATATCGGATCGAGCGCCAGTGCTGGCGCTTCTCGGCACGCGAATCGATCCGCGTGAACCTGCATTTATTTATGGCCTCGTAGTTTCCCGCATTCCGGCTCGCGCTCCACCCACTGCGTAAGAATTCCGTTCTTGTGTGCGCCGCGTAGTGCAAGAGGGCGCTTCGATTCACGTACGTCTCACTCAAGAAGGTTCAGCGCGTATGCGTGCACGACATGCAAGGTTCCTGGCTCTCGCCGCAGCAGTTTGCATTTCCAGCGCGGCTTTTGCACAAACCACGCCGCCCACGAGCGGTCCGGTGAAGATCACGCTCGACGACGCCATTCAGATGGCGCTTCAGCACAACCATAATTTGCTGGCGCAGCGCACCGTGGTCCAGCAAAACCAAGCCGAAGAAATTACGGCGAACCTGCGGCCAAACCCGGTGCTGCAAGGCGACGCGCAATTTCTGCCTATCTTTCAGCCGGACAAGTTCAGCGCGGATTACATCAATACGACGGCGCAGTTTGACGTAGGGCTCAGCTATTTGTTCGAGCGCGGACGCAAGCGGCAGCATCGTTTGCAGGCGGCGCGCGACGTGACCGAGCAATCGCGCTTCATCGTGACCGACAACGAACGCAGCCTGATTTTCCTTGTGGCCTCGCAGTACATCGACGTGCAGGTGGCCGAATCCACGATTGATCTCGCCGCGCAAGACCTGAAAAGCTTTCAAAACACGGTGGACATCAGCGAAAGCCGTTACAAGGCGGGCGACATCAGCGAAGTGGATTTCCTTAAAATCAAGATTCAGCTGCTGCAATTCCAGACGGATATGTCGCAGGCGCAACTGGCAAAGGTGCAGGCGCTGGCGTCGCTGCGGCAGTCACTGGGATACGAATCGGTTCCGGCGGATTACGACGTGGCGAGTGCATTCGATTACGTGCCGGTGACCATGAAGCTCGAAGACCTGCAGGCGAAGGCGCTGGCGGACCGTCCTGACCTGCGAGCGGCGCGGCAAGGTATCGCAGCAGCGAACAGCCAGTACGAGCTGCAGAAAGCCATCGGCAAAGTGGATCCGACCGGAACCGCCGTCTACTCACACGTGAGCAACGCGAGCAGCGCGTCGTTTTTTGGCAACGTTCAAATCCCGATTTTCAATCGCAACCAGGGCGAAATCTTGAGAGCGAAATACGCGATCACGCAGGCAGACGAACTGGCGCGCGCGGCGAGTGACCAGGTGATGACGGACGTGATGAACGCGTACGAAGGCGTGCGCACGAACGATCAGATCGTGACGCTCTACCGCTCCGGTTATCTGAAAGAGGCGCAGGATTCGCGCGACATCAGCGAGTACGCGTACAAGCGTGGCGCCGCGAGCTTGCTCGATTATCTGGACGCGGAGCGCAGTTATCGCGCGACGGAGCTGGCTTACAGGCAGGCGCTCGCGTCGTATCTGACGGCGGTGGAGCAATTGCGCGAAGCGGTGGGAACAAGGACTTTGCCTTGAAACACGCACAAATAAGATGGCGATCGCAGGCGAGGCGAATGCGCGCGCGATCGGAGATGGCATTGGCGTTGACGATCGGGTTTGCAGTTTTCGCCGGAATTTCCGGTTGCGAATCTGCAAAATCCGAACGCGCGGCGGAGATGACGTCGTATTCGTCGAAGGAAGCGAAGGGCGCTGCGCCGGAACTATTCACGATTCCACAGGATCAGATGTCGCACGTGCAAGTGGTGACGATCGCGCCCGGGAAAATGACGCGCAAGCTGCGTCTCACAGGCGCGGTGGCCTACAACGCGTTCGCGACGACACCGGTGATCACGCAGGTGGGCGGACCTGTGAGCCGCATCCTCGTGGTGCCCGGGCAATTCGTGAAGCGCGGCCAGCCGCTGCTCGAGGTGAGCAGCCCGGATTATTCGCAATTGCTGGCTGTGTATTTGAAGGCGCGCGACACACTGCGTGTGGCCGCAAAGAATTGGGAACGCGCGCAGGACCTGTATCAGCACCATGCGATCGCGGAGCGCGATTTGCTGCAAGCTGAATCCGATCGCAATCAGGCGCAGGCGGATATGAACGCCGCCGAGCAAAGCATGAAGATTCTCGGTATCCCGAAGCCGGAGGATCTCGAGAAATCGCCGAGCTCCGCGGAAATTCGGCTGCTCGCGCCGATCGGTGGAGAAGTGGTGGAGCGGCTGGTGGCGCCAGGGCAAGTGCTGCAGGCGGGTGCTACGCAGGCGTTCACGATTTCAGATATGAGCACGGTGTGGGTGCTCGCGAATATTTACCAGGCCGATCTGGCGGACGTGAAGATCGGCGATATGGTGGACGTGACAACCGATGCGTATCCCGAAGTGTTCCACGGGAAAATTTCATTTATTTCACCCGCGCTTGATCCCACCACGCGAACGCTGCAGGCGCGAATCGTGGTGGATAACAAAGGCGAAAAGTTGAAGAAGGACATGTATTGCACCGTCAGTGTGACGGCGGGCGAAATTCAAAATGCGATCGCCGTACCGGACGCGTCGGTGCTGCGCGACGACGAGAACGAACCGTTCGTGTACGTGGTAAGCGGATCGAATCAGTTCAGCCGGCGCCATGTGTCGATCGGGCTTAGCGAGAGCGGAAAGACGCAGGTTACCAAGGGACTTGCGCCGGGAGAAAAAGTGGTCGGCGACGGGAGCTTATTTTTGCAGTTTGCGAATTCGTTCCAGCACTAGCCTTTTCGGACGCGGTGAATAGCAGCCGCGGATTTAGCAACGCCGCAACACCAACAACGAAAACATGATCCATCGCATCGTCCAATTCTCCCTCAGGCAGCGCTTCCTGGTACTGATGCTGACGGCTTTTGTAGCCGTGGGCGGCGCGGTTTCCTTCAAGCGAATGCCGGTGGATGCGTATCCGGACCTCGCGCCGCCGCAAGTGGAATTGATCACGCAATGGCCCGGGCACGCTGCGGAGGAAATCGAACGGCTGGTGACGCTGCCAATCGAAGTGGAGATGAACGGCGCACCGAAGATGGATGTGATGCGTTCGATTTCGCTCTATGGGCTCTCGGATGTGCGGCTCACGTTTGACGAAGGAACCGACGACTACTTCGCGCGGCAGGTGGTTTTCGAGCGGCTGAGCGATGTGCAGCCGAATTTGCCAGCGGGCGTGCAACCTTCGATGGCGCCGCTTTTCAGTCCTTCCGGTCTCGTTTATCGCTATGTGCTGGAAAGTCCCGATCGTTCACCGCAGGAGCTCAAGACTTACGAGGATTGGGTGATCGAGCGGCAGTACAAGCAGGTGCGAGGCGTGGCGGACGATTCGGGACTCGGCGGCACGGTGATGCAGTATCAGGTACTCCTCGATCCGGCGCGCCTGTATGGCTATCACGTCACGGTGCCGCAAGTGGTGACGCAGCTCGGAATCAACAACGCCAATACCGGCGGCGGATTTTATTCGCAGGGCGGGCAGTTCTACTACGTGCGCGGGCTGGGGCTGATCCGCGACCAGGCGGATATCGCGAGCGTCATTGTGGGAACGCAGAACGGCGTCCCGGTGCGCATCCGCGACGTGGGCGATGTGACGATCGGGCACGCGCCGCGGCTCGGTGAATTCGGTTTCAACAAGGTGGACGACGCGGTGGAAGGCGTGATCCTGATGCGCCGCGGCGAGCAGACCCAGACTGTGCTGCAAGGCGTCCAGGCGAAAACGAAGGAAATCAACGAGCGCATTCTGCCGCCGGATATCAAAGTGCGTCCGTTCTACGATCGCAGCGATCTGGTGAGGCTCACGACGGACACGGTGGAGGCCAACCTGCTGCGCGGGATGGTGCTGGTTCTCATCGTGCTGATTTTTTTCCTGGTGAGCATTCGAGCGGCGTTGATTGTGGCGTTGACGATTCCGCTCGCGCTGCTTTTTGCGTTCATCTTTCTGCACGCGCACGACGTGGCGGCGAACCTGCTCTCGATCGGCGCGATCGATTTCGGAATCGTGATCGACGGCACGCTGGTGATGGTGGAGAACGTTTTTCGGGTGCTGGGCGAACGCGAAGGGCAGAAGTACGACCTCAACAAAGTGATTCTGGAAGCGGCTAAGGACGTTGACCGGCCGATTTTCTATTCGGTGGCGGTGATTATCGCCGGTTATATTCCGATCTATGCGCTCAGCGGTCCCTCCGGCAAGCTCTTCCACCCCATGGCGGACACGATGTCCGTGGCGCTGGTCGGCGCGCTCATTCTCACGCTGACGTTCGTGCCGGTGATGTGTTCGTACTGGTTCAAGAAAGGCGTGCGCGAGCGGCGGAACAAGCCGTTCGAATGGATCAAGGAAAAATATGGGGAGGAGCTGACGTGGTGCCTGGACCATCCGAAGACCACGATGATCGTGGCCACGCTGATTTTCGGTGCGACGTTGCTACTCGTTCCTTTCATCGGCGGCGAGTTCATGCCGCATCTCGACGAAGGGGCGCTGTGGGTGCGCGCCACGCTGCCGTACACGATTTCGTACGAAGAGGCGAGCAAGTTCGCGCCGCAGATTCGCGCGCTGATCGCGAAGTATCCCCAGGTGACGGAAGTAGGCTCTGAGCTGGGCCGTCCGGACGACGGCACCGATCCCACCGGTTTCTTCAATTGCGAATTTTATGTGGGGCTGAAACCATACAATGACCCCTCGTGGGAAAAGAGTTCCGTTCACGATAAACCCGCGCTGATTGCCGAGTTGCAGAAGCAACTCGAAGCGTATCCCGGCGTGATTTTCAATTACACCCAGCCGGCGGAAGATGCCGTCGACGAAGCGCTCACTGGGCTGAAGAGCGCTCTCGCGGTGAAGATCTACGGATCCGACTTGAACGTGCTGCAGGATAAAGCACTCGAGATCAAGCGGCGGCTAGCGAAGATTCCCGGATTCACGGAACTCACCGTGGTACGCGAACTCGGCCAGCCGAGCCTCTTGATCCAGGTGAATCGCGAGAAGATCGCGCGTTACGGCGTAAATGTGGCGGATGTGGAAGGCGTGATTCAGGCGGCGGTGGGCGGCCAGGCGGCGACACAGGTGATTCAAGGCGAGAAGCTCTTCGATCTCGTGGTGCGCATGAAGCCGGAGTTCCGAGAGAACGCGCAGCAGATCGCCAATCTGCTGGTGGGCACGCCCAGCGGGCAGCAGATTCCGCTCTCGTCGCTCACGGACATTCAGGAAGGAACCGGCGCTTCCTTTATCTATCGCGAAAACAATTCCCGCTACATTGGCGTGCAGTACAGCATCGAGGGACGCGATCTCGAACGCGCCGTGCGTGACGGGCAGCGGGCTATCGCGGATATCACAAAATCCCTTCCAGCCGGCTATCGCATCGACTGGGGCGGCGAATACACCGAACTCCTCGAAGCGAAGCAGCAGCTCGAGGTAGTGGGGCCCTTGGCGGTGCTTTTGATTTTTCTCATCTTGTTCGCGCTGTACGGCAATTTCAAATTCCCGGTGACGATCGCGCTCGGAG